>Ga0268299_1000331_pt1 | contig 161441 bp, 130 predicted proteins | sample NOBtaG_FD_193484 | JGI IMG/M metagenome (GOLD analysis project Ga0268299, IMG submission 193484) | Activated sludge microbial communities from bioreactor in Nijmegen, Gelderland, Netherland - NOB reactor | ecosystem: Engineered > Bioreactor > Aerobic > Activated sludge | place: Netherlands... | reverse complement strand
GGACCCGGACCCTCCGGATGGCGAACGTACACGCGCATACAAAAAGTGCCCCTCGAAAAACAAGCATCGAGGACGCATTCACGGAGAGGGTGCCTTGACTTTTCACTTCATATAGGTGCCACCCCGGTCTGGAACACGGACGCAGCGTCATCGTATACGCTCATGATCGCCATGCCCGACCGCGCATCACACGTCGATCCGCCCCGCTCGACAACCCCAGCCTGGCAGACCGCCATCGGGCTGCTCGCCATCGCGGTCGTCGCCCTCTACCTGCGAACGCTGGCGACCGACGCGCCTTTCACCAGCGCCGACCACGTCATGATCGCCTATCGCACCACATGCGAGCCGGGCTGGCGATGGTGCTTCCAGAATCACTACGGCCCGCTGCAACCGCTCATGACAAAGGTGATCGCACACGCTGTCACCGGCTTGGGCATTCCGATGACCGAGTCGCTCTGGCGATTGCCGATGGGCATCGTCGGCGCGCTCATCCCCTTGCTCGCATTCCCGCTAGCGCGGCGGGTCGGCGCGTCGCCGGTCAGCGCGTGGTACGCGGCAATATGGACGGCCGTGCTGCCGCCGCTCGTGACCGATGCGCGGTACATGTGGGCCTACGAGACGCTGGGCACGGCACTCGCCCTTGCGGTCATGATCGCGACGTTTGCATACATGGAACGCCCGACGCGCGGACGGGCATGGATCGCTGGCGGTCTGCTCGCGGCCTACCTGCTATCGCACCTGCACGTGTACGCCGTGCCCTGCGTGGTGGCGCTCATCCTGCTCTTTGATCGACCCGCCCATTCCGACGACACCGCGCAATCACACTGCTCACAGAGCAGTGGCACCCGGTCATTGCTCGCACGTCTGTTGCAAGTGCTGCGAACGCCGGGTCTTTGGCTGCCGCCGCTGATTTCGCTGTGCGTCTTGATCTCCGCGTGGCGAAAGGTCGGCGGCGGGCCGATCGCGCGGATCATCACCAAATCATCGGCCGCCGCCGCATCGCCCGACCGGCTCGAGGCTGCGTTGAGTCTCGCCCGCGCCTGGCTCGGACACATCGGCTGGCCGGTTGCGGCGCTGATCGTGGTCATGCTCGCTCTCTCCGCCGCGCGAAGCCTCATGACTCGCCCGGCCCATTCCTACCGCATCCCGCGTCGCGCGTGGTTCCTCGTGTTATGGATCATCCTCTTCGCCGCGCCGCTCTTCATCCTCGGATTCCGCACCGGCAGGCCGACGCAATACCTCACCCAGGCGACCGCCATCGCGACAATCTTGACTGCCGTCGTCTTGTTCGCAGACCCGCGAACCAGCATCGGTCCTCGTTATTGGCGGAAAGCGGGCGGCACGCTGATTGCTTTCACACTGCTATTCGGATCGCTCAGTGCCAACGTGCTCGACAAGCGCCCATCGCAATGGCTCGGCATCACCGCGGCTTGGGGCGCGAACGGGCCGAACGCGGGTTACAAGACCGCCGGCTGGTTTGTCCGCGAATTGGTCTCGCCCGACGCCGTCGTCTTCGCCCTGCATGACACCAGCGGATTGGAGCGCCCCGTCGCCGAGTATTACCTCGGCCGGCAGTGCATCGCCGCCGAGGATCTCTCGCCCGAACAAAGCATGGCCCTCTTCAATGGCCTCGCCGACGACGTCGACATCATCATCGATGATCTGCGCGTCGACTCGGGCCGCGATCGCCACTGGCCGGAGAAGTTTCGACCGGTCGCGCGAATTCGCCAGGGCAGCGCCGACCTGATCCACATCCTCGCCCGCGACGCCGCGCCGCAATCGCCCATGCTGCTACAGCCCGTCATCACCGATGAAATCTACGACGTCGACCACGGCCCGCGGCGCCTCGGCATCACGCCGCCGAAATCGCCGCGATTCCCTGACGCAGCCAAAATCCGCAATCTGATTCGAAAATAGTCTGGAGACGCTATTACAAATGATCGCGATGTGCATTTTCACGTGTGCCACTGCTCTGTGAGCAGTGCGTCGACCCGGTGCGCTCTCTCACGCGCTCACTGCTCACAGAGCAGTGGCACACGAAAGTCTCCGATTGCTCGCGCAATCGCCCCTCATTCCTACTTGTGCGGCGCAAGCTGCTCCAGCAGCAGCACAATCGCCTGCTCGACAAACGCCGGCGTCGCATGCCCGGGAATCTCCAGCGGCTTCACCAGCGCAAACCCAATGGCCGAATGCACCAGTTGCCACGCCATGCCCAGCGCCGACACGTCCGCGCGGATCTGCCCGGCCCGCTGCGCCCGCCGCAAGACATTCGTCAAAAACTTCGCATACTGATCGTAATGCTTCCGCAGCGCCGCCTGCATGATCGGCTCGTTGAACTCCACCTGCGCCGAGAAGATCACCCGGTAAAACTGCCGCGTGCCTGGATCGGTCGTCGCCGGATTCAACCGCAACAGCACCCGCAACTGATCCATCGGGCTGGTCAGCGGTGCGATCGCCAGCCGCCACGTCCGCAGCACCTCTCGGCCCACCTGCTCAATGAGCGCGACGAACAGATCGTGTTTGCTCTTGAAATGCTGGTACAGCACCGGCTCGCTGATACCCGCGGCCCGCGCGAGTTGCGCCGTCGTCGTGCCGCGATAGCCGTGCTGCGCAAAGCAGTCCACCGCCGCCCGCAGCAGTTGCAGCCGCCGCGCATCGGCCTTCATTCGCGGTCGCAGCGATCCCACGCTAAATGCTCTCTCCGCACGCCGGACACCGCGGCGACGACACATTCGGCAGCGCCGCGCCGCACTGCGGACACAACCCCGCGCGCCGCCGCACCCGCCGCGCCCGCAGCCCCATCATCGCAATGCACGCAACGATCGACAACACCACGGCGATCCAGATGGCGATCGTCATGGCAAGCCGGCCCTCAATAAGTGCGTCATTTCCCGCAGGCGTGGAATCGCGCGGGCGCTGCAAAACGGCGTGAGACCCGGCAGCGCGATCACTCCCCGATCGGCTCGTCGGCCTCGCGGGGCACGAGCGTGAACACGATCTGATGCGGCGCGGCCTCGGGCGCCAGCGAAAGGCCCGTCAGATCGCGCGGTAGGTCAAAGACCGTGCTTCGCGAAATCTCCTGCCCGGCCTGATCCACGTCCGACGCCTTGATCTCCACCAGGCCGCGGACATCCTTCGCATCCAGCCGCGCCAGCATCGCCGGCGGACCGACCACGTCGATGTCCGGACGGAAATTCGACCCATCCGCCGGCACCACGCGAAACTTCTGCTGCACCTCATCCGGAATCAGAAACTTGACCTGCACCGGGCCGATGCGCCGCTGCTCGGTCAATGCCTCCACGCCGCCCTTCAGTGTCACTTCGCCGGGCGTGTACGCGATGGGAACGCCGGTCTCGATTTCCGTTGGAAGTCGCACGGTCACCGTGAATGAGCGATCCTCAGGCCGGGCGGATTTCGCAGTGCGAATCGCCGCCTCCGCATCCACGCGGATCACCTTTTCACGAGTCAACGGCCCTGCCGCGAATCGGGGCAATCGCGCCGACACCGTCGCCGGCGAGCACGACGCATTCACCTGCAGCGATCCGTAATTCGGATTGACTGCGATCTCCTGCACCACCGCATAGTCATCCACCAGCACGGTCACACTGCTCGGCTCGATCTCGCTCACCGTCAGACCAGCGCCCGACAGCTCCCGAACCTGCCGCAGCAGTTCACTCGACACCATGACCTGCGAATCAGAGCTGGATCGGACCGCGCGATCGACCATCGCCTCGAACGGCGTGGGCTTTCGCGACTCCATTTTCTCGCGAAACTCAGACAGCCGCCGCCGCCGGCCGGTCAGCGTCATCGAGAAATTGACCACGCGTGACGGCGACACGATGGCCGCATACCGATCGTCGGCCGCAAGGCGCACCGGCACCTCCACGTTGATCGAGTCGGTGACGTTCTGATCGGCCGCCAGCCAGATCAGCAGCGTCAGGGCGACCGTCGCCACAAATGTCTTGATCTTGCTCAGCATGTCCGGGCCGTCCGCGAGAGAGTTGTCACGCGGCCGCCTCCTTCGATTCCGCCGCCCGCTTCGCGCCGGTTCGCATCAGGGTCGTGCGCAGGGCCTGTCGCAACTGATCCGGCGTGAGGTAGCGGTGCATCACCCCATGCTCGACCATGCTGATGATGCCCGTCTCCTCGCTGACCACCACGACCACGGCGTCGCTCTCCTCCGAAAGCCCCAGCGCCGCGCGATGACGCGAACCCAGCGACGGGTCGAGATCTGCCGCGTCTGTCAGTGGAAACTGCGCCGCCGCCGCCGCCACGCGGTTCTGCGAAATAATCACGCCCAGATCGTGCAACGCCGACCCCGGCCAGAAGATGGTGTTCAGCAACTGGGTCGACACCTCGGCATCAAGTTTACACGCCGATTCCACCAATCCGCCGAACTCGGTCGACCGCTCAAAGGCAATCAACGCGCCGATCTTGTTCTTCGCCAGGTACGTCACCGCCCCCAGCACTTCATCGATCATGTGCTCGGTCCGGCCGGTCGTCTCGGCAAACCAGCCGGTCGCGCCCAGTCGAATGAGTGCGCGGCGCAATTCAGGTTGAAACGCGACCAGGGCAATCAGAAACATGGCCCCGATGAAAGGCGGGTACAGCACCTTGATCCGCTCGAGGTTGAGCACGTTCGCCACCAAATAAAGCAGCACCGTACTGGCCCCGAGCAATACGACGAACCCGCGCAGCAGCCGCGCCCCGCGCGTGCCGCGCAGGAACCGAAGGATCGCATAAACCGCGACGGCGATGATGCCCAGCTCAACGGCATCCAACGGCTCCAGGCGCGTAAGCACGCCCCACGGCGCGTCGCCGTCGAATAGACTCCCTTGTCCCAGCATCACTCGCATGGTTGCCTCGCCGGCCGCGCTTCGTCTCGAAACGCTCAATTGCGTAGAATATGCTGCAAACGTCATTGCGACCATTGGAATAATTCGAGCCATTCCAAAGATCGGGATTCAATGCCCAACGTTTCAGCGCATTCCCTGAGTGTCCTCATCCCGCGACCGGTCCCCGAAGCGGCCATCACCCGGCTCAAATCGGCCGGACTCGCCGTGAAGGTGCGCTGGCGACCGCAGGCCCTGTCGCCGCGCCGGCTGCGCGAGATCATCGGGCGATTCGACGCCGTGCTCTCGCAGATCGCCGATCCGCTCGATGAAGCCATGCTCGAAGCTGCGGCCCCGCGCTGCAGAGTCATCGCCCAATGCGCCGTCGGCTACGACAACATCGACATCGCCGCCGCCAGGCGACTCGGCATCGTCATCACCAATACCCCCGACGTGCTCACCGAGGCCGTCGCTGATCTGACGTGGGCCTTGATCCTCTCGGCCGCGCGGCGGACCGGCGAATCGGAACGCGTCCTTCGCGCCGGCGGCTGGCGCGGCTGGCACATGCTCGACTTCCTCGGCGCCGACGTCTTCGGCAAGACCCTGGGCCTCGTCGGCGCCGGTCGCATCGGCACGGCCGTCGCCCGCCGCGCCGCGGGCTTCAACATGCCGGTCCTCTACTGGGCCCGCGCCGACAAACCCGACATGGACGCCCTCGGCGCGCGGCGCGTGGAACTCAATGACCTGCTCGCCCGGTCCGACTTCGTATCACTGCAACTGTCTCTCAACGACGGCACCCGCGGCATCATCGACGCTGCCGCGATCCGCCGCATGAAGAAGGGCGCCTATTTCATCAACGCCTCGCGCGGCGCGCTGGTCGACGAAGACGCCCTGATCGACGCCCTCCGCTCGGGTCGCCTCGCCGGCGCAGGTCTCGACGTCTACCGAACCGAGCCGAACTTCAACCGCGCCTTTCTCGACCTGCCCAACGTCGTACTGCTGCCGCACATCGGCTCCGCCACGCTCGAAACCCGGGACCGAATGGCCGCCCTTGCCGCCGACAACATCGTTGCGGTCCTGAACGGCCGGCCGCCCCTGACGCCGGTCTAACAAACCGCCCCCATCAGCAAGCCGCATAAAACCCCTCTCAGAAGCGTGAGATTCAGAGGAAACCCCCGAATTCCCGCCGAATATCGAACCCGGCCCGCCAAATTCCGATAGAATCTCCACCGATTATCTCGCTCAAAGACCCCGAGGACCCGTTCGTGGATTCACTCTTTCTCAAATTGCTGCAGGACCGCATCCTCGTGATCGACGGGGCCATGGGCACCAGCATCTACGCCCGCGATCTCACCCTCGATGGCGACTACCGCGGCTGCGAAAACTGCCCCGAAGTCATCAATGACACCCGCCCCGAAGTCATCGAGGACATCCACGCCGACTTCCTCAAGGTCGGCTGCGACGCCGTCGAGACCAACACCTTCGGCGCCAACAAGATCGTCCTCGACGAGTTCGGTCTGGCCGCGCAGACCCGCGCCATCAACAAGACCGCCGCGCAGATCGCCCGCCGCGCCGCCGACAAATTCACCACCCGCGAGCAGCCCCGCTTCGTGCTCGGCTCGATCGGCCCGGGCACCAAGCTGCCGACCCTCGGCCACACCACGTTCGACATCCTCGAAGACAGTTACGCCGAACAGGCCCGCGGCCTGCTCGACGGCGGCGTCGACGCCTTCATCATCGAAACCTGTCAGGACCTGCTGCAGACCAAGTCGGCCATCTCCGGCGCGACCCTCGCCATGCGCGAGCAATCCAGACAGATTCCCATCATCGCCCAGGTCACCATCGAAGTGACCGGCACGATGCTGGTCGGCAGCGAAATCGGCGCGGCCCTCGTCGCGCTCGAGGCCTTTCCGCAGGTGCAGATCATCGGCCTCAACTGCGCCACCGGTCCGCAGGAAATGTCGGAGCATATTCGCTTCCTGACCCGCAACTCGTCGCGGTTCATCAGCGTCGTGCCCAACGCCGGACTGCCGCAACTCGTCGATGGAAAAACACACTATGCCCTGACCCCGGCCGAACTGGCCCGCTGGCTCCGCGAATTCGTCGTGACCGACGGCGTCAACCTCATTGGCGGCTGCTGCGGCACCACGCCGGCGCACCTCGCGGCCGTCGTCGAGGCAGTGCGCGGACTCAAGCCCACCCGGCGCTCGCCGGTCTTCGAACCGAGTGTCTCCAGCATCTATCAGGCCGTGCCCCTGCGTCAGCCGAGCAGCTTCCTCATCGTCGGAGAGCGCAGCAACACCAACGGCAGCAAGAAATTCAAGGAACTGCTCCTCGCCGGCGACATGGACTCCCTCGTCGACGTCGGTCGCGCCCAGGTCAAGGAAGGCTCGCACGTGCTCGACGTCTGCGTCGATTATGTCGGACGCGACGGCGTGCCCGACATGGATCGCGTCGCCGGACGCTATGCCGTCGATGTCACCTCGCCGCTGATGCTGGACTCGACCGAATGGCCCGTCCTCGAGGCCGGCCTGAAGCGCTCCGGCGGCAAGTGCATCGTCAACTCGGTCAACTTGGAAGATGGCGAAGACAAACTTGAAAAAGTCTGTCCGCTGCTTCGCAAATTCGGCGCGGCCGTCGTCGCCCTCACCATCGACGAAGACCCGACCGAGGCCATGGCCAAGACCGCCGATCGCAAACTGTCCATCGCCACGCGGCTCTTCGACCTGCTGACAAAGAAATACGGCATCGCCGAAACCGACATCCTGTTCGACTGCCTCACGTTTCCGATTTCGACCGGCGTCGACGCCGACCGCCGACTCGCATTGGAGACGCTCGACGGCATCGAACTCATCATGAAGGCCATGCCCCGCTGCGGTTCGATCCTCGGCGTGTCCAACGTCAGTTTCGGCCTGGCCCCCGCGGCCCGCGCCGTGCTGAACTCGGTCTTCCTGCACGAAGCCATGCAGCGCGGACTCACCGCGGCCATCGTCCACGCCAGCAAGATCCTGCCGCGCAACAAGATCAGCGACGAGCGCTGGAACGCCGCCCTCGACCTCATTTATGACCGCCGTCGCGAAGGCTTCGACCCCCTGCACGCATTCATCGGTCTCTTCTCCGACGGAGAGTCCGTCGGCGAAAAGAAAGCCATTGCCAACCTGCCCGTAGAGGACCGGCTCAAGCAGCGCATCATCGACGGCGAGCGCATAGGCCTCGAAAAAGACCTGAACGAGGCGATGCAGACCTACAAGCCGCTCGACATCATCAACACCTTCCTGCTCGACGGAATGAAGGTCGTCGGCGATCTCTTCGGCGCGGGCAAGATGCAACTGCCCTTCGTGCTCTCTTCGGCCGAGACCATGAAGGCGGCCGTCGCGCACCTCGAACCCCACATGGAGAAGGTCGGCGGTCGCGCCAAGGGCACCATCGTGCTGGCCACCGTTCGCGGCGACGTGCACGACATCGGCAAAAACCTCGTCGACATCATCCTGACCAACAACGGCTTCAAGGTCATCAACCTCGGCATCAAGCAGCCCATCACCAACGTCATCAACGCCTGGGAGGAGCACAAGGCCGACGCCATCGGGTTGTCCGGACTGCTGGTGAAATCGACCATCGTCATGCGCGACGATCTGGCCGTGCTCAACGAGCGCGGACTCACGCCCAAGGTCATCCTCGGCGGTGCGGCGCTCACCCGCGGCTACGTCGAGAACGATTTGCGCAATCTCTACAAGGGCGACGTGGTCTACGCCGGCGACGCCTTCGATGGACTCGGCCTGATGAATCGCATCGCCGATGGCAAATCGCTGATCGACACCGATCGCGCACCGGCCGGCCCCCGGCGCGGCACGACCGCCGCCGAAAGCGAACCCGTCTTCGCCATCCCCGCGCGGAGCGACGTGTCGACCACCTGCCCCATCCCCGCGCCGCCCTTCTGGGGCAGCCGGCTGATCGACCGCATCGACATGCAAACGATTCTTCCGTACATCAACGAGAAGATGCTCTTCGGCGTGCAATGGGGCTACACGCCCGGCGGTCGCAAGAAGCCCGAATACGACGCGTTCATCAAGGACGAAGTGCGGCCGATCTTCCATGAGTTGGCCAAGCGCTGCGCGACCGAGGGCATCCTCCGCCCGCAGGCGGTTTACGGATACTGGCCGTGCAACAGTGAGGGCGACGATCTTATCATCTACGCCCCGCCGACCGACGCGAATGCAAATGGAAGCACGGGTACGTATTCAGACGCTGGTGCACACTCAGACGCTGGTGCGAGAATCCCTTCTCGCACCGACGCCTGCCGGGAATCCCTTCCCGCGTCTTTTGCCCGCCGCGAAATCGCCCGCTTCACCTTCCCGCGCCAGCACAAGCCGCCCTTCTGGTGCCTCTCCGACTTCTGGAGACCCGTGTCGAGCGGCGAATTCGACGTCGTCGCCTTCAGCGCCGTGACCGTCGGCGGCGAGGCCACACGCACCGCCCGCGCCTGGTTCGAGCGCAACCTCTACCGCGATTATCTGCATCTGCATGGATTGTCGGTCGAGGCCGCCGAGGCCCTCGCCGAATACCTGCACAAGCAGATCCGCATGGAACTCGGCATCGCCGGCTCCGACGCCCGCGAGGTCCGCCGCTTGTTTCAACAAGGTTACCAGGGCAGCCGCTACTCCTTCGGCTATCCCGCCTGTCCGGCGCTGGAGGACCAGGCCCGCCTATGGCCGCTACTGGAGCCCGCCCGCATCGGAATCACCCTCAGCGAGGAATTCCAGCTCGACCCCGAGCAGAGCACCACGGCCATCGTCGCCCACCACCCCGAGGCGCGGTACTTCAACGTGCGTGAAAAAAAAACTGACGCCCAACTGGCCATGCGCCTCGGCGAACAGGAGTGATGACCCCCATATCGCGCGGGCAAAGAGATCAGAGCCGGCCTGTCCTCAGGCCGGTGACTGGGAGTGATTCCGCATTCGAAACGTCACTCCCCACAACCGGGCTGATGACAGCCCGGCTCTGACCGGTTTCGCATCCTACGATCGTCTTGTGACGTATGATCCAAGCGGAGATACTGCGTTTGGCGATATAGAGGGGGCGCCGATGCCGACGGCCGTTGCGTCGGCATGTCGTAGGCGGGGTATTACTTCGTAAGGAAGGATTGTCCGAATGCCACGAATTCGAATGCTTGCCGTGCTCGTGTTGACTGCCACCGTCGCCTCGCCCCTCCGCGCCGAGCCGCCGGCAACGCCCTCGCCAAGCGACCTCAAAAAGGCCGAAGCCTTTCGCGAAGACATGCGTCGCATGATCGAACTGGCCCGCGACCGCGTCTTCCCCTCGCTGGTCAACATCAGCGTCGTCACCGTCGACTACTGGGGTGGCAAGGAGCACAAGGGCTCCTCGACCGGCAGCGGCACCATCATTTCGCCGGAAGGCTACATCATCACCAACCAGCACGTCACCGACAAAGGCATGAAGTTCTCCTGCCGCCTCGCCGATCGCCAGGAAATCTCCGCCAAGCTCATCGGCGAGGACCCGCTCACCGACCTCGCCATCCTCAAACTCAACCTCAACGAACTCCGCGACCCCGCCGCGCCGCTGCCCGTCGCCACCTTCGGCAATTCCGACGAATTGCAGACCGGCGACCACGTCATGGCCATGGGCTCGCCACTGGCCCTGTCGCGCAGTGTCACCCTCGGCATCGTCTCCAACACCGAGCGCGTCTTCACCGGCGGCCGCGGCAACGACGTCGATGACATGGAACTCGACAGCGGTCAGCGCACCGGTCTCTTCACCCGCTGGATTCAGCACGACGCCCTCATTCACCCCGGCAACAGCGGCGGCCCGCTGGTCAACCTCAAGGGCGAGATCGTCGGCATCAACGAACTCGGCGGCAACGCCATGGGCTTCGCCATCCCCAGCAACCTCGCCCGCGGCGTCGCCGATTCGCTCATCAAGAGCGGCGAAGTCGCACGCAGTTGGATCGGCGTCTCCTTCAAGCCGATCGAAAAGACCGGCTTCACCCGCGGCGTGCTGGTCAACTCAATCACCAAGGACGGTCCCGCCGACCAGGCCGGTATCCAGGCCGGCGACCTCATCCTTCGCATCGCCGGCGAGCCGGTCACCACGCGCTTCGCCGAGGAAGTCCCGCCGCTCATGAAGCGCCTGGCCGACTTCCCCATCGGCTCCGACATCAAGATCAGCATCGATCGCAAGGGCGCGACGTCGGAGGTGACCGTCAAGACCCGAAAACTCCAAAAAGACAAGGGCGACGAAACGGCCCTCCGCGCCTGGGGCATCACCGCCGAGGAAATCACCGAGCGCATGGCCCAGGAATACCGCCTCGACGACACCGCCGGCGCCATGGTCAGCAGCGTTAACGCCGGTGGCCCGGCCCAACTCGCCGAGCCGCCGCTCTCCTCGGGAGACGTGATTCGCTCGATCGACGGCGAGCCTGTCGCCGATCTCGCCGCCCTGGTCACGCGCTACAAGGCCATCATGGGCAGCGAGCCGCTTCCCGATTATCTGCTCATTGAGTTCGACCGCAGCGGCAAGAACAACATGACCCTGCTCAAGCCCAAACCGCCGGAGGATGAAGACCCGCCGCGCGAAGTCGCAAAGGCCTGGGTCGGCATCGCCACGCAACCCGTCCTGGACAAACTCGCCAAAAAGCTCGGCAGCCCCGACGCACGCGGCTTTCGCGTCACCCGCGTCTACCCGCGCTCGGCCGCCGCCTCGGCCGATATCAAAGTCGGCGACATCATCGTGGGGCTCAATGGCCAGAAACTCCGCGTCCGCGGCATGCAGGACGCCGGCCTGCTCGGCCGCGCCATCCGCAAACTCACCATCGACGACTCGGCCACCCTCGACATCATCCGCGATGGCGAAAAGCGCGACGTCACGGTCAAACTGGAACGCACGCGCATCATGCCCAGTGAGGCCCGCAAGGACCGCAACCGCGACTTCGAATTGTCCGTGCGCGACGTCACCTTCTTCGATCGCGACGAAAATCGCTGGAATGAAGACGTCAAGGGCGTGCTCGTCGAGCAGGTCGAAGGCGCCGGATGGGCCGGTCTGGCCGGTATTCAGCCAGATGACTTGATTCAGAAGATCAACGACATCGAGATCAAGGGCATCAAGAGCTACCGCAAGGCGATGGAGGCCGTCACCAAGGCCATGCCCGAGCGCGTGGTCTTCGAAATCCTGCGCGGACCATCCACCCGCTTCCAATACGCCGAGCCGGACTGGAAGCCCATCACCGACACCACCAGCAAGCCGGCCACCACGCAGAATTCGAAATAGCCCTGGAGCTGGAACGCGTCGCCCGTAGGGCGAACGATGGTTGCCAGGGGCTTCAGCCCCTGGAAGTCGATTGTGTTTTTCACCCGCCCGGAAGGGCGGACGAGGCGTTCGATGCCATTCCCACTGTCAATTCGCGGAAACCGCGCACATCCGCGCGGGCGATTCGTCCGCCCTGCCGGGCGGTGGGTACCCTTGAACCCCAATCCAGAGGCTGAAGTCTCTGGCTACCAACGAGCGCCCGTCCGGGCGAAAACTCGTCGCCCGGTCCGGCCGGACGACGCTGGAGCAAACATGATTACTCGAAATCAGTTCGTACTTCCGCTCACGACGCTTGCATTGACCTTTGCCATCGCTTTCACGGCTCCCGCCCGCGCCGCCGAGCCCGTGAACTACCAGAAATTCATCGCCGACCACGCCGACGCGCTCGTCGTGGTGAAATTCGTCCTCAAGGTCGGCGACAACGAGATCGACGCCGAATGCGCCGCAATCATGATCGACCCAACCGGCCTGGCCATCTGCTCCAGCACCGGCGTCGGCGGCTCCCGCGGCACGCCGACCGACATGAAGGTCATGCTGGGCGACGAAGACACCGGCACCGAGGCCAGACTGGTCGCCCGCGATTCCGAACTCGATCTCGCCTGGGTCCAGGTCAAAAAGCCGCCGACCAAGCCGTACGCATTTGTCGATCTGTCGAATTCGGTCGTGCCCACCATCGGCCAGAACGTTTTGTCGCTCCGCCGCATGGTCAAATACTTCGATCGCGCCCCCGCCATCAGCGAAGGCCAGATCGTCGCAATCACCCGTAAGCCGCGCGACCTCTACGTCCCCGGCGGCGGAATCGCGGTCGACCCGGGCGCACCCGTCTTCACGACAGATGGCCGCCTGGTCGGCATCGTCGTATTGCAATTCCCCGACCCTGAAGACATGCGCGGCGCACCCCGCCAGGCCTTCGGCAGTCAGCGTGACTATGGCAATACCATCCTCCCCGCCGCCGATGTGGTTCGCGCAACCGAGCGCGCCAAGAAGGCAAAGGGCGACGGCGAGGAAATGTCTGAAAAAGTCGCCGAGCGCGTGAAGAAGGAGGCCGAGGAGGAGGCCGCAAAGGGCGATAACACCGACGGTCCCACGGCGAAGAGCCCCGCCAAGCCCGTACCGACCACGCAACCCGTCGATGACGATGAGGAAGAAGGCGAATAAGTTCCGTCGGTCTCGCGCGCTCAATTCATCAATGACCGGGCCTGCTTGACGCGGTCCGGTGTAATCTCCGGTTCATTCGATTCGGGCGAGGTTTCCGCCGCCGGCGGAGCCTCGTCCGTCGAACGCCCGCTTACCATCGCCTCTCCTGGCGGTGGCACTTCCTCCGCCGCAGCTTCGGCCGCCGTGCGCTCGTGCGGCACGACGGACGGGCCATCGTCGCCATTCGTGCTCCAAATGTAAGTCAGTAGACTCAGTGCCGCGATAAACAGACCGATCGCGCCAGCCTTGAAACCCTTGGATCGTTCGGACATGAACCACGCTCTTTCTACACAGTGTGCAAATTACCGGCTCACGACGGCCCGCCAACAGCAATAGACTCACATCACCGCACATTGAGGCGTCAGAACTTCGGAAGAATGATCTCGGACGACGGGTAGCAGTCCCAGCGGAAGTTCGCCGTGCGGCACTGAAGTTGCGCCGGATTGGTCGTCCGGTAGTACTCGTTGGCCCGGGCAGACACCACGCGGGCCGATCCGTCGGCCATGGCCGCGTTGAACAGTCCCAGCTTGCCGTGCCAGCCGCGAATGGTCGAAGGCTGTGCAGGGTCGCCAAAGACCGGGTTGGTCGAATTCCACGGACTCATCCAGAGCCGCGCCTCGAGAAACAGCAGCGTCGAAGACGTATCAGGTATCCGCGAAACCGGCCGGCACATGGGACTGATATAGCCCCGCGAAGTCGTGCAGCCGTTCCACGTCGCCGGGCCGGTGTTGAATGCGTTGGCCTGGTAACTGTTGCCGAAGAAATTGGCGGCTGGATCTTCCTCCGGCAGCGTGGCGCCGGGCGTGAAGGAGCTGGCCGGCGTCGACGGCGTGTTGATGAATCCCTTGTCGTCCGGACAGGTATAGAGACCGAAACCCGAGGCGTCGTTGCGACTCGCGGTCCCGTCCTGATCTTTGTAGATTGCCGTGTATTTGTTGAGCGGCCGGCGGCCGGCCCCGCCGATCACGCCATTCGAAGCCCACGGCGTGCCGGGCGCGCCGTCGTTGCCGCCATACTCAAAGAAGCCGAAGCCGACGTAGCCGCACTGCGAGAGCAGCGGATGCTCGGGTATCAGTTTGTCGTTCGGATCGTCCACCGAATACGACACGGCGCTGGCGCCGATGCCCTTGAGATTGGCCAGGCACTTGGCCTTGTTTCCCTCACGCTTTGCCGCCGACAGGGCCGGCATGAGGATGCTGATGAGAATCGCGATCACCGCGATGACCACCAGCAACTCGATCAAAGTGAAACCCCGCCGTGAACTCAACTGTTTGCGAGCCGACATGACTTGTTCTCCTGGGCACGACCGCCGAAATGAAGACCCTTGCAGACCGTGGTACAAACGCACGCCCCGCCGCCGAATCCGTCGGATTCGCGGAATGCGTGTCGGCTCGCCGGATGGATGTTCGTCCGTGCTTCCTGGGCAGGGACCGGGAGCGGCGCCGGTCGCGCGGCCGCTGCCGCGCGACTGCCGTCCCCGTGTTAGCGTATGTCGCCAACCAGAGTCAGACGGACAAAAAATACGATCATGTCAAAAAATTAGAAATAAAGTTGACAGACGACTTCAGACTCCGGAATCGAGATTCCAGGGAAGATTTGAACGCCGGAGATAGTTCCGGTGGATCGCGGAAAAGGCATTGCCTATTTGAGACTCGAAAATCGGTGTTGAATTAATGTTTGACTTGATTCGACGGGTGTGGAGCAACACACCGCATGATCGGGATCAACTGCATCCGCCCGCCAGCAGGCACGCCGCGAATGCCGGGATGTCCGCCGCGCCCACCGCGCCATCGGGCTGCGCCTGCAGATCTCCGCTGCACACCTCGGTCGCCGTAGCGCCCCCGCTCACGGCAATGTGGACGAACCGCGCCACGTCCCGCCCGTTCACAATCTGATCGCCGTTCACGTCGCCCCGCAAACACGACACCGACCCGCATCCCAGATCGACAATCGCAAACGCGTCCACCGCGGCCTCAACCGTCGACGCCGCGCCCTGATCCGACACCACGAATCGCACGCGAAAATTGGCCCCGCTCAGGTTGAGTTCGCCGATGTGAAACAACCTCGGCATCCAGCCGCCGTTCACCTCGGGATGCAGACTCCCCGGCGTCGGGCCGACCGTTTCCAGGGTTTGCCAGCTCGATCCCGAATCGCCGGACACTTCGACAAGCATGGAATCTTCATGCGGCGCGCTGCCGGTGGAGTTTGAAAACCACCGCGAATAGGCCACGTGCGGATTGGCCATCGCCGAGATGTTGAAGACCGGCGAAATGAGCCGTGTGGTCCCGCCATCGACATCTGAATCGCACGTTGGCGGCGACACCACCGTGCTCGGTTGGGTCAGAAAGCACGACCCCGATCCGTCGTAATCAGTCGGCGGGTCCCCACGACTGCAGCCGACCGGAACGCCAAGCGCCCATGCCCCTGCGACCGGCGTGCCGGTGACCGTCCAACCCGGTGCGGTCTGGAAATTGAACGAAGCAATGGGTGTGATCGTGCCGACCGCCGCCTGAAACGGCGCGCCCTCGCCGCCCGGCGGCTCGGTGACGACACCCGTCACAGTCCCGGTCACAGAGGCATACCACTCCACTGTCGATCCGCACGCGCTCGCCGGCAGTTCGCCCGAATAACTGCCGCCTCCGCCCGCCGCGAGCACCACCGCCTGAAACGGCGCCGGCCGCACGCGATGAAACAATCTCACCGAGCCGCTCTCGATGGTGTCAGTGCCGGGCGAGACGACGACCGTCACCGGTGTGGCGTTCGAGGGCGACAACACAAGCGGGGCGCCCGCAGGAATGGAAATCGAAACCTGCCCCTGAACCTGCGAGGACGAAGCGATCAAGACGACAAACGACCATACCAGGCGATAAAGACGCGGTTTCGTGCCCATTGCCACTCCCCTGTCACGTCAACTTGGCCGGTATTTTCTGCGCAGACAAAGAGATTCATCCGCGCCGCGGATGGTGATCATAATGTTCGATGTCTGGAATTCAAAGCGACAATGAACTGTCGCCGGCCGGGGAAGCGGCGGCGATTGCAAGTGCTGTAAAAATCACCACTTGGCTTCTTCAAACGCCCCGCGCTTGCTGACCGCCTTCTGCGGCAGCGCCTTGAGCAGGGCCGAGGCGACCGTCAGATCGCCGCGCGTCGTGATCTTGATATTGCGCGCGTCGCCTTCGACCAGCGTCACCGCTTGGCCCGTCGCCGCGACCAGTTGGGCGTCGTCGTAGATCGGCCCCTTCTCCTGCACCGCCTTGCGTGCGTCATAGGCCTTGCGCAGCACGGTCTTGCGAAACGCCTGCGGCGTCTGCGCCATGTAAAGCCCCTCACGCGGCACCGATTCGCCGACCGTGCCGTCCGGCTTCACGCGCTTCAGCGCCGACGTCACCGGAATCGCCGGAATCGCCGCATCGCTTTTTCGCGCCGCGTCAAAAATCGCGTCGATCCACGCCTCGGCCACGCAAACCCGCGCCGCGTCGTGCACCGCGACAAACTCCGCCTCAACCGCCACGGCCGCCAGCCCGTTCGCCACCGAATCGGCCCGCTCCGCCCCGCCGGCCACCAGCGTCACGCCCATGAAGCCGAGATTCGGTCCGTACTTCTCCTTCATCACCGCCATGTCCGCCGGCGAAACCACCAGCAGCGTCTGGCAGACGTCCTCGCGGTTGACGAACAACTGCAGCGCCCGCAGAAACAGCGCCTGACCGTCGAGCGTGGCGAAGATCTTGTTCTCCCGCCCGCCGAAACGCTGACCCGATCCGGCGGCGAGAACGATGGCTGAGAATTTGGACATGCGCGACACCTCGATTGCCTTTCGTGCGGAATCTTAGGCGCGTCGCCGAGTCAATGAAACCCGCAGCACGATCGGAGCCGGCCTGTCCTCAGGCCGGAGAACGCGCGGGTGCCACGGGCGGCTTGACCGCCCCTGCGAACGCGCGTGGCCATCCCTCCCTGCGTTTACCATGCACATATGGCCTCCGGAGAACGTGCATTCGTATCATGGCTCACCCGTCGCTACGGCGCCGCGAAAGACCTGCGCCGCGCCGGCATCGAACTCGGCATCGGCGACGACATGGCCCTGCTGCGCACCGACCGGCGAATCCTCGTCACTTCGGACATGCTCATGGACGGCGTGGATTTCGATGCGTCACTCCATACACCAAAGCAGATCGGCCGCAAGGCCCTCGCGGTCTGTCTCTCAGACTGCGCCGCCATGGCCGTCCGCCCGCGCTGGGCCGTGGTCAGCCTGGCCCTGCCGAAGTTGTGGAGCGTCGCGAAGGTGAAAGGTCTCTACCTCGGCATGGAGCCGCTCGCAAAAAAATATGATTGTCGCATCGTCGGCGGCGACACCAATTCCTGGGGCCATCCGCTTGTCATCGACGTCACCGTCATCGCCGAACCCTGGCCGGGCATCGAACCCGGCCGCCGCGACGGCATGCGCGTCGGCGACGTGATCTGCGTCACCGGCGCACTCGGCGGCAGCATCGCCGAACACCACCTGACCTTCGAGCCGCGCGTGAACGAAGCGCATCGACTTGCGAAACGACTCGGCCGCAACCTGCACGCCATGATGGACCTCTCGGATGGGCTGTCTATCGACGCGGCCCGCATGGCCGAGGCCTCCGGCTGCGGGATCGAATTGAATGAAGATGCGCTGATTCAAGTCGCAAGCCGCGCCGCGAAGTCCGCCAGGGGCAAGCGCACGTTGATTGAACATATCCTCCACGATGGCGAGGATTTCGAATTGCTCTTCGCGTGCCCGCCGAGTGCAGCGAAAACCGCAACACCGAAATGCCACGTCATTGGACGGGCAATCGAGAAAAAGGGGCTTTGGTTGGTGCGCGGCGACAGTCGATTGCGGCGACAACCGATCAAATCGCTCGGCTGGCAACACGCGATGGGTTGAGTGCGCATGTCATTGGCCTGCACATCCCATTCCGAGTCCCAAACCCGCGCCATCGGCGTGGCCATCGGTGCCGCCCTGCGCCCCGGCGACGTCGTCGCCCTCTGCGGCGAACTCGGCGCCGGCAAGACCCGCCTCGCCAAGGGACTCGCCGCCGGACTCGGCGTCGCCGACGACCGCACGGTCAACAGCCCGACATTTGTCTTGGTCAACCAGTACGCTGGCCGCTGCCCCGTGTATCATCTCGACCTGTACCGCCTGCCGCCCGGGTCGGACCTGGCGGCCATCGGCTTCGATGAGATGTGCGACGGCCGCGCCGCGGTTATCGTCGAGTGGGCCGATCGATCGCCCGACGCCATGCCCGAAAACGCTTTGTGGATTCTCATGACGGCGACCGATGACACAACGAGAATCCTGACGCTGAACACGAACGATGACGACTTGTCCGCGCGCGTGAGCGAATCGCTCGCCGGTATCGCCAACCCCTGACGAGGACCGCATGACCAAAAAGACACGCATCGATGGCCGCCGCCCCGACCAATTGCGCCCGGTGAAAATCACCCGCGGCTTCACCCGCAGCGCCGCTGGCAGCGTACTGATCGAAACCGGCGGCACCCGCGTGCTCTGCACTGCCAGTGTCGAGGAATCCGTGCCGAAGTGGCGCGAGGCCGCCGGGCTGGGCTGGGTCAGCGCCGAATACGAAATGCTTCCCGCCGCCACCAACGAGCGCCGCAAACGCAATCGCGACGGCAAAATCGACGGACGCACGCAGGAAATTCAGCGCCTGATCGGACGCTGCCTCCGTGCCGTGGTGGACATGAAAAAACTCGGCCCCCGCTCGATCTGGATCGACTGCGACGTGATCGAGGCCGATGGCGGAACCCGCACCGCGGCCATCAACGGCGGCTATATCGCCCTCTGCGACGCCGTGGCGGGCCTGCGAAAAAAGGGCCTGATCACCGCGAGTCCGATCATGGACGGCGTCGCGGCCGTGAGCGTGGGCCTGTGCGACGGACGGGTGCTGCTCGATCTGTGCTATGATGAAGATAAGGATGCCGGCGTCGATTTCAACGTGGTGATGACCGGCGGCGGACAATTTGTCGAACTGCAGGGCGCGGCCGAGGGCGGCACATTCGCCGAAACCGAGATGCGTCGCATCCTGGCCACCGCGAAAAAGGGCATCGGCGAATTGTTGCGGCTGCAGACGGCGGCCCTGAAGAAACCTCTGACCCGGCGGGGATGAACATGATGAACGTTCGATCAGCCACCCAGCCCAACGCACAAACAACGAGAATGTCGGCGCATCGAATCCTCAGCAGGATCTCTATCCTCTGCGCGTTGATGATCACCATCAGCGCAGCGTCACCGGCCGCCCGCGCCGACGACGAGAAAAAAGACCGCTGGAATATCTTCAAGAAGAAGGAAAAGAAGCAGGAACCTGCTCCGCTTGCTCAGGCCCCGCGCAAAGCCGGCGACAAGGAGATCTGGATCATCGAATGCCGTGTCTGCACCGGCCCCCGCCATGCCGCCGAGGCGGAGTCGCTGGCGACGAGCCTTCGCGCCGTGCCCAACCTCAATCCCGGCGCCGTGAGCATCCTGTCCGAAAAAGACCGCAGTCGCGTCATCTATGGCAGCTATGAGTTGAAGTACGTGCGGTCCGGCGGCGACGTCGTGGTCGAGCAGAGCAAGCAACTCCGCGACGACATCACCTACATCAAGCATCTCGCGGCCGGCGACACCCACCCCTTCCTGACCGCGCGGGCCACGCCCCAACCAACCGACGACGTCGGACCGCCCGAGTGGAATCTCGCCAATGCCAAGGGCTACTACACCCTGCACGTCGGCGTCACCTACCCCACGCCCGAATTGCGTGACCACAAGGGCGCCGCGGTCGAGTGGGTCCGCACCCTGCGACAGGACGGCTACGAAGCCTACTACTACCACGATCCCGACAGCGCCAAGAGCGACATCTGCGTCGGCACCTTCGGCCCGGACGCGATGGTCACGGAACGCAACGGCACGACGCACTACAGCGAGGCAGTCCTGCGGCTTCAGTCCCGCGGCGACCTCCGCTGGAACCTCGAAAACGGCCACAAGGTCTGGCGCACGACCGGCCCCATGCGCGACAAGACCGGCAAGATCATCTCCACCGGCGGCAAATCGGCCAATCAGTCATTCCTCGTAAAAATCCCCGGCAAGGAAGACCCCGCCCCCACGCGCCGGCGTTCGAGATAAGCGCCAAGAGGCGATCGCGCGAGCGATGCGCGTCTCTGAACGCGCCTGATCGGCAACGCCTTTGTAGCATTCGCTCGATCAGTGGCAATTCTGGAGTTGTCATATGAGCAAGGCGATTCTTGGCTTGTTGGCACTGGTCGTAATCATGCCTGTGATTCAGCCTCGTGGCTCACACAGTGCAGCATCAACTCAAGCTGCGACAACGAGACGAATTGAACTATTGATTCCCAAAGATGACTTTCCGCGATTCTCCGCCTCGCTTGACAGCGTTCAAACCAATGACAACGGCGGCATCACCGCTACCGTCACGCTGCAGAATTTCTCGACTCGTCCATATTATTTTGACGACCTAGCGCTGCCACGCGACATCATGGGACGCATTCGTTTCTGGCGAATCGATTCAGAAAAATCAATTGAATTCGGAGCCGAAGGGTGCGAGTATTATGGCGACTTTGGAACTCGGTCTTTCAAGCGGCTGGCAAGCGGTGAAAAATACACGGTATCCGTGGAATTCGGCGGAAACACGGGGGTACTCGGTGGCTTCCGTGAGTCCAGCTCCGAGGAACCCCTTCTTGAGACCTCTTCAGTTGAGATCCCTTCCTTCAAGTTCCTGCCGGTCGGCAGGATGGCCGTCACGCTCCAGATGGAGCTTTATGTCTATTCATCAAACCCGGCGTCATTTCTAGACCAAATGCAACTTGAAAAGTGGGTTGTTTGCCAGAGCGGAGACCTGAAGTGGCTGACGGTGACAAAAACCTGGGCTTAACTCTTTTCACCGCTCATCAAAATGCGTGCTCGCCCGCAGCCGAACCATTCGCCCCGCCACCGTATCCCCTGACGCCTTCGTCAGTGAATCCAGCGAGAACCCCTCGATCGCGATCGACGCCACGCACGTGCCCACGGCGATCGCCTTTTGAATCGCCGGAATGTCGCTGCGATCGTGCTTCGCCAGGTACGCCATCATCCCGCCCGCGAAACTGTCGCCCGCCCCGGTGGGGTCGCGCACGTCCAGCGTCGGGAAGCCCGGCACCATGAACACGTCGTCGCCGGCGCACAGGATCGACCCGTGCTCGCCCTTCTTGACGATCACGAAGTCCGGCCCCAATTCAAGCACCGAGCGCGCCGCGGCGATTAAATGCGAGCGACCGGTCAGCATCCGCGCCTCGGCGTCGTTCAGCACCACGCCATTTACGCACGATAGCGTCTTCACCAGATCGTCGCGGAAGCTGTTGATCCACAGGTCCATCGTGTCGCAGACGATCAACGTCGGACCGGACAACTCGTCGATGAACTTTCGCTGGATCGCCGGATGGGTGTTCGCCAGAAACACAAACTTCGAATCGCGAAACTTCTCCGGAATCCTCGGTGGGTCCTCGGCAATGACGTTGAGTTGCGTCCCCAGCGTCTCGCGATCGTTCATGTCCGGCGTGTACTTGCCCTGCCAGCGAAAGGTCTTCGACCCCTTGCGGATTTCGAGACCCGCGAGGTCGATCGGCCGCTGCTTGAGCAGGTCGACGTGCTCGTTCGGAAAATCGTCGCCGACCACGCCGACCAGCCGCACTGGCCCCAGAAGGCTCGCGGCATAGGCAAAATAAAGGGCCGATCCACCCAGCACGTCCACCGCCTTGCCATGCGGACTTTCCACCGAGTCGATGCCGATCGTTCCAGTCACGAGAAGGGACATTGGTATCCTTTATTGATCGCTGCGTTGTTGGATCACACCTCGGCCGCAGGGCACTTCCAGGCGTCTGAACGCGGAAGGGGGAACGCAGAACGCGGAACTCGAAGCCCCGTTTTCCGCGTTCCGACTTCCGCGTTCCGCGTTTGCCCCTCCAATTGTCGAACGCGCAGCAATTGCCGTCAAACCGACCCCGCCTCGCGCGTGTCAAATTGACACCGGCGGCGTGCCGGTCGCACAATGGGGCCGACGAGGTGAAGTGACGACACCGACGATGATACGAACAGGGGCACGACGCGTACGACTGGGACTGTGGGTTGCATTGGCGACAGCCTGTGCTGTGGCCGGTTGCGCCAAGAAAAAGCCGGACACCGTCACCACCACCGCCGCGCAGCCCGAAGAGGATTTCACGAATCTCGCCGCCGGGTTTCGCAGTCACACAGTGGCCCCGCAGGAGACGCTGTACCGGCTGGCGGTCATCTATTACGGCGACGGCAGCAAGTGGCAGAAGATCTACTACGCCAATCGAAAGCGAATCGCCGATCCGGCCGACTTGCCGGTGGGGATCCGCCTGATCATCCCGCCCCGCGACGGGGAAGCGCCGGAACCCGCGCCCTCTCCCTAGATGATCCCGTCCAGTTCCTGCCCGGCGTCGGCCCGAACCGCGCCAAGGCCCTCGAGCAACTCGGCATCCGCACCGCCGGTGATCTGCTCGAACACTACCCAGCGCGATACGAGCGCCGCGAGCAGCGCACCATCGAGAACCTCGACGAAGGCATGATCGCCACCATCGTCGGACAGTTGACCGCCGTGCGATTTCGCTTCGGCGGACGCGGCGGCGCCTGCAGCGCCACCATCACCGACAACACCGGCCGCTGCAGCCTCACCTGGTTCAACGCCGGCTGGATGCGGCACAAACTCCAACCCGGGGCGATCGTCCGCGTGACCGGCAAAGTGTCGGAATATCGACGCCTGCCGCAATTTGCCAATCCCAAGATTGATTTTCTCGACGAAGACGCCCAGCCGGTCGACGAGTCGCAGCCGCCCGAGTTCGACGCGGTCTATCCCGCCTGTGCCGCAATCTCGAGCAAGGCCCTCGCAAAACTGGTGCAGACCGCGCTGCCCCGGCTGCTGCCGCTCGTCGCCGAATGGCACGACGAGCCGTTCCTGTCGAAGCGCAAGTTGATGCCGCGCCGCGCCGCCATCGAGGCGATCCACCGCCCCAACTCCGACGATCAGACCGAGCCCGCCCGCCGCCGCCTCGCCTATGACGAATTCCTGCAACTGCAACTGGCGACTGGTCTCGCCCGCCGCGCTCGGCGCGCGGGCGCCGCGCCGGCCATTGCGGTCAGCGAGGAAGTCGATCGCCGCATTCGCGCGCGGTTTCCGTTCGCCTTCACCGCGGCGCAGGATCGCGCCGTCGCCGCCATTCGCGCCGACATGGCCGAGGCCCGCCCGATGAACCGCCTGCTGCAGGGCGATGTCGGCTGCGGCAAGACGGCCGTCGCGTTGTACGCCGCACTTGCGGCCATCGCCGGAAAGCAGCAGGCCGCGATCATGGCCCCGACCGAGTTGCTCGCCGAGCAGCACCACCGCGAAGTCACCCGCCGCCTCGCCGGCAGCCGCGTGCGCATCGGCTACCTGCGCGGCGGAATCGGCGCGAAGCAGCGCCGCGACATCATCGCCGGCATCCAGAACGGCTCGCTCGATCTCGTCATCGGCACGCAGGCCCTCATTGAGCCGGATGTCGTATTCGATCGACTCGCCCTCGTCATTGTCGATGAGCAGCATCGCTTCGGCGTCCGCCAGCGGGCGGTCATCCGCAGCAAGGGCGCCACCCCGCATTACCTCGTCATGAGCGCCACGCCCATCCCGCGTACCCTCGCCATGACCGTCTTCGGCGATCTCGACGTGACCACCATCGACGCCCTGCCCCCCGGCCGCCCGAAACGCTCCACCCGCGTGCTGCGGCCCGGCGAACACGAGCAGGCCTGGACCTTCGTCAATCAGCGAATTTCCGCCGGCGAGCAGGCCTACGTCGTCTATCCGCTGGTCGCCGAATCCGAGACGATGGACCTCCGCGCCGCCGAGACCGAATACGAACGTCTCGCATCGACCGTCTTCCGCGATCGCCGCGTCGGACTGCTGCATGGCCGCATGAGCGGCGAAGCCCGCCAATCGGTCATGGCTGACTTCGCCGCGGGAAAGATCGATGTGCTCGTCAGCACGACCGTCATCGAAGTCGGCATCGACGTCCACAATGCGACCGTCATGGTGATCGAGCACGCCGAGCGATTCGGACTCTCGCAGTTGCACCAGTTGCGCGGACGCATCGGCCGCGGCGGCAAGGCCGGACACTGCCTGCTGCTCACCGCCAGCAACGCCGGACCGGCCGTCGAGCGGCTGCGCGTGATGTCATCGACCGACGACGGCTTCAAGATCGCCGAAGAAGACCTGCGTCTGCGCGGACCGGGCGAGATGCTCGGCACCCGCCAGCACGGCCTGCCCGAATTCCGCGCGGCCGATCTGGTCAAGGACGCCGACCTGCTCCGCATGGCCCAACGCGATGCCGATGACATGCTCGCGGACAACGCGATGCGAAAGGACGCCCACGCCACCGAACTGAGAAAAATCGTGCTCGCCCGCTTCGGAAAAAACCTCGGCCTGGTCGACGCCGGCTAAGATCTGCGGGCTGGCACGCAGATTGCCCGCGCCCGACAGGGCGCACGATCGTTGCCAGGGGCGGTGCGCAGCACGCCCCTGGAACAGGAACAGTGATGTAAAATACCGCCCGGTAGGGCGAACGAATCCCCATCGGCCTTCACACTCCGGTTCAGAGGAGATTGATCTTGCATCGTTTTCGCTATGTCTTGATTACCAGCATCGTGTCGTTGGCAATCACTCAGATTGCCAGCGCCGGCTTCCCCACCGAACGCTTCACCTCCTACGCCGACATCCGCATCAAGAGCCCCATCGTGCAATGCACCGTCTGGATCGATGCCGCCGGGCTGGAGACCATTCAGCAGTTGGACCGCGACGGCGACTTCGAATTCTCCGCCGACGAGATGAATGCCGCCCGCTTCTTCGTCAATCTCTACCTTCAGCGAAATTTCCTCGTCATGTGGGATCAACGCATTCAGCCATTCAAGATGGGCGCCATGGATGTCGCCACCCGCCCCGGCTCAACGCGCCCCTATTTCCGCGCCGAGTTCCGCATCACCGATCTTCCTCCGGGCAGACCGCTCTCCATCGCGTCGCGGCTTCTCTCCGAACTCACACCCGAGGCGCGGACCTACGCGAAGATTCACTTTGATGGACGCGATGAACTGTGCGTCCTCGGGCCGACGCGCTATTTCTCGACCGATCGTGCCGACCGCCCCCTGCCCGCCGACAGCGCCTACCGCCCCGAGGCGCAGCATGGCCGCATCGCTTCTGTCGGCGACTGGTCGGTGGAAATGCTCTACGCCCTGCCCGAGAAAGCCTTCTATCTCTACACGCTTGAAAATGAGCGGCACGCGCCGATGCCGGTCCGCGACAATGCCATCGAGGTCTCCATTCAGCCCGGCAAGGAAGGCCCCTACCGACCGGTCCGGCTGATCGCCAAGCCGCAGCCCGGCGACAAGCCCGGCATGTCGTCGCGATTCACCCTCGCCGATCCCCAATACGCGGTCTTTTCCACCTTCAACGCCGACATCCGCATCGGCAGCGGACCGGCCATGAAACGCGTCATCTTCGAGTTCCCTGTCGTCACCATCCATGACCGCGCCAAGGGTGGCTCCGACGCCGACCGCCGCGGTTGCATCAACCTGTGCCCCGGCGTCGACCTGAAATCGCCGAAGACTGACAAGTGCCCGCGCTGCGGCGGACGGCTCATTCAATTGACAGGCGATTCGGTTCCCGGCCTCAACATGGTCGGCGCACACGGCGGCATGTTGATCGCCTACGGCGGCGAGGGCGAGCGCTTCGAGGGCCTGATCACCCCGCAAAACGAGTTTCGTCTCTATTTGACCAATGACAGGCTCGAAGCCGTCCCGCTGCGCAAACTGACCGGCAGCACGCAGTTCTCCGCCGATGAGCGATTCCAGGATTCAGTGGTGGAGATCCAGGCGAAGAAGAGCAGCGACGGAAGCTACCTCTACGCGACCATGCCGCCGACGATCGCCGTGCCGATTCACGTCCGCTGGCTCTTCAACTTCAACGAAGGCGAGGGCACCTCCCAGGTGGACTTCCTCATAAACGAGACCGTCGACGCCCCCACCCCAGCCTCCCAACCATCGTCTCAGCCATCGTCTCAGCCGGCTCTACCGACATCCGCGCCGGCGGCGTCTGAGTAGAATTACGACAGAAAATGCTTTTCCGCGATCCCCGTCGGCAGGCCCAACACCAATTCATTCAACCCCAGCATGGCCGCGATTTCGCGCCTAAGTACATCAAGCCCCGCCCCCTCCCGCGCTGAAATCGCGACCGCCCCCGGCGCCGCCGCGACCAACTCCGCCACCGTTGCCCCCTCGACGGCGTCGCACTTGTTGATCGCCACCACGCGCGGAATGTCCATCGCATCGCCCGCCATCGTCTGAATGCCCTCGCCGATCGGCCGCGTCGCATCCAGCACCACGATCGCCAGATCGGCGCCCCGCGCCTGCTCCCGCCCGCGCCGAATCGCCTCCGCCTCAATTGCGTCATCCGTCTCACGCACGCCCGCCGTGTCGGTCAGCGTCACCGGCCAGCCATCAATGAGCGCCGTCTCCGACACCCAATCCCGCGTCGTGCCGGGCACATCCGCGATGATCACCCGGTCGCGTCCGATCAACGCGTTGGCCAACGTGCTCTTGCCAACGTTGGGCGGCCCGACCAGCACGACGCGCAGTCCGGCGATGAGCCGCATCGCAATCCGCGTCCGCGCGTTGTACACCGCGCGTTCCGCGGGACCGAGACCACCGGCCCCACACAGAAACCGCGGCAGAATCGTCCGCTCTGCCAAAAGAAATTGCGTCAACCGTCGCGATTCGCAGGCGAGCAGCGCCTGATCGATGTCGGCCTCGATGGGATGCACGCCTCGCCGCACCGGCAGCGCATCGGACGAAACAACGGTCACACCCAGCGCTGTGATCAGCGCCAACACCCGCTGAACAACGCCCGGCCCGCCGTGAATCGACAACTCAACGTCATCCATCGCGTCCGTCTCGCGCCGCAGGATCAACGCCTCGTCCACAACCTCCGCGCCATCGACGATTCGCACAAGCGTCGGTCGCCCGGGTTCAAACGCATCGCTTGTCTTGAATGGACGCATGACCGGCGCAAGCCGCGCCCACGCCCCCGCGCCGCACACGCGAACAACCGCGATCGCGCCGGGCACGCCCGCCGTCAGGACCGCGGCGCGAATCGTCCCGTCGGGCTTCATTCCTGATCTTCGTCTTCAAACGGCGTGAAGTGCTTCTTGTGAGCCAGCGCGATCCCGCGAATGCACAGGTCCGGCACGACGTTGTCGATGAATTCGCACTGCGACTTCACCAGCTCCGCCCCGCCGCCGGTCACCACCAGTTGCGGCCACGATCCCAGTTCGGTTGCATACCGCTCCACGATCTCCCGCAGCGCCCCGACCATCCCGGTCAGGATGCCCACACGAATCGCGTCCTCGGTCGTGTCGCCGAAGACATGCGTCGATGCCGAAATGTCCACGTTCGGCAGCGCGTCGGTCCCGTCGTGCAGCGCCTTCGCCTGAAGCCACATCCCCGGCAGAATCGCCCCGCCCATGAACACGCCTTCGTCGTTGATGCAGTCGATGGTGACCGCCGTGCCGAAACTCGCGACCACACAAGACCGCTTCAGCACGTCGTACGCCGCCGCCGCCGCGCACACCCGATCGATGCCCACGCGCTCGGGCGCCTCGACCGCCACCGACATCGGCCGGTGAATCTCCTCGCCGACCACGCGAATCTCGGTGTCGAGCTTTTCCGCCAGCAATTCCCGTACCGACGCCAGCGTCTTCCGCACCACCGAGCCCACCACCACGCACCGCTCGTACTCCGCCGGCAGCGCGACCCACGCCGCCTCCGCCGCCTCGCCGATGCCGGCCAGATCGTCTGGCTCGAAACGCAGATTGGTGAAAATCTTGCCGCGAATGAGCGTCGCAAGGGACACATGCGAATTGCCGATCTCCAGGATCAGCAGATTGGCATTCGCGAGGCGGGATTGGTCATCAATGGGCAACAAGCTGGCTCTCCGATTCGGGCTTTCGACGGAGTGTATCCAATCATGACCGCCCGTGCCTGTCGTTACGGCCAATTCGGACAAACGCGTGGACTACGCCGTAACCCGTGTGGAAACATCGGGTTGTGAGCGAAATGGTTGGATCGGAAAGTTTTCCCGCAATGCGTGAAGCCGCCCGGGACATACGCGCACATACATTCGGTAAGTCGCAGATACGCAAGAATCCGAGCCTTCGTTATTCGATGACTCGGGGACGCGCCGATCGGTTTGCTGCGAATCCAGCACCACAATTCACAGGCGAGGAGAGAGAAAATGAACAAGCGATTCCTGTCAGCCGTCGTTGCAACCACTGTCCTGTTCTCAATGGCGACCGCAAGTTCCGCCGCGATTCTCAGCTATCAGGCCATCTTGAGCGGCCCGGCCGAGTCTCCGCCGAATGCCTCCCCCGGAACCGGCATCGCCCTCGTGGATTACGACACCGTTGCCAACACGCTCACCATGCACGTTGAGTTTCAGGGACTAATTGGGGTGACGACAGTGTCTCACATCCACGGTCCGACAGCCAACCCAGGGCTGCTGACCGCACCCGTCATGACTACGAGTCCGACGTTTGTCGGTTTTCCAGCGGGCGTGACCGCCGGCACCTATGACGCGGTTCTCGATTTGAGTCTGGTGTCCAGTTACCACCCGACCTTTTTCGCCGGCAATGGCGGCACCGTAGCCTCGGCCGGACTTGCCATGACCAACGCAATCGCTGAAGGCAAAGCCTACTGGAACATTCACTCGAGCGCGTTCCCCGGCGGCGAAATCCGCGGGTTCCTGCAACTCGTCCCCGAACCGGCGAGCCTTGGGCTGCTCGCCATTGGCGCGCTGGTCCTGGGCCGACGACGCATTCGAACCGCGTGATCTACGCGTTTGTCTATTGACATAAGATGTAATTGCCTCGAAGCGATTCCGCGCGGATGGGTTGCGCCATGACACAATTCACCCCAACGAACCGTCGCGGCCTCTGCTGCCTGATGTTGGTCGCAACACTTTCGACCGGGCTGACCTCGAATCATGCCCGCGGACACGGCGTGCTCATCGGTCACAACGGCGCCGGGCAGTTGAGCCTGCACATCGAGTCGCCGCAACCGCTCGCAATTCCCCTGTCGATCTTTCCGAACATCCCCGGATGGGCCGGGGCCGAGCCGGGCATCGCCGCCGCCGACGTGGATGAACCCGGCGAGAATCTGTTCGTACTTTCGGCAAACAGCAACATTCAGTTTGAACTGGTGTCGTTCGACCCCGGCATTCAGATTGTGACCGACCACATCTGGGTGGCTGGTGAAACCTACCTATTCGGACCACCGGCGTTTGACTATCACCTGGTCTTTAACATTCCCGCAGGCGATGCTGGCGAGACCTACGAGGTTCAATTCAAGGTCCGCGACCTCGCCGGCATCTATGCGGACAGCCCGGTTGCGACGCTCGTCTTCAGCGCCGGCGGGGCCTGCCACTGCTTCGGCGACTTCGACGACGACCACGCCCGCACCGGGCGAGACATCGAGTCGTTCGTGCATTGCATGATGCATGCCGAGCCCGGACATCCGCTCGAAGCCCATTGCGGCTGCGCCGACCTCAACGGCGACGGCGCACTGACCGGGACCGACATGGGCATGTTCATCGACGATCTCCTGCATCACGGCTCGTGCCACTGAGACCGCAGGTCGCCCAGTCCACCAAGATCCCGCCGCTCAAGCCGTTCTCGACCGCTTTTCCAACCACGTCTAGAATGGTCCCCATGTCCGGTCAACCAAGCACATGCTGGACCATGATCGAAGGCGCCCTGCGCGGCGATCACGCGAGCCGCGCGTTGTTCGCCGATCGTTATGAACCCGTGGTCCGCGCCTATCTCGCGGCACGGTGGCGCTCGTCCCCGCTCCGCTTTGAAGTGGATGACGTCGTGCAGGACGTCTTCGTCGAGTTCTTCCGCGACGAGGGAGCCCTCGAACGCGCCGCCGGCGCGCAGACTGTTGAGTTCAGGCCGTTTCTCTATGGCGTCGCCCGCAACGTGGCACGCCGTGCCGAGGCAAAGCGCGTCCAGCGCCGAGACCACCTCGGCCCACCCCCGTCGCACGAGGAACCGGCTGCGCCCGACGACGAGCGATACTCAGTCGTCTTCGATCGCGCCTGGGCCGTCTCGATCATGAAGCAGGCCGCGCAGTTGCAGACCACCCGGGCCGCGACGGAAGGCGAGCGGGCGCTAAAGCGAGTCGAATTGCTGAAGCTGCGCTTTTCGGAGGACTTGCCGATCCGCGAAATTGCCCGGCGCTGGGGCGAACCCGCCGACCACCTGCACCACGAATACGCCACGGCCCGCGACGAGTTCCGCAAGGCCCTCGCCGAGGTCATCCGGGAACACAATCCCAATTCGTCCCGGGTCGAGGCCGAGGCCGCCCGGCTGCTGACCCTGCTTCGCACGCCATAAGCCCCGAAAATCCTCGAAAAAATCCTTCGCGAAAACCGGTCCACCCGCGATCCTGTCCTGTGGAGCCACGTTGCATGCCGTCGCCAGGGCTGTCACCCTGTTTGATCCGCACCTGAAAAGGAACCTTGAAATGTCCTCTGCGAACGACTCCGGCACCATGGGAGCCGACGACACGCTCGACATGGGCCTGGCCGCGGCATTCGGCCGTGGTTCTCGATTCGACGATTCAGAGAATGGTGTCGTCGCCACCCTTCAAGCGCAGATCGGCGAATGCCACAGCGTCGTGCTGCGCGATGACCCCGAGGAGCCCTCGTCGATCGTCCGGCCGATTCCCTCGCTCTGCGAAATCACGCCTTCCACCCAGAGCCGCTATCAGGTCTATGGCGAAATCGCACGCGGCGGCGTCGGCATCATCCTCAAGGGCCGCGATGTCGACCTCGGCCGCGACGTAGCCATGAAGGTGCTCCGCCCCGATCTGCTCGAAAAGCCCGGAATGACCAAGCGCTTCGTCGAAGAGGCCCAGATTGCTGGACAGCTCCAGCACCCCGGCATCGTGCCGGTCTATGAACTGGGGCTGGAAAACCAGCGCCGCCCATTCTTCACCATGAAGCTCGTTCGCGGACAGACCCTTCATCTGATGCTGCAGAAGGGCCCCCCGTCATTCGATGATCGTCAGCGGCTGTTTCGAATTTTCGCCAAGGTCTGCGAGACCGTCGCCTATGCCCATGCAAAAGGCGTGATTCACCGCGACCTCAAACCCGCCAACATCCTGGTCGGACAGTTTGGCGAAGTGCATGTCGTGGATTGGGGCCTCGCCAAGGTGCTGACCGGTAAGCCGTCGTCATCCGTGGCGGCGAGTGATTCCATGCATGCTCAGCCGATTGCAACGATTCGCAGTGGCGCAAGCGGCGCCGAGTCGCTGGCCGGCTCGATCATGGGCACGCCCGCTTACATGGCGCCCGAGCAGGCTCGCGGCGACGTCGATCAGCTCGACGAACGCGCCGACGTGTTCTCACTCGGTGCGATCCTGTTGGAGATTCTCACGGGCCAGCCGCCGTACGTCGGCGACTCAGGCAGGCTGCTGGCACAGGCCGCGGAGGGAAAACCCAGCGCCGCGTTGGAGAAGCTGCATGCCACTGACATTGACCCGGACCTGGTCGTAATCGTCTCCAAGTGTCTTCGACATTCTCCGCAGGAGCGCCCGGCCAGCGCCGGCGTGGTCGCCGACATGATCAACAGTCATCTCGAATCCCTTGAAAGACGGGCACACGAAGCCTCGCTCGCGGCTGCCCAGGCCCAGGCGGTCGCGTCCGGTGAACGCCGGGCGCGACGCCTGACGCTGGCCCTGGCATCGACGCTGCTCATCGCGATCATCCTGGGCGCGGGCGGCTGGCTTTGGATCGGCGCACAGGACGATGCCCGCCGGCAGGAGGTCACACAGCAGGTCGCAGCCGCAATCGAGTCGGCCTCCATGAAGCTCGGACTAGCGCGAGCGGCGCCACTGGGCGACTCCGCGCCATGGGTTGAGGCCGTGGCCGCGGGAGAACACCTCACCCGGCTGCTGGAGCCAACGACGCTCGATCCCGATACACGCCGTCGTGCCGATGCGTTTCTCCGCGAACTTGCCCAGGCCGATGCCGACCGGCGCGTGGTCGAAAAACTCGAAGAGGTCGTCATCGTCGGCGCAACGCACAACGATCGCGAGAGTTGGGAATGGATGGAGCGCTCGCTCCGCAAAACCTTTAGTGCCTATGGCATCAATCTCGAACACCATTCCAAAGAGGAGATTGCCGAGCGCATCCAGCAAAGCCGGATCGCCGCAAGGCTCGCGGACGTCCTGGAACTCTGGATCGCGACGAACTTCCGCCTGCGCGAATTCGGCGGCGGCAAATACAAAGTGCCCGAGTTGCTTCAGTGGGTCGAATTGCTCTACGTCGCCGATCCCGATCCATTCCGCACCGACCTGCGCAAACTCATCTACACCGGGATGCCGCCGCTGGAAAAGTTGCAGCAGCTCACCGCGACCGCGAAGTTCGAGCAACTCGAACCGCGAACCCTCTCCTGGCTCGGCACCGCATTCTTCATGGCCCGAAGCCCGGAAGAGGGGCTCCAGGTCTTCGAACGCGCGGCCCGCCTGCACCCGCAGGACTTCATGCTTCAATTCGACTACGCCTTCATGTTCATTGGTGTCGGCAAGCACCGCGAGGCCATCCCCCAGCTCTATCGCTGCATCGGCATTCGACCAGGCGTCGGCGGGCTCTGGCGCTCGGTCGGCATCGCCCAGCGCGAAGTCGGCGATCTGCCCGCGTCGATCAAGGCGTTCGAGGAGTCCATCCGCCATCAATCCGACTACGCCCCAACGCATGTCGATCTCGCCGCCACGCTGATCAAGGCGAAGAAGCAGGATGAAGCGGTCACTGCCGCGAATGAGGCGATTCGTCTCAAGCCCGAGCTTGCAGAGGCCCACGCCATGCTCGGAATCGCGCTATTCGAACAGGACAAACGCCCGGAAGCGGAGGCGCCGCTGCGCCAGGCCGTGAAGCTATCAGAGAACGACCGTGTCATCCAAAGAATGAAACCCGACTGGCTCAAGCGGTGCTCGGAATTACTCAAGGAGTATGGTAATTCCGCGGGCGATTAACCAAGCCTTCGACATTGAGTTTCACGCTGAATAGGTGTGCCACTGCTGTGCCAGCAGTGCTTACGCTCGGTGCATCCACTCGCGCTCGCACTGCTCACAGAGCAGTGGCACACGATTTGCTCGACTGATTGTGAACGTTTCAAGGTATTGAGATCACGCATTAGAGGAGTTTGCCATGGCGGAATTCAGATTCACAAAGCTGGTCAAAGCCGACCTGGCCAGAACCTTCGACGTCTTCAGCGACCTCCGCGCCGCGCCGCAGCGCATCGAGGCCATCAAGCGACTTGAAGTGCTGACCGACGGACCCATGCGCGCCGGCACCCGCTTCCGTGAGACCCGGATGATGTTCAACCGCGAGGCCACCGAGGAAATGGAAGTGACCGACTTTCAACCGGGCCGTTCTTATACGGTGTGCGCCAACTCCTGCGGCACGGCGTGGGCCTGCACCTATCGATTTCAACCCGAATCCGGCGGCACGCGCGTCGACATGGAGATGATCTGCCGTCCGATCACGTTCTTCGCCAAGCTGATGACGCCGCTGTCGATGCTCATGTCGGGGCCGATGAAGAAGATGCTCGAAAAGGACCTCGACGATCTCCGCCGGCATATCGAAACGAGCGCCAACTAACGACGACGCCCACGGATCGTGCGATCCGTGGGCGTGCGTTGCGGCTTTCCACAGAACCCACCACGCAAGTGGTGGTCTGAGTCTCACCGTTCGTGGAACCTACTCAGAATCGACGGCCCCCGTCCTCGCGTCCGGGGTTCTGAAACAGTCTTCAGTCTGAATGCGTCTGATCAATACCGATAGTGATCCGACTTGTACGGACCATCCACCGGCACGCCGATGTACTCGGCCTGCTTCGGAGTCAGCCGCGTCAGCTTCGCACCGAGCTGATCGAGGTGCAGCCGGGCGACCTTCTCATCGAGGTGCTTCGGCAGGGTGTACACCTTCTTCTCGTAGTTCTCGCTATTCTGCCACAACTCAATCTGGGCGATCACCTGGTTCGAGAAGCTGTTGCTCATCACGAAACTCGGGTGACCGGTCGCGCAGCCGAGGTTCAGCAATCGGCCCTCGGCCAGAATGATGATGGAGTGGCCGTCGGCGAAGGCCCACTCGTCCACCTGCGGCTTGATGCTGATTCTCTTCACGCCGGGCACCTTCTTGAGTCCGGCCATGTCGATCTCGTTGTCGAAGTGGCCGATGTTGCCGACGATGGCGTTGTGCTTCATCTTCTTCATGTGATCGGCGGTGATGATGTTGAAGTTGCCGGTCGTGGTGATGAAGATGTCCGCGGTCGAGACCACGTCTTCCAGCGTCAGCACCTGGTAGCCTTCCATGCAGGCCTGCAGCGCGCAGATCGGGTCGATCTCGGTCACGATCACGCGGCTGCCCTGGGCTCGCAGCGCGTGGGCACAGCCCTTGCCGACGTCGCCGAATCCGCAGACCACGGCGCACTTGCCGGCCAGCATGACGTCGGTCGCCCGCATGATGCCGTCCACGCATGAATGGCGACAGCCGTAAAGATTGTCGAACTTGCTCTTGGTCACGCTGTCGTTGACGTTGATCGCCGGGAACAGCAGCGTGCCGGCTTCCATCATCTGGTAGAGCCGATGCACGCCGGTCGTGGTCTCTTCCGACACGCCGACCATGTCCTTGGCGACTTTCACCCAGCGCTGCGGATCGCGCTTCTGCTCGGCGGCCAGCAGCTTGAGGATGATCTCGAACTCCTCGTTGTCGGCGGTCGAGGGATCGGGCACCTTGCCGGCCTTGTTGAACTCGAGGCCCTTGTGGATCAGCAGGGTCGCGTCGCCGCCGTCATCGACGATCAGGGTCGGGCCGCTGCCATCCGGCCAGGTCAACGCCTGCAGCGTGCACCACCAGTATTCCTCCAGCGATTCGCCCTTCCAGGCGAAGACCGGCACGCCGGCCTTGGCGATGGCCGCGGCGGCGTGGTCCTGCGTGCTGAAGATGTTGCACGAGCACCAGCGGACATCGGCGCCCAATTCGACGAGCGTCTCGATCAATACGGCGGTCTGAATGGTCATGTGCAGGCTGCCGGTCACCCGCGCGCCCGCAAGCGGCTTCTTCGCGGAATACTCGCGGCGAATGGCCATCAGGCCGGGCATCTCGTGCTCGGCAAGCTGAATTTCCTTGCGGCCGAAATCGGCCAGCGACATGTCCTTGACTTTGTAATCCTGGAACGATGCGACTGCGGTTGACATTTTCTTCTCCGGGTTAAGTCCTACTTATTGTGTGCCACTGCTCTGTGAGCAGTGTGTTACGCCAATACCTCACATACCTGATCGGCCCGCTGATAACATTCCACCACTTGCGTGGTGGGTTCTGCTCAGAACCCCCTGCGGCAGCAGGGGGCCGAGCGCGTGGGCGCTCACTCACACATGCCCCTTACTACCATGAGAGGTTCTGATCGCCGACACCGCAAACAAATCCGGGGCCTCCATGCGGCCGCTGGCCGTCTCGCGACGGTGCAGCGGCATGATCGACACATCGGAGAATCCGGCGGCGGTCAACTGTTCGGCCAGCGCCGCGGAATCAAACCCCCACCATAGATCCTGCATGGTTTCGTAAAACTCTTGATTCTCATGAGCCTTCTGCTCAACGATGAGCGCCCGTCCGCCGGGCCGCAGAATGCGATGCAGTTCAACCAACGCCTCCTGCGGTTTTGCCACGTGATGCAGCACGAGACACGCAATCGCCGCATCGCATGCGCCGTCAGCGATCGGCAGCCTGCCGAGATCGCCCTGTCGAAAATCTACGTTCGTCGCGACTGCATCGTCCACACGCCGCCTTGCACATCCGAGCATCTCATTCGAGCCATCGACGGCAATCACCTTTGCAAACCGAGCCGCCAGCGATGGCAACAAGAAGCCGGTGCCTGTTCCAATGTCGGCAACAGTCCACTCGCGCGGCAGCAGCCCGAGCATCGCCTCGAATGCAAACGCATCGCCGAATGCAGAGGATCGAAGTTGATCCCACCGCGAACCGAGTCGATCGAAAAATCCGGTCGACTCATCTCGTCGGCGCTGAAGCACCCGCTCCAGCCGCGCCGCCATCGGCTTGGCCAGCGGCTGCGCCTCCAGCCAGGTGAGCAGCACTTGCCGCACGTCGCCGACGGTCGCCTGCCCCGCGGCACGATACATCGTTGCCGTTCCGATTCGCCGATCTGCCAACCAGTCGGCCTCGCGCAGCACCTTCAAATGCCGCGACACGGTCGACTGCGGCAACCGCAGAATCTCGACGAGTTCGTTGACGCCCAATTCCTCCTTGATCAGCAGCCGCACGATCAACTGCCGAACCTCATCGCCCAACGCGCGCAGCGCCTCCGCACTAGAGTCGGACAACGACATGGGAGAAAAAACCGCCATATGATTCATCCGTATATGCGGATGATAGAATATATCGTCATCCTGTCAATAGGACCCAGAATAATTGTCGTAACTATATATTTCTCAACACTTTAACGGCACATTCAAGTCCCCTTGTAAGCCAGCACCGGTGTCAGCCGGCGCACAACGCGGGTCAATTCGCGCTGGGCTCGAAACACCGCATCAATGTCCTTATAGGCTGACGGCGCCTCTTCGCAGAGCTTGTCAGCCAGCCGTTCGTCGAACCAGACTTCGCCCAATTGCTGTATCAACTTGCGCGTGGGAATGCGCCGGCGCGCGTCGGAGCGGCTCATAGCGCGCCCCGCGCCGTGTGAACTCGAACGCAGGGCGTCCACGCAGCCGCGTCCGACGACGTGGAAACTCCGTGTGCCCATTGATCCGGGGATGATGCCCGCCTCGCCATCGCTTGCGGACGCAGCCCCTTTGCGATGCACCCACAATTCGCGCTCGCCGTGCCGCTCGCGGCGGACGTGGTTGTGGTCGCAGGCCAGCAATGTGTCGGGCAGCGATGCGATGCCGAACAACTCGGCCATCGTGCCCGCGATCGCATTCAACATGCAGCGACGATTGGAATCCGCGAAGGCCCGCGCCCATTCGACATCCGCGAGATAGGCGCGGCCCGCGTCTGACTCGGAATCGAGGTGATACAGCCCGCCGCCCGCGCGAACACCGTTGCGAGCGTGCAGGCTGTTGATCGCCTGGCCCATGTGCCGTGATCCGCTGTGGAGCATGAGCCAAAGTCGATCCTCTTCGTCAGCTTGAAACTCAACAAAGTGATTACCGCGCCCCAGCGTGCCGAGTTCGATGCGGCCTTCACGACGCGCGTCGCTTTCCAGCGAGGCGCTCAGCGGCATGGCCGACAGCGCGACCGGCAATTGCGGAGCTGCGTCGAGGCTGCGATGCCGCATCGTCGGCACTGCGACCTTCAACGCATCAAGCAGTTTTTCCGCACGTCGTTGCTTGCGAATCGAATCTGCGCCGGCATCGAACGCCAGCGCCATCATGCCGCAGCCGATGTCCGAGCCGACCGCTTGCGGATAGATCAGCCGCGTGGTGGCGACGACGTTTCCGACGCACACGCCGGCGGCCAGATGCACGTCGGGCATCACCGCGACGTTCACCACGTCTTCCGCCCGGCGCAGCCGGTCTACGGCGAGCTTCACCTCGTGCGACATTGGCTCGGACAGCCAGGTCTTCAACTTCGCCGCCGATTCACCGTTCTTATCAATCGGAGTCGTCATTGAACGCCTCCCTTCGGCAACACGATGAACCGCAGCTCGGGCACGCGACGGCGATTGACCGCCCTTGCGACCTCAGAGCGCAAGAACCCCGCGACGCCCGACAGCCTTGCCAGAACTTCTTCCGCGTCGACGCCGGCGTCTTCGCCTGCATAGGCCACGGCAACGCTCAGTTGATTCGACCCGCCCGGCGTAACGCTCACAATATCGACATCATTCAAAATCGGATCGCGACAATCGCACGCCAGTGTTGCCTCCAGCGCCCGCGCCGCCTCCTTGCACAATTGCAACATCTTGCGATCGAAGCCCTCGCTTCGATGCCCGTTTCGCGATCGATCCTTCCGCGGATCGATGCCATCGTCGTCATGCAGATCGGCCGCGAGATCATCCGCGCGGCGATTCCAGTTCTTCTTCGATTTCAAGAGAATCTCCCGGCGCGCAGCGCACCCGCGAACGCGCGGACACGTAAGCGCGCGAATACATGCCTGAAAAGACTCAGAACAAAAATGAAAGGGCGGGAGTCCGGCCTGAACCGACCGGCGAAAGTCCGCGGCTAATCAGGAGAAAAGCACGAAAGACCGACGGGCAAGGTCAGGCGAGGATTCCCAGAATGTCAATTGCAATCGCTTGCATGGGAAATCTCCTTCAAATACAGCCGCACTTCGCGGCCACGTGCTGAAAAGATACAACAACCTTGAAGGCTTGTCAAGACTGGTATCAAATAACACCGAGCTTTCTTTCCACCTGCGAATCTCGCTATGACGATTGAGACCCCCGAAAACGCAGCCATCATCGCACATCTTAAGCGCGGACCGCGCAAGAGAGAGCTGCTTGTAGCGCCGGAAGCATCAAGTTGTAACCCATATTGGAGTTTGGGTAGTCACCCGGAAGTCGTTGAGCGGGTTTGGGATGAAATCGGAAGATCCCTTTCCAAAAATGCATGTCAAATCGTATGTGGACGGCCATCTCTGGTCCACCCAATGAATGCCACTGTTTTTGCCGTGTCATACGGCACACAGTATTTGCTTCGCTTTCCACCTCAGATTGCTGCTCGAGCCAAATTATTCGGTTTCAACACAACGGTGAATTGGACCTATGGCGGAACAACAGATCTTCTTAGAACACTCGGGCCTGAATGGGTATTTGGTCAGTGGTCGCCTCTGGAACAAAAGTGGCTCGTCGAGGCGTATTCCCCATTCGACGCGTAACGAAGACCAGAGCGTGCATACGAGAAACGTCAGGACGCACACCCCATTTCCTCATCGGCCATCTCCCCCGATAATCCCCCCATGACCGCATTCAACCGCGCCCAAGTCATCGACCAGAACTTCCTCGCCCTGCTCCAAAACTGGGACGCCGAGCCGCAGCGCCGCCTCGCACCCGACGACCTCATCCCGCCCAGTGAATCGATGACCGGTCGCGATCTCATTGAGCTGTTCGAATCGCAGATGGCAGCGCGGCACCTCGACCTCATCGCCCGCGTGCTCCGCGCCAAAAACGCCGCCTTCTACACCATCGGCAGCGCCGGACACGAATCCAACGCCGTCGTGGCGCGGATCACCCGCCACACCGACCCGGCCTTCCTGCATTACCGCAGCGCCGCCTTCTTCGTGGAGCGCGCCCGCCACTGCCCCGAAATCGACGCCATTTACGACACGGTGCTCAGCCAGGCGGCCAGCGCCGAGGAGCCCATCGCCGGCGGACGCCACAAAGTCTGGGGCTCGGTGCCGATGTGGATCCTGCCGCAGACCAGCACCATCGCCTCGCATTTGCCCAAGGCGGTCGGCGCGGCCATCGGCCTGCGCCGCGCCAAGCAACTCGGCATCACGCCGCCGGTCCCGCCGGACAGCATCATCGTCTGCAGCTTCGGCGACGCCAGCACCAACCACAGCACCGCCCAGGGCGCTTTCAACGCGGCGCGGTGGGCGGCCTACCAGAAACTGCCCTGCCCCGTGCTCTTCGTCTGCGAGGACAACGGCATCGGCATCTCGGTGCGCACGCCGCCCAACTGGGTGGATACGAATTACGGAAACATCGCCGCGCTGAAGTACTTCCGCTGCGACGGACTCGATCTGGTGGACACGTTTGACGCCACCTCGGCCGCGGTTCACTACTGCCGCACACACCGCCTGCCGGTCTTCCTGCACATCAAGACCATCCGCATGCTCGGCCACGCCGGCACCGACATCGAGCAGGCCTACCACACCCTGGAGGAGATCGCCGCGACCGAGGCGCTCGACCCGCTGCTGGCCTCCGCCCGACGCGTGCTCGAAAACGGCCTGATGACCGCCGGCGAAATTCTCGAAAAATACGAAAGTCTCCGCAAGCGCACCGCCGCCGCGGCCGACATCGCGGTGACGAAGCCGCGCCTCAACGACAAACACGAAATCATCGCCCCGCTGGCGCCCTATCACGCCGAAAAGGTCGATCGCGAAGCCGCGCGCACCATCGACCGCCAGGCACGTATCGACACCTTCGGCAGCGAATCCAAACTCCCCGAAAACGCCGGCCCGCGGCACATGGCCCTCAACCTCAACAGCGCCCTGTTCGACCTCATGCTCAAGTATCCGCCGATGATCGTCTTCGGCGAAGACGTCGCGCAGAAGGGCGGCGTCTACTACGTCACCGCCGGGCTGCACAAGCACTTCAAGGCAGGTCGCTGCTTCAACACCCTGCTCGACGAACAGACCATCCTCGGTCTCGCCCAGGGCTGCGGCTACATGGGCCTATTGCCCTTCCCCGAGATTCAATACCTGGCTTATTTCCACAACGCCTGCGACCAGATTCGCGGCGAGGCCTGCAGCCTTCAGTTTTTCAGTCAGGACCAGTACCGCAACCCGATGGTCGTACGCATCGCCTCGCTCGGCTACCAGAAGGGCTTCGGCGGACACTTCCACAACGACAACAGCTTCACCGCCCTGCGCGACATTCCCGGCCTAATCATCGCCTGCCCCTCGCGCGGAGACGACGCCGCGGCCATGCTCCGCACCTGCGCCGCGATGGCCCATGTCGATGGACGCATCGTTGCATTCCTGGAGCCGATCGCGCTCTACATGACCAAGGACTTGCACACAGCCGGCGATGGCGGTTGGAGCTTTGCGTATCCATCACCTGAAGTGAGCGTGCCGCTGGGCGCGGGGCGAATCTACGACGAAACCGCGACCGATCTGCTGATTGTCACCTACGGCAACGGCGTGCCCATGTCACTACAGGCGGCGAAGACGCTGAGTGAATCGGCCGGCATCAATGTCCGTATCCTCGACCTCCGCTGGCTCGCCCCGCTCAACACGGCCCTCATCGCCCAACACGCCGCCGAGTGCGGCAAAGTGCTCGTCGTCGACGAGGGCCGCCGCAGCGGCGGCATCAGCGAAGCGATCATGACCGCCATCGTCGAGCACGCCCCCGCCGGCATCGCCATGCGTCGCGTGGTCGGCGAGGACACCTACATCCCCCTCGGCCCCGCGGCCAACCTCGTCCTGCCATCGATCGAGCAGATCGTCGAAGCGGCCAAGACCCTCGCCGCCGACGCCGCGCAAAAAGAAACCGCATCGCGCCCGGCCGGCAGCCGAAGACGCGATGCGGTGCGTGGTTGAATTAATCGTCGTTTCAAAAACGACAGCCTGTCAATATCAATGCCCGTGACCCGCGTGCGGATCATTCGCCGCCGGTTGCGCCGGCGCGTTCGGGTTGGTCCCGCCGATTCCCAATTCCGGTCGAGCCGCGCCAGGAACCCCCGGCGCCGCCGCCGGGTTCACAGCCTTCACCGGACCGGGCGTCTGAATCATCGCCGCCTGCGGGTTGTACGGCATCGCCGCCTGCTGCTCGATGATGGGCACCTTCACCAGTTCGTGGCCGGGCTTGTCGGTGTTGAAGGTGATCATGTCATTCTCGGGACCGACCTTGGTATAGTTCGCCGGCAGATCGACCATGATCTGGAAGACTTGGCCCGGGGTCACTTCCTTCGACTCGACCGTCACGGCCGGATTGGTGCAGGCCAGGTTGGTCAGCGTCATCTTCGTGCTGACGTTGTTGTTCCGCACGATAATCGGCCGCTTCATCGCCACTTTGCTGGTCGACATCACCGCGATCTGATTCGGGCTGATCTCCAGCTCCGGCGAGACCATCGCCGTCGCCGTCACGGTCACCTTCGGCATCTCGGCAATGCCGGTCTGCACTTCGATGATGCCGTAGTTATTGCCTTCCTTGAGCGGCGGCACCAGAGAAATTGTCAGTGTGTACTTCGAACCCGGGGTCACTTCCGTCACCTCACCCTTGAAGGCGGGGCTGCTCGACTTGACTTCGCCGATGTTGGCGACCGCGCCGTTGTTCGTGGTGATGGTCACATCCATCGTTTTGTTGATCGTCGCGGCCTCATCCACCAGGATCTTGCCGAAGTACGCCGATTGCGGAGCGACCTGGACGATCTGCCACAGTTCGCCCTTCATCGTCAGCGTCACGGTGTTGCCGGGCGCGGCGGCGTTCGTCATGATCGTGATGTTCTTCGAGACCGGGCCGGTCATATTGCCGGGAGCCACCTTGAGGGGGATCTTGCCGCTCTGACCGGGCATGACCACGTGGTCATAACTGCCCGCCTGCGTGCAACCGCACGACGGCCGCACCGCGAGAATCTCCAGCGGCCCGGTGCCGGTGTTGGTGAACCAGAAGTCGTGGTGCACATCGATGCCGGCGCGAATCTTGCCGAAATCATAGACGGGTGTATCAAACTCGACCACCGGCGCCTCGCCCGGCTGCAGCACGACTGTCGGCTGCGGGCCGACCGGCTGGGCCGGCTTCACCGGCAACTGCGGACCGACCGGTTGCAGGACCGGCGCACCGGGCTGAGCCGGCTGCGCGCCCTTCTGTTCAATCTGAATGCCGGCCGCGGCCTTCGCCTCGCCCTTGGTCATGGCCTCTTGGGCATTCACCGGGGCCTGCGCCACCCACATCGCGACGCCCGCGACCGCGGCCGTTCGCCCCAATGCCCGAATCCGTCGAATCATGCTCACCATGTCATTCTCCTTCACCTGTTCATCAGGGGCGCACGCGAGACGTCTGTCGCACTTCGCCGGCCGCCGATCTGTCAATCAATCACTCGAACCACCACACCCGCGCTCCATACCGTCACGGCACGCGGCTGACATCCGTCAATTTCGATCCGCCCTTCCCCGTCTCGACGCCGGCCACAGGCGCCGTGGCGTCCGTCGCCGGTCGATAGGGCATGTTTTCCACCATCTGCACCGTAATGGTGCGATTGTTGGGACGATCGGTCTCGATCGTGATGCTGTCGCCGCCGGGCCGCGAGGGTCGGTAGCCGGCCGGCACATCCACCATGATCTGCCACGACCGGCCGGTCTGCGTCTCGCGCATGTCCACGTTCACATCCGGATGCGTGCACGACACCCTCGACAACTGCATCAGGCTCAGACCGTTGTTGCGTACGTGAATCGACCGCCGCGCCGACGAAAGGCTCGCCGACGGCAACACCAGCCGGTCCGGCAGAACCTCAAATTCCGGCGACACCAGCAGCGACACCTGCACCTGCAACGTCGGCATCGCCTCGACGCCCGTCGACATCTCGATCGCGCCGTAGTTGTTGCCGGTCTTGAACGGCGGCTGCGCCGTCACCACCAGCGAGTACTTCTTGCCGCGCTCCAGTTCGTTCAACTCCGCCTTGAAGCACGGATTGGTCGACTTGAGATTGGTAATGTTCACATAGGCATCGTTGCCGGTCGTAATCATGGCCGTCCGCACCTGCGGCGTATCCGCGTCGGCCCCCATCACCAGCCGGCCGAAGTACAGCGACGACGGCGATACCTGCACCGCCTGCCACAACTCACCCCGAATCGACAGCGTCGTCAGGTTCCCCGGCGCCGCGACATTCGTCTGCACCGTGATCGACTTCGCGATCGGACCGCTCGCATGGCTCGTCGCCACCTTGATCGGAATGCGGCCCTTGCGCCCTGGTTGAACCACCCGGTCGAAATTGCCCATGGTCGTGCAACCGCACGACGGCTTGACCGCCAGGATCTCCAGCGGACCGGTGCCCGTGTTGGTGAACCAGTAGTCGTGCGTCACGTCCTTGCCCGACGGCACGCGCCCGAACTCGAAAATGGGCTCATCAAACTCGATCTTGGGAACCTCGCCCGGCTTGAGCTGCACCGTCGCGATCGGCTGCGGCTTTCCACCCAGCGGCGGTGGCGCGGGAGGCGGCGGATCGCCGGCTGCATGGCCGATGCCGCCGCACAGCGCCACCAGCACCACAACCATCGGCACCCACCGTGCATGAACTGATCGGAAACAACTCGGCATGAATACCCGGCTTTCGCGAAGAGGACGGCTCGCCGTCCGACAGAATCCGGCGCACGGTCGCAGTGCCGCCGCCGGTGACGAAGGTGTCCAAACTGTACCCGATAAAAGCGGACGAAGCTGTAACTCAGCCGTAACGGGTCTGTCATCGACGACTGTCGATTAGGCCCTCCGCAACCCCTTTTTTTTGCTGATTATCCGCCGTTTCCGCCGGTCAGTTGCCGCCCCGCCAGCACCGCCAGTTCCTCGAGCAATTGGACCGCCTCTGTCGGCGGCGACGCTTCGCCAAACACGAAGCGAATCGTGCCGCCGGTGATCGCAACTTCGACGCTGCGACCGTTGTCGACACCGCCCTCGGCATGCCAGGTGCGCGTCGCCCCGCCGGCATTCAGCGAAATCGACGCGCAACCCATCTCGCCCGCCGCCATCGACAGCGCCTTCATCACCGCGTCCGCATCGCCACGACTCGCTACGAGTTTGAGCCGCGCCAGGTTCGCCGCCGCATGCAGGATCTGCGTATCGCCGCGGCCGCGCCAGTTCGCCGCCCAGCCGCCCCACTGCAGGTATCCCAGGAACCGCGCCCCGAAGACCGCCATCAGCAACACCCCGATGATCGCCAAACCCAGCACCAGATGATTCGCCGCCACCGCCGCCAGACACGCCGCGCACAACACCGCGCTCACCGCATACACCTGTATCGCCGCCCGCGACGGACTCGCACCGCGATTCAGCAGCCGATGGTGAATGTGATCGCGATCGCCCGAGAAGAGGGGCTGTCCGCGCACCATGCGCCGGGCAATCGCCAGCAGCGTGTCCATGATGGGATAGCCCAGCGCGAAGATCGGCACCAGTATTAATACGACCGTATGAGCCTTCTGCGCCGAGTGCAGCGACGACAGCGCCAGAAACATGCCCAGCGCCAGCGAGCCCGTATCTCCCAGAAACACCCGCGCCGGATGGAAGTTCCACCGCAGAAAGCCGAGCAGCGCCCCGGCCAGCAGGCACATCATCACCGCCATGTAGTAATTCGCCAGCCAGATCGCCACGAGCGCATTCACCGACGCCGCCAGCAGCCCCACCCCCGCCGCCAGTCCATCCAACCCGTCAGTCAGGTTGATCGCATTGGTGATGCCCACGATCCAGATGAATGCCAATATCGCCCCGGCAGCGCCAAGCTGAATCGACCCGATGGCCGGCAGCGTGACAGCCTGCACCTGGTAGCCCAGGGCGATCGCCGCGATGGCCACGACCGATTGCACCAGCAGCTTCAATCGCGGACGCACACCCACGCGGTCATCGACCATGCCGAGCGCTATCATCGCCACGGTCGCGCCCAACAGCACCCAGACAGACCGGCCATGCGCCCGAAACATCTCCCCCACGCGATTGGGTAGCAGCGACACCAAGATCGCCCCGGCGATGACAACGGCGAACACCACCAGTCCGCCCATGGTCACGGTCGGATGCTCATGGGCCTTCCGCCCGCCGGGATGATCCACCCATCCGCGCCGGCGGCCGATGGCAATGTAGATGGGCGTGGCAATGGACGTGCACACGCACGCCACGATGAAGAGGGCGATGTAGGTCTTGAATTGCAAAAGGCCCGCCGCCCAATGCGGCGCAGCCTCGGCGAGCAATGGCATATCAACAGGCTACGGGGCGGGGCGGCAGATTGCGAGTCCACTCGCATGCTGCATACGCGATGTATATTCGGGGCTAAGGATCGTTCCTAGCTCAAGCCATCGTCGGCCGGTCGACGACCCAGCACTAGACCGATTGCCCGGCCTGTGGAGGCTGATTAGGCAGCTTGGGTTCCGGTGGCTGGTTGGGGGCGCCAGTTGGATCAACCTCAGTCTTAGAGGTGTACGTTTCGTCCAACACCGTTTGGCGTAGCTTTTCTCGCGTCTCATTCATCTTCGCAGGAACTTGGTTGAAGAGTGGATCGGGGTCAGTGATGATGAATGGGCTCTTCAGCGCTTGGATTCCCTTGGCGAACAATTCATCCAGGTAGGGCTTTATGCCTCCAGGATCCCGAGCCTTTCTACGCTCGAGCAATTCGTCCTCCTCCGACCTATCCCCGTCCAAACGATCGATCCAGATGTTCGGGTATTGGTAAGGCACGCCTTTGTGCGATGTCGGTTCCTCGCATTGGAGCTTGAGCTTGGTTCCAGCCGCGAAGATGGTCGATGCGAGCATGAAGGCAACGTCGACCGAGATGGGAATTCGGCGAGTATCAGCCAATGAGCAAAGCCGAAACCCCTGATCAATGCATGGACCAAGAAAGTCGCTTATCGCGCTCTTTCCGTCTCCTAAGAGGGGCGATACCTCAGCATTCATTACTGGAAAACCAGCGCCCCAAATGGCACCCTTCAACGACAGGATCGCGAGTTCCTCTTTCTTTTTTAGTTGCAAAGTGTATTCGTTGATGGCGTCCTTGAATGCAAGGGCGTGAAAGGCGGCCTCTTCATGGCGCACAAGTTCAGCGGAAAAGAGAATTTCATCACCCACGTATTTCCAAATCGACATGGGCGCAGCTGGCTTGCCTGCAGCAATTGTTGGGAGCTTAGAAAAACACCCCGCCAGAGTCGATGGGAATTCTTCGAAGAAGAGCTTGAATGTGTTAGCCCATCGCCCGCTATCGTCGGGATTTCGCTGCTTGAACATGGTGGACCCGACAATGTCGACGCTTGAAAAAATACGCCTGCGCCATCGAAGTGGGTCATCGTCCATTGTTTAAGCGGTGAGCTTGAGGTCCAAGACTTCGCAGCGCACTTTCGCTGCGTGTTCGGAAACGTCAAATTCGTTTGCGAGCCAATTAAGCACTGCGCACTTTGCGTGCGCTGAACGAAATTTTGTATTGGGCATTATGAACCCAGCTGCGAACCAATTTGCTTCCCATTCGGCACGGTCGGAGCCATTTCGCGCCGCTTTGAGCGGCCGTTGTCCCATCCAGGAATGTAGGAAATAGTGTCCAAGCTCATGAGCAATTGTGAATCTGTCTCGGCGGGGTGTTGAATGTTCAGGGAGGGTGATATCAAAGTCGTTCTTGCCATGAACGAAAATCGTATCGACGTCGACGTTACCTTCGTACATGTTTTTGTATTCAATACGGCCGCCCAACCGGCGCGTGAGTTCAATAATATCTCCACCCGGCCTTAGCATTTCCTCCGCGGCCTTTTCGGCAAGCTGATCAATATAGCCCTTTGGCTGATTACAGACGAGATCAATCGCTTTCGCGTATTTGATTTGAGACCGTTCCATTCGTTGGATTAATACCAGCCCACCTAAGGCTGTCAAGCGCTAAGTCAAGGAAACCGGCCGCAAATATGCTTCAAGTCGGTTTTTCCGATACGGTGAGCAAGGTGTAGACCAGGTCATCGATCCAACTTTTCGTGCGAAGGGGTTGCGGGCAAACCGCATTCCGAGCAAACGCCGGAGGTGTTGCCGGTGAGGTCGTAGCCACACCGCAGGCAGTAGCCGGGCCGGATCCACCGCCGGTCGCGATGCCACAGCCACGCCGTCGGTAATACCAAAATAAGGAACAGAAACCAGTACGAGAGTCCAAGACTCGAAAATATGTCGTTCTTCGCAACCGGCATATCTACAACTATAGTGACAGGCGACCAGTCCCAGCCCCAGCCGACCCAGCGATGCTGGGCGATATATCCATCGCCAAATCCTTCGGACCTAGGGAAGCTGCCCGTTGTGATAGCGACTCCGCCAACCCAGAAACCAAGCTGCGTCTTTCGAGACAAGCCAATTGTCGCAATAAACCAGGGGCTTGCCAACCAAATCACAAAAACGACGAGCGACAACCCAACCCCGGTCCACTTGAGGATGCGACGGGCGCGGGAAGGTCGAGGCATTCATACATTCTAACAATTGCGCGCCCCCCGCTGCCGCGAGGGGTTCGGATTGCACTTCGTGGCGCAGTTTAGTCGCCGCGGCGACTGGCTGAATGCCTGCGGAGCAAGCCCCCCATCACGGGCAAGTCGCCGCATTCAGCAGGTCGCCCACGAACTCGGTGACGTCCGCAGCGGTCAAACCCGGCACGCCATCGATCTCCGCACACGTGCAGCTCCCGCCGGAGACCAGGCAATTCGCAAACTGCTGGATGTCGCGGCCATTTCTTTGTCCGTCGACATTCATATCGCCGGGACACGCACAGCCCGCCGGCGTGACGTCAAACGTGAAGTTGTCGATATAGGGCGGCAGCAGCGAGCCCGAGATCATCCCGATGGTGGCGATGTTGGCGAGGCTGATCGGCGTCGGAGGAGATGAGAGCACCACGTGGGTGGGGGCCAGTTCGAGCGCGACCGCCACCCAGGTGTTGGGCGCCGTTTCGTACAAGCGAACGCCGAAAGTCACGCCGTTGGTCCCATCGGCCACGAAGGCGTCGGTCCCGACAAAGCCATTGAGCATGCGATTGACCGCCGGCTGGTTGTTGCGCGGGGCAATGGCGATGGCGTGGCCCTCGTCCACGGCGGCGCTGGCATTCCAGGACGGCGTGGCATCGAAGAAACCGAAGATCATGATGGCCGTATTGTCGGTCGATTGCCCGCGATATGTCGTGGCCGACAGCGTGTAGACGTTTCCGCTGGTGATGGGCACCGGCAGGGGCAGATAAGCCGCCTCGGTGAAGCCGAAGATTGAAAACGATGCGTTGACCTTGTTGCCGTCAGTCGCGAATCCGGAATGAGCCGTCCACGCGCCGCCCGGCGTGAGCGTCGGCACGCTCCCATGGAGCGGGCCGGCGCGATTGAAGTTGTCATACAGCACGATCGCGGCCCGGGCTGTTGTCGCACACAATAAGATCAAAGCAACCATCTTCCAGTGCTTCCATCCAATCATTCCAATCCCCTCTTTCTGTCCCAGAATTCAGCCTTGCACCCGCCCCGTCAAGGCGGACTCTCAATGTAAAGCGGAGAAGGGACAACCGCATACACGCGCGATTTTCCTCGGGTTTTCTCGCGTGGAAGCCGTTTCTGGGGAATGGGTGATGTACCCCTGATCAATACAACCCATGTTTTTCGATCCATGTCGATTTTCCGTTTGCCACGCGTGATTCGGTCCGCTGGTACGGCGATTGCCTTTCCCCTCAGCACACCCACCGGCCATGTTGGTCGGAGGGAAAAATAAAACCAGAACTTGCGGAGACCTTGCGATGATTAGCGGCTTGCTCGAATCCATCTATGTCGTTGCGTTCCGAGGCCACCCTTGGGAGATACTCGGCGTGGGGCTGGACGTGCCGTACTTACTTTTGCTGGCGTTGGGGCTGTAGCGTTCGCGGATCGACGAATCGCTTTTGGAACAAGACGCGCCGGGTGTTGAATCCGGCGCGTCTTTTTTGTCCCTTTATCGGTGTATTTGAGAAAAAGGTCGAGAATGCGTGTATGCCGCCTGCCCGTTTCCGCTGATCTGCTGGCGGTTGGGCGACCCAGATTCGCTCCAGCCGCACGGGGCCGGAGTTCCGGCTCGGCAGGGCCGCAGGAAGCCCAGGGAAACGTCACAAACAAAATGAGGAATGAAACCATGAAGCCAAACTTCAAGTCCGGTCTTTATATCTGCCTGTCTCTGTCCACCTTCGCCGCGGGCTGCGGCGTTGTTCCCCCGCCACAGATCAGGCTCGACACCGCATTCGACCGCACCGGCACCCTGCGAAGCGACGGCCTGTTCATCGGCATGCTGGACAACAACTTCGTCATCGCCGGCGATGAAGGAAACACCAACCTGGCCCAGCGCGGCATCGTCAGTGTCGTGCTCAATACGATTCCCGCCGGCGCCAACATCACCAACGTGACCTTGCGGTTGCAGGGCTCGGCTCCGGAGGGAAATCCCTTCGCCGATTTCGGTTCGATGCAGATCGATCACGTCAACGTCGTCTCCAGCATCACCGTCCTGAACTTCGCCGGAAATACGCTGACCCCCAACGTATTGATCATCCCGACGCTTCCGAGTGGCCTGAATAGGCAGGTCGTTGAGCTGGACATCACCAATGAAGTGATAGCCGACATCGCGGCCGGACGGCCGATCTCGTCGTTCCGATTCCAGTTCAACAATGCCCCGTCGCTCGACGGCACCTTTGACCAGGTGTTCCTCAGCGCCAACCAGAACGACATGACCCTTCGCCCCACCGCCACGGTCACCCTGGCAAGCCAGTGATGGATGGGTTCGGTCTATCTCATGGCTGGTAAGCCGCCGTTTGCATATGCAGCCGTGACGACCTGCAAGACCTCAGCCAACCCTCAATAGGGCATTCCCGAAAAAAAAGGGCGTCGCGCCGAAACCGTTCGGCCGGCGCCCCGACTATTTCCATCTGGAAAATCTGAAAATGCCGCCACTCTCCACGTGAAAATAGACGTAGGTCGGGTCATCGACCCGACTTTTTGTCCGTCGCCGCCACCGGTAATCCGCACTCCGAACAAACCCCACTGATATTGCCGGTCAAGTCATACCCGCACCGCAAACAACACCCAAGCCGACCGCGCGGCCGATCACGCCACCACAGCCACACCGTCGGAATTGCAAATGCCAGAAACAAATACCGCGTCTCAAACCACACCGGCGGATAGTGCGGATTGTCCCAAGACGCCAGTAAATCCGGAATCAGATGTCTCGACTCCCGCGCGGCCACCTCAAAATCGACGCTGGGATTTATGCCAAATACGTTGGGATTCGCACCGATCACATCGGGAACCCGCCACAGCAAAATCAGCCCATGGCTGAACTCAATTGCATATGCAAGTGTCCCCGGGTAAGCCGTTATGCAAGAACGATACCAATAGCTGACGACCCACGCAGCAAGGACGGCGGAGGTCAGCCCAACCCCAACCCACTTAAGAACCCCTCGCATGCGGTAAGTTCGATGCATGTCAATATGTTACCCGACCCGCGGAACGCCACCAACGCATCCGCCATACAAATCCCGCACAATGCGCTGTCGCCCCATCACGCCTCGGGCGCATCCTGAAACGACACGACACTCTCCAACTTCCCGCTCAGCGTCAGCCTCGCAAAGTTCACGCCGCGCATGAGTACCTTGCCATCAGGCCCGACCAGCGACCAGGGCGCGCGGACAAATTCATGACACGTTTGCGGCAGGCCGTCACCGCGAAGCACGATACCGGGCATGTGTCGCTGACCGTTACCGATGTGGTCGGACAATGCCAAAAGCCCATCGGTGCAGGCAAAAGAGGTGCGGACCCGCGCGTCCAGAGCGCACGATGCTTCGAGCAGTTTCATGCGCGCCGCCGCATCAGGTTCGGCCCAGGCGCGAAAGTAGGCATCGAACGCACGCTGCGCCGCTTCGTGGTGCTGCATCGCGGCAGCCTCGCGAGCCAGCATCGACAGATAGTGCTTCCAGCCGCCGAGATGACCCCGCCGGGCTTCGTCCGTCGGCAAGCCGGTGTGAACGAGGTGCACTAGGGTTCCGCCGGCGACCGGCGTCAACGTGATTTCGACGCTGGACTCGCCGACGGCCAGTCCGTGGGTCTGCTTTTCATACCCCCAACTGAACGCGATGCGCCGTGCGGTCTCCATGGCCGTCACCTTTCCCAGCGCCACATGTCCTCCCGGGTAGGTCACACGGACCTCGCCGCCGATGCGCGGATCAATGCGCGTGCCATCCTGCGGACCCTGCCCGGCGAATGCGCCGATCCATGCGGCAAAGAGCGGACCATCGCTGAGGAACTTCCACACTGTCGAGGGCTCGGCGGCAATGGTGACGCTGACGAAGACGCCCTCTGCGGTGGCGCTGTCGGGACGAATCGCGTTCATGAATTTCTCCTGGATTTTCGGGAGCGTGATGCAGGCGATGAATCGGCGCGGGCCGGCTTGCCGCCATCGATGCGTTGCTGTTCGGATTCAGCCAGTTGCTTCAAGACGCCCAATTGATCGCGCCACATGATCTCCAGTGCGGCGGCCAGCGGGCCAATCGCCGCGTGATCTGCAACGTAAAAGATCTGCTTCCCCTGGCGGCGGCGACGCAGGAAGCCGGCCCGCCAGAGAGAACCGATGTGCTGCGACACCGCGCCAAACGTGGTTTGAAACTGCGATGCAATGTCGCCTGCCGATCGCTCCTGCGTCCACACCAGGCGGAGGATCTCCACGCGGGCAGGCTGGGCGAGAAGCGAGAATGCGGCGCTCATGAGAACATTTTAGAATCCTCTAAAATGTATGTCAAGCGTCCAAACGCGGAATTGACTGGCATTCGGGCCACTCGCCGGCAAATGGTGACGCGTTGCCGGCCATCGAGGGCCGGCCGTCGCCAAGTCACGCGAGCCTCAAGAGATCGCCAACTCCGAAATCGAAGAACCCTTCGCACACCGCGCACAGAGGCGCGTCACCGCTTCCTGGAATTCCAAATATTCCTGCCACTGTCTACAATACACCCCCGTCGTCGCAATTGCCCTCTACCGTCCACCGCTCAGGAGATTCGCCATGAGCCTGCCCCGCCGAATCGTCGCCCTGTCCGCCATGCTGTGCATGCTGCCGCTCGCCGGTTGCACGACCTACCTCGCCCGCGCCGAGATCAACTACCAGACCACCCTCGATCTCGCCGGCGTCACCCGCGTCTACGTCGAGACCGGCAACGGCAAGATCGACGTGCAATGCGATCCGGCCCGCAAGGATGCCGACATCCAGGCCGTCAAGTTCGCCAGCGGCACGACTGAAGAAGACGCCCGGCTCTATGCCGAGGAGGTGCAGATCCACGCCGAGCGCGACCCGCAGCGCGCCGACACCCTGCGCGTCGTCGCCCAGTGGCCGCCGAACGCCATGGGCCGCAGCCGCGGCGCCGCCTTCACCATTGCCCTGCCGCCCCACCCTGCATTGGAACTCAAGACCACCAACGGCGCCGTCAGCGTGGCCCGCGCCGCGAGCGGCGCCAACATCGACACCAGCAACGGCGCCGTCACCGTGCTCGATACAAAAGGCGAAATCATGGCCCGCACCCGCAACGGACGCGTCACCCTCCGCGGCGTCGACGGCGACATCGATGCCCAGTCCTCAAATGGCCGCATCGAACTCGACCGCGTCGGCCGGTTGTCGGTCAAAGTCGTCACCTCCAACGGTGCGATTCACGCCGTCAACGTCAAAGGCAACGTCTCGGCCCGAACCAGCAACGGCTCGATCGACCTGCGCCTCGTCGAGATGCCCACCAGGCCCGAGATCAGCGCCGTCAGCAGCAACGGCCGCGTGCTGGTCGAGACACCCGCCACGGTCAACGCCCGCCTGAACATGCGGACCAGCAACGGACGCGTCCACGCCGAACTCGCCGAAGTCGGCACCATGCGCGACTTCGAGTCGGGCCGCAGCCACCTGTCAGCCACCCTGAACCAGGGCGAAGGCCAGATCGAAATCCGCTCCTCCAATGGCGCCGTCACCTTCCGCACCGCCACAACCCCAGTCGCGACCGCCCGCTGATCGCCGTTCGATGGCCGATGCGAGTGTCCGTGCTGCGAGAATCCCCTCTCGCATCCACCCCCGGCAAGAATCCTGGTGCGAGAATCCCTCTTGCACCCCCACCGGCACGAATCCCTTCGTGCAAGAGCCCTGCGCGGACACCCCCGCCCCCTGTGTCAAAAATTGACACAGCCTCCGCCGCATCCTATCCTTGGAATATGGCCATCCGCGCAAGCATGAATGTCTCAGTCACCCCTGAACTCGAACAATTCGTCCAGAGCCTCGTCGACTCGGGTCGTTATCACTCCGCCAGCGAAGTCTTTCGCGACGGCCTGCGCCTGCTCGAAAAGGCCGAACAGCGACGGCTGATGGAGAAGTTCATCGCCGAGGGTCTCACGCCGGATGAAGAGAAGCGAATGCCGCCTGGCGTTTTGGAGAAGTTCCGTTCGCGGATGAGCCAGAAGATAGAAGAGGGTCTGAACTCGCTGGCTCGCGGCGAGTGGGTTGATGGCGAGGACTTCTTCTCCAGGTGGAAGAAGCGACTTGCGGACCTGCGCGAAGGCGAAAAGTCCAGCCGTAGGCCAAAAAAATAGGTATGGGTCGCAAATGCCGTCTCTCGCCGGATGCCGAACGCGATCTCGATCAAGTCTTCGAGTTCGTGCTGCTGAATGATGGAATTGACGCGGCAGCCTACGTCGTGGCCGGGATTGAAAATGCCTGCGCAAAAGTCGCCCGGATGCCCGGCATCGGTCATCGCCGCGAAGATTACACCACCAGAGACCTGCGGTTCTATACGATCTGGTCCTACTACATCGTCTACAAGCCCGATTCCGACCCCCTCGAAATCGTGCGCGTCGTTCACTCCGCACGCGACATCTCGGCGGCCCTGGCTGAAGATCCCTGACCACCCCGGCGTCGCAGCCGCAACCCGCCCGCGGCGGATTCCTTAACGGGTCTCGTCCGTGTTGCGAAGTTCCCCGGTGCCCAAGTCCCCTCTCGCATCCACCCCCGCACGAATCCTTTCGTGCGAAGCGCCCATGCGCCCCTCAAGACCCTTCGTGCCCCCCACCCCCGCACCATAATCATTGACCGCCACCCGGCATCACAGGTACTGTATACATCCGGTATCAGTCGTCCGCGCCGTTCGGCGCGGCGCTCTTCGCGTACCAGGCCAATCGGCCGGACAACCTGAGAGGACGTTCCATGAACACACGCGCGTTGGCAATAGCCGGCCTGCTCTCCATTGCAGGCGCGGCATCCCCCGCCCTCGCCCTCAAAGTGGGCGACAAGGCTCCCGAGGTCCACGGCACCAAGTGGCACAACAGCAAGGGCACGGTCTCCCTCGCGAAACTGCGCGGACAGATCGTGCTGATCGACTTCTGGGCCACGTGGTGAGGGCCCTGCAAGCGGGCTCACCCCGCCCTGGTGCAGTTGCATCAGGACCTCAATAAAAAGGGCGTCCACATCATCGGCCTGTCCGACGAAGAGGACGGCAAAGTCTCCGACTATCTCAAGGACAACGAGACGCCGTATTACATCGCCTCCGGCAGCAAGAGCGCGCGGCCCTACGGCATCCGCGGCTACCCCACATTCTTCGTGGTCAACCCCGCCGGCAAGATCACCCACATCGGTCACGACATCGAAGAAGCCCGCAAGGCCGTCGAGAAGGCCCTGAAGAAGACCCCGCCCAAGTCGGCCGAGGCCGTGGAGAAGGAGTACGAAGCAGCGGCCGTCGCCAGCCTCAAGAAAGCCGACACACTGTATAAAAAGAAGAAGTTGAGCGAGGCGCTCGAGGCCTACGAGGCCTGCGCCCTCGACTACGCCGACACCCCCAGCGGCAAGACCGCCAAGGCCAAGCTCAAGTCGCTCAAACTCGAGGTGGCCGAGTTCGAAGCCGCCGAGGCCCTCAAACGTGCGGACACCCTGGCCGCCGCTAAGAAGTACCCGCAGGCCATGGCCGCCTACGAAAAGGTGATCGACGAACACGGCGACACGGCCAGCGCCAAGAAGGCCCAGACCAAACTGGACGCCCTGCGCAACGACAAGTCCATCGCAAAGGACATGCGTGAAGCCGAGGCCGCCAAGAAATGCAACGGCTGGCTGCAAATGGCCCGCGGCTTCGTCAAACACGACAAACCCGAATCGGCCAAGAAATACTACCGGATGATCATCGAGCAATACGGCGACACCAGTTTCGCCAAGATCGCAAAAGAGGAAATGTCGCGGTTGTAACAACGCACCGCGCCATCACTCGCACAATCAATCAAAAGCCCCGGTCACATCCGACCGGGGCTTTTCTATGCGCCTTCCCTATCGACTACGCTACCCCCCATGACCGTCCGCCTCATCGCCGGTCGGGCCGGAAGCGGCAAGACCCATGCATGTCTGATGCAGATCGCGGAGGAACTCCACCCCGCGCCGGCCGAGGGTCCGCGCCTCATCCTGCTCGTGCCCGATCAGGCCGCCCTGCAGATGGAGCGCGCCCTGCTCACCATCGGCGGACTGCCGGCCCTGGGTCGCTGCGAGGTGCTCAGCTTCCGCCGGCTCGCCCGCCGCATCCTGCAGGAGACCGGCGCACCCGGGTTGACCACGCTCTCGCCGCTCGGGCGGCAGATGGCCCTGCGCCTGCTCATCGCCCGAAACGCCCGCACCCTGCGGGAATTCAAGTCGGTCGCCGAACGCCCCGGCTTCATCGCCGATCTCGCCGCGACCCTCTCCGAACTCCTGCAGGAGTCGGTCAGCATCGACGAATTGAACGCCGCAGCAGCAGCGGCCGCCGACACGAACGACCCCACCGCCCCGCGGCTGCACGATCTCGCCCTGCTCTACCGCGCCTATCTCGAATACCTCGGCGACAGCCGCGTCGACCCCGAGAGCGTCCTCGACCTGGCCCGCGCCCGCATCAAGACGATCGACTGGATCTCGGGATGCCGCGTCTGGATCGACGGATTCGCCGGACTCACGCGCCAGCAGTCCCGTATGATCGTCGCCCTCGCCCAGAATGCGACGACCGTCAACATCGCCCTGCTGCTCGACCCGCGCGACCGCCGCGTCATCGGCGCCGAACAGCCGCCCGATGACTGGGCCCTCTTCGCCCGCACCGATCGCACATGGTTCGGTCTCTCGCGCCAACTGATCGACGCCGGCATCGCCCTCGACCCGCCGCTACTACTGGACAAGAACCCCGCGCCGCGATTCGCCGCACCGCCCCTCGCCCTGCTCGAGCAACGGCTCTTCATTCACGACCGCGTTGCCGATGATTCGTCTGCCTGTGAACACAAAGATGCCGCTGGTGCGAGAATCCCTTCTCGCACTCCCACCGACGCGCCCCGCTTCAACGAAAACCTCTTCACCCAATCCACCGACCCCGCCGCCGCCCCCATCCGCCTCATCCGCGCCGCCGACCGCCGCGTCGAAGTCAACGCCGCCATCAACGCCCTCGTCGATCTCATCCACGACGACCGGCGCCCCATGCGACTGCGCGACGTCGCCATCATCGTCCGCGACCTCGAGCCCTATCACGATCTCATCTCGGCCGCCCTCACCGAGCGCGGCATCCCCTTCTTCATCGACCACCGTCGAGAAACCCGGCATCACCCCCTCGTCGAGATCGTCCGCGCCGCCCTCGCCATGCATACCGATCCGCGCGGCTTCGGCGACGCCGCCATCCTGCTGCTCAAGACCGGTCTGACCGGCATCGATACCCCGATCTGCGACGCCCTGGAAAACTACATCCTCGCCCACGGCCTGCACGATGTCCGCCTCTGGAACGACCCGTGGACCCACCCGGTCGATCCCGACTCCGACCCAAATCGCAAGCCCTCGCAGGCCGAGACTGACGCCCTGGCCGCCATCAACGCCGCGAAATCACGACTCCTGTCGATGATCCGCCCCTGGCGCGACGTCGCCCAACCCCCGCCGGCCGCGCTCCCCGCCCGCGACTGGATCGCCCGCCTCTATCAACTCCTCGAGGCAATGAACGTCCGCGCCGGCCTCAGCGACATCTGCCGCGCCGCCGATGCCCGCGGCGATCTCGACGCCATCGAAGAACACGAACAGGTCTGGCGCGACCTCATGGCCCTGTTCGACGACGTCGTCACCTCCCTCGGCGACGAAGCCCTCCCGCCGATCCGCCTGCGCGAAGTCCTCGAATCGGCCCTCGGCGAATTCACCTCGGGGCTCGTGCCGGCCACGCTCGATCAAGTCCTCGTCGGTTCCATCGAGCGCAGCCGCCACCCGTCCATTCGCGCCGCCTTCGTGCTGGGCTTCGGCGACAAGCAGTTCCCATCATCAGCCTCGGAGTCGCCGGTCCTCGGCGACGACGAACGCGCCATGCTCGCCAAGACAGGCGTCGAACTCACCCAGTCCCGCATGCGCCGCCTGCTCGACGAACGCATGCTCGCCTACATCGCCCTCACCCGCGCGAGCGAGCGGCTCTGGATCAGCCACCCCGCCGCCGACGAACAGGGCCGGGCCCTCGGCGCATCGCCCTACTGGGACGCCATTCGAGCAATTATTCCCGATGTCGACGTCGAAGACGTCGGCCCCGGCGGGCTCGAATCCATCGGCTCCATCGCCCAACTCGCCGGACGCGCCGCATCCACCCTGCGAGCATTGGCCGAGCAGCGCATCACGCCCGCCGAGGCCGCGACAATGTCGGCCGCCTACGAGTGGGCGCGCACCCAGCCGCGCATCGCGACGACCGTCAAATCGGCCCTCCGCGCGCTCGTCCCACCTGCGCAGGCAAAGCTGGACGAGAAAGCCGTCACCGCCCTCTGGCAGCCGCCGCACGACACCAGCGTCACGCGTCTCGAAGAGTTCGCCCAATGCCCCTTCAAGCACCACGTCACACAAGGACTCCGCTTGCGCCCCCGGCCTGAGGCCGATCTCTCGCCGATGCGCTTGGGCAGCCTCTACCACGCCGTCCTCGAACAATTCGTCAACGAACTCGCCGATCGCCAGGAGGGCCTGCGCGATCTTGAGGTGACCGACATCGCCGAACGGCTCACCCGTCTCACCGCCGACGGAATCACCCTGTTTCAAAAGCAGGTCCGCATCGACGCCGCCGACGTCCGCTCCCTCGAACGCCGCGGCCACTTCGAGTTGCTCGCAGCCATCCGCGGCGAACGCGCCCATCTCGACAAGACACAACTCTCGCCCTCCGTCACCGAACAGGTCTTCGGCATGGGCGACGAGGCCGACCTGCCCGCGTTGGAACTGAAACTCTCCAAGGGCCGCATCGTCACCGTGCGCGGAAAGATCGACCGCGTGGACCTGCTCCCCGCCGGGAACCACACCCTCGCCGTCGTCTTTGACTACAAGCGTCGCACACAGCAGCGCCTCCGCTTGGACGAGGTCTACCACGGCCTGACCCTGCAACTGCTCACCTACCTGCTGGTCATCCGCGACAATGCAATCGGCAAGGCGGGCGTGCGCGTCGTGCCCGGCGGCGCGTTCTACCTGCCGCTGCTCGGCTCCTATACATCCGTCGATCATCCCAGCGAGGCCGATGCCGCCGACTTTCGCCCCTTCAGCGCCTACAAGCCCCGCGGTGTCCTCGATTTCGATTGGATCAACGATCTCGACCCCGAGTCGGCCAAGAAGCCCGGATGGAGCGACGTGTTCCAGCTCTACCGCAAGAAGCGCGAAGACGACGACCCGCCCGGATCCGACCTGGGCAACATCGACAAATCCGACGCCGTGCCCAAGGGTGTCCTCACCGCCCTGCTCAATCACACCCACGGCTCATTGACCGATCTCGCCGAAAGATGGCTCTCCGGCGACATCCGCGTCCTGCCCGCCCGGCACGGACACGACATCGCCTGCTCCCGCTGCGATTATCAAGGCATCTGTCGCATTGAAACCGCGACCCGCCAGACCCGACCGCTCGACCCGCTGTCGAATCAGCAGGTCATCGAACGCCTGATCGGCCCCAAGCCGGCCGCCGCACCGCCGCCCGCAAAGTCCCCCAAGTCGCCTTCCAAAAAGAAGAAAGGCGGCCGCCCATGAGCACCCCGTGGACCCCCGCCCAGAAGCAGGCCATCGTCACCACCGGTCACAGCGTCCTCGTGTCGGCCGGCGCCGGCAGCGGCAAGACGGCCGTCTTGTCCGAGCGCTGCGTGCATCTCGCGCTGGATGCCGAGCCGCCGTCGCAGGTCGATCGCCTCCTGATCGTCACCTTCACCGAGGCCGCCGCCGCGCAGATGAAAGAGCGTATCGCCCGCGCCCTACGCGAACGCCAGGCCGCCGACCCGAACGACCCTCGCATCCGCCGCCAACTCGCCCTGCTCGACGGCGCATCGATTTCCACCATCCATGCCTTCTGCAAGCGGCTGCTCGATCGCCACTTCGCACAAGCCGGCATCGAACCCTCCAGCCCGATCATGGACGCCCACGACGCCGCCCTGCTCCGGCACGACCTCGCCGACGAAGTCTTCCGCGAAGCCGCCGCCCGCGACGGCGACGCCGGACAGCGCTTCCACGACCTCATCCAGTCCTACGGCGCAGGACGCGAGGCCGGCCTCATCGACGTCGTGCTGGAACTCGACGCCTTTCTGGATTCCATCGCCGACCCCGATGCATGGCTCTCCGACGCCGCAACTCGCCTGTTCGTCAAAGATGGCGAGAGCCTGCCGCAGACCTGGCGCGACCGCCTCGCCCGACAACTCTCGGACGAACTCGCCGACCAGATGGCCGAGGTCAACCGCGCGATCCAGACCGTCGCCGACGCCGGTGACATCGGCGTGCAGTTCACACAGTGCCTGAACGACTACGCCGACGCCGTCGAATCGTGGCGGCACACGCTCGACGGCAAAATCACGGACGCCGCAATCGACAAGGTCTGCATCAAGGGCATCGGCGCGTTCGTATTCGGCGACATCCCCAAGGCCACATCCAAAGAAGCAAGAGCGCTCGACGCGGCCGATCGCGCCATCTTCGATCGTTGTAAGGAAGCGTGCCGCGACGTGCGCGACGTATTGCTACCCCGGCTGACCGAGCCGTATGGACTGTTCACCTGCCAACAATGGGCCGATGGCCTCGCCCGACTCACACCGCACGTGACGACCCTCATCGAATTGGTAACGCGCCTGCGGCAGCGCTACGCCGAGGAAAAGGAGAAACTCGGTGCCCTCGACTTCTCCGACCTCGAACGCCGCACCCTGAACGTCCTGCGCGATGAAGACACCGGCGTCGCACGCACGCTGCGCGATCGCTTCGACCACGTCCTCGTCGATGAGTTCCAGGACGTGAACCCCATCCAGGCCGAGATCCTCCGCCGCGTCAGCCGCGAGCCCGACGCCGACCGACCGAACAACCTCTTTGCGGTCGGCGACGTCAAACAGAGCATCTACCGATTCCGACTCGCCGAGCCGCGGCTGTTCCTCGACCGTCTGGCGCGATTCCAATCCGTGAAGGACGCCGCGCCACCGGGCCCCGATTCGGGCATTGCCATCGACCTCGTCGAGAACTTCCGCAGCGACGAGCACATCATTGACGCCGTCAACACCGTCTTCGCCCGCCTCATGACCCCCGACCTCGGCGGCATCACCTACGACGATCGCAGCCGCCTCGTGCACGGCCTCCCAAAGGCGACGGCCGTCAACACCGTGCCCGGCATCGAATTGCACCTCCTTGAAGACACTGCCTATTCAGCCCCGGCAACCGTCCCCGGTCAGAAAAATCAGGGCACCTCAACTGCGCCCGCTGCGGACGACGCCACGGACTGGGAGCGCATCGAGCGCGAGGCCTACGTCATCGCCCGCCGAATCGAGGTCCTGCGCGACGCGGGAACCCCCTATTCCGACATGGTCATCCTGCTGCGCTCGCTGGCCCACCGCGCCCCGCTCATGATCCGCGCCCTCGTGCGACTGGGCGTGCCGGTCCACGCCGAAATCGCCGGCGGGTTCTTCGACGCCCTCGAAGTCAACGACGTGCTGGCTCTGCTCGCCATCCTCGACAACAGTCAACAGGACTTGCCGCTCGCCGCCGTCATGCGCTCGCCCTTGGTCGGCGAGCCGTTCACCGACTCGGAACTCGTCGCCATCCGCACCCACCCGCCGACCCGCCGCGGTTACTTCCATGCCGCGGTGTTTGCCTACACCCGCGATGGCGCAGACCTCAAGCTCCGCAAGCGCGTCGCAGACCTGCTTGATCGCATCACCGAGTGGCGGCGCATCGCCCGCTTCAAGCCGCTCAGCGATGTCGTATGGCATCTCCTGCACGACACCAACTACCTCGCCTACGTCGAAGGCCTCTCGCAGGGCGCTCAGCGCCGCGCCAACCTCATCGCCCTGCACGATCATGCCCGCAAGTTCGGCACCTTCGGCCGCCAGGGCCTGCACCGCTTCCTGCGCTTTATCGATCAGATGCGCGACAGCGGCATGGACCTCGAGCCCGCGGCCGTCACCACCGCGGCCGACGACGTCGTCCGCGTCATGAGCATCCACCGCAGCAAGGGGCTGGAGTTTCCCGTCGTCCTCCTCGCCGAGCTGGGCAAACGGTTCAATCTGAACGAGGCCTCCGGCTCGATCCTCTTCGATCGCGAACTCGGCCTCGGTCTCAAGGCCGTCGATGTCGACAAGCGAATCACGTATCCCACGCTGGCGCACCACCTGGTCACGCGCCGCATCCGCATGGAGTCGCTCTCCGAGGAAATGCGCGTGCTCTACGTCGCCCTCACCCGCGCAAAAAATCGCCTCATCCTCGTCGGCACCGGCGATCTCGATCGACTGGAACTTGATCCCAACGCACCAGACGGCCCGCTCCCCGCGATCCAGCGGCGCTCGGCGCGCTCTGCGATGGACTGGGTGCTGCCCGCGATCTGCGCCGCGCCCGCCGCCACAGTCCATGTCGAGACCTCAACACCGGACAAGGTGAAGCCTCCAGCAATGTCGCGAAGCGGCTCGACCGCGCCGATGTTCCACGTCATCACCCACGACCGCGCCGCAATGCTGACCTGGGCCATGGAGCCGCCCAAGGTCGTCCACGCCGAAAAGCACCTGCTGGAATTGAGTCAGATGTCGCCCATCCCTGCGGCGCTTCGCATCAAGGCCCCGCCCCCCGACCTTGCCGCGCTTCGCCGCAGGCTCATCGATCCCTATCGCGGCCAGCCGCTCACCACGATCCCCTCGGTCGTCGCCGCCAGCGAACTGAAGCGCCGATGGGAACACGGCCCCGGCATCGACGGCGAGGCCGCCGCGCGCGTGCAGGACATGACCGGCGCCAAGACCCGCGCCCCGCGCGACTTCGATTTCGGTTTGCCCGAATTCGCGGGCACGACCGCCGCCGACGCCTCCGCCCGCCGCGGCACCAGCACCCACGCGTTTCTCCAGCATGTCGATTTACGCAGACCCTGCGACGCCGCCGATCTCGCCGCGCAGTTGACCGCGATGTCCGAGCGCGGACAGCTCACCGCCGCCGAGGCCGCCGAAATCAACCTCGATGAAGCCGCCTGGTTCTTCGACACCCCGCTCGGCCGCCGCCTGCGCGCCCCCGCCGCCCGGATCCATCGCGAATTCCCCTTCGTCATGTCCGCCTCGCCGACCCGCTTCGACCCTGGCGTCGCGCCCCTCGACGGCGGCGATCAACTCCTCGTCCGCGGCATCATCGACTGCCTGCTCAACGACGACGGACGCTGGGACGTGATCGACTACAAGACCGACCGTGTGTCCGGCGTGGCCCTCGACGAACGCGCGGCCTTCTATCGCGGCCAACTGTCAATTTACGCCGACGCCGTCAACCGCCTCTGGCCCAACGCGGTCGGCCGAAAATGGCTCGTCTTCTTGAATGCCGGAAAGTGCATTGAAGTGTAGATGTCTATTTGAACGTGAGGCCGAATGAGTGTGCCACTGGCTGCTCGAAGCCAGTGCGAACACCAGCAGCCATGGCCAGTTGAGTTCGGCTGCCATTCCGACGGCCGTAGCGTCGGCATGCGTCGTATCGGTCCCTCACCCCCCGGCCGAACCCTCTGCCCCCACCCCCACCGGCGTGCGCCGCTCCCGATCGTGCAGCGGCAGCCGCACCGTCACGGTCGTGCCCTCGCCCACCTTCGACTCGATCCGAATGGTCCCGCCCAGTTCCGACACCAGCCCGTGCACCGCCGCCAGTCCCAGGCCGATGTTCTTTGCCGTGCCGCCGCCCAATTCGCCTTTTGTCGTGAAAAACGGCTCGAAGATGCGGTCCAGTACCTCTTCCGGCATGCCCACCCCGGTGTCGGTCACCTTCAGCACCCCGAACCCGCCATCCTGCGTCAGTTGCAGCGTCAGCGTGCCGCCCGAGGGCATCGCATCCAGTGCATTCTGAACGAGACTTTCGACAATCGGCTGAACCTTGTGCGACTCGAACTCCCGCGGCGGATCGAGCGCCGTCAAATTCGACTCGATTCGGATCTGCATCCGCTCCCCGGCCGGCCGCAGCCGCTCGGCGTACGCCGCCACGATCTGATCCAGCGGCGCCGTCTCCTCGCCCAGCGTGTTCTCGCTCTCGGCAAAGGTCTCCAGTTGTCGCGTAATGCGCGTGGCCCGCGCAATCGCCTGCGCCACCGACCGTAGCGTCCGACGCAACTCCCGCGGATTGTCGGTCTGCAGCGCCAAGTCGATCCCGGCCATCATGCCGCCCAAAATGTTGTTGAAGTGATGGGCGACCCCCGCCGCCATGTGCCCCAGCGAGCCGATCCGCCGCGACTTGGACAATTCCTGCGACAGCCGCTTCCGCTCGGAGATATCCCGCATGCTCGCCGACACGCCAATTCGCTTGCCGGACTCGTCCTCGATCGGCGAAATGATCAGAATGAGCGTCCGCCACCCCCGCGCGGGATGGTTCAGCTTCACTTCGAGTTCGCTGTATTCCCCCTGCTCCAGCGCGGCCGTCACCCGGGTCGCCGCCGCCGCCCGATCGTCCGCGATCAGCAATTCGATCAGCGACTTGCCGATCATGTCCTGCGCGGTCCGGCCGAACTGCCGCTCGGCCTGCTCATTCCAGAAGCAGATCCGCCCATCGGCATCGGTTGCAACCTGAATGAACCCCAGGTGCTCGCACAGGTGGCGGAAGAAGCTGTCGTCGCGCTCGCCCATTCCGACTCATCCGGCCGCCCGATGCGACCCCTCCCGTGCGACAACCGCCTATCGGCTCTGTCCGCCGACCGGCGTCACGATCGGACTGATCACCAGCAGGCTCTCCCGTGGTTCCTCATCGTCGGCGCCCTCGTCGCCGCGATTCGTATCCACGAACATGGCCCGGCCCAGGAGCGGCTGTTGGTATATGTCGGCAGTTGGCCCAAGCATGAGAAAGCCGCCCGGTGGAATTGTACCCCCGAACACCAAATCCCGGAAACTATGCCGCTTTTCCTCCTCCACCTGCGTCGCCCCGGCATCGGTGATCACCCATTTCATCGGCCCCGGCGGCTCCTCCACCTCCGGCATCAACTGCAGCATCACGTCATCCAGCCGCGCCGAGCGAACCTCATACGCGATCCGCAGCTGCACCTTCGCATCCTTGAACTCATCCCCGTGAAGGCTCCCCGATCGGTCGTAATGGAACACGCGCTGCCGCGGGTTGCACCGCCCGAGGTTCAGTTCGACCAGCCGTGTCATGTCCGGTTGCAACGGATCGACCGCCGAAAGATGGTCCGGCAGGTCATCCAGTAGCGATTCCAGTGCCGCCCGATCGGATTCCCGGCCGATGGCGGCCCGAATGCCGTTGTCGCGCAAACACGCCGCCGCGCTGGCATCGGCCAGCGCGCCGACCACGGTCTTCCACAATCGGGGATGCCTTGAAAATGAGCCGAACGGCGCCGTGATGCGAACCACGTTCAGCCGCACCGCGACGCGACGGATCGGCTGCTCGCCGGGTGAATCAGGCACGTCGGTCGCGACGTCGACACCCGTGTCCGATCCCTCGGTCTCCGTCACGTCTTCCTCGGTTGGGTCGGCCGGCTCGGACTGCGGAATGAACGGCGAGTCAATCGTCTGAGTCACCGCCGGCTCGGCAGGCTTCGCGCCGCCGAACCACGGCCCCTGACACCCTGCCCCAAACACCAAGACCGCGCAAAGCGCTACGGGCAATTGCCGTCGAATCTGCCGACCGAGTCCGTAAGCCGAGCGCGCGCGCCCCGCTGGCAATAACGCCGAAGAGTTCAATTCACGCATTTTCAGGCAATGGGCGGGATCATTCATGGCATCATTCACATTTCTTTATCTGTTAGAAGCCTATGATTCGCTCCATTGCCGGTCAAGCACCGAGCCCCCCGTATCAACTCGCCTGAACAACCGGAATGCGCCGGTCAATCGGCGATTTCGCTTTCTTACGCCGTTCCGCTTGATTCCAATGACCGACTCCGGTACATTTGGTCGATCACCCAAATAGAGTTGGGTGACCAACCGAGACCCCGCGCCATGCCCGCCGCCCGCAACACCACCCGCGAAAAACTCATCGACGCCGCCATGGAGTTGTTCGCCTTCAACGGCTACGGACCCACCGGTCTCTCCGAAATCGCCCGCAAGGCCGATGTCCAGCCCGGCTCGCTCTATCACTTCTTCCCGACAAAAGAGGAATTGCTCGCCGCCGTGCTGGAGCGCCGCAAGGAATTGCTCTGGCCCGAGGTGCTACAGGCCATCTGGGATCGCTTCGACGACCCCATTGAACGCGTCTTCAAACTCCTCCACCAGTATCGCAAAATGCTGCAGATCACCGAGTTCAGCCACGGCTGCCCCATCGGCAACCTCGCCATCGAACTCACCGAGAGCCATCCCAACGCCCGCAAACTCATCGCCGAGAACTTTGACAACTGGCTCAAGGCCATCGAACAGTGCTTCCACGAGGCGTCGCGCCGCCTGCCCGAGCACGCCGAGCCCAAGCGCCTCGCGATCTTCGTGCTCACCACCATGGAAGGCGCCGTAATGCTCGCCCGCACCTACCGCGATTTCCGCGCTTACGACGCCGCCATCGCCTCGCTGCGCGAATACATCGACGCACTGATTGAAACAGAGACAAACTGGAACCGCGGCGAGGTCCACCGCCGTGCGACGCGCAAACCGCGTTGACTTGCGATTACGCACACAAACCGACAGGAGACCGACATGGCAAAGTCACCCGAAGACGCCGAAGCGACGATGATCGCCAATCTCAAGACCAACACCGGCAAGAGCATCGACCAGTGGGTCAAGATCGCAACCGGCGCAAAGCTGGCCAAACACGGCGAGATCGTCGCGTTTCTCAAGAACGACCACGGCCTGACCCACGGCTACGCCAACCTCGTCGCCCATCGCACGCTCAAGTCTGCCGCCTCCGACGCCGAGCCGGACGACCTTGTCGCAGCCCAATACGCCGGACCGAAGGCGGGCCTCAAACCCATCTACGACGCCCTCGTCGCCGCGATCGAAAAGTTCGGCCGCGATGTCGAACTCGCCCCGAAAAAGGCGTACGTCAGCATTCGCCGCGCCAAGCAGTTCGCCATCCTTCAGCCCTCGACGGCCACCCGCCTCGATGTCGGGATCAATCTCAAGGGCGTCGAGCCCGCCGGACGCCTCGAAAAATCCGGCAGTTTCAATGCAATGGTCACCCACCGGGTGCGCGTTGAGTCCGCATCCGACGTTGACAAGCAATTGGCGGGCTGGCTGAAGCAGGCCTACGACGCCGCGGGTTGATTCCCGATCGCGTGTCGCAACGCCACATCGACAACGGAGACATTCATGTATTCCCTTCTGGCGACCCTGATTCTGGCATGGGCCTGCGCGCAGACGACGCCCGCCGAAAAACCGGCGACGCCCGCGGCCAGTGCTTCCATCGAAAGCTACCGCGCCCACATGGCCGCGGCGATGCTCTCATACCAATCACGCGAGCCGGCCGAGGCGCGACGCTGGCTCAACGGCGCACCGCGAGAACACCGCGGCTGGGAGTGGTCCCATCTCGACATCCTTCTGGATCAATCAACCGTCGTCGCCGACACCCTGACGGACGGCGTGCTGTCCATTGCGCTGCAGCCGAATGGCCCCCTCGTCGCCGCCGCCCTCTCCAACGGCGGCATCATCCTCTGGGATCGCAACACCTTGTCAAAAAAGGCCGAGCTGCCCGGACACCCCGGCGGCACCTTCTGCGTGCGCTTCAGTCCCGACGGCGAACGTCTCGCCTCCGGCGGTGTCGACCGCATCGCGCGCATCTGGGATGTCGCCGCAGGGCGCGCCCTCCTCGAATTCAAGGAGCACGGCTTTCCCGTCACCGCGGTCGCATTCTCCAACGACGGCTCGCGCGTCTTCTCCTCCGCCTACTTCACCGACAAGTCCACGCCCATCGAGGGCCGCGTCCACCTGTGGGATGCAAAGACCGGCAAAGTGGAGCGAACCTACAAGGGCGGCGTCAAACCGCTCAGTTCGCTGGCCCTCAGTCCGGACGGCAGTCGAATCGCGGCGGGTTCGTGGGATTCATGCGTATTCGTCTGGGATGTGAAGTCCGGCGGCGAACCCCAGAAACTCGGCGGCAAGCCGGGGCCGCTTCAGAACGTGCACGTGAACGCGATCGCCTTCTCACCAGACGGCGCCATGCTCGCGGCCGGCTCTGACGCAAAATGGGCAAAAGTCTACAAACTGACCGGCGGCGCGATGATCGCCGAACTGCGCGACCACAACGCCGATGTAAACACCGTTTGCTTCAGCCGCGACGGCGCAACCCTGGCTACCGGCGGGGACGACGGCGCCGTCCGCCTCTGGAACACCAGCGACTGGTCCGCGAAGGCGACCCTCTGCGGACACGCCCTCGCCGTTCGCGCGCTCGCATGGGACGCCGCCGCCAATCGCCTCTACTCCGCCGGCCTCGACAAGTCGCTCCGCCGATGGGACCCGGACTACCCTGCATACGGCGGTCTTCACACCCGGTTCGGACAGAACAACTACTCCGCCAAGTTCAGCCCCGACGGCAACCGGCTCGCCTGTTCCAGCAGCGACGGCACCATCGGCTGGGTCGATGCGAACTCCGGAAAAGAAATGGCACGCTGGGACACGGATCACGGCCGCGAAGTCTGCACATCCACCATCAGCCCCGACGGAAAATCCATCGCCTCGTGCTCATGGGACAAGACCATCCGCATCTTCGATCTCGACACACACGAATTGACCGCGAAACTGGATGCGCCCGACGGTGTGGCGCTCATCGCCTGGCACCCCGATGGAAAGCACATCGCCGCCGCGCTCCGCGACAAGACCGCCGTATTGATGGATGTCGCGAATCGCAAGATCGCCCAGACCTTCACCGGGCACGAACGCGGCGTCACCTCGGTCGGCTTCAACGCGGACGGATCCCGCTTGGTGACGGCCTCGGGCGATGCGACCGTTCGCACCTGGAACACGTCAACCGGCGAATGCCTCGCGGTCATGAAGGGTCACACGGGTCCCATCGAGTCCGCCGTCTATCTGCCCGACGGGCGGCGGATTGTCTCCGGCTCGCATGACGGCTCCGTGCGTCTCTGGGATGCCCGGTCGGGAGCACTGCTCCGCGAACTGCTCGCCTCGGATGACACGATCTACCGCGTCGCGGCCTCCTCGGACGGTCGCCGCATCGCCGCGGGAGGCAAGCACCTCTACACCTTCGATCCTGACGTCAGCGGCCCCATGTTGCGCAGCAAACCGATTGAAGAAACAATCTGGCACCTCGACTGGAGCCCGGATGGCAAACGCCTGGCCATCGCCGGATGGAGCGGTTCGATCGTCGTGTATTCATCGACGCGGTAAAGGAAACTCAAGCCGGTTCGATTGTCACTTGTTGTGTTTCGAAATGAGCTGGCGGACGGCGCAGTTCATCCACCCGCAAGCCCGCACAGCGCGTCGCAACCGCGCCGCAACTGCGCATCGGTCGTCGCATAACTGATGCGAAAATGCGTGTCGCGGCCGGAGAAGACCTGCCCCGGAATCACGATCACCTCGCGCTCCAGCGCCGCCATGGCCAGTTGCGTGCCGGTCGGATACCGCGCCGGCGCCTTGGGAAATACGTAGAACCCGCCGCCCGGTCGCTCAAACTCAAATGCCCGCGAGAGCAATCTGCACACCAGGTCCCGCTTCTCCGCATACTCCTTGCGATGCACGGAGACATCCGCATCGATCGCTGCCAGCGTCGCATGCTGCAGCGGCGCGGGAGCGCACACGAACGTGAACTGCTGGAACTTCACCATCTCCTCGATCAGCCGCGCAGGCCCGGCCGCATAACCCAGCCGCCAGCCGGTCATGCCATGGGTCTTGCCGTATCCGCGCAGCAGCAGCGTGTGCTCGCCGGCCAGCTGCAAGGGGCAGGGATTGGGTCGGTCGTAGCAGAGACCCTCGTAGATTTCATCGGTGATCAGCACGATGCCGCGCTTCTTCGCCAGCGCCGCCGCCGCCGCCACCTCCTGCTCGGTCATGACGCGACCGGTGGGGTTGCCCGGCGAGTTGATGATCAGCGCCTTGGTGCGCGGCGTGATGGCTGCGTCAAACTTCGCGGCGTCAAACGCAAAGTCCGGATAGCACGGCACCGGCACCGGCTTGCCGCCCAGCATGTTGACAAGTTGCAAATACGAAATGAAGTATGGATCGGCGAAGACCACCTCGTCGCCGGGGTTCACCAGCGCCAGCAGGGCCAGGCTGAGCCCGCCCGACACGCCCGCCGTGATCACCACCGAGGTATCGACGCCGCTCTCGCGGCGCACGTCGGACGCAATCCGCTCCCGCAATGCAGGCAGCCCGGCCGTGGGCGTGTATCGATTGTGTCCGTCGTGAATGGCCGCGACCGCCGCTTCCTTGACTGCGGCGGGCACGTCATAGTCCGGCTGACCAATGGACAGGTCGCACGGATTGCTCATCCGCGAGGCCAGCTCGAAGAACTTGCGTATCCCGGAAAACTCAACGCGGCGGACCCGCTCCGCGAAAAGGGCGTCGTAATTCATCGTTGCGTCCGCTGAATCATCAGCCGCGGAGTGAAAACAGAATCAGCAACCGAACCTGCAACGCACGTCCAGCCTGAACCGCGAATCCGGCAGCGCACGCGCGATTCGGTGCGCCAGATCAACAATCCGAAGAGACTACTTCTTGCCGCCCTTGGCCTCGGGCTTCTTGGCTTCCGGCTTCTTGGCGTCGGCCTTTTTTGCATCGGCCGCACCAGCCGCAGCAGGCGCCGCACCCGGAGCAGCAGCCGCATCACCGGCCGCGGCCTCTTTCTTCACTTTGCCACCGACCGCCGCCTTGCGGTGGGGGACCTTGGGAAGGCCGAAGATGCTCTTGTCGTCCTTCCACTTTTCTTCATCAGCCAGAACCTTGATGCGCTCGGCCCGGGTCAATACGTTGCGATGTCGCGAGAGCGACGCCTTGCTTTTCAATGATCGATCAAGCGACATGATGCGATAGACTCCTCAGTTGCAATAGCTTGCGGCAAATTCCGGCGGTGAAACACTCAGGGGCGATACCGCGCCCCTACTCCGATTGCCCCTTGGCAACCTCTTCAGCCGTCACGAAAAAACACCGCCGAAACTCGTACCGTCCCCCCAACCGGCGATACTCCCGGCCGAGGGCCTCCATTCTAGTGGCAAAGGCCGCCCGAGCGGAAGCCCCGTCAGGGCCCTTGGGGAACCCCTCGCTGCTGAACAAGGCGTAACCCTTGGGCCGGCGCTTGGCAATCGTGCGAATACCCCGCTCGGCCAGGTACTTCCGCACCTCTTCCAAGTCGGCCCGCACGATTTCGCGGGTCTCGTCTCCGCCGATCCGAAACGACTCGATCTGAAGGTAATTCAAGGCAGAATCGAGGGTTAGCGATCCCGGAGCGTTGGCCCGCACCGCCCCGGACTCATCGTTGGGCGTTTCCACTTCAGCCTTGGCCACCTCGACCCCGCGAGGAGCGAGCAATCGCTTCAAGTCAGGCGTGCTTGGAGGCTGAACAACCGGCTTCTGCCGCTTCTCGGTGGCAGCCGGAACCATCGATGCCAACGGAAGTTGCGCCGGATCTCCATCCGTACTTCCGGGCACCAGCCCGGCCAGCCGGGTCTGCCCACCATCGACGCCGCCGCCCTTTCCAAGGCGATGCCCCAGGGCGTAGCCGCCCATCCCAACCGCAGCCACAACCGCCGCGACCATCATCGCCGTCGTGGTGTTGAGAGTCACCACCAATCGGCCGCGCATGGCCCGCAGAAATGGATAATAAACCTCGTCCTGGGTCGGCCCAATCGGCCTCGAAGCCTGCTGAGACTCGGCATTGGCCCGTGCCGCAGCGCGGGCCTGCTTCGCTGCCTGCTTGGCCCGCTGCCGGGCTTCCTTCTGTTCCTGCGCAATTTGCCGCTTCGAGGCGCGCTCCGCATCGCGCGCCGCCTGTTCATCGCGCTGCCGACGATCAATCTCCTCGCGCACAGCACGCTGGGCCGACAATTCCGCCTGCGCCTCTTCCTCAGTCAGCGGTTCGGCCACCATCATGGCCGGCGCCTGTGTCTGCCGCACGCGCTTCCAGAATGCAATCGCCGGTGCCTGGGCCGGCGCCTCAACGCCTTGCGGCGCTTTGCTCATCGCCTCAAACAGGCTGGCGTTCCGACGCCGCTGTCGACTCCCGTTCACTGGATGCTACCTCGCTGAAATGCCCGACCCTTCACCGCATTGAATACGTCAAAAAGCCGCAGCGGTTCGCCCCGCGCATAGGATAGCCCATTATTCGCGGGATGCAATCGATCATTGTGATTTTGTGAATTATTGACACTCGCCGCGCCTCACGCGCGAAGCAGCACATGCGCCGATTCGCGCGGCAGCACGCGCCCAATTTCGACGCCCGCCACGCCCGCAATCTGCAATTGCGACAGCAACGTCTCCGTTTGCCGCGCCGGAACCGACAAAACCAGTCCGCCCGAGGTCTGCGCGTCCGCCAGCGTCTGCACCAGCGCCTCTTCGACGCCGCTCGCGCGGAATTGATCGCCGATGTTCTCCAGCGTCGTCTTCCACGCCCGCGTCAATCCGCCCGCCCGGGCCAGCCCCAGCGCCCCATCCATCAACGGTACGCGACCAGCGTCAATTTCAAGCATCACATTCGACGCCCCGGCGATCTCCCATGCATGCCCGATCAGGCCATACCCGGTCACATCAGTCGATCCACGAAGCCCCAATTCCATCGCGACACGCGACGCCGCGGCATTCAGCGTCCGCATCGTCTCAATCGCCGGTGCAAAATCAGACGCCGTGATTTTTCCCGTTTTTGCCGCACCCGCCAGAATCCCGCTGCCGATCGGCTTGGTCAGCACCAGGCGATCCCCCGCCCGAGCCCCGGCATTCGACATGTACAGTTCGGGATGCACCACGCCAGTCACCGCCAGCCCGAACTTGATCTCGGTGTCGCGCAGGCTGTGACCGCCCAGCGTGACCGCGCCGGCCAGCGCGACCCGATCGGCCCCACCCCGCAGGATCGCCCCGAGCACCTCGATCGGCAATTCCTTGTCGGGAAAGCAAACGATATTCAGACAATTGATCGGCTTACCGCCCATCGCGTAACAGTCCGACAGACTGTTGGCCGCGGCGATCTGTCCAAAAGTGAAGGGGTCATCGACGATCGGCGGAAAAAAGTCAGTCGTCTGGACCAATGCCAGATCCGGCGTCAGCCGGTAGACCCCGGCGTCGGAGTAATGATCGGCGCCGACCAGCAGATTGGGGTCATTCGATCGGGGCAGCCCGCGAAGCATGTCCGACAACGCCCCGTACGGTAGCTTGCCCGCGCACCCCGCGCACGATGCGAATGACGTGAGTTTGACATCTGCCATGGTGGCCCCGGCTTTCGAATCTGTGTGCGTGGACATGGTCACTTGTCTATCTTGGGCGGCGCGGCCGCGCCGGCATCCATCGTCACGGGCGCCGATACCCGTCGCCCCGTTTCATCCCAATACGACCACTCGCCAACCTGCCGGCCGTGGTCATAGTAGCCCTGCGACGCCTTCTCGCCGTTGGCGTGGTAGGTCGTCCACAAACCATGACGCTTGTAGTCATTCCAGCCGCTTCGCTTGAGAGCCCCCGAGGTCCGCGTCTTGCCGCCCGGATACTTCTCGTGAAACGGCAGCACGCTGCTGACCCACCGAAGATACGCAAACCACCCGGCGATCAGCCCCACAATGATGATGCCGCCCACCAGCCGCGACGTGCGCCGCGGCGGCACGCTGATCGGCGCGGTCGAATCGGACGTCATCGCCTCTTGCTGCATGAGTGAATCCGATCGCTCGCGCAACCGTCTCCGGACCGTTCGCCGCTTGTCCGCAAATGGCGACATGCCGACACGCACGGGCGCGAATACGCCATCGCGGCCCCCGCTTCGGCCGATTTCGCCCATCACTATCCCGGGATTGCCGGCGCGTGTCAAACACATAACGGCTTATTTAGACGCCGCGATGGATGCGAGCGCTATCATTCGGGCGATCAGCGGTTCTGCGTCGCATCGGCACGCGCCGGGCCGCATCCGCGGTCGCCGCACAGGAGTATTGAAGTCATGCGTCGATTTTTATATCTCACCGCCGCTGCGTTGTTCTGTTTTGCCCCGGGCTGTGACGACGATCACGATCACGTCCGCGATTACGACGATGACGACCGCGTCTACCAGCGCGATGTCGTCGTCCAGCAGCCGATCTTCCAGGAAACACAGTACGAGTACGACGATCGGCCGGTCGTCGTACAGCAGGCCCCGCCGCCGGTCATCGTCGAGCGAATTCCGCCGCCGCGCCCGAACTACATCTGGCGGCCCGGCTACCAGCGCTACGACGGCCGTCGATTTGTGTGGGTGAAGGGAACCTATGTGCAAAGCCGGCCCGGCTACGCCTACTCAAACCCGCATTGGCGCCACGGAAAGAAGGGCTACGAATTCACCCCGGGCCACTGGCGGCAGGACGGCAACGGCCGCCGCGGCGGACCTAATAACGACCGGCGTGGCAATCAAAGGGATTGGGACGGAAATCGCGGCCATGATCGCAACCGCGATGGGAATCGCGACCGCGACAACCATCGCAACAACCACTGATACACCCTTGATGCGATGAAAAAAAACGACGCCCGCCCGCAGCAAGCCCTGTCCTTGCCGCGGGTGGGCGTTTTCATTCCGATGGCCTTTGCCTGACGACGCACCCGTGCGCATTTCTCTCTACAATACGCATCTGATGACTGTTATCAGGCCGGGGCAGACCTCGCTCGGCCCACGCACGGAGACCCCCATGCGCATGAACCACATGACCAGCTCGTTCACCGCCGATCACGCGCGGAATCGACTCCCGGGCATCATCGCCATCACGTTGATGTTCATCAGCCCTCTCGCCGTCCATGCTGATGACGACGCGCCCGACTCTTCCTCGCCCAACATCCAGCGCGCCCTCGATCAGCCCATGGAGGCCCTCACCCTCTCCGGCAAGACCGTCCCCGAAGTCATTGCTGAACTGGCCAAGCGCGCCGGCATTCGCATCAACCTCGATGAAGACGCCGTCGAATTGCTGCCCTGGGGCCGTGAGACCAAAGTAGCCGACCTCAAGATCGAAAACGCCACCGTGCGCGAAGCCCTCAATCGCGTGCTCGGTGCGCTGGGCCTCGCCGTCGAAGAGCGCGGCGCCGACCTCATGGTCGTGCCCACTGCCCCACTCGCCCGCATGAACCGCCGCGCCACCTGGGACGACCTCAAGCTGCTCCGTTTATGCAACGACACCGAGTTCTCACCCGAGGCCCTCAGCAATCTCAAGTTTCAATACCGAATCAGCTCGAAAGTCGACGCGCCCGGACTCCTTTCAACCCAGCTCGGTAAGGCCGGCCAGGGCAGCGTCGCGCAAATGCTGGAGGCTGCGACCGGCTCGCTCGGATGGACGTGGTTCCCCAACGGCGATCACATCGTGATCATGACCATGGAGGCGCAGTACGCCCACCGCCTCGCCCGCCGCGTGACAGTGCGCTACAACAACACGCCCCTCGCCGGCATCCTGGTCGACCTCGCCAAGCGAGCCAACGTCGCCCTCTTCCTCGAACCGGGCATGATGCTCAAGCTGCCGCACAACACGGCACAGAGTTACACACTATCGCTGCAGCAGTCGTCGATTCGTCAGGCCTTTGAAGTGATCTGCGCCGAGACGGGATTGAAGTACGACATCGAACGCGACGGCATCCGCGTCGGCATGGGCGAATCCTCATCGAGCATCTCGGCCCTCTCCAACATGGCCCAGCAGACCAACTACGTCGGCAAGATCTCGATCCCCAGCAAGGATGGAAGCTTCGCCTACGAGTTCCTGGTCCGCGCCAACGAGTTGCCCAAGGACATCCTCGAATATCGCAAGCAGATCATTCAGGCGGTCATCGAAAAAATGCGCGGCGACATGGCCCCCGACAACGCCATCAAGCCGGGCGATCAAATGCCGGGCAAGCCGCCCAGCGAATGACTGGAACGCACAACCCGATCTGAGCCGGCCTGTCCTCAGGCCGGAGGCAACGCGAAGTCATACGCATGGGAACAAACACCGCGCGCATTCCCGGCTGAGGACAACCCGGCGCCGATCATTCGCGACATCTGTATTCTACGCTGGAATTACCCGAAGAGATGCCCCATGGCATCGACGAAGTCGTCGATGTGCGTGCCCACCATCCACATCGGCACGAGCATGATGGCCGCGCCGATCAGCACCAGGCAGGCGCCCATGGCCGACGGCAGTTGCGAGACGGATTTTAGACGTTCAGACAATTCGGCATGCAGCCGGCCGACGAACGCCTCGGAATCCTCCGACTCGATGTGAATCGTGACATTGCGCAGCAACGCGATCTTGCTCAGGTGAAAGCACGGGCTGCCGCGCTCGCCGCGCCAGGCGTTGCCATCCCACCGGCCGCGCACCCCCATCGCCGTCACGGCCTCGCCCAGCACGCGCATGCACCGCGCCTCGGAAATGTTGTAGATCACAAAACCCGCGTTGGATCGCGGCAGCAACAGGAAGAATCCGGTGACCGCCACAACCAGCCCGCCGATCAGCGGCCACAGCGTGCCGGCCTGCAGGAAACTCGGCAGCGGCCACATCAGCACCGGCGCGAGGGCAATGGTCAATGCAATGAAGTCGGATCGGCTGGTGATCAGGCAGGGCCGGGCGTGGCTGTTGACCAAACCCAGAATTAGAAAATAAAGGGCGATCGGTGCAACGTTCACCACCATCATCATGACATCGACGATTGGATAGATGTCCGTGCCGTTCATGCCGACGCCTTCGTGCGGTGTGGCCTAGTGCTCCGAGCCGGCGGGTCGGTCAACGTGCTCGCCCACCGGGGCCACCTTGCGGTACCCCAGGTATTTTATGACCTCCAACACCTCGGTCCAACTCGGAAATGGCCTTTTATTGGCGCGTTTGTACTCGTCCATGGCCATCACGAAGTCGAATTGCTCGTCGTTGAGTTCCCCCTCTTCGGCCGACCGGCGGGAATCGCTCCGCCGCCTGCCCGGGCCTCTCCGCCTTTCCAACCCCGTCCGGCGGTCATCCGAAGCCCGTCGATCCTCTGCGCCGCCCCCCTCGGCGTGCTCCACGGAAAGCGGCGAATCCGCCTCCTTTGCATGGCCGGCGGCCTCCTGGGGCTGGGGCCCGGGCCGCCTGCCATCGGTCGCCCGCTTAGTCGTCGTCGTCTTCGGGGACGTCGTCGTCGTCATCGTCGTCGAAGTCGTCGTCGAGTTCGTCGTCGTCGTCATCGTCATCGTCTTCCGTGTCATCTTCGACATCGTCTTCGTCGCCGTCGTCGTCCTGCGCACGCAGGGCCAGAAGCTCGAGCGCTTCGTCCTGGTTCGCCTCGGGCACCAGAATGGCGACCCCCCGGTCGTCATCCTCGATCCCGGTCCGCGACAACTTCGCGTGAATGTCGTGCTCTTCCAACAACGCGCAGCAGGCCGTGGCTTCGTCCTCGGACCGCGCGAACATCACTTCCACGAGGCCGGCGTCGTCGAGATCGTTGACCGCCCCGCTTGTTCCCACCTTGTCATCCACCATGAATGGACACTCCTAGATATATCGACGGGCCAACGCCCGCACATCACCATTCACCGCGAGACCCTGGCCCTCACGGTATGACCGCGCCTGATATCGGCACCCCTGCCTCAATTTCCCGCCATTATCGACCCCGGCCACTTCAGCCCAGCCGATCAGTCTTCCCCCATCGGATGAAGCGCCAGCGTCTCTCCGGTGATTTTCGCGCCCATGCCGCCCGGCTCCCACAGGGCTCGGGCTATCAGCACGTCCATCGCTTCACCGTCCGCCCATAAGCGGCCCGCCGGTTGGTTCCGCCGGGAGTCCGGAAGGATAACATCCCGGCCGCAATGCGTCCCTGTCAAGGTCGCAAGATCTTCCCACGTCAGCGCGTCGCCGGACAGGCGCAGCCGCCGATCCCCGGTGGTGCCCCGATTTCGGGCAGCCGCATCCGCTGTTCGCCCCTCGGACGGTACCTCCCGCCCAATCACCACGCCGCCGGGAACCCAGCCGAACTGGCACTCCAATTGCTTGGCAACCGACTGAACCGCCTCGTCAAGCGAAACATCCGTCCCGGTCACCGACACCAGATCTTGCCGTTGACGCAAATCATCTGTCAACGTGACTTCGATTCCGTAGCTGCGAGACAGTTCACTCGCGAACGCCCCGATAGACAAATCGATCCACTCGCAATCGCGACGCCGACCCCGTGCCTCCTCCGAAGCGGGCGGCGCCTCCGCGCCACCGGCATCCAACTCGTTCGCCACGATCAAAATGCCGGGCACGCGACCGTGTTCATACACGAGTAGCCGGCCCGACACCACCACCATGTCCATCTCGGTTAATTCGCCGACCCGGCGCAACAACCGCGAAATGGGCTGCTTTCTCGAAAGAAGCGTGACGCGAATGGCATCGGTCAACCGCTCGCTGTCGCCCTCGAAGATCGCCGGCAACCCGGCCTCGCGCGCCGTCTCCTCGATGATGGTGCGCGCCGGCACATCGCGCCACGAACCACTGATCTCGACCTCGCGCCACGACGGAGCGGCCGGCCGCGCCTCGGCCGGCGCCTGCGCGAAGGCGCACGCGTTCGCAACCAGAATGACGACAATAGACATTTTCATACAATGACGCCGCGCCATTGAAGCCGTGACAGTCGCGCGGACCCCGGCCTCGGTTCGAAGACACATTTTGTTTGGACGGGTTAATCCATGTCAAGCGGATTCGCCCGGCGAAATTCGCCTGTTCCCGAAATTAAGAAAACGGCCCGCGGAAGCGTAATCCGCGGGCCGTTTCTCAGAAACCGTATGATCCGAATCTTCCGATCCGTCGGATCGAATAACCCGGTCGAGGCCGCCGCCTATTCTCGCGGCAGAATGGTAATCGTCTCCTGCGCCTCGGCGCCGGAAGGCGTCGGACGGAAGAAGAAGACGCCGCCCATCCCGCCGCCACCGCCGCCGACCATGTACTGCGCCTCAAGCGCCTTGTCGATGCGCTTCTTGACGTCGATCAGGTGCGCCTCGCTGGCGGTGTCCAGATCGCCCGTCTTCAGCAGTTTGCCGACCTTGTCCGACAACTTCGACACGGTCAGCCGGGCGATCGCATTCGCATCGGCCGGCACGATTCCGCCCGGATCGCTCAGCACGAGATCGAGCAGCATGCTCAACTGGTCGCGCTGCAGGTTGCGGCGGAAGCTGTTGATGTACGGCTTGCGATCCGTGCCCTTGCGCTCCGACTGATCGAGTTCGCTCCAGATCGAGTCGGTCACTGTGCGAATATGCTCGGAAAGGGTGTAAGCCTCTTCGTCTTCGGTGAACTTCACTTCGTTGTCATGAATCCGGCCAATGGCGAACGGATTCATCAGGTTGAACAGGCACTGATACTGCGCGCCGTTCACTACGTCGTGAATGTTGAATTCCTTGCGGAGGTTGAACTCCTCGGAATCCCAGTGCTGCTGATGGCCGGGGCCGAGCTTGGCGAGCAACTCCGGCTTCACCTTCCAGGCGCCCTCGGCAAAGATGTTCTCCGCCACGAACGCCACGGCCTCGCGCTGCTTCGCCGCTTCGACGTTCGTCAGCGGGCTCACCGCGTCCTTGTCGCCCTTGTGACCGCGATTCACGTATTGGCCGCCGACGAAGCGGGCCACAAACGCCGAGGCGCGGGCCTTCTCGCCGAAGACGCGCGTAAAGGCGCGTCGCAGCTGGTTGTATGACTCGCCGTCCTTGACCGCCCAAGTGTCAATGTCCTCGAGCAGGTTGTCGGTCAGCTTGATCTGGTGCTTCGCGTAATCGATGCAGTCCTTGCCCATGTCGAATCGGTTCGACAGCGGGTCGGGCGAAATGATCGACATCGTGTCTTCATCGGTCGAGTAGGCCAGGCCCGGCTCGGCCGACCGCGACGCGATCGCCTTCAGCATCTCCTCTTCATTCTTGTACGGCTTGCCGACCGGGCGATAGCCATACTCGATGACCCAGTAGTCGTACGGGCCGATCGAGCGGGTGGTGAAGCTGCCCTGCTCAGAACCGCGCACCGAAACGACCGGCGGGTTGTAGTCCATGACCGAGCCGACGTTCGGCTCGCCGGCCTTGTTCTGCTTGGCGATCTCATCCATCGAAAGCCAGGTGCTGGCCTTGAAGTTGTGTCGCAGCCCGAGGCAGTGGCCCACTTCGTGCATGACCACTTCCTTGATGATCTGCCCGATGAACTCCTCGTTGTTGCGGCCGAGGCCCTTCGACTCCATCGCGACATTTGCGAAATCGATCTGCCGCGCCATGCCCGCCGAGCATTCGCACATCGGACGGCCGCGCTCGGCCATGTACTTCATCAGGTTGAGCCGCAGTTCGGCATCGGGGTCTTCCTGAAGCTTCAAATTCGGAAGCAGGTTCTCCCACGGCGTGCGATGCGCCCAGCGCGGGTTGCGCTTGAAGAAGTCTTCCAGGATCGGGTTGTACGGCTCCCAGCTCTCCTCGCCGCCGCTCAACCGCTCATAGTCGCTGACATAGTGTCGCGCCATCGCGTCGTCAAAGACGATGTCAGCATCGAAGATTTGACCGGTCAGCGGATTGGCCCGCGACGGACCCATCGCGAAGCCGCGGCCGGTGACGATCCAGCGGAAGAAGTTGTAGCGGCTGTCCTCGGGGTCGAAGTTGCCGAACCGCTCGCGATCGTTCTCCTGCTGATTGACCACGATGGCATCGAGGAACCCGCACTTCTCGAACGCCTTGTTCCATTCGAGAATGCCTTCTTTCACATACCGGCGATACTTAATGGGCACGGTCTTCTCGATGTACCAGGTGATGGGCACCTTGACCGGCGACAGCTCGGCCGATTCGTCGCTCTTCTGCAGGTTCCAGCGATTGATGTAGCGATCGAACAGCGTCTTGGCCGACTGCTTCTTGTTCCAGTCCTTGCGAACCGTCATGAAGTAGCCGAGCCGGTCATCGGCGACGCGGGGCTTGAACCCGTCGTCCTTGGGAATGCGTGAAAGACTGTAGTGAAACGCCATGCGCCGGCCCGAGCTGCCGCGCATGAACGCAAGGTCGACCGACAATTCAACGTTGTTGGGAAAGACCTTGAACTCGGACCATTTCGACAGGCCGGGGTTGATGCCCCCGCCACCCATGCGGCCAATGCCGGAGAAGTCCGCCTTGAACAAGCCGTCCAAATCAATGATGGCGTCGCCGCCTTGCATCGTGATGATCGGGATCGTCTTCAGGATGTCGTTGCCGCCGTAGCTGCGCTTGATCACGTCCGTCACCGGGCTGCTGCCTTCGACGTAGCGCGGATCAACGCGCATGAGCACGAGCTGCTTGTTCATCTTCTCGAAGTAGGCAAGAAAATCATCCAACTGGAAGCCGGTCGCCGTCGGGCCGCCCGACATGCTGGAGGCGACCATGAACTGCTGGCCGATCAGGCCGCCCGGAATCTGCGCTCGCAGCGAATCCGTCTTCTTGTTGTGCCACAGCGTGAAGAGCGGCTGGGTCTTGTCGTCCGGCTCGATGACGGGGACTTGGGTGAAGTCCTTCATCGCCTCCTCGAACTTGGGAAACTCCGGCTGCTCCTTCTTCGCCGCCGGCGGACCCTTGGCGTCGGGCTTGCCCTCAGGGGAAGGCGGCTCGGCCGCGAAAGCGTTGCTCGCCGCTAACAACGCGACGACCGTCAAAATTGAAAAACGATTCCGATGCTGCATGTGTGGCACTCCTTCGTGTCTTGGGGCCGCGTACGGGCCGACTTCAATTGCGGAGTCGCTGATTGCGACCGGGCCGCGCGTGCGGCTGGTCGATATGGGTCTAGGGTCTCGAATCGAGCCGCGATTATAGGCCAAGTCCGCTTTCCATTACGAGCGTAAAATTCCGCCCAGTCGCACCGAGGGTCGCCCGGCGCGCCAACCATTATCGACAAGCCAACAGACGACCCCGACTTCGAACTGCGGCCATTTCCGCGCCGAATTTCGAGGCCGCCGCAAACCCCCAAATCCACCGGGTTTACCAGTATTGCGACGTCCGCAATTGTCGCGACCGGTCAACTTCCATCAAAGCCATGTTTGCCGATCAGGCGCACAAACCGAACGGGAATCCCCGGATGCTCGATGAAATGGCCGCTCCGCCGTTCGACGACGCGGAGTGTCTGATCGCGGTCCGGCCCGACCGGCAATACCATCCGTCCACATTCCGACAACTGCTCATACAACGGGTGGGGGATCGTCGGGGACCCCGCAGTCACCAGAATTCGATCAAACGGCGCCGCCTCCGGCCACCCGAGGGTTCCGTCGCCGATGCGAAACTGCACATTGCCAATCCCGTGCGAACAAAGGCGCTCCTGCGCCCGGTGCGACAGCGCCTCAATCCGCTCAATCGTGAACACCGCCGCCGCCAGCCGGGCCAGAATCGCCGTTTGATACCCACTGCCGGTCCCAATCTCCAGCACCCGATGATGGGGCTGCAACTCCAGCAATTCCGTCATCAGGGCAACGATATACGGCTGCGAAATGGTCTGCCCTTCGCCGATTGACAGCGGGCTATCGCAATATGCGTCATTTTTTTGGTTGTCCGCAACGAACCATTCACGCGGAGTCGCGTCCATTGCTTGTAGAACCGCTGCCGATCGGACGCCGCGCGCCACGATCTGCTTGTCGATCATGGCCTTGCGTTCAGGCCCGGACGCCGCGTTTGCTGCTGTTGAAAGGCTCATATGCGAATCAGATTCTAGGATTTTCAATGCCGGTCTGCTGAAAATTGGGACCTGCCCAACCATGCCCGGCGTCCTATAACAGGAATAACAACCCCATCCGTGAGGAACCGCCTCGGTCAACCGATAGAATGGAATCAGCACACATGTGCGGGACATAACACAAGCCCCGCCCAAACGTGTTGTGACCTCGGGGCTCAGATTTGGAGTTCGGATTCTTGAACCGCATCATCCGGGGATTTCGAATTCCAGTCGCAACGAGCCTCCTGCTCGGCGCGGTTGGCTGCCAGGATGTTCAGTTCCCCTTTATTGATTCCAATCCGGCGGCTCAGGCCGTCTCACAGCCCTCGGGTTGCAGCGATGCCCCCGACCACGACGCGCTCGCCCAGGATCTGCTGACCCAGATCAACGCCGAACGCGCCAAACGAAAACTGCCTCCCCTACGAACCAGCAGCACCCTGATGCAGGTCGCCGATTTTTATTCGTGCCGCCTGATCGATGGCCGCTTCTTCGACCACGTCGATCCTTTCGACGGCTCCACTGTTGATACCCGCGTGACCGACTTTGGTTACGCATTCCAGAAAGTCGGAGAAAACCTCGCCGCCGGACACAAGAACGCCCGCGACGCCGTCAACGCCTGGCTCGATTCACCCGGCCACCGCGCCAACCTGCTCGATCCCGCCTTCACTGAAACTGGCATCGCCGTGAAGACCGGTGGCGACTACGGCTGGTACTGGGTGCAGGAATTCGGCAAGCCGGTCACCACCAGCCATCCGGTCGCCACGCCGGAGCCCTCCTCCGCGCCGGCCGCACCTGCCGCGCCGACGACACCCACCCAACCAGCCCAAACCCCCGCAGCCAAGTAAACTTTAATATCTGTCGCAATCCAGAGTCGACCGCAATCGACGCAATTTCAGAACCCACGACGCAAGTGGTGGCTTGGTCGCGGCGCGCGTAAGAATCTGTTTCAGTCCCCGGGCGCAAGTCCGGGCGAAGGCTATGTGGCAGGCCAAAATCGCTGTCCTGATCAATCCACCATTCGCGTGGTGGGCTCTGAATCTGCCCACTAAAATGCGTGCTGCTCAAACAGACAGGGTGCCGCCATGAATTTCCAGATGTCGATCCAGATCAACGCCGACCCGGCGAAGACCTTCGCGACATTCACCGATTTTCGCAACGCCGCGAAGAACATCCGTGGCATCAAACACCTCGAAGTCCTCGGCGACGGCCCCATCGGCGTCGGCACGCAATTCCGCGAAACGCGCATCATGTTCGGCAAGGACGCAGTCGAAACCATGGAGATCACCGCCTTCGATCCGCCGCGATCCTATTCAGTCGGCTGCGATTCCTGCGGCGCACGCTTCGACACCGTCTTTCACTTCACGCCTGAATCCGGCGGCACCCGCGTCGACATCGACATGAACACCGCCGCCACCAGCCTCTTCGCCAAAATCATGTCCCCGCTCATGGGCTGGATGATGGTCGGCACCATGCGCAAGTGCTTCGAAAACGACCTGGCTGACCTCAAGGCCGTCGCCGAAGGCCGACCGATTGCCGACGCGGTCTAAACCGCCGCGCGCGTCGACTATTCGACCGGCCACTCGATTCGGATTGCCCCACACAGGCATTCACCGTCGAATGCACTGCGCCGGGGCCCTTACCCGCGTCGTTTTCTTTACTTTCCGGCAATTCTTCGCCAAAATAAGACGACTGCACTCGCATCCGCACCAGGAGAACACCATGCAATCGCATCCCGCACGATCCGCCACCCGCGTGGCTCCGCGCACCCTATTCGTCGCCGTAGCGCTCGCGGCCCTGTCCCTGGCCGCCTCCCCCGCCTTCGGCATGGCCACCCTCTTCGCCGTCAAGCCCGACAACAAACTCATCCGCTTCAAAAGCAACACCCCCGCCGTCATTGATGCAACCGTCAACATTACCGGTCTGCAGGTCGGCGAGTCCCTCATCGGCATCGACTTCCGCCCCGAGACCGGCGGCCTCTACGGCGTCGGCACAACCGGTCGCCTCTACGTGATCGACTTCTCCACCGGCGCAGCGGCCCAGATCGGCTCCGGCGTCTTCGCCCAGCCCCTGCTCGGCACCAGTTTCGGCACCGACTTCAACGCCCTCATCGACCGGCTCCGCATCGTCAGCGACGCCAATCAGAACCTGCGCGTCAATCCCAATACCGGCGTCATCGCCGGCGTCGACACCCTGCTCTCGTATGCGCCGGGCGACGCCTTCGCCGCGATCGACCCCGCCATCGTTGCCATCGCCTATCAACTCACCGAGATCGGCGGCATTCCGTCTACAACCCTCTTCGGCATCGACTCCTTCACCAACTCGCTCGTCCGCATCGGCGGCGTCGGCGGCACCCCGTCGCCCAACCTCGGACAAATGACCACCATCGGCCCCCTCGGCGTCGACACCCTCGACTTCGCCGGCTTCGACATCGGCCCCGGCGACGCCGCATTCGCCGCCATGGACATCGGCGGACAGACCAAACTCTTCACGATCAACCTCACCACCGGCGCCGCCACCCTCGTCGGCACCCTCGGTGACGGCACGCCCATTCGCGGCCTCACCGTCGCGCCGGTCGGCCGCTTCGAGTTCAGCAAGGACACCTTCAACGTGAACGAGGGCGCCGCCTTCGTTACCATCACGGTCAATCGACTCGGCGGCTCCTTCGGCAGCGTCTCCGTGCAATACCTCGCCAACGACGGCACCGCGGTCGACCCCGCCGATTACGACAGCGCGCTCGACACCCTGACCTTCGGCGCGGGCGAGACCAGCAAGACCTTCAACGTCGTCATCAATGAAGACGCGATTGACGAACCGACCGAAACCGTCAATCTCACGCTCTTGAACCCCACCGGCGGCGCGACGCTCGGAGCCCGCAAAGCCGCGACCATTCGCATTCTCGACAACGACGGAGGAGGCGGCGGCCCCATCTGCGGATTCGGCTTCTTCCCGTTCGCCCCGCTCACCCTGCTCGGCATCGCCGCGTTGCGACGCCGGTCAAGATAAATCGAACAAGCGCGTCGAATCCCGGCCACAGACGCCGGCGGTTGGCCGTAACTGAGCGTGACAAAATCGCAATCGATCGTGGCATGGCCGCGCACGGTGGCATGACCGCGGCCTCTGGCGGCCATGCAGGCCGCGCGGGCCGCCTATTCGAGCCGCTGCGCTAATTTCTCATTTACCCGCGGCGATTCGCTTGAATTGCACGACGCGATTTTTGTACGCTGATATTTGCGAGCTTTGCCACGCGTTTCATCGATTTCGATAAGAAGGGTATCCCGGAATGAACCTCGCACGCCCCAGTTTGATACCAGCCGTCCTCATCGGTCTTGCAGTGTCAACCCCCCTCTCCGCCGGCCTCATCTTCGAATCCGCCGCCACCGGCCCCACCCTCCAGAATGGCGGTAGCGGCACCCTGATCGACGATACGTTTTACACCGCCGTCAACTTCCAGATCACCTCCACCGTCACCACCGGCAGCATTGGCGCCCACATGTACGGCTTCAACAGCGCGCCCGTCTTCGGCGCGATTGTCGCCTTGGCCAGCCAGTTTGACGTGCCGGACTCGCCGAATCTCTCCACACCCGACGTGCTCGGCTTCACCCTGATCAATCCGCCCAGTCCGTCCGACAACCGCGCCGGCAATCTGCGACTCACGCTGACACCCGGCTGGTATGCCCTCGTCTTCGGCTCCAACCAGTTCGGCGCGACCGGCGACGCCGGCGCATTGTCCAACAATACGCCCAACGGATTCTCGCAGATCTACGCCATTCGCCAGTCCGATGGCGCGATCATCCCGCAAGCCGGCGGACCGCGGCTCTTCATCGACTCGACCCCCGTGCCGGTGTTCACCAAGATTGCCGACACCACCACGCTCATTCCCAATACCGCCGTCAACTTCACCGGATTCTCGCCGCCCTCGATCCGCGACGGCGCCGTCGCCTTCCGCGGAGTCGGGCCCAGCGGCAACAACACCAACGGCATCTATACGAATGTCGGCGGTACGCTTCGCACCGTCGCCAACCTCGGAACCCCGATCCCCAGTGGCTCCAACAACTTCACAACCTTTGGCTCGCAGGTCAGCCTTAGCCAGGGCGTCGTCGCCTTCAAGGGCATCCGCTCGACGTCACCGGCCCAGGAGGGCATCTACACCGACACCAGCGGCGCGCTCGCCAAAGTCGTCGACCGCAACACCCCGATCCCCGGCGGCACCGGCAACCTCACCAGTTACGGCCTCAACCTCACCATCGACCAGGGCCAGATCGCCTTCGCCGCCAGCGGCAGCAGCGACCAGCAGGGCATCTTCCGCCACGACGGCTCAACGCTTCACGCCGTCGCCCGCGACGGCACCCCCATCCCCGGACAGCTCTTCGCCTTTGACAACTTCTTCGTGCAGTACGTCGGCCTCGACGCCGGCAAGACCCTCTTCCGCGGCGTCAATGAGCCAGAGGTCTACATTGGTATCTTCACCGACCTGACCGGCCCGCTGACAACCGTCATCGACAACGACACCCTGCTCCCCGGCGCGGGCGTCAACTTCTTCTTCGCGGCCAGCCCGATTCTGCGCAATGGCAAGATGGCCTTCGTCGCCGCCGACGACGTCGCGGCCCCCACCGTCGCCTGCATCTACAGCGACGCCGGCGGCGCGCTGGCCCCCATCGTTTGCTTCGGTGACCCCGCACCCTCGATCGGCGGCACCTTCGGCTTCCCGCAGGACACCGCCTTCAACGGCACGTCCATCGCCTTTCGCGGCGTCAACAACTCAAACGTCCCCGCGGTGTTCACCAACATCGGCGGCGAACTGGTGAAGACAATCGCCCGCAACGACGTGCTGGATAACAAAGTGGTGAACACCCCGAGCATCAGCATCGAGGCCATCGATGGCAACAGCATCGCGTTTCTTACGACGTTTACGAATGGAACAAGCGGCATCTACGTAGCGACTTACCCGACGCTCGACATCCCCGGCGACATCGACGCCGATGGCGATCTCGACGGCGACGACATCACCGCCTTCATCGCCGTCCTCCTCGGCAGCCCCCTCGATCCAAGCCACGTCTCGCGCTGCGACCTGAACAACGACACCCTCGCCGACGGCCGCGACGTGTCGGACTTCACTCACGCCTATCTAAATTGATGTTCTGGAAATTCTGAGCCATATCTTGCAGTTCAATCGTCGAGTTTGTACGATTGAGACGCGATGTGCGCGGTCGAATCTCGACGCGAACACCTATCGAGGACTCGATATGGCCAGAACCTCTTTCGCGTATGCGCTCGGGGCGATGGTCTTCGTTGTGAATACTGCAACCGCCGCAATCGTCTTTGAATCGGCGGCGGCCAACCCTTCAGGGTATGGAACTTGCGGAACCTCCTGCGGCTGTCCTCCACAGGCCAATTCACAAACCTTCCTTGCAGTCAACTTTCAAATACTTGAACCCACGACCATCGGAAGCATCGGCGGTTTCATGAGCGGGAATCCGGCGCCGATCTTCGGCGCCATTGTTGCCTTATCTGGACCCACCGATGTTCCCGATTCGCTCGATCTCTCGACGCCGGACGTCATCGGCCATACCCTCATCCAGCCATTCCAGCAGCCCGATGATCGTTCAGGCTTTTTGACGTTGACCCTCTCGCCGGGGTACTACGCGCTGGTCTTTGGCTCGGACCTATTCGGCGCTAATGGCGTCGGCCATTTCTATCGCTGTCAAACACCCAACGGCTCGCAGGTCTACTCGATAAACAGATCAAATGGCGAGATCAGTGTCATGAGCGGTGCGCTCAGGCTTTTTGTGGATACGTCGATTGTGCCGTCCTTTTCAAAGGTCTTGGGAAGCAATACGGTCATTCCGGGCACGACCAATTCGTTCACTTCCATTTCGGCTCCCGCGATCGGCGATGGCGCTGTCGCGTTCATTGCGAATGGCATGAACAACGGAAGCAACGTCGGTGTGTATTCGAATGCCGGCGGGCCGCTGCGCACGGTGGCCAACCAGAACACGCCGATTCCCAATGGAACCGGCAACTTTTCACTCTTTCTGACGCACGTCAGCATCGATGACGGCGTCGTCGCCTTTCGTGGTTCGCGGTCATCGCCCAACCAGGCCGGTTATTACACGGATGCGAACGGGACTTTGGCGCGGCGCGCAGACTTGACCACGCCCTTCGCCGGCGGGACAGGGACATTCACCAACTTCGATCCGCGCTTGGCGATTGATGGCGGCCATTTGGTATTCCTGGGCAGCGGAAACAACGGACAGCGCGGCGTGTTTCACCACGACGGAAACACGCTTCACGTCATCGCGGACACGAATACGCTCATCCCCGGCATGGCCATCGCGTTTGATCAATTCTCCGACGCGAGCATTTCGCGCTCCAATGGCCGCGGTGTCTTCATCGGCGGAAGGAGCCAGGTGGTGACCGGCATTTATGGAAATCTGGGGGGAGAACTGGAGACCATCGCCGACTCGCTGACCCTGCTTCCGGGGCAGACCAGCCTGACGCAGAGTTTCACGCTCGTGCGCGCGGCAAACGGAAACGTCGCCTTCGTCGCCGGCAACCTTTCCTGCATCTATTCCAACACCGGCGGCACATTGACGCCCATCGTCTGCCGGGGCGATCCGATGCCGGATATCGGAGGGACATTCTCTACCTTCACGGAAGTCGCCTTCAACGGCGAGGCCGTCGCATTTGTGGCAACCAATCTGAGCGGAAATCGCGCCATATTCACGAATCTGGGGGGCGAATTGATCAAGGTCATCGGCCAGGGCGATGCACTGGATAATTTCGTCGCCTGGGAACTGACGCTTGGACCGAGCGGATTCGATGAGAACGCCATCGCTTTCTACGCCTCGGGCAGCCCGGGGCGCGGGATTTATGTAGCCGCCTATGAAACACCACGAATGCCGGGCGACATCGATGCCGACGGCGATCTCGACGGCGATGACATCGCGTTCTTCGTAGCCGTGCTGCTGGGCAGCCCGATCGATCCGAATCATGTCTCGCGCTGCGACCTGAACAGCGACGCAATCACCGATGGTCGCGACGTGAAGGGATTCACTACGGCGCACATCAATTCTTAATCGTCTTGAGGTGATGTTGTCGGGTGCCCTGGCGACGGCTGTTGCGTCGCCATGCGGAAGACCTTGTGTTTACACGCTGGCGGATCGATTTAATTGCCGGGGCCGCTGACGACGGGTGGCATGGCCGCGGCCGTTGGCGGCCATGCTTCGTGTAAAGACCAACCTCACGGACACCCCGACCCCAACACCGCATCTACAAACGCCGCCAAATCCGCCGCATCAAGCGGACCGGTCATCGGCGCCGCCAGATTGGCACAATCGTTCGGCGCAACAGCATTGGTATACATCTGCGTGAACACCGGCACATCGTGTCCGTTCGTGTGCCCGTCGCCGTTCACATCGCCCGCGCACGTGCAACTCGGCGCCGCCCCGGGAATCTGCGCAAGCGCCGCCATCGACGCCGGCGTGCCCGGATTGAACAGCCCCAGCGTCACGTTGCCGCCCCCCGCCAGCGGCGGCACATTCGCGTCAAATCGAAAGTTGTAGAGCGTCCCCCAACGCAGCGCATTGGCGCTCTGGTTCTGCGCAAACGTCTGCGTCGACCACGTCACGCCGCCGCTGCTGATCACCGCGGCCCAGTCGGTCGCCGAGAAATTCACATTGCCCGGCCCGTCGCCGCTGTGATAGTCTACGTCGTGAAACCCGACATTCGTCACATTCACCCCCGCGAGAATCGGCACGGTGAACGCACCCACGCTCCGATCGGAGTTCATGTTGTAAACCGCATACTCATAATGCCACGTCCCGCCGCCCAGGTCCGTCGCGCGGCTTGACACGATCAGACTGCCGTCCGACGGCACCCGCACATCGGTCTCGGTCACCGCTGCATCGGCCGTCTTCCACGCCCGGATGGCCGGCGCCTCGCGGACCGTGGCCGCCATCAGGCCGAAGTTCCAGTTGCTGCCGGTGCCCGACACCGTCATCAACCGATACGACGCGTTGTTGTCCTTGTGCCCCGCCGCCGCGTCATCCGACGCGACATAATGACCCTCGCCCAAATAGAGCACGCCGCCGCCCGAGGGCTCCAGATCGCTGATCTTGACCTGCAGCCGCCGCGCCACGCTGCCGCTGAATGAAGGCGACGCGTACGGATACGTAAAGACGCCCGTCGATGCATTGACCTGCCAGCGCGGCCCAAGGCCCGGCTGATCGCCGTTCAACCCGCAGCAGTACGGATCGGCGCAGCCCACCCCCAGCGTCGAGCCATTGGTGCCGTTGCATGTCGGACAGCACAAGAGATCCGACAGGGCAAAGAAGCCATGCTTGAGCCACGACATGCCGACCTGCTCGATCCGTGTCGAGCCGTCAACGGTTTTTAGTTTGTATAGATTCTGTGCGATGACCGGATGCTGATTGGTGTTGAAGATCCAGTTCAACTCCGCATCGCCGATGTTGCAGGAATACGTGCCCAGGGCCAGGGCCTCGATGCCCCCGCTCGAGGCGTAATTCGAGACGTCCAGCAAATCGCCGACGATCACGTCCGGCCCGGTCTTGTTGCAATCAGTCGCCAGCGACGGTCGCGCTGCGACGAGCAACGAGAGAACGCAGCCGACGGCCAGCGCCGAAAATATCAAACGCATGAACGGTCTCCCAAGGCGCGGATGATCCCCTCGCACGTGCGCCACCCACCTATGTCGGCTCGCCGGAACCCCCGAACCCGGACGATTCTAGCGGCACGGGTCCGCGAATTCGATTTTCAGCGGCGAAGTCCGCGAATAGCGCGACACACCGACCGATCTGCACACGGCCGCCGATCGCAACCACCCCGCGGCCCCCGGTCGTCCTCACAAGTGAACCCGCGGCGACCCCTTCGTTATTCCACGCATGCCCCTGGCCAGCCTCGCCGACGACTACAACCGCATCGAGCCGTTCATCTGGTACGCCGTCGCCCTGCTGGCCATTCCCGCCCTGCGCGGCCGTTCGCCCCTGCGCGAAAGGCTGCTCCTCGCCGCAACCCTCGTCGCATTCGGCACAAGCGACTTCTACGAATCCGTCGCCTGGTGTACACCCTGGTGGCTGCTGGCATGGAAGGCCGCATGCCTGGCGATTCTGGTCGCGCTAATCCACCGAATCTGGAAGCGATCACTCCCAACAGACAATTCAAATGGCAACCGTGTCAATTGAATGGGTGCCACTGCTTCAAGCAGTGCCGAAACCGGAATGGCGTTTATGAGTGGAGTGTGTTCACCCCGGGTGCCATGGCGACGGCCGTTGCGTCGCCATGCGATTACCCGGTGCTCACACTTTGGAGACAGATCAGCGTCCGTTGTATTCTTCCTGCCGTCCCGGAAGGACGGCATGCTTACTTTCGAAATACCGTGCCGCACTCCGAACAAACACCCGAGAGGTCTCCACGCAAGTCATATCCACACGTGCGACACTTGCCAAAGGCCACTCGCTTCCAAACCGGCTTTCCCTTTGCCCAGCGATCAAAGGCCCAAAACCGGGGACGAGTGCAGCAACGAAGGCCCCGATGACGAACGCGACACCCTGTTTGAATGCTTCGCCTAGGTCCGAGGGAAGACGATAATCAAGTTGACCCGGCATCACTTCGCGACAACCCGACCTTCCGACAGCAATGGTTCCACCCAGAAGAGCGAAGGCCACGAAAACGATCAGGAAGCGCCTCGGAGAGCGCCAGGGAATTACCATGCATGCAAGACTGAGTATTGCCGCACCCAAGAGAACATAAAATGCTAGTTCGTCTATATTCATTTGGGTGACCCATGCGCCCGGGTGCCGGGTGCCATGCCGCCGGCCGTTGCGTCGCCATGCGAACACCGGGCACTCACGCCTTGGAGACAGCCTCAACCCGGCGCGGCGCCGAAAGCAATTCGCGCCACTTGCGCAGCGCATCCACCGCAATCGCCGCCGTGAACAGCAGCATGATGCTCGCCAACACGCACACGATCCGCAGCAGCAGCGCCTTCTCCGGCGTCTGCCCTGCCTCGATCCACCAGCCCTGCACGCTCTTGACCCCCGCAGCAAAGACGGTCGTCAACACCACGACAAACGGAATGCCCGTACACAACGCATAGCGCCGCTTCGCCGCATGCGTCAGCAGATACGTCGTACCCACCGCCAGCGCGATCGACGCCAGCAACTGATTCGCAATGCCGAGCATCCGCCAGAGCGTATCCAGGCTGCCCAGATACAGCAGGAACCCCCAACCAAAACACACCGCCAAACTCATGCCAACATTGATGCCCCAGTTCGGCTTGCCGGTCACCTCGCCCGGCGCCCCGCCCGCGAACTGCGCCGTGGTCTCCTGAAACACAAACCGCGCCACCCGCGTCCCGGTCTCCAGCAGCGTGAGAATAAACAGCGCCTCAAACATGATCACGAAGTGATACCAGTACGACATCAGCGTCGACATGCCCGGCACACTGGAAAAAATCCGGGCCATGCCCACGGCCAGCGTCACCGCCCCGCCGACGCGCCCGGAGAGTTTCTCCTCGGTGCCGGCTTCGAGCGTCGCCAGCTCCTTCGGCCCGAGGTCCCAGCCAGATTCAGGCGAATGTCGCGATACAAACGCGGTATAATCCGCCTGCTGGGCCGGCGTCTCCTGGGCGATGTTGATGGCGAAGTAATCCCCGGGCTCCAGCGCGCACGCCGCCACCAGCGCCGTGATCGCGACGAATCCCTCCAGCACCATCGCCCCATATCCGATCGGGCGGATCTGCGACTCCCTGTCGATCATCTTCGGCGTCGTGCCGCTGGCGATCAGCGAGTGAAACCCCGAAATCGCCCCGCACATGATCACAATGCAGACAAACGGCCACAGTGTGCCCTTGATGACCGGTCCGCCGCCGTCGATGAACGGCGTGGTCGGCGGCATCTTCAGCGTCGGCTGGGCGATCAGCATGCCCACCGCCAGCACCACCATCACGCCGATCTTCATGTACGAACTGAGATAATCCCGCGGACACATCAGCACCCACACCGGCAAGATCGACGCGATGGCGGCATAGATCGGCAGCATGATCTTGAGCGTGTTGGGCTCAAACAGCAGCGCGCCGGCCATGCTCGACCGCGCAAACGGCTCACCGAGAAACACACCCGCGAGCACAATGCTCACCCCGATGGCAGAAGCCTCCACCACCTTGCCCGGTCGGATCTTGTACATCCACAGCCCGGTGATCAGCGCCGCGGGAATGGTGACGATGATCGTGAACATGCCCCACGCGCTGTGCGCCAGCGCATGCACCACCACCATCGCCACGCTCGCCAGCGTGCTCACAATGATGAACAGCGTCGCAATCGATGTCGTCACGCCCGTCACCGGCCCGATCGTCTTCCGCGCGATCTGCGGTAGCGACAGGCCGTTGTTGCGGACGGACGCCCACAGAATGACAAAATCATGCACCGCCCCCGCGAGGCACGCCCCGACGAGAATCCACACCAGCCCCGGCAGGTAGCCCCACTGCGCCGCCAGCACCGGCCCGATCAGCGGCCCCGGCCCGGCGATAGCCGCAAAGTGGTGTCCGAAGAGCACCCACTTGTTGGTCGGATGAAAATCGACGCCGTCATTCAGCCGATGCGCCGGCGTCGGACGCCGGTCATCCAGCACGGCCACCTTCGCGGCGAGGAACGCGCCATAAAAGCGGTAGGCCAGCGTGAACGCCGCGATGCTGCCGACGATGATCCAGAGAGAGTTCATGGATTGGTCCCGCACAAGTGACTGAATCAGTATAAACGAGCGCCGCCGCACCGATCAGAGCCGGCCGGTCCTCAGGCCGGTGTGCGAAGGAGTCTGCTCCACATTCGAGGAAAATCTGCAGGTTGGTCGGGCCAAGGACAAGTCGTCTCCGATCGATTTGTTGCAACCCGCCCCGTACCCTAGAATCGAATCCGCGACAAATGTAGCATGCTTGCACCAGGAGCCCACCGCTTTGAGCGACATGCCCGACTTCATCCAGCCGACACAGGGCAACGCGCCGGTCTCCCCTACCGCCGCCGCCCCGCCCATCATCCAACTCCGCGGCATCACCAAGCACTTCGGCGACAAGGTCGTCCTGCGCGGCATCGACCTCGACGTCCCCGCAGGACAGGTCCTCGGCTACCTTGGCCCGAACGGCGCCGGCAAATCCACCACGGTCAAAATCATGATCGGCATGATCGACCAGTTCCAGGGCCAGGCCACCGTCTGCGGCCTGAACGTCGCCCACCAATCGCTCGAAGTGAAGCGCCGCATCGGCTACGTCCCCGAGGCCGGCGCGCTCTACGAACCCCTCACCCCGCTGGAGTTCCTCCGCTTCGTCGGCAGCATCCACGGGCTCACCGCCGACGTCGTCGACCGCCGCGCGCGGGAGATGCTCGGTCTGCTCGGCCTGGCCGATGAAATCGACAATCGCATGGCCACTTTCTCCAAGGGCATGCGCCAGAAGGTGCTCATCGCCGCCGGCATGATCCACAACCCCGACGTGCTCTTCCTCGACGAGCCGCTCTCGGGTCTCGACGCCAACGCCGTCGTCACGGTCAAGGAAATCATCGCCCAACTCGCAAAGCGCGGAAAGACAATCTTCTACTGTTCTCACGTCATGGATGTCGTCGAACGCGTCTGCGACCGGATCGTCATCATCTCCGGCGGACGCATCATCGCCGACGGCACCTTCGAGCAGTTGCAGGCCTCCAGCAAGGAGGCCTCGCTCGAACGCATCTTCACGCAATTGACCGGCCAGGGCGGACAGGATGTCGTGGCCGGCGATTTCATCCGGGCTTTTGACGCGGGGTCGCGTCCATGATCTCGCTCTTGCTTGCGATGTTCGACCCCTTCGCGCGGCTGTTTCAAGCACTCGGCGTGGAATACACCCAATTCCGATCGATCCTGGAAATCAAGTTGATGATGGACAACCGTCGTCAACACAATGCTTTTCAAGGCGCATCGAGCAGCAAGAAACAGCCCAAGGCCGTCTTCTTCTTCATGCTCTTTGGCTATGCCGCATTCGGGATTTACTTCGGAGTCATCGTCGCCGCCTTGCCGTCGACCTTTACTGCCATGACCCTTGCACACAGTTTCGTGATCGTCATGGTGGGCATGAGCCTCGTCGGCGACTACAGCAGTGTGCTGCTGGACACCACCGACAACGCAGTCATGCAGCCACGGCCGGTCAGCGGACGAACTCTCCTGGTTGCACGCGCGGTCCACATTGCGCTTTACCTGTTGTTGATGTCATTCAGCCTGTCTCTCTGCACGATGGTGGTCGCGGCGTTCAAACTCCACCCACTCGCCCCGCTCGTAATCGCCGCCACGCTCGGCCTGTCGATGTGCTTCGTCATTTTCCTGGCCAGCACGCTCTATCTGCTGGCCATGCGCGTGGCCAGCGCCGAACGCGTCCGCGACATCATCACCTGGGTGCAGATTGTCATGGCCGTGGTCATGGTCGGCGGATATCAGATCCTGCCCCGCATGATGGGCGCCGACGCGCTCAAATCCATAACGCTGGAAGGTGCGACCTGGGTCTATTTCTACCCGCCGGCCTGGTTTGCCGCGCCGATTGAGTTGCTGATGGGACGCGTGAGCCTCATGAACCTGTTCCTCAGCACCGAGGCCGTGTTCATCCCCATCCTCGCCATGCTCGTCGTTATTCGCGTGCTCGCGCCGACCTTCAACAAAGCCATGCTGGCCCTTGAGGCACAGGCCCCGGTCAAATCGAGCGCAACGCCCAAAGCCGACCGACCCGCCGCGCTGTCGGCCCGCCTCTCACGGTTGATCTGCCGCAGCCAGGAGACCCGCGCCGCTTTCGACATGGTGTGGCAGTTGTGCGCCCGCGATCGCCAGTTCAAACGCCGCGTGTATCCCACGGTGGCGATGATGGCCGTCATGGCGGTCGCAATTCTCTTCAATCAGGGCGGCAGGTCCGGGTCCGGACTGGAGCGATTGCGCGACTCAAACTGGTACCTCTTCGCCCTCTACCTCGCCTCCCTGCCCACCGCCACGGTCATCGCCCAAATAGCACTGACCGAACAGCCGGACGCCGCGTGGATTTACCGCACCCTGCCCATCGCGCGCCCGGGCAGAATCATCGTCGCCGGCTGGAAAGTCATGCTGATGCGCATCGTCGTGCCGGTGCAAATCGCCTTGCTGGTTGTGCTATACGCGATAATCGGGCAACGCATGTTGCTGGATGGCGTGGTGGCGGCCTCCGCGACCATGTTCATTGCCTCGCTTTACGGACTGGTGTTTGGACGCCAATTCCCCTTTTCCATGCCCTATTCCGTCATGCAGCAATCGGGTCGTATGATCCGGGCGTTCGGCTTGATGTTCCTTCCGTTCTTCCTCTGTGGATTGCACTACGTTTTCACATTCGTGCCATACGCGCCGATCGGGTTGATTCCGGTGTACCTGTTGCTCACTTATTTCACACTGAAGGCGATTGAATCGACGGCATGGATGGATCTGCTTCGGGAACAGTAGGAATTCTCGGGGTGAACCGAGGCCGGCCCCACGCCCAATAGCGGGGTCCTGCCGATATTTGTTGCATCGCCCCCGGCACCCTAAAATCTTAGAGACGTCCCCACGCGCGGTCGCCCATGAAGACCGCGCCAACTCATGAGGAACCATCCGTGGCAGCCACCGCTCACGCTTCGCACGCCGATCATCATCACGAAACCCACGCCGCGCACCACCACCGCGAAACCGAAGTCGTCTTTCGCATCGCCCGGCAGGACAAGCCCGGCGCCAGCCGCTACTGGCAGGAGTTCCGCGTGCCCTACACCCCGGGCATGAACGTGATCTCCGCATTGCAATGGATCGCCGCGAACCCGGTGCCGACCGGCTCCAGCGAACCCGTCGCCCCGGTCGCCTGGGACTGCAACTGCCTCGAAGAGGTCTGCGGCGCATGCACCATGCTCATCAACGGCAAGGTGCGACAGTCCTGCTCGGCCCTGGTCGACAATCTCGACCGCATGGATGGCGGCTGGATCGAGCTTGAGCCCATGCAGAAGTTCCCGGTCATGCGCGACCTGGTCGTCGATCGCTCGCGCCTGTTCGACGGACTGAAAAAGGTAAAGGCATGGATTCCCGTCGACGGCTATTACCTAGGCGCGACGGGCGACCGGCAGAGCCCTGAACAGCAAGAGGAGGCCTACCCGCTTTCGACCTGCATGAGCTGCGGCTGCTGCCTCGATGCGTGTCCGCAATATGCGAAGATCGAAGTCGAGCGCGGACCGGGCGAGACTGACGCCGAGTACGCCGCGCGGAAGACAGCGGCACACAACGAGGGCTTCATGGGCGCGGCGGTCATTTCGCAGGCCGTCCTGTTCAACAGCCACCCGACCGGCAAACTCACCAAGGGTCCGCGCATCGAAGCCATGATGGAGGAGGGCGGCATCACCGACTGCGGCAACTCGCAGAACTGCGTGAAGGTCTGCCCGAAGAACATCCCGTTGACGCGCTCCATCGCCAAGGCCGGCCGCGACACCAGCATCCACAGCATCAGGAAGTGGTTGTCGATTTGACGCCAAGCGAGTCTGACACGGCGATTTCTTCAATCAGACCGGCCCCAGAATACGTAGACGATCGTGTGCCACTGCTTCAAGCAGTGCGAGCGCGAGAGGATGCATCTGGTGGAAACACTGCTTGAAGCAGTGGCACACTACCTTGGTACGCTAATGCGCGAATATATCTAGTCAGCTGTCGCAATCATACCGCGCAAGATCTGAGCCGGGCTGTCCCCAGCCCGGTTGAACGCGCGCAACTCATCCACGTGAATCGCTCGGTGGTGGCCGTTCAATTGTCTCTTGGTAATTGATGCCGGCCCACTCAAACGTGCTCAATGACGAACACGTTGTCCGGCAGCGTGCTAAGCGCCTCTTTCACGGATTCCCACGACAACTCGTTTGGTCCGCAACCGGGTCGCGGCAGAAGGGTTTTTGCCTCGCCGACAATCGTGGCCAGTTGCCTGGCGCTGCGCCGGATGATGTCGAGACTCGGCGCCGACCACTCATACTGCTTGTAGGGAAACGAGACGAGCCCCGGCTTGATGACGTGAACGTGGTTGCCGCGCGACGCGATCAACCGGCCCAAATCCAGCTCGACACCCGAATGCCGCTGCACCGCCTCCTTGGCGAGGCCCGTGTCCATGACGGCCGTACCATCGGGTTGAAGTGCGCCGGATGTGGGGATGCAGCGGTAGTCCGCCGCCTCAATCCAGAGGTTGCATGTCTTTTCTTGCATAAACCATGTCACCTAGTCCCGTATCGGCGCGTACGGTGGGGCTGGTTGTGTAATATCCTAGCCTAATGGCGATTCAGCCGGGGTCAATGGGCGAAGCGCGGGGTGACGCCGCGCGCAGCCTCCGGTCCATATTGAACTTATCTAAATTGCCATCCAGAATTCACAACACCGTCCAATAACACCGCAACACACCGGCGTGATCGGCGTTATCATGTTCGCGTCTCCGGAAGAGCACCTTGCGAGGGGCCCAGCGGACGCATCGCTCAAGATCCGCACGCGACATTCGGGCATGAGTTGGGTCTGGCGGCGCAGGCGCGATAACCGCTTGGGGCTGACCACCCAATTGCCGGTGATTCAACAGGACCGGCCCGTTTCTCGCGGTTGGACGTAATTCACTGCAGTATCCGCGATTGGCGGGGATTTTCGCGAGTTCGGGCCGACAATTCGCGACGCGAATGGACGGATGGCACAGCGGATGCCTAAGTGAGTCCCGTCGGCGTGATCACGCCGGCCTTCGATGCGGAACCAAGTTCGGTTCACGACAAAGAGACAAGCGGCGAACATGGTGGCACGGCGATCGTTTCGCCCCCCGGCTGCCGACGCCTGAGACGTTTCGACGGAGGATTCAAATGCCTACTCCATGTAATCTCAAAGTGGCCGAGTACCCCGGCTCGTCTGAAAAGGAAGGCCGCGAGAATACGTCCGACGTATTCGAGATCGAGCATCACATCCACCAGCCCCTCGACAACACCACCGGCCAGGCCACCGGCGTTCGCGTCCACTCCCCCATGCGGATCGTGAAGTACGTGGACAAGGCGACCCCGGGCTTCCACAAGGCCCTCTGCACCGGTCAGAAACTCAAGGAAGTCGTCCTCGACTTTTTCCGCATCGACCCCGACTCCCGCGAGGAGAAGAAGTACTACACCATCACCCTCAGCGGCGCTCGCATTGTCGACATGCGACCCTACATGCCGATGAGTTTCGTCCCGGCCAACGAGTCCTACCGGCACATGGAGCAGGTCAGCTTCGTGTACGAGCAGATCGAATGGAAGTGGCTGCCGGACGGCATCGCTGAAATGGACAAGTGGCGCTCACCTGGCAGCGCTTGATAATAAATACTAACGCTCGCCGCTCGAGCGCACGTGCAACACACGGACGCGGCAACGGCAGGCGACTGTGGTCTTTCGCGGGAAGCCATTCAACGGTGTTCGGAGGGGACACCGGAAATGGCTCCCGCTTTTTTCATGCGCCGCGCCCGCGGTGAATTCGCATCGCACCGAACCGAACCCACCCGCAGAGCGATGCCCCGGCCGGCCCTGCCGGATAAAACTCAAAAAAACTCCGATCGATCGTGACGACACGGGATAACCGTCGCCTGCACCTTCGCGGGAATCGGCCCTGAAGAGCGGCTCTTCGCCGATTGGCCCGCGATCGGAAAGGAAATCACCCATGTCGGAAGCGATGGTTCGTGATTTCAGCCAGGCGCAGATCGCCTTCAGCCTCATCGGCGGAAGTCCCAATGAATTCCAGGTCCGCCGGTTTCGCGGCACCGAGGGCATGTCCCAGCTCTTCCGCTTTGAGATCGACCTGGCTTGCGTGGATCCCGATGTGCCGCTGTCGGATCCGATCGGACGCGCTGCACGATTGACGATTTCAGGCGAAAACGGCCCCCGGCATTTTCACGGCATCATCGGCCGTTTCGAGAACACTGGCGAGGGCCCGGCCGATTGTCACTATCGTGCCGAGCTGGTGCCGCAGATGTGGCTGCTGACGCACCGATACGACTCGCGGATATTCCAAAACAAGACGGTTGCCGAGATTGTGTCCGATGTGCTCATCCGCGCCGGCATTCCGTCGGATCGGTTTGAATTCGTCCTCGCCGAGAGGCATCCGCGCCGCGATTATTGCGTTCAGTACCGCGAGACGGATTACAACTTCGTGGCCCGCCTGCTCGAAGAGGAGGGCATTTGCTACTTCTTCGATCATGCCGCCGAGGCTCACAAGTTGGTGATGTCGGATTGCGATGCGGCCTATCGCTCCGTCCGCGCACCGGTACCGGTTCGATTCATTCCACCCAACGGCATGCACGAAGGCGAGGAGCATATCTACGACTTCCGCATGAGCCAGGAAGTTCGCCCCGGCAAAGTCACCCTGCGCGATTACAACCAGGAGAAGCCCAGCCTCGATCTCCAGTGCGATTCGCACTCCGACCGCGACCAGAAACTCGAAGTATATGACTATCCCGGCGAATACCAGCTTCAGGGTGACGGGTTCAATCTCGCCCGCTTGCGCACCCAGGAGCTGGAGTGCCGACGCAAGATCGGTTACGCCTCCGCCGACTGCATTCACATGACTCCCGGCCGCGTATTTCTCATGACCGATCATCCACGATCGGAATACAACACTGCGTTCCTGGTGACGCGCGTCGTGCATGAGGGTCGCGAGGCGGTCAACGCCACATTCGAGAACCCCGCCGCCGTCACGCCCGACCCCCTCCTGAACCGCGCGCTGTCAAGCGCCCGCGCACACCAGGACAGGACGATTCGCGAACTCGCCGAAGCGCTGTCCGGACACCTGCAGCGACTCAATCCCCCGAAGACGCGCGAGCACAAGGGCGCTCCGCCGCGCTGGCTGGTTCACGCCGGCCGCGTCGCATCGGACCCCAGCGTGATCGCGGCCGCCCTCGGCTCGGATTGCACCGAACTGATGTCGTCCGGTCGACCGGTCGAGAGCGGCCACGGCGACGATGAACAGAGCAACGCGCCTTATCGCTGCGAGGTTGAATGCATTCCAGCCGAGACGGTCTTCCGTCCGTCGCGCGTGACGCCGTGGCCCGAGATGCGCGGTTGCCAGACCGCGATCGTGGTCGGCCCCCAGGGCGAGGAGATCTACACCGACGAACAGGGCCGCGTGAAGGTGCAGTTCTACTGGGACCGCGAGGGCAAGCGGAACGAGAATTCGTCGTGTTGGATTCGCGCCAGCCAGGCCTGGGCTGGAACGGGCTACGGCGGAATTTCCATGCCCCGCATCGGACAGGAAGTCATCGTCGACTTCGTCGAAGGCGATCCCGATCGGCCAATCATCGTGGGCCGCGTGTACAACGGCGAGCAGAAGGCGCCGCAGGCGATGCCCGCGCCGAGCCGTATGACCGGAAAGGGGCCCGAACCGATCGCGGCGATGCAGGGCCGTCCGCAGACGCTGCCGGCGGTTAAGACCCGCACCAGCATCAAATCGAACAGCACGCCGGGCGGCGGCGGGGCGAATGAGATCACCCTGGACGACGTGGCCGGCAGCGAGCTGGTGTTCGTGAATGCGACGAAGGACATGGTTCGCACGGTTGGCAACGACGACACCACCACGATCGGCAACGATCAGCGGTTGTCGGTGGACAACTGTCAGTTTGAGTTCGTCGGTATTTCAAAGGACTTGTTTGTCGGCATCAACGAGACGCAGTTCATCGGTGTGAATCGAACGGAGGTCGTCGGATGCAACGAAACGATCACGGTGGGAATGAACCGCACGGAAGCGGTCGGGATGAACGAGACCCTGAGTGTCGGCCTGAATCGCACCGAGATCATCGGGTTGAATCACACCGAGGGCATCGGCGTCGACATGAGCGTCACCGTCGGCAATGACATCAAGATGGTGGCGGGTAATTCGATCACCATTGTTACAGGCGATTCTAGTATTTACATGCACAAAGACGGCCTTATCAAGATAACGGGTAAGGTCATCGAGGTAGAGGCTGCTCAATCTCTCCATGAGGTGTCGCCGCTTACGACCATCGTCGGCGCCACCAATATGTCGATGACTGGCGCGGCAACGCAGATCAACGGTTCGAACATCCAAGTGCTCGCGGAGGAGCTGCTACATATGGAATCCCAGAACAAGCTCGATAGCGAAGCCAAGGGCGATAACGTGATCAAGGGCAAGAAAATCAAACTGAACTAACCGATGGCACGACAGGTAATTGCTCCAATGAGAACGAATGCAAATGATCTTGCGAAAATCAGGGCCGATTGCGAGGCACTGATCTACGACCTCGAGCATCCAGCAAGCGTGCCCGCCCCGCCGCAACTGGCTGTGCCACCGCCCGATCTGACGCCGCCTGGCTTCGACGAAAGTCGGCTACGGGCGGCAAGCATGAAGCCGGAGCGGTCCGCTCATGCGGTTATGCAGCGGCTGCAGGGCGCGACGGCGGGATCGGCGGAGAGTGGATTCATTGAGGCTACCTGGCGGCAACCGGCATTCAAACAGAAAAAATCGGCCGCAGAAGTCACGCTATCAGCCTGCGGCTCGACCAACGGATCGCAGACATCATTCGTTGAATCCGATTGGCGCTGGCCGTCATTGAGACCTTCGCCCGCAGGCGAGCATGCCTTATTGCAGGCGCCGGGCGGCGCGGCAGCAAAGCTCGTTCATGCTCTGCCCAGAATGTCAACTGTATCGCCACCATTCGCTACGGAAACCACACCGGAACACGTTTTCGCAAGTCCAGCGGCTTCGCAAGTCGATGCGCCGCCAACTGAAGTTGCTGCGCTCCTTGCTGTAGGTTTAAGACACTGGGAAAACATACCGGTCCAGGCATCAACTTTGGGCGACAAGGTCAGGAAAACGGCGACTTCTCTGGCGGCGCTGCCGAGTGGTCCAACTCCGCCAACCGCGCCTCAACTCTTGCAGCCAGTCATCAACACGCTCAAGCGATCTGGACCGGTACCTGCATATATCGCTTTTCTATCAATGGTTGACGAAAAATCAACTCGCGAAACTTTCGGATTTCTCAAAGCGCCGCGCACAGACGATGAACGCCGTACACGTGACTTGAGTACTGCCAAAGTTGCGAGATCGATATTTGAGGCCATCGGGTCAGGAGATTACGCGCTATGCAAGTCATTATCGCGAGACTCACAACGTGGCCTCGCCATCAATGATGAAGTGGTGAAATCACTCTATGGTATCGGCAAGAATGTGCTGGCCGAGGTCGCACAATTGGCACGTGGATAGGAGTATCCCATGGCTCCCATCGTATCGACCCCGAATCGCAACGACTCGCGATGCTTCTATGAAGGATCAGTATCCGCAGCGTGCATTCCAGTCGGCATGTGTGTGCCTGCGACGGGCGATATTGAGGTCGAAGGGATCCCGATTGCCCGACTTGGAGACGACTTGGAGATTCCGGGAGACGATTCTTGCACGATTTCGTTCGTGTGCCCGGACGTATTCGCAAATGATCGCGGCGTTGCGCGCAAAATAGACTACGGTGTCGGTCGAAAGAAGGGGAAAGCCATCGGGCCCAGGGACACAGCGCCTTCGGTCCTGCTGGCGAATAACGGCCAGAGCTCGGCCGTATCACCGCACGACGAGTATGAACAGACAATAGCACTCTTGGAGGAGTCGTTGGTTGCTGCGAAGGGCCAGCCCGACGTGGAAAAGGCAGCTCATGATTACATTCAGAATATTCGCCGCGATGAAAACCTGCCGGCCTCCGTGCGAGATCGGCCAGCAATTGTCAATGCACATAGATACTGGAAGGGCGTCGGTTTGCGAAAGCAATATGGATGGTTACCTTCAGTCGGCGCTGCAGAGTTTGATTTTTGGGCAAAGCTCACTGGTCTTGACAAATGGCTTTATCGTAAAGATCCGCCTTATGGCGGCTTTGGTACGAATCTTCCGCCATCGCCATTCCGGCCCAGCGCGACACTGTGGTTCTACGCCGGAATCTATGCGAAGCCCGGGCGATGGCCCTCGCGAAGCGACGTGGACCCCAATGCTCCACCGCTCATTCCTGATTCCAGATTGCTCGATCTCATGAAATGTGATGGACCATGTTCGGCCTGAGTAATCGTGATAGTACGAGGACTCCGAGTATGAGATCTACTTGAGGCCGGCAGATTTCTGTCGTGGCTCCAAGGAGGTAATCGATGACCAATGAAATCCTAATATGTTCGCCTGAAGAAGTAAGTGAGTTTTGCTGCGGAGCGGAGTCAGATTCGTGCGTACCAATGTGTTTAGCCGACCCGGACCCAACTTCTACGGTTGTTGTGTCGGGAATCAATGGCCTTCCGTGTGGGCGCCAGGGCGATGAAGCAAAGTTCCAAAGCGATATTGGAACCATTATTGAGGGCAATCCGACAATTCTCATCTGCGGACAAATGGCGTGCGGATCAATTCACCATGCCAAAGGCGAGGGCGGCACGGTTGGAACGCCGAAAATCGTGGCGTCTACGGTCGTTATGTCCCCTGCAACTGCGCAAGCACCAAGTCTCATGGCTTCTGACGAGAATCCGCTTGCCGTATTGATGGACCCGAATAGACGCTCGGTGTGCGAGGCGGATCGTGTAGAAATTCACTCGAGACGGGCATTTGGCTTGCGCGGAGCTTCGCACACGTGGACCGTGGTTTACAAGGATGGAAAAAAGACAACCATTACAGGGACAACTGATTCTACTTTAGGGGCTCTCTTAATACAGGAAAACGCTCCTCAGGATTACTTTCACTTATCGGCTTGGTTTGCCGAGATCCCCGCCCCGCCTGGAATGACAGCCTCGGAGCACGCGAGCAGAGTACTCTCTGCGGGCGAAAACGCAATTTGGAATAGCGGAGCCATGGACTACGCCCCACTAACCCCGAATGGCATCTTGGAAGGCCAAGGCAATTGCCACAGTGTCACCACTACGGTCAATGCAGATGCAGGCGCTCCAGTCCCCAAAGGCGTCGATCCTCCAGGCCAAGTAAATCCAGGGCTGGGTCGGCAATAGGCACACAATCCTTGAAACATGCCCTCGCATTAACCGCGGCCTTTGCCGCAGAATAGGAACTCCCCCATGAGCCGTATCGTTTTCTCCCGACAGCAGCATAGCGTCAGCGTGTATACATCCGAGGGCGAACTCATCGGAACCTGGGACGCCTACAACAACACCGGCGCGGGTGTGGCCGGCTTCCCCAACGGCACCTACTCCTTCGCCTGGTACAACCCCCACCCCGGGGCCTCAGCCGGCAGCGCCACCGGAAGCTACGGCATCTTCATCTTCAACGTCCCCGGCCGGAACGGCCTCGGTATTCACTCCGGCCGATCCGGCCCGGCCTCGCCGACCAACGGTTGCATCCGCACCACCGACGACGGCATGCATCAGATCAACGGCACCCACCTGGGCGATCCGCTGACCGAGATCACGGTCCAATAGCGGCGCGATCGAGCATCGAAATTGAGAACCGGTTGCGGACCGCGCGAACCATCCGCCCTCGTCGGGCGGATGGTGCTGCCCCTGGCCGATCCGCGGAGCGGCCCGATTTGATATCGGACCGGACGGAAAAACGCGTCGCCCGAACACCACGCGCCCGCACAATCTCTACGCATGTGTCATCCGGAATCGGCAACGCGGCCCACCCCCGGGGTTCGGAAATGCACCGCCCCGCGATACCCTGAAGCCGCATTCGTTATTCGGGCCTGCGATGAACCCCCGCCGGGCGTAAAACATGCCCCTTCGGATCGACGTGAAAATTCTCGCGCGGTACAATCAGCATCTGGTTCCCTTTCGCCAGGTTCAGCGCGAGTTTTCGCACAGCGCCGGGGCCGCCCGGATGCATCATGGTTTCGGATTTGACCGAACGCGGATGACCCGACGGTCACCCGCGCGTGTTCATCGTGAAAAGTGCGCCTGAACGCGAACCCAACCAGAGTGCGTATCGCCTGACTCGCTCATTGTCGTCACCCGTGGAGGATACATCGATGTTTCATGTCAACCGGAAGACTGATCGGACCCCTGCCAAGGTCGGCAACGCCATACCGCGCACGCGATGCTCATCCTCCTCTGCGCTCAACGCGCGACTGCTTCTCGCATGTGCCGCCGTGCTTTGCGCCGCAGCCCCGAGCTTCGCCGCCGTCACCGTCTCGACCCTCGGCGGCAAGTCGATTCCGCTCGATACCCGCTTCGGCGGACCGGCCCAGGCCTTCACAACGGTTGACGCACCGGCCCCGCGCATCATTGAAGGCGCGCCAGGCGAGATCGGTACGACGATCACAATCAACGCCCCCGCCGGAAACACCTTTGCGTTCAGCGTGGTTGCGCCGACTGCGGCAACGCCGATCTCCGGCGACATTGTGCTGGGGCCGGCCACGGTCTTTCCATTTGTCATTACCATTCCGGTCGTAACGCCCAGCACCGTTGCGTCGGAGATTGAAATCACCAACATTCGGGTTCAGCCCACCGGTTGCGTTGCGGTCGGTGCGCACAATGTATCCATCACCACCGACGCCGGCGGCGCAGGCGATCTGAACGCCGCGACATTGGTCGGCCTGACCCTCACCCCCGGCCCGACCCTGGTGAGCTACAGCCTCACCACAAATTCGCCGCAAAACGCCGCCTCGCCCATCACCGCCACCCTGGGTGCCCGCGATGGCTGCGGCAATCTCCTGCCCAACGCCGTCGTCCCCAACGACATCACGCTCGATTGTCTCATTACAGGATCGACCATCTGGACCAGCGGCACACCCTTCGCCCTCACCAACATCAACGTCGTGCCCGACACAGCCACCATCGCCGCCGGCAGCGTTTTTGATGCCACGGGCCAGGGCACCTTCTCGGTCACCAACACCAACTGCTCCGAGATCACGCTCATCAACGCCACCCATGCCGCCGGACCGGCCACGCCCACCGCGCCCGCATTGATCAGTTGGATCAACTCCACCGTGGACGCCGGTGCATCGTTGGTCACCACCCTGGGCGTCCCGCCGAATCCCATTGCCGACGGCGTCGATGCCCGCACCATTCGCGTCACCCTGCGCGATGCCTGTGGAAACACCTTCGCCGGAAAAACGGTCACCTTGTCGATTTTCTCCGCGACCGATGCCTCGCGCATCAGCGTCTCGCCGACCTCGGCCGTCTCCAATGGCGCAGGCGAGGCCACCTTCCAGGTTCGCTCGACCCTCGCCCAGGCAGCGACCTTCCGTGCGACCGATCAGACCGACGGCGTGGCCCTGAATGCCGCCGCCGGCGTCACCTTTGACCCCAACATCACCGCCGCCGGTAACTCGACAGTCGTCGCATCGCCCGCCGCCGTGCAGGCCGACGGCCTTGACACCTCGATCGTGACCATCACCCTGCGAAATGCGCTCAACAACCCCGTCGCCGGACACAACGTCGCCCTGACCGCCGGCCCCGGAACCGTCATCGTCGCTCCGGCCGTCGCGGGTGTCACCACCACTGACTCCGCCGGACGCGTCTCCTTCACCGCGAAGTCCACGACGCCCCAGGTCGCGGCTTTGACCTTCTCCGATCTCACCGGTCCCGTGGCGCTGGCCCCGGTCAACGTCACCTTCAACAATGTCGTCGATCTCGCTGCCGGCGCGGTCTCGGTCAGCACGACCGCCACGGCGACCAACGTCGACTTCAGTTACGTCGTCAGCAGCCCGGTCAACGTTCCGGCCTTCACCATCCGCCTTGGCCTCGACACCGATGGCAACGCCGCAACGATTGAGTCATTCCTCACCGGTGGCGGCGGACAGCCCGCCGACATCGCCGGAAACGTCACACCGGGCGCGCATTCGATTGCCACCACGGACATCCGCGCAGCCCTGAACGGCCTCGCAACACAGATCAAGAACGGTGATCGAGTTGTCGCGATCGTCGACACCGCCGGCACCGTCACCGAAACAAACGAGGGCAACAACCGCACCGCATCGTCCGCCCAGGTGGTCAACCTGACCGCGGCCTCGATCGCCCTGACCGCCGACAACGTTGCCGGCACCACCTCGGTCGCCGTCTATTTTGACGTCACCAGCCCCGCCAACGTCGCGCCCTACAGCATCGCCATCGGCGTCGACCGCGACCACGACCGCGTGATCGACGGCCCGCCGAGCGTCGTCACCGCATTCATCGCCGGCGATCCGCAACTTTCGCCCGGCTCGCGGAGCCTCGTCATCGCGGACATCCGTCCGATGCTCAATGCCCAGGTTCCGCCGCTCAAACACGGCGACGACGTCATCGCCGTGCTTGATTCGACCGCGCAAGTCGCCGAGTCCGACGAAACGCTCACCGGCAACGTCGCACTTCAGCCCCAACTGGTCGACTTGAAGCCCACCAGCCTCGTCATCACCCCGCAGCCCAACGCCGTATTCAGCTTCCTCGTCGAGAGCGTCGCCAACGTCGGCGCCTACGACATCGAGATCTATTACGACGCCGTGGCTCCAGCCAACCTGCAGGACACCGTTGTCGTCAGCACGATTTCGAATCCTGCACTGCTGACCCCTGGCCCGCACAGCATCAATCGCAGCCTGCTGGCCTTCCCGCCGGCCTCAGGCCAGACCGTCATCGCCGTGCTCGACCCGGCCGACACCGTCGATGAACTCGATGACACCATCGCCGGCAATCAGTCCACAACGACCAACACCGGCGTCAACAATCTCGCCGTCACCTCCATCGTGGTGAACGCGGATCCGCTCGCAGGAACCACCACGGCACTTGTGTCATATGTCATCTCCTATCCGGTCGCGATCCCCAGTTTCGGCGTTCGCGTCGGTGTCGACCGCAATGCCGACAACCTCATCGACGGCCCTGCATCGGAATTGGCCACGCTGACGGTCAACGGCGCGCTGCTCGACATCGACCTGCTGCCGGCCAACACGCCCGGCGCACACACGATCCTGATTCCGGACTTCCGTGCCGGTCTCGATGCCCAGACCCCGCGCATCAAGCACGGTGACCGCATCATGGCCTCGGCCGATCTCAGCCTCGCCGGCGTCGATGAAGGCAACGCACCGGCCGAAGGCGCCGAGATCGCCGACAACCGAACCTTCCAGCCTCAGGTGGTTGACATCGTCGCGAATGCCGTCGCCGTCACCGCCGACCTTGCAACCGGCACCACCACGGCGCTCGTCTCCTACACCGTCAACAGCCCCGGCACGGTCGAACTCTTCACCCTGCGGATGGGCATCGACCGCGACAACAACGGCATGACCGATCTCGGCGGCGAGCTGGGCCTCTCGTTCGCACCAGCCGGCGGCCTCGATGAAGACAACAACCCCTACACCGCCCCCGGCGCGCACCGCGTCGCCGTGCCGAACTTCCGCGCCGACCTGAATGCCCAGTCGCCGCGCATCAAGAATGCCGATCGCATCCTTGTGAACTTCGACGACACCAACGCCGTCGTCGAACCCGCCGGTGACAGCAACAACACCGCCGCACAGGCCCAGATCGTCGATCTTCGCATCGACTCGGTCACACTTAACACCGCGGGCGGCGGATACACCGGCCGCATCGATTACACCGTGCTGGCCCCCGGCGACGTCGAGGACTTCACGCTTCGCTTCGGTCTGAACACCTCGGCCCTGGCCGACGCCCTTGCAGGCGATGTCGCCGGCATTGTCATCCCCGGCGCACAGAAGACCGCCGACGTCGACTTGAATCCAGGCCTACTCGCCAAACTCGTGGCCATGAACAGCAGCCCGCTCATTGTGGGTAATGTCGATATCGCCAACGCTGTCGCCGAAAGCAACCTGGCCAACAACGAAACCACGTCCACGGCGGTCTACGACGTCGATGTCAAACTCGACGCACTGGCCGATTTCAGCACCTCGGCCGGCATTCCCTTCGCCGCCACATTCAGTTACCTGGTGAACGGCCACCAGCCCTCGGAAGACTTCCAAGTCACCCTGTTTGTCTCCACCGACGGCAATGCCACGATCTCCCCCGGCGACAAGTTGCTCCAACTCGGCGCAACCGCCGACCCGGCGACCTTTGTCTTCTCCGCGCCGGCCGACAAGACCGTCGGCATGCACACCCACACCCGAATCGTGAAGATCGCAGCCGGCGATGCCGGTGGCGCGTCCTTCTTTATCAAGGGACAGATCGAGGCCGTGGTCCCCGCGCCGGAGATCCTGGCCAACCACATCCCATTCCCTGACGGCGACACGACCACCAACCTGCTCGCCCGCCAGAACAACGCCTTCGGCGGACTCGACATCGACCTCGATGGCGACGGCCTCACCCTTCGCCAGGAGCAGATCGACGGCTTCACGCCCAACGCATCGATCGCTTACGCCTTTCCGGCCGGCGCGCCCGCCATCTGGCGATCCGTCGACAGCAACACCGACACCGACGGCGACGGCATTTCCGATGACATCGAACTCGGCCTGTCCGGCGGCGTCACCCACCCTGAACTCGGCACCAATCCGAATGAGGCCGACACCGATGGTGACGGTCTGGCCGACGGTGAAGAAGACGCCAATCGAAATGGCATCTTCGAGCCCGGTCTCTGCGAAACCGATCCGCGCAATTGGGACACCGATGGCGACGGCCTCAGTGACAAGGAGGAGCGCGACGGCTTCCTGATCACCCGCTACTTCGGCAGCGGCGGCCGGTATGACGCCCTGCCCACCGATGCCGAGTACCACGAGAAGACCACCTGCGGCCCCAACACCACCGTCCCCGATGCCACCGGCATCGCCGGCCGGAACGTGCGGATCGTTCGCGTCTTCACCAACCCGCATGTGGCCGACACCGATGGCGACGGCATCTCCGACTTCGATGAGGTGAACACCTACGCCCTCGCCGCCGCGGCCGACGGCTCGGTTGAAGCCATCGGACTCGGCGCACTCTCCGACCGCGCCGGCAAACTCTTCACGCCGCCCGGTCACCGCAACGCCCTGGGCAACCTCGACTCCAAGGCCGCCAAGGGCGTGCGCACCGACCCCACGCGGATCGACACCGACGGCGACGGACTGCCTGACACGACCGATCCCGCCCCACAGATCAATCCGTCGCGCGTCGGCTTCAATGCCTCGTTCAACGCGGATGTCGCCTTCCAGGCCAAACTGCTCAACTTCGATCAAGACGCCAATGTCGGCGACGGCTTCCTCGAAGCGCCCGATGCCAACGCCGACGGTGTGCCCGACTTCTCGCGCTACACCGAGGCGACACTCGAGCAGTTGTTCGCGATTGACTTCTCCAACACCGGATCGCTGCTTGACGGCTTCGACGTCGGCGGACTGGGTCGCGGCGACGTCGATCCGCCCGGCAGCAGCGGTGTCAGTTGCGATCCGCTGCCGTCGCGATTCGGCACCTTCCGCATCCGCAATGCCGACGGCTCCATCGTCGGCGGCGACGGCGTCCTGGATCGATCCGACTCGACCGGCGGCCTGATCCCCACCGACAACTGCCCGCAAGCCGCCAACCCCACCCAGGGCGACTTCGATGGCGACGGACTCGGCGACACCTGCGACGCCGATCGCGACAACGACGGCGTGCCCAACAGCATCGACTTTTTCAATCAGGAGCCGATCAAGGTCTGCGCAGCCCCGGCCGGCGCGGCCAACCCGCTTTGTGGCCTCGGCTTCGCCAGCGCCACCGGCCTCGCATTGTTCGGCCTCGCCGGCATGAAGGCCGGACGCCGACGGCGACGCAATCACTGATCACGCCGCGATCACCGATCGCCCGTTGATGCTGATGAATTGAAACAAAGCGGCCCCGAATCGCAAGACGCCTTCGGGGCCGCTGTCTTTTTCTAGTTGTCGAGAGTTGGGCCGTGCAAGCGGTCGAACGCAGGTGCCAAGCCACCGGTCGTCACGCAGGCATGAAATCCCTTCAATTTCCCATATGCCCAAGAAAGCGTAGTCCGTAGCTTACGGCTTACGGCTTAAGGCTTAAGGCTTAAGGCTCGCTCTCACGACACCCGCGCCCCCGGCTCAATCTCCGCACTCGGCGAAATCACAATCACCTTCGCCTTGTCATCATTCGACGCCGCCAGCAGCATTCCCTGGCTCTCCTCGCCGCGCATCTTTCGCGGCGCGAGGTTGGCCACAACGACGATTTGCTTGCCGACCAGATCGGCCGCCTGATAATGCCCGCGAATGCCCGCCACGATCTGCCGCTGCTGCGTTCCGAGATCGACCTTCAACACCAGCAGCTTGTCGGCGTTGGGATGATCCTTCGCCTCGATCACCCGGCCTACCCGGAGATCGAGCTTGGCAAAATCGTCAAACGTAATCATCGGCGTCGCGGCTTCGGCATTCGCCGTCGCCGGAGTCGCTGCTGGAATCGCCCCGGGGGCGGAATCACTCATGTGACGGATCCTTGTATTTGAATACTGATTGATTTGACCGGAAAAGTCAGCCTTCAAACTCAAAATGATGTGAACCAGGGTGCGCCGGGCTGGACATCAAAAGGGCTTGTCTTCGTCATCCACCTCATCGTCGTCGTCATCATCGTCCTGATACTTCCACGCCTCGGCATCCTCCTGTTCCTCCATCTCGCGCTCCATCTGCCGCAGCATCTTCTCCTGCAGGGGTTGCATCCGCTTGTAGATCGCGACAGTCGCCTCATAGGCCTCGACCATGCGATCCACCTTCTGTGTCAACTCCGTCATCCGCAGGAGCTGCCACTTCTGAAGGCACTCGGGCTCGACGATCGTGCCGAACGGGTTGCACGTAAACGCAACCTGGCCGTCAGCCCCGGCGTGGTAGTGCTCGCAATCCTGGCACTGTCGCATGTAACACCCCTTCCGCGCAAGTGCGCGGAGCCTGACGCGCAGACCCCGAATCGGTACACGACTGTATGATTCTAGCATGCCCGCGAGCAAAATGCGCCCCGCTTCGCCCGCGGCGCATTCACAGCCCCAGATGTCGCCCCGCGAACGCGTCAAATTCGAGCCGTCTGCCGCAGCCGAATCGCCAGCGCAATCGCCAGCACCGCGCACGAAAAAATGACAAATACTTGCACCGCCCACCCCGGCGCGCCCAGTGCCACCGCCGCCTCATACGGCTCGCTCACGGTCCCACCCCACAGGATGGACCGCTTCAAGCCCCACGAGGGCATCATGTAAGTGAACAGATCGATCCACCAGATGCCAAGCCACGCAAGCACCCGGCGCGGCCACCCGCGCCAGCGTCGCATCCAAAGTAGACCGACTGCAACAACCGACACCAGCCACGTCGACGCCGCCCCGCCCAGCAGCATCCACGCCTCGCCCCGCGCCGTATCGATCCCGTCCACCCAGATGCGCCCGTAATAACCCGACCAGCCCCGCCACTCGAAGTGCGGATACACCCGCGCCCCCATGATTTCGACATCCGTAATCGTCCCGCCGAACCACACCCCCGTCAGCCCGTGCCCGACCACTTCGTGCCAGGCCGTTCCGACGACCATGCAACCCGCAATCGGCAGCAGGACTCGCGAAAAAAGCCACCGCACCCGCGCCGGCCGGCTCGAACCGGTCACGCGACGGGTTGATTCTGGAGGGCTCGCGGCACGATTCATGCCGCCCATGATCTGCGAACGCCCCGTTCCGCGTCCAGCCGCCCGCGCCCTTGCAACCCCGCGGCACCGAGGCTATCGTTCTTCACCGCAGTTCACAGGGCGTGTGTCCGAGTGGCCAAAGGAGACGGGCTGTAAACCCGTTGGTTCACACCTTCGCTGGTTCGAATCCAGCCGCGCCCAGTCTTTCCTAATAATCGCCAAGCACCGCGCCGGTGTCGACGAACGCTCGCTTCGCCGACAGAATAGCGCCATGCCCAGCCCTGCAACGCCCGCTCAATTCATTTCAAAGTGGACCCGTACACAACTTCCAGAGCGCGCCGCATCCCAGGAACATTTCCTGGACCTATGCCATTTGCTGGGACAGCCAACCCCGGCCGAACACGACCCGACCGGCACCGAGTACTGCTTCGAAAAGGGTGTGAGCGTCACGGGGGCCGCCTCCGCTGGTTCGCGCGGCGATCGGGGATTCGCCGATGTCTGGTGGCGCGGCAAATTCGGATGGGAATACAAACGTCGCGACAAACACCGCGACCTCGTGGAGGCCTATCGCCAACTCTGCCAGTACCGCGAAGCCCTCGAGAACCCGCCGCTGCTGGTTGTATCCGACATCGCCCGCATTGAAATACACACCAACTTCACCGGCACACAGAAGGTCATCCATCCGATCGCGTTGGCGGACATGGCCGATCCGGACAACCTCGACAAGCTTCGGCGGCTCTTCACCGATCCGCACTCATTTCGGCCCAATCTCACCACCGAGAAAGTCACCAAACGCATTGCCGACGAATTCGCCGCACTGGCCGAACGCCTGCGCGGCCGCGGCCACGATCCGCACCTCACTGCCCACTTCCTCATGCGTTGCATGTTCTGCCTCTTTGCCGAGGACGTGGACCTGCTGCCGACCAATCTGTTCGAGCGCCTGCTGGAAACTCGGCGAAACGATCTCGCCTCTCTTCAACGCGCCATGACCGAGCTATTTGCCAAAATGCGCACCGGCGGACAATTCGGCGTCGACGACATCTCCTGGTTCAATGGCGGTCTGTTCGACAACGCGGCCACGCTGCCGCTTGAGCCGGGCGATTTGGCGACCCTGCAGAAGGCCGCCCGGTCGGACTGGTCCTGCATCGAGCCGGCCATCTTCGGAACGCTGTTCGAGCGATTGCTCGACCCCGACCAGCGGGCCCAGATCGGCGCGCATTACACCGGGCGCGACGACATCATGCTCATCGTCGAGCCGGTCGTCATGGCCCCGTTGCGGCGGGAGTGGCAGCGCGTTCGCGACGAGGCCATCGCGCAATTACGGAGCTTCGACGCCGCCAATGCAGCCGGAAAGCGCCGTATCAAATCCGACATCGAGCGCAGCTTGACCACACTTGTCGATCGGCTCGCATCGCTGCGCATCCTCGACCCGGCCTGCGGTTCAGGCAATTTCCTCTACGTCGCGATTCAGCAACTGCTGGAACTGGAAAAGGAAGTCATCACCTTCGCGGCCCAGCCCGACTTGAACCTTCGCTGGACCCCGCGCGTGCGCCCGACCCAACTGCTCGGCATCGAAATCAACCCCTATGCGGCGGAATTGGCGCAGGTGGTGATCTGGATCGGATACCTGCAATGGATGCGCGACAACGGCTTCCACGCCCCGCGCGAGCCGATCCTCGACCCGCTGCAATCCATCGAAAACCGCGACGCCATACTCGACCGATCAGACCCCGCGCTCACCGTCCCCGCGCAGTGGCCCGACGCGGATTTCATCATCGGCAATCCACCATTCCTAGGCGTTCGCCAATTCCGTCAATCGGGCATTGAAGACGAATATGTGAATAACCTATTTGCCGCTTATGAGATACCAAATACTTCAGACTTATGTTGTTATTGGTTTGCGACCGCACTACGTGCAACCAATCGAAATTCCGGCGTGCGCGTTGGGCTATTGGCAACTCAAGGCATTCGTGGTCGAGACAGTAGGGCAGTATTGGACCAGATTGATGCCGAAGCCCAAATCTTCATGGCATGGTCGGATCGAGAATGGATTCTCGATGGCGCAGCAGTTCGAATTTCGATGGTGGCATTTACGCGTGGTCGTGTCGATGAAACGGTTCTCGATGGCGCAATTGTGCCGCACATAAATGCGGATTTGAGAGCAGGTCTCGATTTCACGCGATTCGTTCGGCTTGCAGAGAACACCGGCATAGCTTTTCAAGGACCCGTAAAGGTCGGTGCATTTGATATTGAACTCGCGGCGGCTCGTCGATTGTTGTCGGCACCGAACCCGAGACCAATCAGCAATACGAATGTCGTTGTACGATGGATTCGCGGCGAAGAACTGAACAAACGAATTGAACCTACGTTTATCATCGATTTCGCAGAAATGGCATTGGAACTGGCAGCACAATTCGAAGCCCCGTTCGAGTATGTACGGGCGAATGTGAGGGCTTTTAGAAGCACAAGCCGAGATAGTCAGCGACGCGAATATTGGTGGCGGCTCGGAAGATCGGGAAAAGACCTCAAGAACGCAGTTGGTACATCGCCGCGATATCTTGTCACGTGCCAGACTGCGAAACATCGTGTATTCTCATGGGCACCCGCCGGTACACTTCCCGCGCAAACCGTAATTGCTGTAACTAAGCCGGAGGACTATTACTTCGGCGCTCTGCATTCTTCAATTCACGAATTGTGGGCACTTCGAATGGGGACCCAACTTGAGGATCGTCCGCGTTACACACCGACAACTTGCTTTGAAACATTCCCCCTCCCCTGGCCGCCCGGTCAGGAGCCGACGAACCACCCCGCCTACCGCCGAATCACCGAGGCCGCGAAGGAGTTGAACGCCCTGCGCGAGGAATGGCTAAACCCGCCGCTGTGGATTCGCTCCATTGCCGAGGATATCGACGCCAACGACGACTTCGCCGACGTACCCGCCGAGGCCCGCCCGCTCATCCGCCAGTCGGCCATCATGGCCGCCGCCGCGAAAGACAATCGCCTCAAGAAGCGCACCCTGACCAATCTCTACAACGAGCGGCCCACCTGGCTGCGCCTGGCCCATCAGACCTTGGACCGCGCCGTCCTCGCCGCCTACGCCGCCATTGACCCGGCAGGCGAATGGAATGAGGACTGGTCCGCTGTATGGGTTGATACCGGCGCGGGCTTCCCGCTTCCCGCCGATCACACACTCGCCGCGCGCCGCGCCGAAATCGACCAGCGCGTCCTGGCGAACCTGCTGCGCCTCAACCTGGCCCGCGCCGGACGGGATGAGCCCGCCGGGGGCGATGCGAGCGCGGATGAATCAGAGGATGTCCGCGAGGCGACCAGCGCTGAACCGCCCCGGGAGAATCCGGCGCGCCGCGCGCGACCGGCCCGACGCGAATCGCCGCCACGGCGGCAGGCCGCCGCGTCGACCCGCCGACGAACCACGAGCCGGCAAGCGGCCGCGCGTCGAACCCCCGCGCCGCGTCGAAAAAAGAAACGACGATGACTCAATTAGCGACGCGTCGTGAAAAGTTGGCGGACTGAGTGTATTCAAAACGGATCGCCCACCGCGCTCGGCATCAGCCGCGGCAGCATGAATGGACCCGAGCCTGTGAAGCGAATGCCGCTCGGCGAAAACGTGGCCGATCCAATTCTTCCCGTCGTCCCGCCGGCCGACCCGCCGCGGACATTGATGCCGTTGCGCACGAACCCCGTCACCTGCCCGGTCACGCCGCCCGGTGCCAGCGTGTTCACATGCGGAATGCCCGGCACGCCGGTCGGTATCCCACCGGTTGGAATCCCCGTCGGAATCCCACCAGTCAGCCCACCCGTCGGATTCGGCAGCGCCTGACCGGTCGGCAGGCCGCCCGAAAACCCGAAACCGCCCGTCGGATCAAACGACATCCCGCCGGGCGATCCATTCGACGTCACCAGAAACCGCGCGCCCTGAATCACCCAGTTCATCGGGTTGACGTCGCACCCGCTGGCGAATCCCGCGAGGACCAGAAACGGCATCATTGTCTTTTTTGTCAACATGGCTGCTTGCTCCTTTCCAAACGCGACATGCTTCTTGAAGCGCGAAGTGGCATGGCAGTCCTGAACAGGACACGCGAGGCCCGCCCCCTCACTGCGGGTCAATGATACCAGATTGGCGATTTCAATTCCCGTTTGGACGCCTGAAAACGGCCCGAATTCGCGTGCATAAAGGCGCCCGGTGCCTCAGCATTTCGCAGCTCATGGCGATGTATCGGGACGCCTGCTGCCGGACGGCGTTCCCGACTGCCATGCAAATTCCCCCGAGCCGACACCCCAGTCCTCGCCGAAAAAGCCCGCGACGCGTATACCCTTGTCGCCTTCAAGCAGACACTCAGGCCCGAACACCGTCACATCCGGCAGTGCAACACCCGATGTGAAGATCGGAATCCGATCAGTCAGCCGCATCCCGCGAATGCCCGTGCCGCCGATAACGGCCACGCAGGCGATGTCGCTGTCGGAGCGGGACCGCAGAAATAGACACGCCAGATCATCGCCCTCCAGCGATCCATCGCCGATCGTGACGCGATTGTGAACAATGTCGACAGGACTCTTGCCGAGCAGCGCCGCCCAGGCGCCGTTGGTCTCGGAATTGCCATACAGCACCACGCCGCGATCCTGCTCGCGTGCCGCGTCGAACGCAGTGTCGGGCACGACATCGACGTCGCCATTCGCCCGATATCGCCACACCTCCGCGTCGTATCGCGCCTTGGCCAATGCCCATGCGTTCTCCTCATCGTTGCCGCGCGTGCCATAGACCAGCATGAATCGATGATTGAATGCCAGCTTGAACGGCCCGCTGCGGCGCGGATTCTTCAGTGTGGGCGGCCCGGCCTCGATGACCCGCCATTTCGCAGGGGCGGCCTGACTCGGCACCGTCGTCGGTCGCGACGTGGCCGCCGAATCGTCCTGTCGCAGATGGAGCACCCGATCGGCCTTCGGAAATGGAATGCCATCAATGCGACACCGGTCAATATCAATGCTGATCGGCTTGTCGCCGTCGACATGCGCAACGCTCAGCGCGAGCCGCCGCACGTTGCTCGTCTCGCCCGCGAATGTCCGACTCCCCGGGTTCCACCGCAGCCGGACACCGCTCGGCCGCATCGCTTGCACCTGCGATTCGATCGTCGCCCAGCGAAACCGCGCCGAGACGCCGGGATTCACCGTGACGAAATTCACATCCCGCACCTCGCCATCCGGCGGCAAGCGATGCCGCGCAAAAAAGTCGAACGTTTGCGGCCAATCGACGCAGCTCGCCCCCGGCTCGTCACTGTCATCCCACCAATGCCCCGCGCCGAACTGCTCGTGCTTGACGACATTCGGATGAAACTTCTTCAGCGCGTCGAACATCGTCCGCGCCTGATCGACCGGCACGTTGTCATCGGCGTCGCCATGCAGAATATAGACACCCTGCGTCATATAGTTATGCGCCAGCCCCAACGTATCGCTCGACGCCGCGGCCCGCCGCAGGATGCCGCGCACCCCGCCCTCGTCCTCGTACTTCACGCCGCCGCCATACGACGCAAAACCCTCCCAGCCCGCGCTGGGACCGATCGCCGCGAACCGATCGGGATACGTCGCCCCAATCGACCACGTCCCGTGCCCGCCCATCGAGTGGCCCGTCAAATAGACGCGCGTCGGATCGACGCCGAGCGTCCGCTGCGCGATCTCCAGCACCTCCATCGCATCCATCCGCCCCCAGTCCTCCCAGTCAAACCCGAACGGCCGGCGATTGGTCGGACACACAATGTGACACCAGGACTTCGCCGCATAAGCATCGGCCTGACTGGTCGCCTCAACGCTCGCGCCGTGCAATGAGAGAACAAGCGCCGGCTTCTCTCTGTTTGACGACTGCTGCGATTGCGGCTGCACGGCGTAATATTGCACGCTGCCGTCGATCGTACTCATGAACGTCGCTCGATAAGACTGGGCCGCTTCGCGCGAGCGCGTTTCGACGACCGCGCGCGGTGACTTGATGTATGTCGGCGATGGTGCATCGCTCATTCCCGTCGTTATCAGCGGCAAGTCTCCGCCGCGCATGTTCTTCTTTGACAGGCTGAGCGAAATCTTGCGAACACTTAACGGGAGAAGTGTCTTGCCGAGTCCATTGCTGTCATCCACGGAAGACTTGGATAAAGCACGAACCTCGACTTTCGTCATCCCAAGCGTCGTTGCGTTGACAACACAGACGGACGCCTGAACGGAATCGGGCAGAGCGGAGTAGAAATCCGGCAGCGTCGCATCGCGCGAGTCAATGAAAAGATCCGCCGGCGGCGTTTTCAATTCAACACGAAGCCGCCCGCGCCCGACAAGAAACAGCAGGTCATTCGCCCCCTTGCGAAGCAGAATCGGAATGCTCATCATGCCGTTGCCATAGGGATCACCCGCCCGCGGCTCACCGTTGACGTAGACCAGGGTGTGCCCCATGGCTTCAAGCATCACAACGCGCTCAACATCGCTCTCGTGGCGAACATACGCATAGCCCCCGCCCAGCGCATCACCCTCGAACCAGCCATCCTTGTTCGCCGCGAGTGTCTTCCATTTTCGCGATTCGCCTTTCGACATCCGAACGGAATCGCCCTCGCTCGGCGGCTTCCACATCCCAGAAACAATCTCGAATTCAATCGCATCAACATGCACCGGCGACCGCCGCGCACGCACGGGATTCTCAATCACGAGGCATTCGCGGAGTAGCACCGCCTGCGATGCTGGCGGGGCGCCATGCGCAGTGCTCATTGAGAGCACCAGAGCCAGGGTGATCAAGAATATGCGCATCAAGAATTCGAGCTGGTTCATGCCGTTGTGGATCTCCCGTTGCCGCGGCGGCGCACAGAGCTTCGTAATAGAGAATGTCGGATTATCGCCTACGACGGCGCGCCATGGCCTTTGCCCGCTTCGCCCTGGATTCCATTTCCGATTGGAATCCGATCGGAGCGCGGACGGGCTCAGGCGGCGGTTGCATCAATTCGCGTATCGCATCAAATATGACGCGGAATTGGCGATCGTATTTCTTCTCGAGGGCATCCAGTTTCTCCGAGAGCGACGCATTGGTCGCCACCAGATTTCGGATGCGGATGAAGGCCCGTACGACTGCGACACTTGCGATGACCGCTCGTTCGGAATTCAGTACATTCGCAGCCATGATGGCGCCGTGCTCCGTAAATGCAAGCGGAAGGGTGGAGGAAAACTTCAATCGCCCAAGGTGGTCACAATCTGTGACCAGCTTTTCCTTCTCCTGACGGTTGAGGCGAAACATGAAATCAACCGGAAAGCGATCACGATTGCGCTTCACGGCCTGGTTCAGAGCCTTTGTACTGACGCCAAACAACGCCGCCAAATCCGCATCAATAATCACTCGATCGCCGCGCAACCACTGAATTGACTGCTCGACCCGCCCAGCGGGAATGATAGAGTCGGATGTCTTCATTTTGCCGTCTCACGCGCCCCATCAAAACGCCGCATCAATCGCCTTCGTCGCCTCGCCGTACAACCGCTTCGCCTCCCCGCGCACCGCATCCGCCTTCGTCTTCAACTCCGTCCGAACCTTCTCATCCGATATCTCGGGCAGATTGATCATCACGTTCATCCGCGCCCCCTCCACCGCCGCATGCGCCAGCAGCGCCGCCACCCCCGCGTCGGACGCGCAGTTCTTCTTGCTCTTCCCCAATCCCTCGACAGCGAGCTTCAGCACCTCCAGCGCCTTCTCCATCGTCTCCAGCGGCGTGCGCGTGGCGCCGATCTGCGCCTTCTGCTTCACCGCATCCTTGTTCGGATCGCCATCGGGCAGCTTCCACGCCGCAACCACCTCGTTGAAACTCGCCGAATCCTCATCCACCAGTTTGTACAGCCGCTCATTCAGACGATCGGCTGGATCAATCGTCGCCCGCAGCGGCCCCGGCGTGCCATCTTTCTTGTCATTGAGCCGCCCCACCATCGCGACCAGCGCCGCCCCCAGCGCGCCGGCATAGGCGCTCGCGCTGCCGCCGCCGGGCGTGGCCGCGCGCGACGCCAGGCTCGTAAGGAATCCATTCATCGTCGGGCCGCCGCCGTCGCCGCCCTGCATCGACCCCTCCAGCAGCGCCGACTCGATGATCTGCGATGCCTTCCAGTTCTCAATCTGCAGGTAATACTCCGCCGTGTCGCTGATCGCATACAACGGCGCAAGCCCCACCACCTCGCTGCTCGTGACCGCCACGCCATGCCGCGCCGCCTCGCGCTTCACCGTCTCAAACACGCGAAAGACCGGCGTCTTCGTCGCATTGGTCAGATTCATCGACACCTGCACGCAGCCGCGATCCTTGATCTCGAACCCCGCCGCCTTGCAGAACGCGAACCCCCCGCTGCTGGCGCGAATGCCCTTGGCGATGTCCTTGGCAATCTGCACGTTATTCGTGTTCAGGTAGATATTATACGCAATGAGAAAATCCCGCGCGCTCACCGCCGTCGCCCCGGCCGTCGGATGCAGCTTCTCCGGCCCGAAATCCCGCGTCTTCTCGGGACGCGTCCCGATCACCTCGCGCAACTCCTCATAGCCCTTGCCGCGAATCTTCGACAGATCCTTCCGCGATGGGTCCGTCGCTGCGTATTCATATAAAAAGGTGGGAATGCCCAGCGTCTCGCTGATCCGCCGCGCCGCCCGCTGCGCCAGGGCCACGCACTCATCCATCGTGATCCCCGACACCGGCACGAACGGAATGACATCCGTCGCCCCCATGCGCGGATGCTCGCCGCTGTGCTTGTTCAAATCGATCAGCGTCGATGCCTTCGCGCACGCCGCAATCGCCGCCTCCACACAGGCGTCCGGCGTGCCGATGAACGTCACCACCGCCCGGTTGTGATCGGCGTCCATCTCGCGGCTCAGCAGTTTCGTGCCCGGCACCTTCGTGATTTCGGCACAGATCTGATCCACCACCTCCGGCCGGCGACCTTCACTGAAGTTCGGAACACACTCGACGATTTGAGCCATGATCGACATCCCTCCGGCGCCATCCGGCGCATTGAATTCTCACGTCCGCCGGCGGGGTCTGCCGCCGCCGTGCAACCCGCCAATAGACCACCGATCGCCGGTCGCGCCAAGTTTGACGGCCTGCCGCCCGTTGACCCCTGCCGCAATCACGCGAACATATGCGGATATGAGCGAAAGCCCCTCAAACACGCCCCCCCATGACGTGGTCTCCGTGCGCGACGGCTACGACCGATGGTCCGCCATCTACGACGGCGAGGACAACGGCCTCATCGCCCTCGAAACCGCCGAAGTCGCCCGCCACATGGGCGACGTGCGCGGCCTGTCCATCGCCGACATCGGCTGCGGCACCGGCCGCCACGCCATCAACTGGGCCGCCGCCGGCGCAAACGTGACCGCCCTGGACTTCTCATCCGGAATGCTGGATCGCGCCCGCGCGAAATCAACACAAAGCGAAATCCTCGCGCGGCCCGGCGGCAGCCTGACCTTTCACGAGCATGACCTGAACCAACCGTTGCCGCTCGCCAATCAGTCGTTCGACCGCGTCACCTGCTGCCTGGTGCTGGAACACATCCAAAGCATGACCCCACTGCTCCACGAAATGGCCCGCATCTGCCGCCCGGGCGGATTCATCCTCGTATCGGAACTGCACCCCGCGATGGCCCTCCGTGGTATCAGCGCCCGCTTCACCGACCCCGAGACAGGCCGCGAAACCCGCCCCCAAAGCGTGCCCAAGCAGATCAGCGACTACATCATGGCCGCCCAAGCCGCCGGCCTCGCGATCGATCACATCAGCGAACACGTCGTCGACGAAACCCTGACCGCCCGCAGCCCCAGAAGCGCCAAATACCTCGGCTGGCCCATGCTGTTGGTCCTCAGACTCTCGCGGGATTGAGAGTGTTTCGAACCAAGCCTTCACGTCTGATAAAAATCTGCCTGATTGCCGCTTGCGGTTAAGTTACTGAAATTGGCAGTTGCCCAATTTCAATAAACACCATATTATTGAAATTGGATGGAATTGAATTTCAATTATCTGCCGATTTCTGAAACTGGAAAGCACCCAGTTTCAACCCAGAGGCGCGCACTGTGAACCCCGAGCAATTCGGACAATTCAAAACCGGGCAACTTCTCGCGATCACCGTGCGCGACCGCCAGACCCGGGCCTTCCTTCCCAATCCACTCCCGTGCGCCTGGAAACTACCGGAGCGCCTCTGGCCCACCCTGGTGGCCGCGCGCGAGAAGATTGCCGAATTGAACGGCGCCGCTTCCACACTTCCGAATCCGCACATGCTGCTGGGGTCGCTCCGCCGGCGCGAAGCCATCAAATCCAGCACCATCGAATACACGACGGTCTCGCCCGAGGAGTTGCTGTTATATGAAATCGATGCTGCGCAAAAAATTGCCGGCGAAGATGCGTCCGACGCCCGCGAGGTACTCAACTGCGCCGAGGCCCTGCGGATCGGCCGCGATCACATCCGCAACCGAAAGCTCGATCTCGACATCATTCGGGAGTTGCACCGCGCTTTGTTGACCGGAACGCGAATGGCCCACAAGGGCCCGGGGCAATTTCGACAGATTCAAGTCTTTGTTGGATCGCGTTTCACCCCGCCGCCACCCGGCGATCCGCTCTCGCAATGCCTGGACAATTTGGAGGAGTACTTTGCTTCGCCAGCCGATTCATTGGACCCACTGATACGGGCATTCATCGCGCATTATCAATTTGAGGCGATCCACCCGTTCGAAGATGGCAACGGACGCATCGGCCGCGTCATTCTGTCGCTCATGATCTGCAGCGAAATCGGCCTGAAGGAACCGTGGATCCACCTCAGCGGGCACTTCGAACGGAATCGACGCGAGTACTACGACCGGCTCCTTGCGGTCAGCACCCATGGCGATTGGGATGAGTGGATGGAATTCTGCCTGGAGGGCGCCATCCATGAAGCACAATCGGCAACGGAGAAGTGCATCCGGCTCGGAGAACTTCGACGCGCCTATCAAGCCGCGCTTGAAGGGCTCACCCCCCGAGCCGCAAGTATCAACGAGTTTCTTTTCAGTTACCCCTTGTTCGAGGCCCGGACGCTGGCCGGCCGCCTGCGCGTGAGTTACAACACCGCCCGCGCCGATATTGACAAACTGGTTAAATCTGGAATCGTCTCCATCTCACGAACCGCACGCCCCCAGCAATTCCGCGCCGACCAGATCATGGCCATCGCCTTCCCTCCGGACGATTAACTGCTTGCCTGGGCGCGTCAATCCAACTATCGTGTGCGTAACCAAAGGAGTCCCCCATGCCCCTGCCAGACGGAACCATCTCCATCCCCGAACTCGCCGATCGCATCAACAGCCTCCGGGACTCTCTTTGACCTCCCTAAAAAGAAGGCCCAACTCGCCGAGCAGGAAGAGCGGATGTCGCGGCCGGGGTTCTGGGAATCCGACGCAACCCGCGAAGTTGTTACCGCCGTAAAAGCCCTCAAGGGCATCCTCACCCCCGTCGACGCCCTGCAGCGCCGCCTGGACGACCTCACCGTCCTCGCCGAACTCGCCGAATCCGAGAACGACGCATCCGCGCGCGCCGAGGTTGACACCGAGCGGCTCGCCCTCGCCGAGGAATTCGAGCGCGTCTCGCTCATGGCCCTGCTCAGCGGCCCAAACGACGCCCGCGACTGCTACTTCTCCATCCAGGCCGGCGCCGGCGGCACCGAGGCCTGCGACTGGTCTGAAATGCTCTTCCGCATGTACCTGCGCTACTTCGAGCGCAAGGGCTACAAAGTTGAGGAACTCGGCCGCAAAGACGGCGACGAAGCCGGCATCCAGTCGGTCAATCTGCTGGTCAGCGGCCCCTATGCCTACGGCTACCTCAGCACCGAAATGGGCGTGCACCGCCTCGTCCGCATCAGCCCCTTCAATGCCCAGGGCAAGCGGCAGACCAGCTTCTCGGCTGTCGACGTCCTGCCGGTCTTCGAAGAGACCAAGATCGAATTACCCGAGCAGGACATCGAAGTCATCACCTTCCGTCGCGCCAGCGGCGCCGGCGGACAGAACGTCAACAAAGTCGCCACCGCCGTGCGCATCCGGCACCTGCCGACCGGTCTTGTCGTCGAATGCACCAACGAGCGCAGCCAGATGCAGAACCGCCGCCAGGCCATGGGCATCCTGCTGGCCAAACTCGAGCAGATCGAGCAGGCCAAGCGCGACACCGAACTCGCGAAAATATACGGCAGTAAAGGTGAAATCGCCTGGGGCAACCAGATCCGCAACTACGTGCTCGACGACCCCCGCGTGAAAGACCTGCGCACCGGTGTGGAATTCGGAAACCCGCAGCGCGTGCTCGACGGCGATCTCGACCCATTCATCGAGGCCGCTCTGCGCCGACGGGCGGAGAAAAAGTCGAAGGAATAAGGGGCACGCGATTTCAAGTTGCAACACGGGGCCCGAATTCAGGGCACCCCACTTCCAGTGTGCTCGCCAAGCTTGCACGTCCCATGCAGCGCAAACACACACAACAGGCGCAATTGTCGCCGAAACCGCCTCGCCCTTTTCGGACTACCCGACACCCCGCCCCCGGTTAGAATGCGGCCGGGAGTCGCCCTTGGGTGTTCGATCTTGAACCGACCGACTGAGCCACCTACCATCGATCGAGCGCTTCGAGAACACGCGGCCCATGCCGATCTCGTGGATGCCCGCACCCCGCGCCCCTCGCCAGCGGCATACGACGCCTCATCCGCCCTCGCCGCCGGATTTTCCGACATGCCCCAAAGCGTCACCATGCGCACCGCCGGCGCGCCCGGCTCCCCCGTCGGTTTCACCGAACTTTCCGAGGGCGCGCGGCACTGGCGCGTCACCCCCGAATTTGCTCCCATTGTGCGCAACGGCGGCGTCGACTGGGACCGCCTCGACATGATGCCCGGCGCCGTCCTCGTCAAACAAAACACCCAGCGCGACGTCTGGCGAATTCCCATCGACGGTCGCGATTACTTCGTCAAGGTTTACCACCCTCGCGGCGCCTTGAACAAGCTCAAACTCTGGCTCCGCGGTCCCACCGCCGTCGAAGAGTGGGACGTCGGCCGCTACGCCGGCGCGTTCGGCGTCGGCTCGGTCGTGCCCGTCGCCTGCGGCTGGACCGGCTCGCTCCGCTCCGCAGGACAATCCATCCTCGTCACCGAGGCCGTGCCCGGCGCCCGGCCCATCTCCGATTACTGGATGGAGATCCAGCACGATCGCATGATGGCCGACGCCCTGCTCGATGGGCTCGCCAAACTCATCGCCCGCGCCCATCAGTGCGGCTTCCAGCACGGTGACATGCACCCCGGCAACATCCTCGTCCGCGGCGGGCGCTCCGGCGCGGCGATCCACTTTGTCGATTTGCATAAGGTCAAGACCGGCGCCAGCGTGTCGCTGAACAACGTCGTTCGCAATCTCGCCCAACTCAACCAGTGGTTCCGCCGCAATGCCACCCGCTCGTGGCGACTGCGCTTCCTCGTGCGCTACCTCGCCTACCGCGATCAATTCGCGCAATCCAGTTCCTACGCGCGAAACTGGCGAATCGACCCCCGTCGTCTTTCCGCCGACCTCGCCCGCCAGGCCGAGCGACACGCCCGGGCCCTCTGGGCCAAACGCGATCGCCGCACCCTGCGCGACAGCCGCTACTTCTCGCGCATCAAGCCCGCCCCCGGCTGGAGCGGACACGTCCTCCTGCAGAGCAAACACCCGAGTCCGTCGGCGATCGCAGCGAAACTGACCTACACACGCTCGCAATGGCGCACGCTGCTGCGCGATCCACTCTCCTGGGTCGACCCAGTGCGGCACACCCTGCTGAAGGATTCACACACCGCCACCATCTGCAAGGTCGACCTGCCGCTCGAAGCCGGCAAGGTGCAGGTCATCGCCAAGCGCACCCTCGCGCGAAACGCCTGGAAGAAGTTCATCCACATGTTCGGCCCCTCGCGCAACAAACGCGCCTGGCGCATGGCCAACATGCTGCTCAATCGCGATCTGCCGGTCGCCCAGCCCATGGCGGTCATCGAGCGCCATGCCGCGCGATTCATCAGGCTCGACTCACTGCTCATCACCGACTACATCGCCGGCTCGGTCGACTTGGAGGCCTTCCTCACAGCGCGGCTCGCCTCAGCGCCGCCCGAATCGTTGCGACACGCCAAAGACCGGCTGATCTACGCGCTGTCCTCCCTGCTGCGTATGTTCGACGAGCGCGGATTCGCCCATCGCGATCTCAAGGCGGGCAATCTGCTGGTGAACTGGACGCCGCCCTACGCCGACCCGCCCCGGCTGACGCTCATCGACATGGAGGGAATTCGCCGAACGTCTGGATCAAACCCCGGCAACCTTCTCCGCGCCGCAGTCCGCCTGTCGATCAGCCTGCCGCCCAGCCCGATGTGCACCCGCACCGATCGCCTCCGGCTGCTGTTAAGACTCCTGTCAGGTATGGGCGTCGCGGCCCCGCGCTGGAAGCCGCTGTGGCGCGAATTGGTTTCGCTCAGCGAAGCAAAACTCGGCAAGCAGGCCCGCCGCCGCCAATGGAAACTCCGCCACTACGGCCGGCCGTAGCGTCCACCCTCCGAGGCGGACGTCGGCGGCGCAGCCCGCCTTGCGACGGTCATTACATCGCCGGGTGCCATGCCGACGGCCGCTGCGTCGGCATGCCTCTCGCCAGCGGCGCATCCGACACGAGCGCATATACTCACCAACAATGACTGACTTGAGCGCCCCCGAGTCCGCAAGCCCGCCCCCAGCCGCCCCCTCATCCAATCGTCGCTTCATCACATGCCTCGTCCTCATGGCCCTCGCCTTCGGTGCCGTCCTCATCTACCGCAACCGAATCCGCTCCGAATGGTGGGCCCACAAACTGGCCGACGCGACCGTGCCCGCCGACCAGTCCTATTACGTCTCGTGTCTCTCAGCCTGCGGCGACGATGCCATGCCCGCCATCCGCCGCCTCATTCGCGACCCGAGTCCCGAAGTCCGCGCCCTCGCGCTCGTCCTGCTGGGTCATCGCCCGATTGAGACGATCGTCCGCGACATCCCGCCGCTCCTGCACGACCCCGACCGCGACATCCGCGAATCCGCGGGCACCACCCTCGCCTTCACCGCCACGCCGGCCGCCATCGCCCTGCTTCGCGACACCGCCGTCGCCCCGAACGAGAATGTCGCCTGCTCCGCACTGGCAGCGCTCGGCCGCACCTCCGATCCCGCCGCGATGGCCACGCTCTGCGATGCCCTCGCCCGCCGCCCGCAGGCCATGGTCCGCGCCCAGGCCGCCGAATCCCTCGCCGAAATGATCCTGCCCACGCCCGGCGCCGCGCCGCCGTTTGAAATACCGACAAAAGACTGCGATCCCGTCGCGCTGCTCATTCACGCCCTCGGCGACACCGGACCCTTCGACGGCATCCTCTCCACCGAACGCCAGATCGACCGCATCGCCGCCCACGTCGCCCGCCAGACCACCCAACCCGTCTCCGGTCGCGCCGATCGACCGATATCACGCACCGTCGCAATGGTCGCCGCGACCGCCCTCACCCGGCTGACCGGCATCGACCAGGCGCCCGTCCCCGTCCCGGATGAACACCGCGCCACAGAAGAGACCTGGTCCGCGATTCGAGGACGTCGTTGATTCGCTCGCGGCTGCGTCCGAGTTTCAATTCCATCTCGAGCCGCGCCGCTTTCGCGCATTCCACGGGGCGATTCGTTTAGAATCACACGCATTCCGGTTGAAGTGCCCCCCGGGCCTGTCGATCCGAGCCAGCATCATGCGCCGAAACACCCTCATCCTCCTCGCCACCACCACCGCCGCCTGCGCCATCGTCTCCTGCATCCGATGCACACCACCCACGACCACCCAACCCATCGACCCCGGAAGCCCCTTCGGCCTCCCCGACCCCAGAATCGATGAAGCCGTCTATTTCCTCCCCTTTGCCGCCGACACCACCTACGCCGTCGCACAGGGCGCATTCGGCGTCGCCGGCCTCGGCAGCCATGCCAATCAGTACGCCATCGACTTCATGCTGCCCTTTCGCACGCCCATCGTGGCCGCCCGCGCCGGCAAAGTCACCGCCACGCGCCAGACCTGCCCCGACATCAACTGCCCCTTCACACCCGACACCTGCTGCGGCAACTACGTCCGCATCGAACACGCCGACGGCTCGGTCGCCTCATACTGGCACCTCCCGGAAAACGGCGCCTGCGTGAAAGTCGGCGACGTCGTTGAGCGCGGCGATATCATCGCCGTCTCCGGCAACACCGGCATCAGCCTCGCCCCGCACCTGCACTTCGAAGTCCGCGCCCCCAAAGGACAGACCGGCTCGGGCCGCTTCGGCCCCAGCAAGGACAACTCCATGGAAGTGCCCTTCGCCGACGTCCCCGGCGACGGCGTGCCGGTCATCCTGGGCGGTTACACTTCGCAAAACGCGGTGGCGACCGATCGATGCGCGGCGTCGCAACCCGCCCCGTAAAGCGCTTCTCACGCGAGCGTAGCGTCCCCCCTCCGTGGGGGACGACGTGGCGTGAATCGCTGCGTGTGTTATTCTCAATCGCGCAAGCGTAGCGTCCCCCCTCCGTGGGGGACGACGTGGCGTGAATCGTTGCGTGTGTTACTCTCAATCGCGCAAGCATTGCAAAGCCGAAACACCGCAGCCTCGTGAAAAAAGTCCTTGTGCGCCGACCGCGCAACAGTGCCCATGAACCTCCGAATCGAAGACATCGGTCAACTCGTCGTCGTCCCGCCGGGACCGCTGCGTAACCCCGTTAATGCGTCATCAAGCGGCCAGTCGCGCGCCGCGGGAAATGCCGGGTGCCATGCCGACGGCCGTTGCGTCGGCATGTCGAACCTGGAGAGAATCGCCGACGCCGTCGTAGTCATCGACGGCGAAAAAATCGCCTGGTTCGGCCCCGCCGCCAAGTCCCCATCCAGACATTCGTCCGATCAGGTTCTCTCCGCCCGCGGCGGCACAGTCACCCCGGGCCTCATCGACTGCCACACCCACGCCGTCTTCGCCGGCAGCCGCGAGAATGAATTCGTCCAGCGCATCGGCGGCGCAACCTACCTCCAGATCATGGAGGCCGGCGGCGGCATTCGCAGCACCATGCGTGCCGTCCGCAATGCGACTGTCGAAGACCTCGTCGCCGCCTCCGAGCCGCGCCTTCGCCGTATGCTCGAATGGGGCGTGACAACCGTCGAAATCAAGAGCGGCTACGGCCTGTCGCCCGATGACGAGTTGAAAATGCTCCGCGCCATCGCCGAACTGCGACGCCGCGTCCCCATGACCCTCGTCGCCACCTACCTCGCGGCCCACACCATCCCGCCGGAGTTTGAGGGCCGGCCCGATGCCTACCTCGACACCGTACTCAACGACGCCATTCTGTCTCAAATCCGGCGCGACGGCCTCGCCGAATTCGCCGACGCCTTCTGCGAGCGCGGTGCCTTCAATATCGAACAATCCCGCCGCTTCCTCGCGGCCTGTGCGAAGCACGGCCTCATCCCCAAACTGCACGCCGACCAGATCACCAACACCGGCGCAACCCGCCTCGCCGTCGAACTGAATGCCGCTTCGGCCGATCACCTCGAATGCGTCGACGACGCTTCGATCAGATCCCTCATCGGCAGCCGCACCATCCCCGTCGTCCTGCCCGGCTGCTCCTTCTTCCTCAACTGCGAACGCGCCCCCGCGCGGAAACTCATCGACGCCGGCCTCCCAGTCGCCATCGCCACCGACTGCAACCCGGGCTCCTCCATGATCGAATCGCTCCCGCTGATCATGTCGATGGCCTGCACCATGCTGAGAATGACCCCCGCCGAAGCCCTCGCCGCCTGCACCGCCAACGCCGCCGCCGCCCTCCGCCGCGCCGATCGCATCGGCGCGATCGCAGTCGGCCATCAAGCCGACCTGCTCATTCTGGAATTATCGTGCTTGGAAAAATGGCCCTACCAGGTTGGCGTGAACCCGGTCACGACGGTAATTTCTCGCGGGCGGGCGATCGCCAGAGCGCATTGATTGAGCGTTATTGCTCGCACGCCATGCGTGTTGCAGACTTTAGTATCGCCAGTTGCTGTGGAAACACTTGAACTTCAACTCTCGCCGCAGCCGGCGGTTCTCAAGGAATTTCGAGTGGCGATTACATTGGGATGTGTTTCGCCAAAATGTCTAAGTAGAATTGCCAGGGCTCGCTTCCAGTTGGTACAAGCTTCGGTGCGATTGCCTGCTTCATATTCGATATGCGCAACGGTATTATAGGTAGTGGCAAAACTAATATGATTATCCGGCCAGTGCATCCTTTGAATTGCAATGGTCTGGATAATGCTTGATCGAGCCCCGTCCAAATCGCCCGCATGAATCTGGGCAGCAGACAAGTTGCCGAAACGCATCGAAAAAATCGGTGCGTTCTTATTGCGATATTTCAATTCGATCGCAATTGACTTTTTCATACTACCAATAGCCTCTTTGTACTTCTCTTCCTTTATTTGGATTGTAGACAGATTGTTATATAGTGTCGCAAAAATATAGTCGTCCTTTTCTGCGTTCACACGTGCAAGGCCAATAGACCGATCGATGTTTGAACGTGCTTCTCGAAGCGAACCTTCCTCCGAGCAGATCATAGCAAGCGTGGAGTATGTGCTAGATAGCACGGAAGGCTTGATATCAGGATTTCCCTTGCATATCTCGATTGCACGTTCAACTTTCACGCGAGCTTCCGGTATCTTTCCCAACTCAAGTTCAGTCATTGCAATATTGTTGAGCAGGACTGCCATATTGGCACTGTTGTCTGTAAACATCGTTCTTGTCAAATTGAGGGCAGTTTCACTAATTCGCTCAAAAGCGCGAAATTGCCCGGCCTCTCTGATGAAGGCAATTAGGTTATTTGCAAGCTTGCCGGCGGGAGAAGATGGATGCCATCGCGCCGCATGTCCAATCAATGCCTCCGCGTGGGGTGCCAGAACAGTTTGAATTCGCAGTCTCCTGTCATCATGTACGTCTTCGAAAGCATTTGCGAGAATTTCGGCCAACTGAGTAATCATTCGATTCCGAGTTTGGTCATCCAACATCGAGCGAACCACGGACTGTGTAAGGCGATGAATGCTAATTGTCGCATCATACTGCACGATTGAAGCGTCTGCGAGATTTCGGGCGAGTGTTCGCACTTCGTCGAGTTCGAACTCGCCAACTTTAATAAGTAGCCCCAGCGGAATATCGTTGGAGTGACAAAACGAGGACAACTGTAACAGAGTTAGTTCTTTCCCTCCTTCGAAACGATTGAAATGCAAGGTTAGACAAGAGCGCACGCTGTGACGATATCGAAGCAGAAGAGGATCCCTTTCCTCGCCTTCTTGCCGCGGCGACACCTCACCGAGGCCCAAGGAGCGCAGCTGCGCGAGGTATTCGATCGCAGACATATCACCGTAACGAGAGAGATAGGCCCCCCCTAAAGCCACCGCGAGAGTGTGGCACCCTAGTTCAACCGCAATTGCTCGCAGGTCTGATTCAGGTATTGGCAATTTACGGTTTTTTGTTTGCTTTACCATCAGCTGCACTGCAGCCTCTTCGCTGATCACATCCACCGTAAACGTCTCAACGATTGCAGCTGCCGACAGATCCGTGCGGGTTGTTGCGAGAACGCGACAGGTGTCGCTCAACGCGAATAAAGCGAGAAGCTCGCGCGAGCCTAGATTATCGAGAACAACCAAATGCCTGCCTTGCGACCAATACGCAGAGAGCTCTTGTGCGAGGTCCTCAGGTTGAGAGTTTTCTGGTGCAGGCTTACCCTTCAGGGTTCGGTAGAGTCGCGAGATCGATTTGGAGAATCCACCGTCAGAAGCGTCGATCCACCATACGCCATCGAATTCATCGGCAAAAATGAACGCAAACGCTCTCGCTAACTCGGTCTTGCCAACCCCTCCGGCTCCGGTGACGGCGTGTGTGATAACTTGAGACTTATTCGATATGGCTTGATGCAGTTGGGCGAGGTCGTTCTCGCGGCCCGTAAAAAGTCTGTTCCAGATGATCTTTGCGTCTGCGAAGTTGTTACGAACACTCGGCGGGTTTCTAGGCGTTGACGCGCCGGTAATCGCGTCGACTATCTTTTTCAAGGTGTCGTCCGAAACACCTCCACCGATGGTCGCTCCACGAAAGTCGGCCCGGCCCGATTGAATGTTTACGATATCGCGATCTGCAGTTGTTGATGGCACATTGTTGCATTCGTCATCCATTCTCCGTTAACTCCCGCCAATCCTCGTTCCAGAGCCGAAGTTGACCTTCTCGCCTTGAATGTTGACGATGTCCCGCCCTGCATTGACGATATTGGACGTACTTTGAGAGAAACGGACCTGTTGAGTGTAGTCATTTACAATTATTTCGAGTTGCGTCGTCAATTGTGGGCGTTCTTGAAGTGCCTTTTCCAAGCTGGACTTCACTTGAACAGACGGCGGATCGTCCGTCCAGCCGATGGCGCCTTTGACTTTGCCCCAGGCTGTCTTTGCTAAGCTAGACGCTCCATCTTTCATGGCCTCCGTCGCTATTGTTGTCAATCCGGCGACCAACATCGTAGAAACTGGTTCCATAAAAGCCTCACTGTCTTTTGCTGGCATGCTTCGATTAATGGGATCCTGACAACGATAACTAACATGACCTTCAACCGGTACTTGTTGGCATGGGCCATCATAGCATACTGATTTACCGGACCAAGACAATTTTCAAAGAGCCCCCATTAATTTCTTTGTGTAATTTGCATCGTCTCGAATCTGTGCTATACTTTCAATAGAGATTGAAACTTCAATCCTGTCGACACCGTTTGGAGAACACGCCATGCCAAAATCCGCCCTCGACGAATCCCGCAGCCTCTTCATCCGCCGCTGGGGCGAGATGGCCAGCTACTGGGGCATCAGCCGAACCATGGCCGAGATCCACGCCCTCCTCTACGTCTCGGCCGAGCCCATCTGCACCGACGACGTCATGGCCATGCTGCAGGTCTCGCGCGGCAACACCTCGATGAACCTCCGCTCCCTGCTCGACTGGGGCCTCATCGAGCGCGTCCACCGCCGCGGCGACCGCAAGGAATACTTCACCGCATTGACCGACGTCTGGCAGATGTTTGAAACCATCGTCCGCCAGCGCCGCCGCCGCGAGGTCGAGCCCATCCTCGAGACCCTCGAGCGCTGCCGCGACATGGCCAAGAAGACGTCCGGACCCGACTCCGCCGCCACCAAGGCCTACCTCGCCCGCCTCAACGAAATGGACGTCTTCCTCCGCGCCGTCGGCGCCATGTCCGACCTGCTGCTCAAGGTCGGCCCCAAGGGCCTCTCCGCCGTCAGCGGCCTGATGATGAAGGCCGCCGGCTAGGCAATCTTGGTCGCCAACCCGCCGCCGGCTAGGTCCGCAAAAATTCCGTCACGCCCAATCCCCGGGCTCGATCCGCCCCGCGGGTGATCCATTTGCATTTGCAAAAAAAACGGGGCAATTCCGCCAATCCCCCCACCGCATTGGATCATTACTCAGCAGGAATCCGATGCTTAGGGGGACTGGTAAAGTGTTTTGCGTTTGCACTACAATGCTGCATCCGCACCACAAGGCCCCATGACCGGCCGTGGCGGCGTCCATCTGGAGTGACAGACCATGCCCAAGAGCGTCATCGTCAGCGCCAATCGCAGCCCCATGGGCCGATTCCTCGGCACCCTCAGCCCGCTTCCCGCCACCGAGATCGGCGCTCAAGTCGCACGCCAGATGCTCGCCAACGTCGGCTGCCCGGTCGATGCCGTCGATTGGGCCCTGATCGGTCAGGTCCTCCAGGCCGGCGCAGGACAGAACCCCGCCCGACAGGTCGCCCTCAAGGCCGGCCTGCCCGAGACCATCACCGCCGTGACCGTCAACCAGGTCTGCGGTTCGGGTCTCCGCGCCGCCATGAATGCAGACAACAACATTCGACTCGGTGAGGCCAGTGTCATCCTGACCGGCGGCATCGAGAGCATGTCCAACGCACCATACTACGTTCGCGGCACGCGCACCGGCGCCGTCAAGTTCGGACACATGACCATGGAAGACGGCATGCAGGCCGATGGCCTCACCTGTCCGTTCGAAGGCTGGCCGATGGGCAACGCTGCCGAATACACCGCGAAGAAATACGGCATCAGCCGCGACGACCAGGATCAATTCGCCGTGGAGAGCCACCACCTCGCCGCCAAGGCGCAGAAGGCCGGCCACTTCAAGCGGACCCTCGTGCCGATCCAGGTTCCCGGCAAGAAAGAGTCGGTTGTCTTGTCTGAAGATGAGACCATCCGCGCAAGCGTCACGATGGACGACCTGCGCAAACTCAAGCCCGCCTTCGATAAGGAGGGCACCGTGACCGCCGGCAACGCATCACAGTTGACCGACGGCGCCGCCATGATCCTGGGCACCAGCGAGGAAGAGGCTGCCCGCCGCGGCTGGCCGGTTCGGGCCCGCATCCTCGGCCACACCACGTTTGGCGTGGCGCCGAAGGACTTGTTCATCGCCCCTGTGGGCGCGGTGCGCGGCGCCGTCGAGCGCTCCGGCCTGAAGATGAAAGACATCGATCTCTTTGAGATCAACGAGGCCTTCGCCGCCCAGATGCTCGCCTGCATGCGGCAACTGGAAATCCCGCGCGACCGCGTCAACGTCTTCGGCGGCGCGATCGCCCTCGGCCACCCCATCGGCTGCAGCGGCACCCGCGTGCTCGTCACGCTCATCAACGCGCTCGAAGTGATGAACCTAAAGCGCGGCGTCGCCTCGTTATGTTTGGGCGGCGGCAATGCAGTGGCGATGGTAATCGAGCGCCCGTAAACACAAGGCGGCGCCTAGAATACGCGTATGCGGCCTTTGCATGCTCTGTTCTTCGCCACACTTCTAATCGCTGTCGTGGGATACGCCCTCGGTTGGCTGCTGGCGGCGGTACGTCTTTCTTCGATCGCCGGAGTGGCGAGCCTCATCAATCTCGCCCTGCTCGTCGTTATCATTTTTGATCGCCACAAGCCCAATCAACGTCGCAGCTAGCTGTTGCCGTTTGGCACGCTTTATCTTGGCCGGGTTACACTACGCCCACACGGGAGATACACCATGAAAACAGCAGTCGTAATCGGTTCCGGAACCATGGGCCAGGGCATCGCCCAAGTTGCCGCCACCGCCGGCCTCACAACCCACGTCTTCGACGCCAACGCCGCCCAATTGCCCAAAGCCCAGGCGAGCATCGAAAAAAGCCTCGCCAAACTCGCCGAGAAAGGGAAGATCACCGCCGACGTCGCCGCGTCAGCGAAGAACAACTTGAAGTTTCAATCCTCGCTCGACGCCATCGACCTCGCCAAGTGCGATATCGTCATTGAGGCCATCTTCGAAAACTTCGACGCCAAAACCAATCTCTACAAACAGGTGCAATCCCGCTTGCGCCCCGAGGCCATCCTCGCCAGCAACACCAGCAGCATCAGCATCACCAAGCTCGCCGCCGCGACCGATCGACCAGACCGCTTCATCGGCATGCACTTCTTCAACCCCGTGCCGCTGATGACCCTCGTCGAGGTCATTCGCGGTCACCAGACTTCCAATGACACGGTCGAAGCCATCGACGCACTGGCCCGACGCTTCGGCAAGAACCCGCTCCGCTGCAACGACATGCCGGGCTTCGTCAGCAACCGCGTGCTCATGCCGCTGATCAACGAAGCGGCTTTCGCCTTGATGGAAGGCGTGGCCGATGCGACCACCATCGACGAGATCATGAAGCAGGGCTGCAACTTCCCCATGGGCCCGCTCACCCTGGCCGACTTCATCGGCGTTGACGTGTGTCTCAATATCATGGAGGTCCTGCACCGCGACCTGGGCGACCCCAAGTTCCGCCCCTGTCCGCTCCTCCGCAAACTGGTCGACGCCGGATGCCTGGGCCGCAAATCCGGCCGTGGCTTCCACGCGTACGACAAATAATGAGTGCTGAGCAGACTAATTCCGCGTTCCGCGTTCGCCGTTCCTCGTTCAATGCTCGGGCTTGCCGCACATTTCGGAAAAGGCTAATATTCTCCCCGGCGAACCCCACAAGTGCTCCAGCCGGCACGCGCTGTCATCTGGCGAAAGCCGCCAGTGTGTTTGCGTCAGGGACCCATCGCCGCGGGAGAGGTGGCTGAGTGGCTTAAAGCGACGGTTTGCTAAACCGTTGTACGGGCTAATACCTGTACCGGGGGTTCGAATCCCCCCCTCTCCGGTTCGCCAAAGGCGAACAGAGCAGGTGAACAGTAGAGAAGTTGAGCAGTAGAAAAAACCCCATCGCGCGCGCAAGCGACACCTGAGGCAATCCACTCTCCTGCGGTCTCCCGCTCAACTGTTCTCCTGTTCAATGCCCCTGCGTTGCACCCCCTCGCCATCTCAAATCAGCGTCCCCGCCACGCACGCCGTCATCCAGCAAGCCATCGCCCCGCCCACCATCGCCCGCAACCCCAGCGCCGCCAGATCCCCCTTCCGCTCCGGTGCCATGCCGCCGATCCCCGCGATCTGAATCCCGATCGAACTGAAATTCGCAAAGCCGCACAACGCATACGCCGCCAGCGTCACCGTTCGCGGCTGCAGCCGATCCGCCGCCACCATCTCGCCGAGCGACTCATACGCGATGAACTCATTGAGCGCCATCGCTTTGCCCAGCAGACTCGCCAGCGGGGCCCGATCCCCCGCATCCACGCCGATCAGCCACGCCACCGGATAAAATACGACTGACAATATTCGATCGATGCTCACCGTCTCCACGCCCACACGCCGAAGCAGCGGCGCCATCAACGGTGTGCCCCCGGCCCACCCCAGAAACGTGTCCAGCAGCGCCATCAACGCGATGAATGCGATCAGCATCGCCGCGACATTCAGCGCCAACTTCAATCCATCCGCCGCGCCGGTCGCCGCCGCGTCAATCGCATTGCGGGCCGTCCGCGTGGTGGACAATCGAACGTGCCCCCGCGTCTCGGGCTCGCCGGTCTCCGGTACCAGGATCTTCGCGATCAGCAGCGACGCAATCGACGAAATCAAGCTCGCCGCCAGCAGGTGCCGCGCCATCTCCGCGATGGCCGCATGCCCGCCCCGCCCCAGCCGGTCGGCATACACTGCGATGAGACTCCCCGCGATGGTCGAAAACCCCGCGACCATGACCGCGTTCAACTCCGACAGCGTCATCCGCGGGATGTAGGGCCGCACGAACAGCGGCGCCTCGGTCTGCCCCAGAAACACATTGGCCGCGGCCGACAGGCTCTCGGCCCCGCTGGTCCCCATCACCCGCGCCATGACCCAGGCCATCCCGCCCACCACGCGCTGCAGCAGGCCGAAGTGATAGCCGATCGCAGACAGCGAACTAAATACAATGATGGTGGGCAGCGCGCGCGTGAAAAACAGAAACTCCCACGGCCCTGTGGGGTCGGCCAGGTTCCCGAAGACAAAGTGCGCGCCCTTGTCGACGCACCGGATGACCACCGCGACCAGTTCACCCAGTTTGCGAAAGATCCCCTCGCCGGCCGGCGTCAGCAGCACGAACGCCGCCAGCAGATATTGAAGAACAAGCCCGCCGACCACCGTCTTGACGGATATCCGGCGGCGATCGGAAGACATCGCCCACGCCAGGCCGATCAGCACCGCAATGCCCAGCAGCGATCGGAATTGACTCATGTATCAATGCTCCGTCGCCGACGGCGCGGCAACGGAGTCACATGATATCGCGATGGGAAATATCGATCAGAGCCGGCCTGTCCCCAGGCCGGATGCGCGCCGTATTCGTTTGATAATGAGTGATTTTCGCTTGAAACGAGCGCCGGAGTACCGGGTGCCATGCCGACGGTCGTTACGTCGGCATGCCGTGCAGGCGAGGTGATCATCATGACGAGTGCCACTGGCTGCTCGCAGCCAGTGCGATCGCGCGAGAACCACGCCATTCGCAAGGGCCCTACCGCTCCAGCGTGTCACACAAAAATCGAACCAGCGACGGCAGCGTCCGCAGCGAGTCATTCTCGGTGAAGTACAGACACCACCCATGCGTCCCGCCGCGAATCCGAATCAGCCGGCAGGTCCCACCCGCCTTCCGAATCGCCTGCTCCAACTCCACCGCCTGCGTGTAGTTGACAATCGCATCGCCGTCGCCATGCAGAATCAACACGGGCGGCGCATCCGCCCGCACGTGCGTCAACGGCGATGCCTGCTTCCACTGCTCCGGCGCCGACGCCGGCGTGCCGCCGATGAACCGCTCCATGTCCGGACGCAGCACCCACGGCGCTTCGTGGTACAGCGCCATCATGTTGGTCGGTCCATAAATGTCGATAATCGCGCAGACATCGCTCGACACCCCGGGACACGAGTCTTCTTCGTAAACCGAGACGTCCTTCGTCAACCCCGCCAGCAGCGCCAGATGTCCGCCCGCCGAGTCGCCGCCGATCGCAATGCGATCCGGGTTCACCCCATACTCGGCCGCGTTCTTCCGCAGAAACTTCACCGCCGCAAGGCAGTCGCGGACCTGATCCTGGAACTTCGCCCCGCTCGGCGTCAGTCGATAATCGATCGTCGCCCCGACAAACCCCATGCCCGCGATAAAATCGGCCGACGGTCGCATCCACTGCCGGCTGCCGAACGTCCACGCCCCGCCATGCACGAGTATGACCGCCGGACGCGGCCCCTCCATGCCGACCGGCGCGACGATGTCCATCTTCAGCGGCGTCTTGCCGCGCTCCACATACGTCACACCTTCCCACTTCCGCGTCTGGTACATCGACGGTGCGGGATTTTGACAACCGATGACGCCGGCCAGCAGGACTCCGAGCGATAACAATGAAATCGATCTACTCATGGCATCACTTTCCGTAGACATAGACACGAACCATGCCACGACGTTATACAGAGGGATACGCGTCTCACCCGGCGATCTTTCACAACCGCCGCCGCCCGCCTCATCCGGCAGGCCACGACGCCACGAAAGCGCAGGCCACCCTGCGTCTCGCGACGCCCACCCTTAAGATGTACGCATGACCCCCTGCCCCCTGATCCTGACCCCGATCTTCAAACATAAAATCTGGGGCGGACGTCTCTTGTACACCCTGCTCGACAAAGTGCTTCCCGAAAAAGTGCCCATCGGCGAATCTTGGGAATGCGCTGATTTACCCAACGGTCAGTCCATCGTCGCCCGCGGCCCCATGCAGGGCCGATCGCTCGCCGACCTCGTCCGGGAATGGGGCCGCGACTTGATCGGACGCGCGTCACTCGTCGACGGACGCTTTCCGCTGCTCATCAAGTTCCTCGACGCCACTGAAAATCTTAGCATTCAAGTTCATCCCAATCCGAATTTTCGCAATCCAGCCGCGCCGGCCGAGGTGAAACACGAGGCCTGGCACGTCCTTCATGCGACACCCGGTGCCGTCATCTACCGCGGCCTCGCCCCCGGCGTCTCAACCGAGCAACTTCGACAGGCGGCGAAAACGTCACCTGACCAAATCCCCGCCATGATGCGATCGCACGCCGCACGCGCCGGACAGACCTACTTCATCCCGTCGGGCACGCTGCATGCGCTGGGCGCCGGCGTCGTTGTGGCCGAAATCCAAACCCCCTCGGACACAACCCATCGGCTCTACGACTGGGGACGCACCCGACCCGATGGCGACGCCGGCCTGCACATCGACGAGGCCCTCGCGGCGATTGAGACGTCCGTCGATCCAACGGCATTCGAACGCCGCAGCCACGTCGCCGGCATCTTCACCACCGTCACCCGCCTCGTGGACAGCCCCAGCTTTCGCATCGAAAAAGTCCGCATGACCGGAGACGTCGTGCACGACATCCCCTATGCTGAACTCGTATGCTGGATCGTGCTCGAGGGCAGCGGCGAAATCACGTACGCCCGCAACGGCGTCGAACATTTCCGCAAGGGCGACGTGGTCATCCTGCCGGCCGGCCTCCAGACCCCGAAACTCAAAACGCTCACAGACTGCACCTGGCTCGAAGTCACCATCCCCATCGCCAGCGACCTCGCCGAATTCCCCCACCCCACGGCCGCCCAACTCGCGGACACCCCGGCACAAAATGCCGGCCTGATCCCCCTGAACATCGCAATAAAAAAAGACCCGTAGAAAATTATTCAGTGCGTGTCTGCCACTGCTTCGAAACATTCATATTTACACAACTTGCATGGATTTTCGCCCGTCAGGGCGCACGATGGTAGCCGGTGGCTTCAGCCACCGGAAAGCATGGTTCTTTATTGTCTTCCGCCCGGCAGGGCGGACGAAGAATCCGAGGTGCGAAACTGTCAGAACGTGCGAAGGCGAGCCTTCGTGGACATATGGGCCGCGCAAGTCCCGATGCCGGCTTCTTTTTGATACTATTGGCTTACGGCAGTGAATGCGACCAGCTGCGCTCTCTGGCGCGTTACTTCTCCTTCAACTCCAGCGCCCCCGCCCACCCCTCCGGCGGCGGGAACGACTTGAACTCCTCACACGCATCGATATACCGCGACGCCCCGGGATCGTCCGGTCGCCGCGCCAGAATCCGCATGAAGTGCCGAATGCAATCATCCCACTTCCGCTCGCGATACAGCGCAACCCCCGCCTCAAACCGCGCCGCATACTCCATCGTCGCCGCGTCGACCGCCCCCTTGCGCCCCAGCACCTCATACACCGGCACCGTCCGGGTCTTGCCCTTCACCTGCAATTCAGCCAGATAGCGAAATTCGAACAGGTCCCCCACCCGCTCGCGGGTTGACTCCGGAATGATCAGCCGCGTGCCGAACACCTTGTTCGCCGGCTCCAGCCGCGCCGCCAGGTTCACCACGTCGCCGATGACCGTGTAATCCGCCTTCAACTCGCTGCCGAAGTCGCCGTTCTTACAGACGCCCGTCGCCAGACCCGCCCGCATGCCCAGTTTCTCAAACAACTCGCCATGGGCCCCAGTTGCCTCCTCCGCCTTCAACTTCTCCATCTCGTCGAATGCATCGAGCATGACCTCCACCGCCACACGGGCATGGTCCGGTTGCGGGTCGACCGACGGATTGAAGAACGCCATCACGCCGTCGCCCATGAACTTGTTGATCAGCCCGCGTCGCCGCCAGATCACCTCCGACATGCGCTCCAAATACGTGTTCAGAACATATTGAATCGTCTCAGCCGGCTGGTTCTCGCTGATCGTCGTGAAGTTCGCCAGATCGGTGAACACCACCGTGATATCGCGCGACTGCACACTCTTGAACGCCGTCGCCGCCTCCGGATCGGCCGCCAGCAGGTCCGCGATCGCCGGCGAGGTGTACTGCCCCAGTTGCTTGGCGAAGATTCGCTTCTCCCGTTCCGCCGTCAACTGCCGAAACAGCGTCACGAACGCCCACGCCGTCACGAAGATGATCAGCGGCCCGGCCGCCACCATCCACCGGTCCATCTCGCGGAAGAAAATTCCAAAACAGGCGGCCGTATATACCACGAGGATGCCCGCCGTGACCGGCAATGCGAGTTTCGGCGATTGCGTCGCGGTCACAAAACTGATCAGCGCCCCCAGCGCCAGCACGATCAGGATTTCCAGGGGCCGCGGCGTCCGCCAGATGAACCGCCGCGAGAGGATCGTGTTCAGCGTGTGGGCATGGCACATCACACCGTTGGTCAGCGGATCGATCGGCGTCGCCACGATGTCGCCCAGCGCCGTCGCCGCATAGCCCACGAACACCACCTTGTCCTGGATGTTCGGCAGCAGCACCGCCCGAACGGCCTCGATGTCCTTCTCGAGTTTCGCGTTGGCCGCCTCCAACTGCGGAATCGTCTTCGTCAGCAGCGCGTCCGCCGCGAGAATCTCCGCCTCGCGCGAGCCGGCCTCGATCTCCTCCGGCTTCAATTCGTCGCGAACCGCAAACGCCGCATAATCAATGGCCGCCCGTGCCCCCTTCTCCCGCTCCGCAATATCCGCGTCGAGCTTCGCGACCTCCTCCGTCGCGGCCGCCATCGTGAGCGTCTTGCCGTCGTGCGTCCGAACATCAGACGCCTGTCGCAAATCCGCCAGATGCATGGCCCGCTTCAGCAGGTTTCTCCGCAGAACAAGCGGCGCATACTCCTTGTCCAATCCCCCGCTCGCCGCCCGGACCACATCCGCCATGTAGATTCCGATGGCGGCCCTGTTCTCCTCGATTCGCTGCCGCGCATCGCAGATCTGCCACAACTTTGCCGCCGTGATGTGCTTGAAATCCGCCCCCCTCAGCCAGTTCCTCGCATCCTTCGTCCAGTGAATGAGCATGCCGCCGCGCCCGTCGAGCGGGATCACGTACGGATCGCCGCCCTTCGGATCATCCAGCGTCACTGTGCGATCGGCATTGAGATGAATCTGATCGTCGCGAATGCCCAGCAGGTAACAGGCCATGGCCAGGCCCATGTGCTTGATCAGACGCCCGTCATATTCAATCAGCGCGGGAATGGACCGAACCGTGCCGTCGGCGTCCGCGTTGAAATTCACCGTCGCCACGCCCGCCGCCGCATCCGTGAAGTAGAACAGCGGCGGCTCCATCGCGTAGGCCCGATAGAGCAATTTGTCCGCATCCGGCGGCGCGTCGGCGCACCGCGCTTCCACCGCCCGCAGCGAGCGCACATACCGGTAGGCGTCGGCGATGTCCTGTGCATCGCGATTGAGCGCCCCGGCCTTGTCGCCGAGCATCACCTGCCGGACCGCCTCGATCGGCAGGTCCGGCTTCTCTTCGAGCAGCGCCGCGATCCGCAATCGCGCAGCGCTCGACTTCGCCCCGGCCACCACCCGCGCCACCGCCTCATGTGTCATCCCCAGCCGCGCCGCGATCTCGCCATCGTCCAGCCCGAATTGATCGATCAGCACCTCGCGGATGCGCAGTTCATCCAGCCGCCGCTCAATCCGCCCAAGCGCCAGATCATCCCCCTGCAGGCCCAGTTCCGCCCGCGCAGCCTCCGGCGTCACCTGCGGCTGCGCTCGCCACAACGCTTCCAGTCGCACCAGTTCCGGATCTGGTTCTTTCGGCGGCGTGCCCGGCGTATGCACCGACAGCAGAACGTTGCCCGCTTTGCGAATCGCGTCCGCCAGTTCGGCATCGGTCTGCCGCGTCAGCAGGGCGTCAGGCTCGCCGATGATGTCCACGGATGTCTCGATGTCGGCGTCGCGCTGCGCCGGGTCCTCCTGCATGGGGATTTCCCGGTATCCGAACAGAAGATCGACCGCGATCGCCTTCGCGCCCAGTTCGTGGATCACGCGGACCAGCGCGGCGATCTTGTCGCGCGTCCACGGCCATCGCCCCACGCGCTCCAGCGCGTTGTCATCGATATCGACGTGGACGATCCGCGGATCGGGCGCCAGCGTCGAAAACCACGGGCTGAACCGCGCATCCAGCGCCATCAACTCCAATTTGAAACTTCGGTTGAATAAGACCAGCGACACGCACCCGGCGACCGTGATCGCCAGCCCCAGCAGAAATCCCATCAGCCGCGGTCGGTTCTTGAACATGCAGGCCTGCCAGTATCCGGGACAAGGTTGCACCGTTCAACCCGGTTTCATCGGACCACCCGAAACCGGACGTGTTTGACACCGGTATACCGGAGCATGCTGTTGATACCCGGCCGAAGATCGGCCGTTTGTGGAATTGTTATATGGCATCTGAAGAGAATGACATCAGATACGTCTGCGAATACGGCCGACGGACACAGAATTCGAGCGGGCAGTTCTACCTGATGGCAGCCATTGCCCTGTCTTTCGCATTGGTAACTGGTCATGCCTTGGATTTGCATCCGCTACAACAGACGGGATGCACAATACAAAGCCGTGTGCTTGCTCAGGTATCCCCAAACGGTCCAGTCAGTCAGGCAGTTGAGATGTTCAAGTTCAGCGCGGGTCAGTATCCCAACCGCCTGCAAGATCTCGTCGTCGCACCGAGATACTTGGCATATCCGGCGAAGTGGACAGGCCCCTATCTCCGTGACCCGTCGGACCTGCAGGACCCGTGGGGCCACGACTACCGGTATCAGTGGACGACGCATCAAGGACCAGCCGGCCCCGTCAATGGATATCGCATTTGGTCCGTCGGACCCGACGGCCGCGATCAGACCCCCGATGACATCTCACCGCCGTAACCCGTGCAACTGCTATTGACGCAAGCAAAATAAGTACGCTCGCTCAGAAATGTGACAAATCAAACATGACTTCTACAACCGCGACCCCGGATAGTGAGACGCTGGAATCGCTCAATCTCAAGTGTCGAAAGACAGCCTTTGGAGGGACATTCACATGCTGGATGAAGTGAACTCCATCGCGCGCGAACGCGAATGCACCCCACGCGCAAGAGAATCCAAAGTCCGGCTAATCGTGATCACCGCCTGTGCCCTGGTCATCGTTTTGGTAACTGGATACGCCTTGAAACTGAGTGAAACGCAACAGATAAAAGGCAAGTGGGAAAATTTGGTACGAGCCCAGCTGTCTGTGAACGGTTCCATCCGTCAGGCAATTGAGATGTACAAGTACAACGTCGGTCAGTATCCGAAAGGCCTGAATGACCTATTGGTCGCGCCGGATGGAGTGGCCAATCCGGCCGCCTGGAAAGGGCCCTATCTTCTTGATGCCCGGAGCTTCACCGATCCGTGGGACCGGAGTTTCCAATATCGAAGGGTTGCTGCATCCGGCCCGTCAGGCCTGAAAGAGGAATTCAAAATTTGGTGCCTCGGACCCGACGGCCGCGATCAGACCCCCGATGACATCCACGCGCCTTAATGAGACGATCCAGATTTCAGACGTGATATGAAACAGAGCGAAGAGCGCGTCAACAAGCCGCTCGTCTGTTCAATACAACTTCTTCAACCGCGACCCCGGATAGTAATACGCCAGAATCGCCTCATACCCCATGCCCCCCTTGGCCTTCGTATCCATGCCGTACTGACACAGACCCATCCCGTGCCCGAAGCCCTTGCCGTCCTTGAAGACAAACCCGTCCTTCTGAACCTCGATCGTGAAGTTCGTCGACCGCAGCACCTTCGAACCCATCGCCAGACGGAAGTCCTCCCCCACCAGCGTCTCGGTCTGTCCGTTCGAACCGATCAATTCCACGCGGATCGCCCGCCCGTCGGACGTGACTCCTTTCGGCCGAACATCGACAATCGTCCCCAACCGCTTCACCGACGGGTACCGTGCGACGATCCGCTTCGTCACCTCGGCCCGCGACACCCGCGCCGGGCCCCACCGGTAAAAAGGCGACGGGCTGCAATCGTTGCACACCACGCCCCCCGCCAGCGGCGGCACCGCCGGATCGTTCGGCTTCACGTTGCGAACAGCCTGCGACAGCCCGCCGCAGGTCGACGAATAATACGTGCAGAAAATCTCATCGACCCCGCGATTCCGCCACACCGCGATCTGCCCGCGCGTCGCCTCCACCGCGTCCACCGCGATCTTCTCCTCCTTCGAGACGCCGTCGTAGACCTGGCTGCCCTCGTGATCCACCACGTCGTAATCGCGACCCTTGGAGAATTGCTTCTGGTACAGCGCATAGGTTCGCGCCGCCACGGCCAGGGTCTTGAACGCCTCCAGGTGGAAGTCGCCCGGCAGTTCGCCGCGCAGCACCCCGCGCAGATAACCCTCAATATCCACCAGGTTGATCAAGAGCACGCCGCCGCCGGACTGCTGCACCCGGAGCCGGCCACGATAGGTCTTCGAGCCGATCACGATCGCCGCATCGCGCTTGGGCGAGATGATGACGTCCTTCGACTCGAACAGCGACGTGCCCAATGCGATGCCGTTGCCCGAGGCGCCGAGGCTCACGTCGATCGCCGGGTCGCCCACGATCGCCAGCTCACGCCCGGTATCGTAATCCACCACCGTGAACGGACACGTGATCGAAATGCGCTCGATCGGCCGCGGCCGCCGGCTGCCCAGCAGCACCCGAATCTGTCGGTCAGGCTCGACGACCGGCGGCGCTTCCTGAACCTTGGGCTTGTCCCAGGGAAATGAATCGCGCAAATCGAGACAGCCGACGAACATCGCCGCGCCGCTCGCGAATGCCGCGGTCCACAGAACGAATGCCCCGGCGCGCCGACGCAATGGAATGGCCTTACGTCGAGACATCGGGTCGCACTCCCTTGCCGTCCCCCCGGGCGTCATCGTAACGTGGAATCACGCTGCGGCGCCCCTCATCGGGGGCCGGCGATTCGTTCATAGTGTATGGAACGTTGCAGGATCGCGTCAGTTCGACGCCCTCAGCGAAATGCCGAGTTCCGCCAGACGGCCCTTGATCTCGGTCAGCGACGTCTGCCCGAAATTCTTGGACGACAGCAACTCGTTTTCGCTCGTGCCGGCCAATTCGCCGACAGTGTTGATGCCCAGTCGCTGCAGACACTTCCGCGAGCGGACCGACAGCTCCAGCGTCGAGACCGGTCGCGACAGCACCTCGGGGTTGCCCTCGGGCTGCGGCGTCGTCGGTGCGGCGCGGGGCAGCACGATCTGCTCGGACGCCAGTTGACCCAGCGACAGCCCCTTCTGCACCAGCATGGCCTTGATCTCCTTCAGCGAGGTCTCGCCGAAGTTCTTGTAGGCCAGCAGTTCACGCTCGGAAATCCGCAGCAGATCGCCCAGCGTGAAGATATTCATCTTCTTCAGGCAGTTGCGGCTGCGAACCGACAGCTCGAAATCGGTAACCGGAATGTCCAGCACGGCATCATGCTGCTGCTGCACCTTGTGCTGAAACTCGTCATAGAACATCGACTGCGCCGCGACCACGTCCTTCAGATACAGCGACGCCCGCGGATGGTTCGGGTTGACCTGCAGCACCCGGCGCAGGCACGATTCCGCCATGTCGTAGTCGCCCTCGTCCTCCGACAGGATCGCCAGATTGATCAGCGTGTTGACATGAACGCGCGGCATCTCGGCGCACCGCTCGTACCACTCCCGGGCCTCTTCGTCCTCGCCGTGCAGATCCAGCAGATAAGCCAGCCGAAACGCCGCCTGCGAGTGATTCTCGTTGTGGGCAACCGCCTTCTCGAAAGCCGCGATCGCACCATGCGTGTCGCCGCGCGACTCGTTGAGCAGACCATTCACGAACATCCAGTCGCTCGACGTCGATTCGAGATTCTGATGCTGCTTCAGGATGGCTGCCGCGGCATCGAACTTGCCGCCCGCCACCAGGGCCCCGGCTTTCTTCAATTCCGCCTCGACCCGATCGGCCCCCTGCGACGCCGCGGCGTCATACTCGTTCGCCGCATCGTCGAACCGCCGCATGTCGAAGTACAGTTCCGCCAGCAGCATGCTGCGCTGGGCGCTTTTCGGTGCCTTCTGCAGCCACTGCAATGCACTCTCGGGCTCCTCCAGAACCAGATAACAGGCCCCCACCTTCAAGGCCTCGCTCCCTTGGGCCGTGCCCGAGGCAAGCTTCTCCTCCAGATCGCCCACCAGCGAGGTAAACTTCTCGAACGCGTTGGTGGTGGCAAACGCCGCCTCGACCAATGCGCGGTGCCGCGCGGCGTCAAATCCAGGCTGTTCCAGGATGCTCGAAAGTTCCATCGTTGCTTCGCTCATACTGACTGTTGTCTCCGATTCCGGGATAACGTTCCGCGCGGTCGCGCGGCCTGTTGTTTGAGGATGTTCGAATTGGCGCGAACCCCGGATCATAAAATGGCGGCCACCGAAACACAACTCCAATGAGCCAACCGCGACACCGACCGCCCCCACCCCTCCCGGCGCTGCAAAAAATGCCATTTGTTTCCGTCAGGTTAAGTTGGTATGCTCGGCGCGAGACTGGTTGCGGCATTCGTTGCCGCACTTAACTGCTTAAATCATAACAGGTTACGGTCGAAATCCAGAGTGCGCCGCGCCCGCATTCGGATGCCGCCTGTCGCCCGTTTTTTTCGTAACTGCGTGTCAACATGAAGGATACGTTCAGCGAAGCCGTCTGGGCCGACATCCTCGCCCACGTTCGCGCCGAGCACGCCGCCGCCGCCCGCGGCTGGTTTGTTCAATTGAGACCCTTGTCGCTCGTCGGCGGTGATCTCACCATCGGCGCCGCCAACGCCGCTCAACTCACTTACCTCGAAAACCACGCCCGGCAGGCCTTCGTAGAAGCCGCCCAGGCCGCGACCGGTCGGCTCGTCGGCGTCACTTTCGTCGTCGATGCCGACGGCCCCGCCACGCCGGCCCAGCCCGCGCGCGAGCCCCTCACCTTCGAACGCGAAAACGCCGTGCTGCGCCTGAGCGCCGCGTATACATTTGACGAATTCGTCACCGGCCCCTGCAACCAGCTCGCCCACGCCAGCAGCCTCGCCGTCGGCGAGAACCCCGGCCGCGCCTATAACCCGCTCTTCATTCACGGCAGCGTCGGCCTCGGCAAGACCCACCTGCTGCAGGCCGCCTGCCATCGCGCCCTCGATCTCGCCCCGGCCACGCGCATCAGTTTCCTCAGTTGCGAAACCTTCGCCAACCACTTCATCGAGGCCGTCGAGCGCGGTGCCCTGCACGCCTTCCGCTACATGTATCGAAATGTCGATGTCCTCGTCATCGACGACATCCAGTTTCTCGCCAAGCGCGATCGCATGCAGGAGGAGTTCTTCCACACCTTCAACACCCTTTACCAGGCCCAGAAGCAGATCATACTCTCGGCCGACTGCCTGCCCGCCGAAATCCCCAGCTTGGAAGAGCGCCTCGTCAGCCGCTTCAACTGGGGCCTCGTCGTGCGGATCGAGGCCCCCTGCCTCGACACCCGCGTGGCAATCGTGAGCAAGAAGGCCAAGGCCCGCGGCATGAACCTGCCCGACGATGCAGCCATGCTCATCGCCACGCGCATCAAATCCAACACCCGCGAACTCGAAGGCGCCCTCACCCGCATCCAGGGCCGCGCCGGCTTCAACGGCGGCGTCATCGATCGCGCCCTCGTCGAAACCGCCCTCGAACACGAAGTGCCCCGCAGCGAACGCATCGTCCGCATCCAGGACATCACCGGCGTCGTCGTCGACCACTTCGGCGTGAAGCTCTCCGACATGCAGAGCAAGCGCCGCAGCCGCTGCATCGCCATCCCCCGCCAGATCTGCATGTACTTCGCCCGCCAACTCACCCAGCACAGCCTGGAGGAGATCGGCGGCTTCTTCGGTGGACGCGATCACACCACCGTCCTCTACGCCAACCGCCAGATCGCCGAGCGCCGCGAAAAGGATGATGAGTTCCGCGCCCGACTGGAGCAGATCGAACGAGCCTTGTCGATCAACTGACGTTGGACTCTCCGACTGCAGATGTCAGATTGGGAGCACCCTGTGGATAACCTGAAATTCGATCCGTCGATTGCCGGACGAACATCGCCACCGCCGCGCCGCGCCTGTGATGGCATGCCACCCTCCTTGCACGCCTCAGCAGGTGTATCACAGGATGTTCACGCCGGGCAAAAGCGTGAAATGCGATCTAACCTCCGCCACAATCGGAGCCTCTCCCGCTGCCGCGGCGCAACGCACCCAATTCACAGCCCCTACGAATACGACGACGAAAACTTCCAAGAAATATAGAGGAAGGGTATGATTCCCCTTCAAGATATTGATTAGACACCCACGACTGTCAGGTGACCCATGAAGTGCATTTGTGACCGATCCGCCCTGAGTGATGCCCTCGCCGCCGCAACCTCCGTCATCGCCTCCCGCACGCCCAAGCCGATCCTGCAGTGCATTCGCATCACTGCGGAGAAAACCGGCCTCATCCTCACCGCCTTCGACAACGAAGTCGGCCTGCGCTACCGCATCAAGGAGGTCGAAGTCACCAAACCCGGCGAGGTGCTGGTCGGCGGCGAACGCCTTTCCGGCATCGTCCGCGAATCGGCCGACGACACCCTCGCATTCGAAGCCGCCGACAACGTCTTGCACGTACGCGGCCGCGACAGCCACTTTCAGATCTACTCGCAGGACGTCCGCGAGTTCCCGCCGGTCGCCGACCTGGAGGGTGCGACTGACTTCAGCATCCGCACCGACGCCCTGCGGCTGGCCATCGAGCGAACCATCTTCGCTGCCGCCCGCGAGAACACCCGCTACGCCATCAACGGCGTCCTCTGGGAAAAGAACGACGGAAAATTGACGCTCGTCGCAACCGATGGCCGCCGGCTCGCCCTCAGCCAGTCCACCTGCGAGAAATCCTCGGGAAGTGAAGTCAAGGGCATCATCCCCACCAAGGCCATGCAGGTCTTCATCCGCCTGCATCCCGACGCCGACGAAATCGCCGCGGTCAAAATCTCCGGCAACCAGGTCATCATCAAGACCGATCGCGCCACCATCAGCAGCGTCCTCGTCGAGGGCCGCTTCCCCAATTACCCCGATGTCATCCCCAAGGACGCCGACAAGCGCATCGACGTCGCCACGGCCGAATTCCTCAGCGCCGTCAAACGTGCCGCGTTGTTGACAAACGAGGAATCCAAGGGCATCCGCATGGCCGTCAGCGGCGAGGGCATCGTCTTCTCCAGCCGCGCTCCGGAAACGGGTGAGGCCACCGTCCGCCTTTCGGTCGATTACAAACAGGAGCCGATCGAAATCGGCTTTAACCCGAGTTTCCTGATCGACGTGCTCAAGGTCTGCGGCGAACGGGTGATTCTGGAGTTGCAGTCATCCTCGAAGCCGGCCGTCATCAAGGGCGGTCCCGACTTCAAGTACGTCGTCATGCCGGTCAACCTATCGTAGCGAGTAGTCGCCCTGCGGCGTGTGCCACTGCTCTGTGAGCAGTGCGAAGCGGAATGACCGTCAATTCGACACGGATGTCCCCCATGCGACACGACCGCACGCGCATCCTGAAAGACAACGAGCTGCAATTCGCCGATCGCGATGCCCAGCGCATGTTCTGGCAGCGCTACAACCGCTCACGTCGCCGCCCCGCCACCGCCCTCGGCGACGTCGCCGGACAACTCCTCGCCGATGAACGGCAGGGCCCCGCCGCGGCACGCAAGCTCATCAAGGTCGACGAGGCCTGGCGGGCCGTCGTCCCACCACACCTCGCCGCCGAATCCCGCGTCGAATCGCTTCGCGGCGGACGGCTCACCATCCGCGTCGCCAGCGCCGCCACCCGCTATGTACTCGCCCGCAACCTCGCCCGAACGATTCCAGACGCGCTCCGCGCCCAACTCCGCGACATCCGCATCAGCCGAATCGATTACGTCATCGGCAACCTCGACGCGTAAGTCGGGTCTCACGAACGCGAATGACCGCGTGCCACTGCTTCAAGCAGTGTGCTCACCAGATGCATCCGCTCACGCCCGAAGGATGCCACTGGCTGCTCGCAGCCAGTGCGAACGCGCGCAACCACGACGCACCCCGCATTATCATGCCCATAGCCATGCCCGATCCCGTCATCGTCGCCGATCACCTCACCCGCCGATTCGGCACCTTCACCGCCGTACGCGAGGTCAGTTTCCGCGTCTCGCGCGGCTCGATCTTCGGCCTCCTCGGCCCCAACGGCTCCGGCAAGAGCACCATCATCCGCATGCTCTGCGGCGTACTGCGCCCCACCGAGGGCACCGGCACGATCCTGGGAATCGACATCCGTCAGAACCCCGAGGCCATCAAGCGCCGCATCGGCTACATGTCCCAGAAGTTCAGCCTCTATTCCGATCTCTCGGTCATGGAGAATCTCCAATTTTACGGGCGTATCTATGGTCTCTCGCCCGACCGCCAGCGCCAGCGCGAGGAGGCCGTCATCGCCCTGACCGGCATCGCCCCCTACCGCGATCGCCTCGCCGCCCAGCTCTCCGGCGGCTGGAAGCAGCGCCTCGCCCTCGCCTGCAGTTTCATCCACGAGCCCGAAGTCATCTTCCTCGACGAGCCGACCGCCGGCATCGACCCCGTCGCCCGCCGCGATCTGTGGGACCTGCTCTTCGAACTCTCGCACCGCGGCGTGACCATGTTCGTGACCACGCACTACATGGACGAGGCCGAGCGCTGCAACGAAGTCGGATACATTCACATGTCGCGATTGATCGCCATCGGTCGCCCGGAGGACCTGAAGAAGCTGCCCGCGGTCAGTCCTGAGGGCACGCAGCGCTACGAAGTGCGAACCGCCACGCCGGCATCGGCCCTGGCCAACGCCCGCGCGGTACCCGGCGTCCGCGACGCCACGCTCTTCGGCGACGCCCTGCACGTACTCATCGATGACAAACTCTCACCCGAGGGCCTTCTCCGCCAGATCGCCCCCGACGAACCCACCGCCACCGCCCGCCCCATCGCGCCCAGCCTCGAAGACGTCTTCGTCCTCATGAGCCGCTCTGCCGGCAGCGACCCGAAGTAGGGTGCGTCTGTTGATGCGCCGATCGTTTCGCCGACGCCCCCACCGATTATCATCGCCTCCCAATGAACGGCTTCCTCGCCATCCTGCTCAAGGAACTCGCCCACATCCGGCGAGACCGTTCCACCCTCTTCTTCGTCCTCGTCATCCCGGCATTACAGATGACTGTCTTCGGCTACGCCGTCGACACCACCGTCGAGAACATCCCGCTGGTCGTCTTCGACCTCGACGGCAGCGAACAGAGCCGCCGCCTCGTCGACTCCATGGTGGCGACGCGCTCATTTGAACTCGCCGACCGTGTCTACGATGCCGACGCCTTTCGCCACGCCCTCACCAGCGGTCGCGCCCGCACCGGGCTCATCATTCCCGCGTCCTATTCCGCCGATCTGCTCCGCGGTCAGCAGACTTCCATCCAGGTGCTCATCGACGGCAGCGATTCCCAGGTCGCCAACACCGCCTCCAACACCGTCACCATGCTCGTCACCCAGATGTCCCTCGGCCGCGGCAAGGCCCTCGGCGAAAGCCTGCAAGTCGCCGTCGCCCGCAACGCCGGCGGCGCCGCCACCATGCCCATCGAGGCCCGCGTCCGACTGCTCTACAACCCCGATCTCGAAAGCGCCCACTTCTTCGTGCCCGGACTCGTCGCCATCATCCTGCAACTCGTACTCGTCTTCCTCACCAGTTTCTCCATCGTGAAGGAACGCGAAGTCGGCACCCTCGAGCAACTCTTCGTCACGCCGGTCGGTCGCGCCGGCCTCATGTTTGGCAAACTCACGCCGTACGCCCTGCTGGCCTTCGGCGAACTGCTCATCATCCTGCTCATGATGACCACGATCTTTCAGGTGCCCATCAACGGCAGTCTGATGCTGCTGCTTGCGCTCTCCTGGTTCTTCATCGTGACCGTGCTGGGCCTCGGCCTGCTGATCTCGACCCTGGCCGCGACCCAACTTCAGGCGATGCAGTTCTCTTTCCTCATCATGCTGCCCAGCGTGCTGCTCTCCGGCTTCATGTTCCCGCGCGAGCAGATGCCCTTCCTCATCTACCTGCCGAGCAACCTGCTGCCGGTCACCTGGTACATCCAGATCCTGCGCGGCGTGATCCTCCGCGGCGCGGACTTCACCGACCTCATCAAACCAACAATCGCCCTCTGCCTATGCGGCGCAGGGATATTGACAATCAGCCTCACGCGCTTCCGCAAGCAGTTGGATTAGTTTGTAGGCGAGTCCGATGGCGTGGGGAGTGCGGAACTCTGGTCCGCCGCTTTCAATTTCATGCTAGGCGACGCTTTCCGGGGCGAGGATATTAATATCAGTGTATCGATTGAAGTGTGACTGGTTGAACGTAAGCACTGCGGAAATACCATATGTGATCATTGCCGCTACAAGCCGTGCGTCATGCGCGGCCTTTCCCTTGACGTCGAATTGTTGAACCAGCTGGCTCCACTCCAGCCGGATCGCGGATTCAGGTCGATCGTCAATAAACGTGAATGCACGTTGGAAATCTGCAAGATGTACCAGCGCTTAAGCGACCGTGAGCCCAAGCCCGTTCTCTGCCCCGATCGGACGAGTCGCAACGGTCCAAAACTCATAGACAACCTGAGACACGAGACATGGGATGTCTCCACGCTGGATCAGCGTGACAAGGGCCGAAGTCGCAATTTTGTGTTGTGGATGGCTGGCCTGAGCCGAGCGGGTGAGGATATTCGTATCCAGCAGGATCTTCATTCACCGCGGCCTTCGTATATGCTGTCACGGCTGTCATCGGCGACGTATCCGGGCGAAAAGCGATCAACCTGTGCCCGCGCTCGCTCAACGAAACCATTCAATGCCGCGAGCCGATCTTTGGCATTAGCCGCGACTGAACCTCCATTGAGCGCGCCCACGCCCTGCTCGATTAGATGTCGCGCATACTGAACAACATCGGCGCCGTGCTCCGCCGCCTGTTTGCGAAGCAGCGTCTCAGCATCCGGTGAGATGGAAATCGTGAGCGTCATCGACGAATCTCGGCTCCTCGGTAACTACTGCGACCCCGGAATATCGTCAAATCATAGTACGATGGGCAGCTCAGCGTCCACGTATGGACGCACCGTAGGAGCGCTATAACTACGCTTTGAGCCGTTTCAGGCCTGACAAATCGCCCGGCCGCGCCATCGGCGCAAACAGCACAAACGCCGCCACCAGCAACCCCCCCGCCATCATCAGCAGCACCACGCGCAGACGCGGATCAATGAACAACCGCGTCACGCCGCGCTCATCCCCCCACCGCTCTGCCGCCAGCGCCCACCCCGGCCAGTCGTTCGGCAGCAGCAGGCTCCCGGTCGGCTCCTGCGGTTCGGCGGCGACTGATTCAGGCGAAGGAAACATCCGCGTCGGAATGACCGGCATCGTCTCCTCGTTCGGTCGCTGATAGTTCAAGTCGATCTGCGCCAGCCGCTCGATCACCTCGGAATCATGCTTGAACGCGTCGAGCATCTCGTCGCGCCGCGCGACTTCGTTGCGGTGATCCTTCACCGCCGCTGCCAGCCGCTGCTCTTCGACCAGCAATTCGCAATGCTCGCGAATGATCGGCAGCACCACGGTCGGCGCATACACCGCAAACGACAGCAGCGCCAGCAGCAGGAACATCACCCGGTGGCCCATCGGCGAGCGGGGCACGGGCGTCGAGACATATTGTCGATGTTCGGCGTCCTGCATCCCTGACTCCGCCGCCGCCCTTCAGAGCCGGCGCGTCCTCGCGCTGGTGAAAGCGTCAGCAATGCACCACCGCACGCCGCGCCCTTCTCACTTCACCGGACTGAGACGAGCCCGGCTCCGATCGTTTCCACCGCGCCCGCGCCGTTGAATCTAGCGCTTGTTCCACATCGCCCCGCCGTACCGCGCGGAACTTCCCAGTTCGTCTTCAATTCGCAGCAACTGGTTGTACTTCGCCAGCCGGTCGCTTCGCGAAAGACTGCCCGTCTTGATCTGTCCGGCGCCCGTCGCCACGGCCAGATCGGCGATGAACGGATCCTCCGTCTCGCCGCTGCGATGGCTGATCACCGCCGTGTATCCGTGTCGAATCGCCAGCCGAACCGCCGCCAGCGTCTCCGTCAGCGTGCCGATCTGATTCACCTTCACCAGAATGCTGTTTCCGCAGCCGGCGTCGATGCCCTTCTGCAGATACTTCGGATTCGTCACGAACAGATCATCGCCGACCAGTTGCGTCGTGCGGCCCATCCGCGCCGTCAACTTCGCCCAGCCATCCCAGTCGTTCTCACCCAGCCCATCTTCAAGGCTGCGGATCGGCCACTTCTTCGCCTTCTCCGCCCAATAGTCCACCATTTCGTCGCTCGTCGCGATTCGATTCGGATTGCTCTTGAAGAACTTGTATTTGTTCGGCGCGCCCGCCTCGCTGGCCAGTTCGCTGCACGCCGGATCGAGTGCGAAAAAGATCTGCTCGCCGAGCTTGTATCCCGCCTTTTCGACTGCGGTCGCAATCAGTTCAAACGCCTCGTCATTGCTCTTGAGGTCGGGCGCATATCCGCCCTCATCGCCGACCGCGGTGTTGTACTTCTTCTCTTTCAACACCTTCTTCAGCGAATGAAAAATCTCTGCACCCCACCGCAGGGCTTCGCGAAAGCTCGGCGCGCCCCACGGCTGCACCATGAACTCCTGAAAGTCCACCGTGCTGTCAGCATGCTTGCCGCCGTTCAGAATGTTCATCATCGGGCATGGCAGAATGTTGGCATCGGCCCCGCCCAGGTATCGATACAAAGGCAGACCCAGCGCCGAGGCCGCCGCCCGCGCCGTCGCCATCGACACCGCCAGGATCGCGTTCGCCCCCAGCTTGCCCTTATTCTCGGTGCCATCGAGCTGGATCAGCGCGGCATCGACACGCGCCTGCTGCGAGGCATCCATGCCGGTCACAGCCTTCGCGATCACGGTGTTGACGTTCGCCACCGCCTTCAGCACACCCTTGCCGTCGTACCGCGACTTGTCGCCGTCGCGCAATTCGACCGCTTCGTGCTCGCCGGTCGACGCCCCGCTCGGCACGATCGCCCAGCCAAACCCGCCTCCCGCCAGCGTCACCGTCGCTTCGACCGTCGGATTGCCGCGCGAGTCCAGCACTTCCCGGGAACGAACCTGATTGATGTCCATCTTCATGCGCGCGTCTTCCGTCAACCCATGAGGTTGCAAGTGTATCGACCGCCCCGCGCACACCCCTGCACGACGGCTTATTCCGCATCAATGTAGACCTGTACGTGCACGGCGACAAGCAATTATTGCGCGAAGACCGAAAAACGTGTGCCACTGCTCTGTGAGCAGTGCGAACGCGAGTCATCGCTGATTCTTGGAGACTGGTCTGATCGGAGTCACAACAGGTCGCTACCCGCGCGGTGGGCAATGGAATTTCGAATTACTTCCTCTGCCGCGCCGCCTTGAGAAACGCGCGAACCCGCCCGCGATCCAACTCCGCCGTCGTCTTGCCCCCGCGCTTCAGCGCCGTCCCCACGATCGCGCCATCAGCCACCGCCAGTAGCCCACCCACGCTCTTCGCATCCACCCCCGAGCCGATCCAAACCGGTCGATCCGGCACCGCCGATTTCACCCGGCGCAGGTCGTCCATATCCGTCGCAACGCCGGTCGCCGTGCCGCTCACGATCAGAATGTCCGCCCCCGCCCTATACGCGGTTTCCTCCGCCGCAAGCCCGATGTCCGGCTGACTGATCGGCGCGGCGTGCTTGACATGCACATCCGCCGCGATGAGCACCTCGGGGCACAACCGCTTCCGCGTCGCCAACACCTCCCGCGCCCGACCGCTGATCATGCCCTGATCGGTCGCATACACGCCCGACAGCACATTCACGCGCACCAGCGCCGCATCGGCCGCTGCCGCGATTCCCAGTGCTGAAAACGCGTCATTTCGCAGTACGTTGATGCCGATCTGGATCTCGACCTGCTCGCGAACCGCCCGCGCGATGATCGCCATCGCCGCTACTGTCTCCGTCGGCGCGTGTTCCGCCACGAACGGCGCATCCCCGAAATTTTCCAGCATGACCGCGTCGAAACCGGCCTCCGCCAGCAGCCGGGCCTCGGACACCGCTCGCTCCAGCAGCGCGTCCATCCCCAATTTGGCCCGCGCAGCCCCCGGCAGGGCCGGCAGATGCACCATTCCCACCAGCATCTTGTGTTTCAACGTGCGGCCTCGGCGTGTCACTTGGATTGGAGGATCGATTCGCTGAAGGTCTTCCAGAACGTGTAGAGCGTCAGAGCGGTCGGAATGCACAACGCCGACACCGCCAGCCCCAGCCACGACAGCCCCTGTTTCTCGTTTCGCTTCTGCCCCAGGCTGTTAAAGCCGATGGCCCCGGCGCCCAACGAAATGACCAGCGTCAACGCCGTCAGACCCAGCACCAAATTCGGCCGGTACTGCCCATAGCCTTCGGACGCGTTGTAGTTGATGACGTTGTTCTTCGAGTCGTATCCGCGTACCGCGCACACTGCCAGCGCCCCCACGGTCAGCACCGCCAGCATCGCCAGCAGCACGCTCGTCCGGGCCTGGGTGGTAAACGATCGAAAATTCAACTTCTTCATGGAGCATCACCTTTGGAAAACACGGTTTCGCGAGCCCCGATCCGGCCGGCCCGCGTCCACGGGCCCGTCCACCCGCGGCTATCATGATATCGTCGCGCCGCGGACCTGTGGACAGCCCGCGCCGCCCGCCCGGAGTCAGCCGCACATGACCGACGCCAAGCCGCCCCATCCCCCCTGCCCGGCCATTCGCGTCATGATGATGCCGCGGGACACCAACGCCCACGGCACCATCTTCGGCGGCGTCCTGCTCTCTTACCTCGATCAGGCCGGCGCCATCGAGGCCCGCCGGCATGGCGGCCAGACCCTCGTCACCGTCGCCATGGACAGGGTCGAATTCAAGCAACCCGTCTTCGTCGGAGACGTCCTCAGTTTCTACGCCAGCGTCATCAAGATCGGTCGCACCTCGATTCGGATCCGCGTCGATGTCGAGGCCGAGCGGTTCGCATCGCCCAACGAACAGATATCCGTCACCGCCGCCGAACTCGTCTACGTCGCGGTGGATCAACACCGCCGCCCGATGCCCATCATCTCTCAACCCGCCAAGACGCCATGACCACCGATCCACCCGGCCCGCGACTCTTCACGATCGGTCACTCCAACCAGACCGCCGCGCGATTCGTCGAACTGTTGGCCCGCCACGGCATTGAGACGTTAGTAGATGTGCGATCGGCCCCCTACTCGCGCTACTGTCCGCACTTCAACAAACCTGTCCTAGAAGCCTCAATCACGGCGGCCGGCCTGCGCTATGTCTATCTGGGCGACAAACTCGGCGGCATGCCAAAAGACGAATCGCTCTACGACGACACCGGTTCACCCGATTACGACCGAATCGCCGCCGCCCCGTTCTTCATCGACGGAATCCGCCAACTGATCGCCCTGCTCCCGGACGCCCGCTGCGCCATGATGTGCGCCGAGGAAAACCCGCAACACTGCCACCGCCATCGCCTAGTCGAACCGGCCCTGGTCGCAAGCGGCATCGACATCCGCCACATCCGCGGCGACGGCCGAATCGAATCCAGCGAAGACCTGGACTCAAAAGAAGACAAGTCGCAATTACGCCTCTTCTGATGTCGTACCGATAAACAGACAATCGTGTGCCACTGCTCTGTGAGTGCTCGGTAGAAATCCCTCATCTTTGTGCGGCATTTTAGCCGTAACAAGAGCATGGACACCAAGCGAAGCATGACGCGTTCGCCCGTGAGACTGGCCAGGACGGCCT
>Ga0268299_1000330_pt1 | contig 161519 bp, 162 predicted proteins | sample NOBtaG_FD_193484 | JGI IMG/M metagenome (GOLD analysis project Ga0268299, IMG submission 193484) | Activated sludge microbial communities from bioreactor in Nijmegen, Gelderland, Netherland - NOB reactor | ecosystem: Engineered > Bioreactor > Aerobic > Activated sludge | place: Netherlands... | reverse complement strand
AAACAGCGAACCTTATCTATGCGGCGACAGATGTTTTATGCCGATAAATCAATTAATCCAATCCCGATGAGCCAAACCATCTCTTAATCTACGCAACTATCTGTCCAGATTGCTTTGACGACATACATGCAAGAATTTTAAAAGACTTTAGATTGCCGATGCTGCAAAGCATAAAATCCAGAATATTATCTGGAATGAAATGAAAGCCAATCATCGGTAAACCAACGGTATTTGCGAGCGTTTCCACAAAACCATCTTACAGGAGTTCTATCAGGTGGGATTTCGGGGTAGATTTACCAGTCCATTGAAGAGTTACAATACGAATTGGATGACTGGATGGGGTATTACAACAGTACACATACTCATCAGGCAGGATGTGCTGTGGCCGCATTCCCATGCAAGCTTTAATTGATGCAAAGGGGATATGGGACGATAAAATCACCGCATTGAATAACTGAATTTGATCTAACACGCACCTCGTCAAATCGGGTAACTGTCAGATGGGTCTGAATTACTACAATTTTAACTATTGCGCATCGACCCACTCATAAGCTGATTGTTTAGCATCATCATATGCTTCATTTTGATTAGATCTGGGCTCAGTAAAACTTTCATAAGCAACTACACCTTTCTCATCAAGAATCCTGAACCTCCCATTCCAACGACCTGAATTATCATCACATTCGGCATTGCTAATAATACTGAACCCTTTATATTTGATTTCCATTAAATTACTCCATAGGTATAGCGAGTTAATAAAAAAGAAAACAGAAAAACTCATATAGGAATAATTTTCTTTTTTATCAAAAATCTCCGCAACAAATGCTGCGAAGGAGAGAGTGTTATTCGATTATTTGGTTGGATATATAGGATGTGATAGTTTTTTCGATCCCCATCGAGCACCGAAAATGCTTGCAAATAATGCGACTATATAACTGATAAAAGTTAACCACAGAATTCCACTTGCATACTGCCGGACTTCATTTGCCTTTTTCTCAATATCTTTACCTATTTTATCGGCTTTAGTTTTAACTGAATTTACCAATTCATCGACTTGTTTCTCATCCAGCTCAGTACTGCTCGCAATAATTTCCTTTGCTTGTTTTTCATCACCTTGAATTAAAGCAAAAGCCATTGAACGTAAAGCCTGAGGATCAATTGAATCTGAAGCATTTTGACTTTTTGAATTTGAATTATCCTGTTGTTGAGATGAATCCGTATCGTCTTGAGAGCCACCTTTCTTAATCCCCTGTTTTAAAGAGCTTATCAAAGGTTGAAAAGATGAAGGGAGCTGTTTATTGTCTACCGAAGCAACATTTGGCAGGTTCATACCAACCGTGGCTGTAGTTTTAACGGCGCTAGCAGCTGAACTCAGTAAGCTATTTACTCCCATTGCACCTAATAAAATCGCAATAAGGATTGTGCACGACCACATAACCAGACCGTGTAGCATCAATGTCCCTTGATCAGCATTGCCTGAAAGTTTGCCTACAAGCAGTCCGCCACAAAAGTAAGTAATCAAAATGGTTCCTATTAACCAAGCATATAAAGCAATACTCAATGTTAAGGATTCGGATTTGACATCAGTATCATGAGGATTGGGAATTTCTACAATGCTTAAACCAATCGCCGAGCTCAATGTGAATAATAACCAGCTTAAAGCATATATAAAAACCAGACTGGCAAAGATTGCACCCCAATGAATTGTCCAGCCAGTGTATGTTGTTGTAGGTATGGGAATTTCATTATTTGTACTAGAATACATTTTTAATCCTTAGTTAATGATGGATGGAAAACAAAGATACACAACTTGCTTTTAAGCGTATGTACGATTCCCAACTTTTATCTAAGGTACCGCAGATGTACTGCAGATTAAATCTGCCCTCCCAGTGTCCCGGAATGACTTGATTATTCACCTCTTGCGGCCGATCGTGGATGGATACCGTATCAATAATGCCGCCCCGGGCATTGCCTTTGGTATTGAAGTGTCTGGATTGACGCATCACCCGTTGCGCCCGCAATTGCCGGAGCAGCTCCTTTTTTAAAGCACTATGTAATTGAATAAAAATCATTTTATAGAGAGTTTCATGTGAAATATGCATAGTCGATGCTTCAGGATCAGTTTGTTTCAGCCAACCCACCACTGGGTCGGGCGGCCACTTACCAGTCAGTTTGTCCGATACAATAGTGCATAAGTTGATGTTGTCATTAAGCTTACAAGTCTTTGGCGGTTTGGCTTTCGTCCAGACGTGTCTATCGGCTGCTACAGCACGGTATTTCGACAATCCACCATTGCGGTAGATTTCTCGGGAAACCGTTGACGGGGTCCTGTTGAGATTTCTGGCAATCGCCCTAAAGGATAAATTAGCCGATAGTCCTCGTGATATTTTCTCACGCTCTAGTAACGACAAGTCCCTGGCCGAACGTTTGGGCGGCGATGGCTTTATTCCATCGATTTTTTGTAAGTAGCAGAATACCGAACCGGCATGTTTATTCAATTGCCGACCGATTTCGCTCAACGATTACCTTGTGACCATAGCTGCCACATCGTTTCCTGTGGATGATAAGTAAAACTTCGTTTTGAAGTTGATGATTCATGTGCTCACTCCAAAAATGTAAACTATACAATTTAAGCGTTGCTTTCATCCATTGAATCTCCAACTCCTTTGCTTGCCTCCTGTACTCATCGTAGTTTGCTATGAAGGAATGTATATTTTATGAAAGGCCGGTACTTTCCGTAAAACGGCTAAGGAAACACTGATCTATTCGATCGCATCGAATAGAGTTACAGAGGTTTGATAAAAATACATGGCTATAGATAAAAATGGAATAGAGCGATGCAATCAAGCTTTTCTGACCTGGAATATCCGGCAAAGAAGAAACAAACCCGACGAGATCGTTTTTCGGATGAAGGCGCGGAAGATGCTGTATACGATAGCCAAGCCATTCGTCGCTTTGTTGGTATGGATCTGAATCGGGAAGGGGTGCCGGATGCGACGACTCTGCTGAGATTTCGCCATTTGCTGGAAGCGCATCCTCTGACGGAATCGATCTTTGATGTAATTGATGCACACCTGACTGAGCGCGGACTATTTCTTCGCGAAGGCACGATTGTTGATGCTACGCTGATTTCAGCCCCTCCTTCGACTAAGAACAAGGAACGGGCGCGCGATAGTGCAATTCAAGCCAGAATATGGCAAATTCTAACCTAATATCCCAAAACCGTTCGCTTAGCCCCTGGGGTGCGGTGCATTAATCAGCGTTTCCTTAGAACAATTCTTTGTGAAATCATTGATCCCAAGAAATTTGTTATGAGGGATGCAAACAATTACTGCGCGATTTAATCGATGGCAATAACCGCAAACCTATATGCAGATTGAGAATGAATAATCCCTCCAAATCAGCATTGGCATTATTTGATGAGAAGGGGAGAAAATAATTTCTTTAAAGAGCGCATCAGAAATTTACACTTTCTCCACACAAATTAAAAAAACAATAACTTTATATCTGAGCAGCTAATAATTGGAATATAACGAATGGTAAGAAGTGAGTGACAATGTAACTTCTGACATGAAGCCATTGGAATAAACATGGAATTAACAATGTTCCAGAAATTGAATCTTTGTGTGATGCGGCCTACAACGATGTTATCTTAAAAATCAATCGGCCGGATGCTCTTATTTCCCTGTCTCCATTACAAAAAATACTAAAGGTCCTAGCTTGAAATGAATAGATTAAAGCGCTGCATTTGCCCATAAAAACAGCGCATTTAGTAGCAATAAATGCGCCGTTAAACTGAGAAGGATTGATTTAACCCAGTTATCTCTGCGCCTGAAAGAACAAAGATAACTGGAAGATACAGCTAAATTATATGGAGATAGCTAGCATCTAAATCGATGATGCTTTAAATCTGTTTACCAATCTGTACGCTAGCACACATAAATAATAATGAGTGGATTTAAACAAATTTTTCGTGCGGCGGAATAAATGCCTACCCTGGTAAAGAGGAAAGGAAACATCAAAGTCCCTATCACTCATTGGTGAGAAAGCGCACAGATCTATTGGTTTAAAGTTAAGATAATAAATCTCCTTCAAATTACTGAGAAACTATTATGTATGCAATTTTTCTTGCAGGAACAAAGCCATTACGTGCAGAAACCACTCCGCCCACCCCCATATCCCCGGAAATCATACCGCCCCAAGAACAACCGCCAGAAATAATTCCCCCCGAATTTGATCCATTGCCAGAAATTCCTCCCCAACCTATTTCTCCAGAGCGAATTCCTCCCGAGAGAGATCCCGCGCGGCAGTTTCCTCAAAAATAAAATTCAAGACAGCATCTGCATTTCTCCTAACTTGTTTCGATGTTTTTTTATAACATTCATCTGATCATTGATATGTATTTCTAACATCAGATGCTTAACTTTATATCAAGCATTCTTATACTTCTATAGAATGTGAATGGAGTATTATCATGGCTAAGTTGTAGGTTATGTCTATTATTGGCGGATTTCTGTTTGTTAACGCGCATGCGTTTTCTGAGGATCCTTTTTAACCGCACAACAATTCACATGACAAGACAAGCTAATACTTCCGATAAAAAAGATAATGTTTCGAACAAACAAACAAAATTATGATAAGAATGATGTTGAGGTAATGCCCAATCCTGAGTCAAGGAACGATCAACAAGGAGATCCACACTTGAAATAACATTTCCTATGATCCGCGTCGGTGGATATTTGCTTATTTCAAAGCGTGATAACGTGCATACTATTATATGAGTAATTGCATCACCACAATTTGTCATAAAGGAGAATTACAATGTTGCAGAAAAATAATTTTATACGGATGTGGCTGTATATTTTCGGTGGAATATTCCTGTTAATCAATGACTTGGCCCTGGCTCAAAGTGATAGATCCAGTGTTATCTTGGAAAATGAAGCCGTGCAAAGATCCATTGATTCCCGAATTGGAAATAGTCCTTCTGGAAGCGACCCCAATGATTCGACAGGATTACCCGCACCCGGACGCCCTTTTAATCCCCCTGGTATCAATACTCAACCGTCCGGTTTTAATACCGACCGTCCTACCAGTCTACATTCCCCCAATCCGTCAGCATTCAATCCCGGGACCCCTTCCGGGGCAAATCAGGTTTATCCATAGTTTCATTTGACGATGGGAAGAAATTATTTTCCACAAAAATTAGTTTAATCCCAAATCTGTAGGCAATTTCCCATTAGCTTGATGCAGTTATAACCCGTTCCGGCGGGTTTGTTGAGCTATTTAATCGTAACTGGCAAGCATTGTGTCACCCGAGCTCCACCCATACCGGCTGATGATCCGAAGCTGCGGTTTCAGCATCAATGCCATGTATTTTAAGGTGCTTTACTAATCCATCGGTAATCAGCACAAAGTCATAGCATTCTGCCCGGTCGACGAAATCTACCGGGTGTATGCCAACGGTGGGTGCATGGGGTATGCCAGGATTCAGTACCGACCAGGTATCGTGAAAGTTTGGAGTGTCATCGTTGAATGGCGCGAGAATCTGCGCGTGTTCGGGCGCTGTGGCCGGGAAGTTGAGATCGCCGCACAATATCGCTTCTCCGGGTCGGGGAAAGACTTCGAAAGTCCCGCCTCGCTCTTCGGTCAGAAATTTTCGTTGCGATAGGGTATGCGCTTCACGATGCAAGTGGCGGATAGCATCTATCTGGACTTGGCGTTGAGGGTGCGAGTAGTACTCTAGATGTGTCGTCATCACGCGCAACAGACCGAATTCCGTTGTTGTTACGACCGCTTCCACCAGTACACGCTGCATGCTGGGTGTGGTTAATTCCGCCTGCCACGGCAACAGATGCCGCCAAATTTGACCGACAGGCAAGCGGGTGAATATGGCGTTGCCAAACTGACTGCGTCCACCAAAGCTGTCCGGCACATCGGTGGCTGCGCCATAGATTGCAGTGTAGCCGGGCAATTGTGCTGAAAGTTCATCAACCTGATTCTCGTCCCGGCTGCCCGGCAGGCCGGGGAAATTGACCGCGACTTCCTGCAGGCAGATGACATCAAATTCGCCTATCTTACGGATCGTCCGGATGATGCGTGCAAGATCGACTTGTCCATCCATTCCACGTCCCCATTGGATGTTCCAGCTCAACAGTTTCATGATTTTTCTCCTTGTACACAGTGTCGGATCGATAACTGTGCCCGTCCTGGTGAAAATATGCCAATATCCTATTAATATTTTAATCGGATTGATCGGCCATTTGCAGCCTTTGCAGCAGCGGATACGGATCAATCGGAATGCGACTGAGCTTAAATTTTATCCTGGCCTGTTCCCATTGCGAGTTCATAGTAAGTGCTTTATAAGTTGGGATAAAACTCGTGCTTGATCCGATCGACGTAATCGATCAAATTCTTTTTTTCTAACCCGTATTCTTTCAGCGGCGATTCAATGGGGCAATCGATAATATTGATGAGTAACCCGAATGCGGATGCATCGAGTGTTGTGGGTTGATCGCCCAGGAAATATTTTTTGTCATCTAGTGTTGCAGATAACGCATCGATATCTTGCTTGCCGAGCGCGAAAATTTCCTCCGCCTGGTGTCTGCCGGTGCCATGACCGTAAATTTGTCGCTGGATTTTCCGGCGCGTGCGATGGGCGATGACATCCCTAAGGACGGGTGGCAATCCACCAAAAATCGCCTGCTTGTTGATTTGCCAGTTTTCGTCCGTGTATTGCCAGCGTGAATAAAGTGCGGCCCAGAACAGATGCTCCTCGAGTAAGCGCTGCATAGCAACCGATATTGCCAGTTCGACATTGTTCAATGCTTTATCCAGATTCTGATAAGAAGATTTTAAGTAAGTGATGATGAAACGCGAATCTCCAATGGATCTGCCGCTGTCCTCAATGTAAGGCAGTTTTCCTTTGGGGGCCCCTAGCGGCAATACAGGTACAATCTGATAATCAATTTCAGCCATTCGCAAGTAAGTTTCTATTTTGCAGCAGAAAGGACTTAAATTCGGGATACCCCAAGTACGTTCAAATTGATAAAGCTTCAGCATGTCTACAACCTTAAGTGTGATTAATCGAGTGTTTGCTTGTATAATGCAAGTAACTTTATCGCATAAACTTGTTAATAGCAAGTGACTGTGAAGGTATTGTGTGATTCACTTTTTTATATCATAGAGATTAATGACATGGTTGATCATGACCAACAAAACCACGAACGATCTTGTTGTCCGATAGCTTGTGCCTTGGATCATTTAGGGGACAAATGGACTTTATTGATTATCCGGGACTTGTTGTTGGGTAAAAAGCGTTATCAAGAATTCCTCGAATCACCCGAGCAAATTGCTACCAATATATTGGCAAATCGGCTTAAGAAACTGGAAGCCACCGGTTTTTTAACGCAGCAGGTATATCAGAAAAACCCGGTACGATACGAATATGTGCTGACAAAAAAGGGGGAGGATCTAAGGCAGGTCTTGCAAGCACTAGTGGAATGGGGAAAGACATACTATCCGGGCACAGAAGTTTTTAAACCGTACGGGTGAAATAGTAGTTTTCCATCTTGTCGAGCGCCCCGTAATAAATTTGGGGGCGCTCAATAGAAAGAATTATGCAATGGATTCCGGTTTTTCTCCGGTCTCACGGTTTTGCGTCGCGGCAATGTTGCTTTCTAATGTCATAACTCGTAATTCCAATCTTGCAATTAATGCTTTGGTCTCAGGAGATTCCATCGGAGCGTGCGGTTTAGGCGCAGAGCTTTGAATTTCCAAAGCCTCGACGCGCGTTTGTAGCTGCTCCGGAAGTTTTTCTGTTTCCGGGCCTGCAAGGTGTGTAAACTCCACGCTATCTTCATAAGGCTCACGTGTGGTGCCGGTTGCCTTGATAATGGCACCTGCGATCAAACCGCCTACAATCGCGATGATAAGGGTTATCATAATGCCATTAAACTGTCCGATTGCGATGCCGGGAACGACCAGGAAGGCACTGATACCACCTAATAATCCGGGCATTCCGTGCAAATTATGCACACCACAGGTATCCACGATTTTAAATTTCGATTCCAGTAACGGCTGCAAAAAGACATAGCCTAAAACAGAAAGTATTCCGGCGAGCAAACCGATACCGAAAGCTCCAGTAGGCGATACGACATCGCATACGGAACCGATAGCCACGCCGCCAGCCAATGCGGCATTAGCCATATCCACCATGGAGGTTTTGCCGTGATGCAGTTTGGAACTCAGGAAATAAGTGGCGATGGTCGCGCCGCACAATGCCAACAGGGTGTTGGCCACAGTTTGCGGCATGTTTTCTAATGGCACTAACGCAGTGGCAAAGCTTGGCCAAAATAACCATAGCACCATGGAACCCAACATGGCGAATCGATCCGAAGTATGATCCGATTCGATCAGTTTGCTGCGCTGATACTCGGTGGTTAAAACAATGGACATACTCAATCCGAAATAAGCGCCGAAAGCATGAATGACCATCGAACCAGCGGTATCCTGGAATCCCGTGGTATAGCCGATGGCATCATCGAGCACAATCCATTCGTTCAGAAGATAAAGCGGAACAACTAACAGTGCCAACAGAGCATATTGAAATACGCGTAAACGGCCCAATACCGCACCCATGGCGATCAGGGTTGTAGCAACGGATAATTCCGCGAACAACAGCGAATCAAGGGTATGCGGCGATAACTGGTGTCCGAAAATACCGTTTGCGCGTAACAGAATGTAGAGCGGAAGCCCTACGGCCACAACCAAATAGGTGCCGGTTACCGCGCCAAAGCCATAACGGCGCACAAATACCATTAGAAAACCGAAACCAATCAATAGCATGGCCAAGATATGAATGATGTAATTATACTGCGCGACAACACGCGCTTCACTTAAAACGGGCGTTTCTGCACTGACTAAGCCGCTGAAACTCAGGAGAAGCAGACCGATTGCTCCTGATAGTATCGGATTAAAGCTTTTACTCATGTGATTTTCCTTATTTTAGTGATTTCTCGGGTTAATCCTCGACGAGATCTAGAGGAAGGGGTATAGGATGTTGAAGCTACAAAACCCCACCGAGAGTGTGAGCTTTAATTACCTCAAAGACAATAGGGATTAGAGAAATAATTATGAAGTGGGCAGACTGCAGGGGATTCCACAATCGTATTGTGCAGGATGGCGCGTTACAGAACCCTAGGTTATTGCTAATTCACAGCACTAAATAAAAACGGGAACCTAAGCCCCCGTTGAGGATTAAATCCAAGTCTAAATTGCAGCCTCTTTTCTGCGATGTGCCATGAATCCGATCACCCCTAAACCCGCTAATAACATGGCATAAGTTTCGGGTTCCGGGACAGCCGTAACGTTGATGTAATCATAGCGTGTTGTTGATTCCCAAACCGAACCCAGCGCTATACCGCCGGTGAGAATAGGGTTGTCATCATGGAAATGCCCGCCTGACATTCCATTGATTGTGACATCGAAGTCTCCATCTATTGCCCGAACCTGAACGGTATTGTCGTTGTCGTTCAAAACTCCAGGAGCTACGTGATAAGTATTGATAATTTCAAAACCAAAACCATTCTCAGGCGTATGTTTTAATAGACTAACTGTATTCCTGCCTGCATCGTCACCCCAAGAAGGTGTATTAATCCATAGCCGATAGTACGTTCCATCCACCCATCCATCCATATTTTGCACACGAAATACGATTTGACCGTTGTACCAATCATCGCCGCCACCCAGCGGGTTGAAACGGGTCGTTATCTCATAATTCGCCCAAGTGGAATCTCCTTCGTGCGTCATAATATAAGCATATCTCGGCTCCCAGGCGTAGAACCTTGCGTTCTGACTCAACCATCATCCATGGTGGCATGGCCTTTCTGAACTTCCCATGCAGATCCCAAGCTCGTGCCGCTAAAATCATCGCTGAATAGCGTAACTGCATGAACCGTATTAACACTTACAAAAATCAATCCACCCAATAGCGTGCTGATTAAATTAACTTTAAAAGCCTTCATTATTTCTTCTCCTAAAATAAACTCCATAAACGAAATGGACAGAGCAGTCAGACTGCCTTGTATTCTCGAATTCGCCCAGTATTGCAGCACTTCATTATCGTATGGTCACTGTAAACCAATTTGATGTAAATCAATAAAAAGTGAATTGGCAATGGGAACGAACGATTAATCGCCGGGTTGGTAAAACCTGAAAGTGTCGAGTAATGGTTTGTTAGCTTTTGGTTGAGACTTGCTATTCCAGGATCGTGCGGGCGTGATAGATCACGAATTGAGAACATTGTTGATGAATCACATATCTTTCTGTTCCGTAATCTATATTCGTGATTCTGTATTTGATGTTTTTTTTGTTTTGTGTGCAAACGAGTGGGACTGTTAGAGATCTTAATTCGAGCCGAGTATAGCGTAAAATTGTATAGCTGCTTACTAGCGGTAAATAGTACGATGTATACCGGCTTTTAAAGCTTGAATAGCATCTTCCGTGCTGGTTACGATTTGCCGATGCGGACAAAAAATATTTTTAGCCAGTTCGCGTTGCGCGTTAAATTGCTGCACCAATTCAATTTTTTGCCATTCCGGTGTACGAGGTTGTATCCAGGTTTTATCATCTCTTCCAAGCGCATACAGTTTCCGTTCGCTGGTAGCGCAACGGATGCCCTCGTAGCTGACATTGAGGGCGCCTGTCGATGATTTGACGACTAAAGTAAAGCGAATCACACCATCTTCACCGATATCAATGGAAGTCGGATCCACCAAATACCGATTACCGGAGGCAACGCCCGCATCGAATTCCATCAGGTTTGTCGCATCGGGGTAAGCAGGGAGTTGTGCCAATTGCTCGACCCACGGCTTGTCGCTTTCAAATTGATCTTTGAATGGTGGCTTGGCACAGGCCAGCAGCAAGAGGCAGAGTAAAACACAAATTCGTTTCATGCACCGGATAAATCTTTCAACAATGAGGCGCGGATATTGCCGTCGACCGTATGGATCGATGCTTGATAAACGGGATGATCAACACCCATACTCAAAGCCGCGCCGCGATGAAGCGATTGAATCATCTCGGAAGTGAGCTCAAAGCGAAGAAAATGGACCGCTGATGTTTTTTCGCTATTTTCCCGTTCAAGATCCTCGTCAGCGATGGCATATACCGGTGTATGCTCAGCAATTCTGACCCACACCTTATCTTCTATACCAATCAAATCGGCCAATCTGGCGGCACGTACTGCAGGATCGGGGTATTCAATCAACATCGTGGCCTTCCAGTTATGCCCATCCGGAATCAATGGCGCGTATGTTTCAAGTTCGTGCAGGATTTCATCTTCTTGAAAAATACGTTCAACATACAACATTTCCTGGATTTGATAGCGGATAGTTAAGGCGTCTTCGAAAATAAGCGTGATATTTTCTCCCAGCGGAATTTTTCGCGTTTTTTTATGCGCCATCACCTGGACGCGAAAATCATTGCGGATTTTGGCATATGCTTCCAGTGTCAGTAGATCATCGCGGGTAATTTTAGTCATGTATTTTTCAGTAGGAGTGGATTGGGTAACCGGCGTAAGGTCATCAGCCGATTGGGGTGTGGAGTCGGAACCGTAAGCCATGCATAATAAAGTTAGCGGGTGGAGCTTTTGTGCCTTGCTTGCACCGATACCTTGCTCGATATGCCGCGCAGCAATGGCGCAATCCGAACTAATGTAATCTGGATCGGAAGCAGCCATTTGTTTGAAAACGGGACGGCCAATTTTCATGGAGTCCGCAAAATGCTCGCTTTTTACACCCCAGGTTCCATCATGGCCTGAGCAGCGTTCGACAGTGTTGATGGTTGTTTCCGGAATAAGCTGCAATATATCGCGCGTCTTTTTTCCAATGTTTTGTACCCTTTGATGGCAAGGAATATGATAAGCCACAGTGCCGAGGGATTTTTTGAAATCCGTTTTGAGCAATTTATCCTGATTTCTTAATGCCAAGTATTCAAATGGGTCAAACATCGCAGCGGCGACGATTTGAACTGCTTCATCCTCAGGAAATAAGAGTGGCAATTCCTGTTTGTACATCAACGTGCAAGAAGGTACTGCGGAGAGAATGGCATATCCTTCCCGGGCTAATTTCAGCAACTGTGGAATATTTTTATTTTTAAGTTTCTCTACCGTATCCAAGTCACCCAGTTCCAGCTTAGGCATGCCGCAACACGCTTCTTTTTCAACCAGACAGGTGGGAATCTCGTTATGTGCCAGTATTTTTAATAAATCATGTCCAATACCGGGCTCGTTATAGTTGATGTAGCAAGTCGCATAAATGGCAACTTTTCCGGGTGTGCGGGTACCCTCAATGACAGGAAAGCTGGAATTGGATTGCGCATTTGAACGAAATTTCCGGGATGCATACTCCGGTAATTTTCTGTCGGCATGAATTCCCAACACGCTATCCATCAGCTTCCGTGCGGCGGGTGCTTTGTTTACTGCATTAACCGTTTGAACCACGACAGGAATAGTAGCTAACGTGCCCATCAGGTCGGTGCTTGACAGCAATTTGTCACGAAACCCTGCACCCTGGCGCTTATATTTGACCGACTTTGCGCGCAGCATCAAATGCGGGAAATCGATATTCCATTCATGCGGCGGCACGTAAGGGCATTTGGTCATAAAGCACATATCGCAGAGATAACAGCGCTCAACCACTTCCCAGAACTGGTTTTGGTCGACGCCATTCAATTCACCTGTAGTGCTCTCATCGATCAGATCAAACAGACGTGGAAAAGCCGTGCATAAATTGACGCAACGCCGACATCCGTGGCAAATATCGAAAACCCGCTCCAATTCCTGGTTCAAGCTGGCTTCGCTATAAAAATCAGGATTTTTCCAATCGATGGGATGGCGCTTGGGTGCTTCGAGACTGCCTTCGCGGGTGGTCATAATAAATTTTGCATATCAAAAATTTTGAATAAAGTGACGCCGGGGTTTAACCAAAAAGCCAATCCAGATACCCCCCGGACTTCTAGCTATGCAACCATATCATGGTGCGAATCAGTCAGCCAAGCCATCCAACGCACGCTGGAAACGATTGGCATGAGAGCGCTCGGCTTTGGCAAGAGTTTCAAACCAGTCGGCGATTTCATCGAATCCCTCGTCGCGAGCTGTTTTTGCCATACCGGGATACATATCGGTGTATTCATGTGTTTCTCCCGCAATGGCAGTTTTCAGATTGTCGCGAGAAGCGCCAAAGGGCATGCCGGTAGCCGGATCGCCACAATTCTCCAGATATTCCAGATGGCCATGTGCATGACCTGTTTCGCCTTCGGCAGTAGAACGAAATACGGCAGCTACGTCATTTTGCCCTTCTACATCCGCTTTGGCTGCGAAATACAAGTAGCGACGATTGGCTTGAGATTCTCCGGCAAAAGCGGCTTTCAGATTACCTTCAGTTTTAGATCCTTTAAGTTCCATCATTTTCTCCTTTTTGATTAATATGTAGTTATATTTGATATCGATGAAGAAATGTATTTATGTATTGCGCAAAAAAAATCAAGATTAGCTGATAGATGAAGGTATGAGGTAATAGTTGCAGCACCTTGTCAACACTCTCTTAATCTATTCAGGACATGGTGAGTATGCATAAAATACAAAATCCGATCTGTTTAGGCAGACTATCGAAGGGCTTGTGGATTGTCAACTATCTGCTTGCAGATCGTTTGAGATGGATAAATTATCCGATCGATTCGTAATCCGGATTTACGTTGTGAATGATTCATCCTGTTGGGTAAAAGCAGTGAAAGAACTTTGCTAATATTCATCGCGGGCTTGCATTGTTGTAAAATCAATCGATTTGATCGCAGCAGATTATTTGCTGTTATGTTTTGAATCCGTGAGTTCCGTATTTCATTTTTATCAACCATTCTTTGTTTAATCGCTGCATCATCTAGCGTATGCCCTCACTTCCCTACTGGCGCCTTTCCGGTTTTTATTTCTTCTATTTTGCTTTTATTGGGGCTTTTGCACCGTATTGGAGTTTGTATCTCCAGTCATTGTCGTTTAGCGCATTGCAAATCGGTATTCTGATGTCCTTACTGTTGGTTACGCGCATCTTTTCTCCCGCTGCCTGGGGATGGTTGGCGGATCATACCGGCAAGCGAGTCTGGGTGGTGCAGATCGCGGCAATAAGCGGTTTTGTGAGTTTCTGCGGTTTCTTTGCAGGCACAGGGTTCGCCTGGATTTTTATCGTCATGCTGTTGATGAGTTTTTTTTGGAGTGCCTCACTGCCGTTGATGGAAGCTATTACCTTGTCTCACTTGGGAGATTATACCGATAAGTATGGGCGGATCCGATCCTGGGGGTCGGTTGGGTTCGTCGTGGCGGTGATCGGAATGGGTTATCTTTTGGAAGTGGTGGAGATTATCTGGCTGCTTTGGATTCTTTTAGGGCTTAAACTGGGCATTGTGATTTTTTCTTATCATATTCCTGACAAAGAAATCATGCACTACGCTACCGGATTGCTTTCGATACGGCAGATATGCTTGCGCCCGGAGGTGATGGCATTTTTACTGTCCAGTTTATTAATGCTGTTTGCGCACGGTGCATATTACACATTTTTCTCTATTTATCTGGTTGAGCATGGCTATGATAAAGGATTTGTCGGGTGGTTATGGGCAATTGGCGTAATTTGTGAAATTGGAATTTTTTTTATCATGCCATGGCTAATGCAACGATTTCTGCTAAAGCACATTCTGCTTTTCAGTTTTGCCTGTGCCATACTTCGTTTTGTATTGATAGGTCAATACGTCGAGTGGCCGCTGATTATTGTCATTGCGCAGATTTTACATGCAGCGACTTATGGGACGCATCATGTTGCAGCCATGATGGTGATTCATCAATTCTTTCAGGGGCGCCATCAAGCCAAAGGTCAGGCGATTTATACCAGTATCGCCTATGGGATGGGCGGAGCTTTGGGGGCGGTGTTCAGCGGTTATACCTGGGATTGGCTGGGAGCGGACAACACCTTTTTTATGAGTGCTGCAGCAGCGCTGGCGGGCATGATTCTAATTGCATGGAAAATGAAGTCATTCAATCACTAACGCGCGATAGTGTGGTTGGTTTGTTGAATCAGTAAAGTTTATGGGATAATTGCATATTAAGATCGATTTTATTTTTACTGATGCAGACTTTATACGACAAGCTTTGGAATCAACATATAGTACATACTGAATCGGATGATCCGGGCAGCATGGCATTGATCTATATTGACCGTCATTTAGTGCATGAAGTGACCAGCCCGCAAGCATTTGAAAGTCTCAAGCTGGCTGGGCGAAAGCCCTGGCGTCTTAACTCCATCCTCGCCGTTGCAGATCACAATGTTCCGACCACTGACCGCAGCCAAGGTATTCATGATCCTATTTCCCGCTTGCAGGTCGATACACTGGATCAAAATTGCGATGAACTGGGGATTACCGAATTCAAAATGAATGATTTGCGCCAGGGTATCGTACATGTCATTGGCCCTGAGCAAGGCGCGACGTTACCGGGAATGACAGTGGTTTGTGGCGACTCACACACTAGTACGCATGGCGCATTTGGATGTTTGGCATTCGGCATTGGCACATCTGAGGTCGAGCATGTGCTGGCAACGCAATGCTTGTTGATGAAAAAATCCAAGACTATGCGCATTTCGGTGGAAGGTGAATTGGGGCTGGGAGTCACTGCCAAAGATATTGCTTTGGCGATTATTGGTAAAATTGGCACTGCGGGTGGAACAGGTTATGCAATTGAATTCACAGGCAGCGCTATCCGCGCGCTATCAATGGAAGGACGAATGACGCTGTGCAATATGGCGATTGAAGCCGGTGCACGTGCAGGAATGGTGGCTGTAGATGATACGACCATCGATTATATCAAAGGACGGCCGTTTGCTCCCAAAAACGAACTATGGGATAGCGCTGTTGCATTTTGGCGTACACTGCATAGCGATGCCGATGCGGTGTTTGATCGCACAGTGGCATTGGACGCTGCACAGATCGAGCCGCAAGTGACCTGGGGTACTTCTCCGGAAATGGTGACAACAATCGATGGAGTCGTGCCTGATCCTGCGCATGTTTCTGATGAAGTGAAACGTCACGATATGCAGCAAGCATTGAATTACATGGGACTCAGTGCCAATACGCCGATTCAGCAGATTAACCTGGATAAGATTTTTATCGGTTCCTGCACCAATTCACGTATTGAAGATTTGCGCGCGGCGGCGGAGATTGTCAAAGGAAAACATATCGCGGTTAATATCAAACTGGCGCTGGTGGTTCCAGGATCAGGCCTGATCAAGAAACAGGCTGAGCAGGAAGGGTTGGATCAAATTTTTCTCTCGGCTGGGTTTGAGTGGCGTGAACCTGGCTGTTCCATGTGTTTGGCGATGAATGATGATCGATTAACCACTGGTGAGCGTTGTGCTTCAACCTCAAATCGGAATTTCGAAGGTCGTCAGGGACCTGGCGGAAGAACACATTTGGTTAGCCCTGCAATGGCTGCTGCTGCTGCGATTGCAGGACATTTTGTTGATGTGCGTAAATTTAATAACGAGCGATGAACAACAGTTTTGCTGCTGTTCGCAAATCACACCTATAATTCGGTAGCTAAATATAAATTAATGGAAAAATTCCAAACAATCACTGCGTTGGTAGCACCAATGGATCGCGCTAATGTTGATACGGATGCCATCATTCCGAAGCAGTTTCTCAAATCAATCAAACGCTCGGGTTTTGGTCAAAATCTATTTGATGAATGGCGTTATCTGGATCATGGTGAACCCGGTATGGATTCATCGCAACGTGAACCGAATCCGGCGTTTGTGTTAAATCAACCCCGTTACCAGGGGGTTCAGATATTGCTGGCGCGGGCAAATTTTGGGTGCGGATCAAGTCGTGAGCATGCTCCTTGGGCGCTCCAGGATTATGGCTTTCGCGTCATTATTGCGCCCAGTTTTGCTGATATCTTTTTTAATAATTGTTACAAGATTGGTTTATTGCCGGTTGTTCTTGACACGGCGATATTGGACAATTTATTTGAAGAAGTAAAATCAACAAAGGGATATCGGTTGACGGTAGATCTCCAGAATCAAGTCGTAACTACACCTAAAAGAGAAGAATTTACATTCGAAATTGATAGCTTTCGTAAACAGTGCTTGCTAAATGGTTTGGATGATATTGGCCTGACTCTGCAGCACGCTGAGAAAATTAGTCAATTTGAGCAGAAACGACGCAATGAACAGCCTTGGCTGTTTATGTGAGTGACCGTTTGATAAGTGGGATAAAATGAAAATTGCTGTGTTGGCGGGCGATGGTATCGGGCCAGAGATTGTTGCTCAGGCTGTTCGTGTATTAAATGCACTAAAAACTGATGGTTTGGGCATTGAACTGGAATACGGATTGATCGGAGGTTGTGCGGTTGATGCCACCGGTGAACCGTATCCTGACGCAACCCATCGCTTAACCAGTCAGGCGGATGCAGTTCTCCTGGGTGCTGTTGGAGGGCCGCAGTACGACAGCTTGCCGCGTCAGCAGCGGCCCGAGCGTGGTTTACTTGCGATTCGTAAAAAGCTTAATTTATTCGCTAATCTGCGCCCTGCAATGCTTTACCCTGAACTCGCCAATGCTTCCAGTTTGAAATATGACGTGGTTGCGGGTCTCGATATCATGATCGTGCGTGAATTGACCGGCGATATCTACTTTGGTGAACCGCGCGGGATTGAAACCCGCGATGGTGAGCGTGTTGGGTTTAATACGATGATTTACAGCGAGAGCGAGATACGACGTATCGCACACGTTGCATTCCAAGCCGCTGTTAAACGTCAGGGTAAATTGTGTTCTATAGATAAAATGAATGTGTTGGAATGTACGCAATTATGGCGTGATGTTGTTACCGAAGTTGCTAAGGAATATCCGCAAGTGACTTTGTCGCATATGCTGGTTGATAATGCTGCCATGCAACTGGTTCGCAATCCCAAACAATTTGACGTCATGGTCACGGGGAATATGTTTGGCGATATATTGTCTGACGAAGCTTCCATGTTAACGGGATCCATCGGCATGTTACCCTCCGCATCCTTGGATGAAAATAACAAAGGGCTATATGAACCGATTCATGGTTCAGCGCCCGATATCGCTGGAAAAGATATCGCTAATCCGCTCGCAACGATACTATCAGTAGCTATGATGCTACGCTACACATTCAATCAGGAAGAGGTGGCAAAGCGCATAGAAAATGCGGTTAAGAAAGTTTTGGCGACGGGCTACAGGACAGAAGATATTGATGAAGCCGGCATGAAATCCGTAGGTACAAAAGCCATGGGAGATATGGTTTTGGCAATGCTGTAATTATATTGAATGACAAGTTATGCATTATTTAAGAAATAAAGGTGTAATTAATACACTAATCATTTTGTATCCTTTTATAAAGTAAGCTAATATTTATACAGTTTTTTATTTGATTAACGGATTGTCAATTTTAGAAAAAGAGATAAGCAATGAAGCGAGTTGGTTTTGTGGGTTGGCGTGGAATGGTCGGATCTGTGCTAATGCAAAGAATGCGGGAAGAAGAAGATTTTTCTCTAATTGATCCTGTTTTTTTTACAACCTCACAGAAAGGGGGTGTAAGCCCTGAAATTGGCAAAGAAACACTGCCGTTAAAAGATGCTTTTGACATTAATCAGCTGAACGCGATGGATATTATCATTTCCTGTCAGGGAGGGGATTATACGCAACGGATCTTTAAGCAGCTCCGAGAATCGGGCTGGCAAGGATACTGGATTGATGCGGCTTCAGCATTGCGCATGGAGAAAGATGCCGTAATCATATTGGATCCGGTCAATAAACCTGTGATTGAGCAGGCGCTTCATGATGGGGTAAAAAATTATATTGGCGGCAATTGTACCGTTAGCTTGATGCTAATGGCGGTTGGCGGTCTTTTTGAGAAAGGTATGGTGGACTGGATGAGCGCCATGACATATCAAGCTGCATCAGGTGCCGGGGCCAAAAATATGCGCGAACTGCTGCAGCAAATGGGTGAAGCGCATCGAGTGGCGAAGGATTTGCTAGATAATCCTGCTTCCAGTATTTTGGATATTGATCGCGAAGTTGCTGGCACATTACGTGATAAAAAATTTCCCACTGAAAATTTTGGTGTTCCACTAGCGGGCAGCTTGATCCCCTGGATTGACAAGGAAGTTGCTAATGGACAAAGCCGGGAAGAATGGAAAGGACAAGCGGAAACCAACAAAATTCTTGGAACGAGCGACCGGCAAATTCCGGTTGATGGCATTTGTGTACGTGTCGGTGCAATGAGATGCCATAGCCAAGCATTAACTATCAAACTAAAACAAGATGTACCTTTAGATGAAATAGAAGAAATTATTGCAAATTCGAATGATTGGGTAGAAGTTGTTCCCAACGAGAGAGAGGCCACAACTTCCCAGCTGACGCCAACCGCAGTAACGGGTACTCTATCAATACCAGTAGGACGATTACGCAAACTGACAATGGGCGGTGAATACCTGTCTGTTTTTACCGTGGGTGATCAATTACTCTGGGGTGCTGCAGAACCATTGCGCAGAATGCTGCGCATATTGATTGCACACTAAATGTCTTTTATCGATATCCTTAAAAAATAGCCGAATGTATTTTATCATTCCGAGTTTTAATTCTTCGTTACTTAACGAATAGGGGTAAACAGAATCGGCAATTTGAAGAACATATATTTCGAGCCTTACATGTATTGTAAGGTGTCATAACTGATTATGGGTTTTTTTGAAATGAATTCCCGTGATCTGGAGCATAATTACAGCGATTGTGATTATGTTGCAATACTGGCCTTTCGATATTTATTTCCAAAAAACTAGAGAGGGTACTTCGGTGTATAAAACATCTTTTAAAGTAAGCTTGTTTGTCATTATTCTGATGTTACCATGGGCTGTCGCTCAAGCAGCTGGACTCGGTAAATTGACGCTTAATTCCGCGCTAGGGCAGCCTTTCAGCGCGGAAATCGATATCGTATCGACCGGTAATGATGAGCTCTCATCTCTTAAGGCTAGTGTAGCTACTCGTGAAGCATTCACGCAAGCCGGGATAAATTATGAATCTATCTTATCAGCTTTTAAAGTTTCAATCGAAACAAGGGCAAATGGTAATCCTTATATTAAGTTAACTTCGCTGCAAGCGGTTAATGATCCATTTTTAATGTTGTTGATGGAGTTAAACTGGTCCTCAGGGCGAATTTTACGGGAGTATACCGTTCTACTGGATCCTGTTGAATCACCAGCGCAAAATCTGATAGCGCCCAATACAAATCCTCCCCCCCTGGTTGGTGCGTCAGAATATGATACAGAAAGATCTCTGCGCATCGAAAATAATAATCCAATCGCAAACTCGGCTTCATCAACTGATACATCCAATCGATCTAGTAACACCTATGGTCCGGTTAATCGGGGTGATACCTTGTCATCGATTGCGATCCAGGTATTGCCAGCTGGTGTCGACCTTAATCAAATGCTGGTGGCGCTCTATCGCGCCAATCGCGAAGCCTTTATCGCCAACAATATGAATTTACTCAAGACGGGCGCTATTCTCAAAGTGCCTGAGAAAAATGAGATAACAGCAATTGATTCATCAACAGCCAGAGCCGAAATAAAAACACAAATAGCAGACTGGCGTAATTACCGGGGACGGTTGGCAACCATTAACCAGGAAGCCCCGGCGCCTCATGCAATCAGTCAATCAGATCAAGGTCAGATTACCAGTATTGATAAGAAGTCAACATCAATTCCCGGTGCGCCCAAAGAGGTTTTGAAACTATCTAGTGGAGCACAGTTGCTTGATCAAGACGGTCAGATTGCTGAATCCTCACTGATTGATCGTCTTCGTATGATGGAAGAAGATGCGATTGCGCGAAATCTTGCATTGAAGGAAGCCAATGAACGTGTAGCCATGCTGGAAAAAAGTATTGAGAACTTGAAACAATTACTAGAATTGAAAGACTCGGTATTGGCTCAGGCGCAGATTAAGGCAGAATCAATTCCCACAACAATCAATAAACCAGAGTTGCATTTTCCGCCAGACGGGGTTTCCGTTACCGAAAACGTAGAATTGGACTCTACTTCTATACCGGAAGAAGTACCGGTAATTCAACCGGCCGCAGAAGCGCCGGTAATCAATGCGCCTTCAATGGCCGATGAAGAGGCTAATCGATCACTGCTCGCTCAGGCATATGATTATATAGAATATATTGGCGCGGCTTTAATTCTGTTGTTGTTGCTTATTTTGTTGATTCTTAAAAGACGTCGGAATCGATCGCAAGATGATGAGGAGATAGATGATACAGAAGAAAATTTTTCTTCAACGATGCGTTCTCGAATAGCTTCAATGGCTGCTGCAAAGGCTGCGCCTGTTACTGAGGAAGATCGCTCGCCATCTGAAAAGATGGATCATGATCAATCTTTTCATCATGTCGATTCCTATTCTCAAGCGGAAGAATCGGAAAAATTTAATAAAGAGGTGGATTTATCCTACGAAGATAGTGCCGAGCATACTTTGCAATCCGATTTTGATGCTGAATCGACTACAGAATCACAGATCAACGATGAAACGATTCTGGAACATTCACAGGCTATTCATAGAAACTTACAGGAAGACTCTGAGGAAGGCTTTAGTCGACCGATTGCATCTGCAGAAGATAAGAATTCTGCTGAACTTGCAAATCAAATTGATTTTGATTTGAGCGATGAGGCTGATGAGATTGTAACGGAAGGAAAAAGAGAATCCAAAAATACTAAGCAAATAAAGGAAGCCGAGAATGTTTCTGATTATGCAGTAGAGATTGACCTTGATGAACCAGAACAATCGCTTGATACTATCGGCTCAAGTAATAAGGTTGCAGAAAAAAATGAGGATGATTTTGAGTTTTCTCATTCAGAAATTGATCTGACAGATAACCAAAATCCGAATGAAATTGAGATTCCTGTGCTCAGTGAGGAGAGTAGCCGCAATTCAGAGGAACCTTCACTGATGGATGATAATTCTTTGGAGTTTGAGCGATCTCCGGGTGCTGAGCGGAGCGAGGAAGGGTCAAATTTTTCCTCAATACCGCCTGAGATTGATTTGGCCGCTATTAATTTAGATCTGGAAGATGCCAATGTAGGCGATAACAAGGATAAAAAGGAAGAACTGAATGCACCAAGCGAGGCATGGCAGGAAGTTGAAACCAAATTAGATTTGGCAAAAGCATATCAAGAAATGGATGACAAGGAAGGTGCTAAGGAAATGCTTGAAGAGGTCATTCGAGATGGTGATACAAAGCAAAAAAAAGCTGCAAGGAAAATATTAAAAGATCTTCGATGATTATTCTTTAGTTTGTTGCGGTTTATTTGGAAGGCAGTTTCTGTTGGCACGAATAATCTTAGTTTTAGAATATGATGGCAGTCGCTATTGTGGATGGCAAAGTCAACCGGAAAATTGCTCGATACAGAATGCACTGGAAACTGCTTTATCAAAAATAGCTCATGAAGAAATACACGTAATTACTGCCGGAAGAACCGATGCAGGTGTACATGCACTCTATCAGGTGGTACATTTCGATACTTTCGTGCAGCGTCCTCTCAATGCATGGGTACGTGGGGTAAACGCGTTTCTACCTGATGATATTGCTGTTCTGTGGGCATCGGAAGTGTCCGACAGGTTTCATGCAAGATATAGCGCACTTGAGCGACGTTATTTGTACTTCTTACTTAATCAGTCGACACATCCAGGGGTTAATCATAAAAAAGTTGGATGGTTTCATCAACCATTGCAATTGGACATTATGCAGCGTGCGGCCAATATCCTGATTGGAGAACATGATTTCTCTTCGTTCCGGGCAGCTGCATGTCAAGCAAAGTCTCCTATACGCACAATTACGCAATTAAAGATTGCTCGTCATGGAAATTTATTGATTTTTGATTTACGTGCCAATGCATTCTTGCAGCACATGGTAAGAAATATTATTGGTTGCCTGGTTTATATTGGTAAGGGTAAATATTCCTCTGAATGGATGTTTGAATTACTGAAAGGTTGTAATCGTGCGTACGCTGCGCCAACTTTTTCTGCTGCGGGCTTATATTTAGCGGGTGTGAAATATGATTCCAGCTGGTGTATGCCAGAATTATCTAGCATACCCATTGTACCCAATATGTTTTTTATATAATTAAGTATTCAAAGTTTATAATCAGTATGTCAGTACGTGTAAAAGTGTGTGGGATTACTCGATGTGAGGATGCTGCAGCAGCAATTCGGGCAGGTGTTGATGCTATCGGTTTTATTTTTTGGCCTCAGAGCGCACGCTATATCGAGCCTGATATTGCACGCATTATTACTGCCAATGTTCCACCTTTTATATGTAGTGTAGGGGTTTATGTTGATCCCGATGCTGCCTGGGTTGAGGAAACTGCTCGAGTAGCTCAGTTAAACTTGCTTCAATTTCATGGCGATGAGCCCCCTGAATTCTGTAATCAATTTTCCCAACCTTATATTAAAGCAATTAGAGTCAAACAAGACACAGATTTGCTACAATATGCCGAACGATACAGAACAGCAAAAGGCTTATTGCTTGATGCTTATGTGGCCGATATGCCGGGAGGTACCGGGCATGCGTTTGAATGGGATTTGATACCCAGCCATTTGTCTCTGCCCCTTATTTTGTCTGGGGGCTTAAATCCAGCCAATGTGTCTGTGGCAATTCAACAAACCCAACCATGGGCAGTCGATGTTTCAAGTGGTGTGGAAACCTCGAAAGGAATTAAAGATGAAAAGAAGATTTTTGCTTTCATGCGAGGAGTAAAACAATCGTGAGCGCCTATGATCTGCCAAGTAAGAACGGTCACTTTGGACCCTACGGAGGCATTTTCGTTGCTGAAACATTAATTTCGGCATTGGAAGATTTGCGAAAGCAATATGAATTTTATCGTAACGATGCGGATTTCCACTCAGAATTTGCCGAAGAATTAAAACATTACGTAGGGCGTCCCAGCCCCATCTACCATGCCAAAAGATGGTCGGAGCATTTAGGGGGTGCACAGATACTGTTAAAACGGGAGGATCTGAATCATACCGGCGCGCATAAAATAAACAATACCATCGGACAAGCTTTATTAGCCCGACGTATGGGGAAAAAACGTGTTATCGCGGAAACCGGTGCCGGTCAACACGGTGTAGCCAGTGCTACGGTTGCGGCACGTTATGGCATGGAATGCGTCGTTTATATGGGTTCTGAAGACGTTAAACGTCAGGCGACTAATGTTTATCGTATGAAGCTCTTGGGGGCTACCGTGGTGCCGGTGGAGTCGGGGTCACGAACATTAAAAGATGCGTTAAACGAGGCGATGCGTGATTGGGTTACCAATGTCGAAAACACTTTTTATATTATCGGTACTGTTGCCGGACCTCACCCGTATCCGATGATGGTGAGGGATTTTCAAGCAGTAATAGGGAATGAGGCTAAAATACAAATGCAAGAAGATTTCACGCGACAGCCGGATGCGCTTATTGCATGTGTCGGTGGAGGATCGAATGCCATTGGTTTATTTTATCCCTATATTGATGACGTCAATGTTCGCTTGATAGGAGTCGAAGCGGCAGGGAAAGGAATGGATACTCACCAACACGCGGCGACTTTATCGATGGGCAAACCCGGCGTATTGCATGGCAATCGTACTTATCTGATTCAAGATGAAAATGGTCAGATTGTTGAAACACATTCTATTTCCGCTGGTCTCGATTATCCTGGCGTAGGGCCGGAACATGCTTGGCTTAAAGATTGTGGGCGTGCTGAATACGTAGCAGTTACCGACGATGAAGCGCTGGAAGCATTTCATACGTTGTGCCGGTACGAAGGTATTATGCCTGCATTGGAATCGAGTCATGCGCTGGCCTATGCAGCCAAATATGCGCCTACCCTGACCAAAGATAAATTATTGCTGGTTAATTTATCTGGCCGTGGCGATAAGGATATGGCGACAGTTGCGCAAATGTCCGGTTTGTCTCTGTAATAAATTTACCATTGTATTGTTTATAGAGCATCTTTAAAAATTCATAGTCATTAAATAGATGAAGTGAGAACAAAAATATTAATGTGGCATATAGTTGATATGTAAATAAATATTTCTTATGAGCAAAAATATATTGTGACTAAATATGGATTTTTAGAGATGTTCTATAGTAATTCTCTGAAGAGAGTCGAGAGCGGATTAAGCAGATGAGCCTAGATAGTATTAAAAATTTACTAAATTTTTTTAGCGGGCAAAGCGATGCTAAAAGAACCAATCGTATTGCTAAAACATTTGCCAAATTAAAACAACAAAATCGGAAGGCTTTGATTCCTTTCATTACGGCGGGTGATCCACATCCAAAATATACTGTTCCATTGATGCATCAACTGGTTGAGTCAGGTGCTGATATTATTGAGTTGGGGGTTCCTTTTTCCGATCCCATGGCAGATGGGCCTACTATTCAAAGATCTTCAGAACGAGCTTTAAAACATCATGTTAGTCTGGATGATGTGTTGAGGTTGGTGGTTGAATTCAGAAAAATAAATACAAATACGCCAGTTGTTTTGATGGGATATGCAAATCCTGTTGAAGCACTAGGTCATATTTCATTTGCTGTTAAAGCGAGAGACTGTGGGGTTGATGGCGTGCTTATTGTTGATTATCCTCCGGAAGAATCAAGTGAGTGGGTACAATGTTTGGAGCAGCATCAAATTGATGCAATCTTTTTATTGTCTCCCACAACGCATCAACAGCGCATCGAGCAAGTGGCAAAGATAGCGAAAGGCTATATTTACTATGTTTCTCTAAAAGGGGTTACCGGTGCATCGCACCTTGATCTGCAGGATGTCGGCACCACGCTGGAAGAATTGCGTCAGTATATTTCCTTGCCAATCGGCGTTGGATTTGGCATACGCGATGGTGCGACAGCCAGGGCGATTGCAGAATTGGCAGATGCTGTGGTTGTAGGTAGCAGAATAATTGAGGAAATTGAGAAGTCTTCTGAGTCAGATTTATTAAGAAATGTCGGGAATCAGATAAAAGCGCTACGTGATGCTATTGATGAGAATTAGAGTAAGACATTCGAGGGAACAGTTTTTATGAGTTGGTTTCAGAATATCATTCCGCCCAAAATTAAACGCAAAGAAGCCGGCGAAAAAAAAATAGTGCCAGAAGGTTTGTGGAGTAAATGTGTCACTTGTGAAGCAGTCTTATACTACACGGATCTGGCTAAAAATCTGAATGTTTGCCCAAAATGTGATTTTCATAATCGTATTTCTGCCAGAGATCGCCTCGATCAGTTGCTGGATCCCGCAGGACGACTTGAGATTGGTGTTGGAGTAGTTGCAACCGATGCATTAAAATTCAAGGATAGCAAGCGTTATGTTGATCGACTGACGCAAGCCAAGGAAAATACTGATGAAGATGATTCTCTAGTAGTCATGCAAGGAACTATTAAGAAAGTTCCCGTTGTTATTGCTGTATTTGAGTTTGGTTTTATGGGTGGATCGATGGGCTCTGTTGTAGGTGAGCGATTTGTTCGAGGTGTCAAAGCTTGTATTGATAATCACATCCCGTTTATTTGCTTCAGTGCGAGCGGAGGTGCGCGTATGCAAGAAGGCTTGTTTTCCCTAATGCAAATGGCTAAAACAACGGCCGTGTTGACTCAATTGAGCCGCAATAAGCTCCCGTATATTTCAGTTTTGACAGATCCTACCATGGGGGGAGTATCCGCAAGCTTTGCTTTTATCGGGGATGTGGTAATTGCAGAGCCAGGTGCACTTATCGGTTTTGCTGGTCCACGTGTGATTGAGCAGACTGTACGCCAGACGCTTCCCGAAGGTTTTCAGCGCGCTGAATTTTTATTGCAACATGGCGCGATTGATATGATTGTCGATCGTAGGCAAATGCGCGACAGAATCGTCAATATTTGCACGCAATTAATGCGTATTCCGACACCGGTATCTTAAATCTGGACCAACCAAAGGCAATTAATGTGCCGGATAAGCTTCCTGTTTCCGCTACAGATTGGCTAAGTTATTTCGAAGCGTTTCACCCTCAAACGATCGAATTGGGACTGGATCGAATCAATCTGATTCGATCAGAACTTGCATTGCATCCTCAGTTTCCTATCATAATAGTCGGTGGAACGAATGGTAAAGGATCTGTCTGCGCGATGCTTGAATCCATACTCTATTGTGCAGGGTATGAAGTTGGCTGTTACACTTCTCCTCACTTACTGCACTACAATGAACGAATACGTATCAGTAAAAAAAACATTGATGATCAGAGGCTTTGCAATGCTTTTATGCAGATCTATTCAGCTTGCAAAGCTCGAGACATCTCCTTAACCTATTTTGAAGTGGGTACATTGGCTGCAATGTATTGTTTTGTTCAAGCGGGCGTCAATGCGGCGGTTCTAGAGGTTGGGTTAGGAGGGCGCCTTGATGCGGTTAATATATTTGATGCTGATTGCTCAATTCTGACGAGTGTCGATCTTGATCATATTGATTACCTTGGGGATACACGGGAAAAAATAGGTTTTGAAAAAGCCGCGATTTTTAGAAAAAACAAACCGGCAATTTGTGCGGAAATTGATTTACCACAGTCGGTTATCCAGCAAGCTGAAAACAACGATGCAATCTTATATCGGATTAATAAACACTTCGGTTTTTTAAAACAAGAGATGCATTGGGATTTTTGGGGGCCGAAAAATAAACGCTATTCTCTTCCATTTCCGGCTTTAAGGGGGGAGAAACAATTACAAAATGCCAGTACTTGTTTGGCGGCTCTAGATACATTGGAGGAGACACTGCCCGTCAGTATGAGTAATGTACGTCAGGGTTTAATCGAGGCGGTTATTTCAGGGCGATTTCAAGTGGTTTCGACACAGCCATTCATTATTTTGGATGTCGCACATAATCCCGGTGCTGCGATGGTACTGTCACAAAACTTACGTGCAACAAGACCAACCGGACAAACTTTTGCAATTATGGCTATGCTGCAAGATAAGGATATCCGTGGCGTTATCCAGGCCTTGAAAAATGATATGGATTACTGGTTCGTATCGTCTGTTGATGCTTCTCGAGCCGCTGCTGCTGATTATTTGATTAATGAACTTTATGAAGCTGAAGTTGCGAATGATAGGATCCGCAAATTTTCCGATACTATTTCCGCTTTTGTTTTTGCCTGTGAACAAGCAGGTAAAAATGATAGAATTTGCGTGTTTGGATCTTTTTATACGGTGGGTGATGTGTTGCGATACTTAAACACTCATCAGAGCAAGTAATCATCTGGATTTGCTTATGACTAAAAATATTACTGAAGAAGAATTACTGCTTCGGAAACGTGCCAGGAGGCGTTTGGTCGGAGCAATAATTCTGGTTCTTGTTTCCATCATTGTTTTACCAGCCATATTTGATGAGCCTAAACCGGGCGATGAAACGCATGAAATTGCTATTAATTTACCAGGAGTTGATAGAACTACTATAGTTTCCAGTGCGGAACAAAGGACTCATGAATCTTTTAGTGATATGAGCGCAACCACTGAATTGCAGAATGAGCCTGAAATTTATACTCAAGATATCGAGGAAATCATTGAAGCACACTCTTACGAATCCGGAGGTATACCCATTCCCGGTATTAAGCCTAAATTTGATAAACGATCTGCTGAAATATTGAGTGCAAATAATGCAAACTCAGTGCGTAGCGCTATAAATACACCTCCTGCAGTGGCTGGTACGACTGAAACAGCCAAGATTTCCCAACCCTCATCGGATTCAGTAAAAGGATTTGTTATTCAGTTAGGTGCATTTTCAGATCAATCGAAAGCCAGACAACAACATGCCAATTTAGTGTCAAGAGGTTTTAATGCTTATACCGAAACACTCAAAGTTGATAATAAGGAAGTAACGCGCGTGCGCATTGGGCCTTTTATGGCACGAGGGGCAGCTGATAACGAATTAAAGAAATTAAAGAATATTGGATTGGACGGAGTAATAATTCCCAGGTAAGTATTAATCCAAACAATACTCCCTTAAAATGGGATTTCTTCAATTAAATAAGATTATTCAGCGAATTGTATTAATTTTGATCAATGACCGTTTTTGACTATGTTGTTCTCAGTATTTTTTTTGTATCTGTAATTTTAAGTATTTTTCGTGGGTTTGTACGAGAATCATTGGCTATTGCGGGGTGGGTGGTCGCGTTTATCGTTGCCGGTGCTTATACATCCTTTTTTGAGCAATTTCTGCCGGTTGAAATAACTGGAGAGACATTAAGATTCTCCATCACGTTTGTTTTGACTTTTCTTGCGGTATTGCTAGTCACGGCATTGATAACCATGTTACTGGCTGCGCTTATCAAGGGTATAGGATTGGGGTTTATTGATCGAATATTAGGTTCAATATTTGGTTTTCTACGAGCCTTAATTATTGTAATGCTATTGGTTCTGATTGCTGGATTAACGACAATTCCTAGCCAGGTTTTTTGGCAGCAAGCTGTGTTAAGTAAGCCACTGGAGGCGATCGCATTACAAATATTACCCTGGCTACCTAATGACTTATCAAAACATATCAATTATGAACGAAGGGAAAGTTCTTAAAATGTCCTGGATCAGTAAAGTTTGCTATGCTTATCTGCAAGTGATTATTTCATAAGCAAATTTATATCCATTCTTAAAGCTGATTAAGGCAAAATTTACGGAGTAGTTCTATGTGTGGAATTCTCGGCATTGTGGCAAAATCACCGGCTAATCAATTACTTTATGATGGCTTGTTAATGCTGCAGCATCGCGGACAAGACGCTAGCGGTATAGTAACAGCACAAGGCAACACCTTTCACATGCATAAAGGGCTGGGTCTGGTAAGGGATGTATTCCGCACTAGAAATATGAGGGCGCTGACCGGGAATATGGGTATCGGTCACGTACGTTACCCCACTGTCGGGTCTGCAGGCTCTCCGGCCGAGGCTCAGCCTTTTTATGTGAATTCCCCGTTTGGTATTGTACTCAGTCATAATGGGAATCTGACGAATGCCGAGCAGCTTAATCAGGAGTTGTTCAGAACTGATCTAAGGCATGTGAATACCAATTCCGATTCAGAAGTGCTTTTGAATGTTCTTGCACATGAATTACAAGAAAGTACGCGCAATTGTCAACTTGATCCTGAAGCTATTTTTTCTGCAGTAGCTGGCGTACATAGGCGCTGCAAAGGTGCATATGCGGTTGTGGCTATGATTGCCGGATATGGATTACTCGCTTTTCGTGATCCTTACGGAATCCGTCCCCTGGTATTTGGAACTGCGGAAAATGAAATGGGCGATGAATATCTGGTTGCTTCCGAAAGTGTTGCTTTGGATACACTGGGATTCAGGTTGATACGTGATGTAGGCCCTGGAGAAGCAATTTTTATTGATGAAAACGGTAATTTCTATAATAAACAATGTGCTCAAGCTTTTTCATTAAGTCCTTGTATTTTTGAATATGTATATTTAGCCAGACCTGATTCTGTCATTGATGGAATCTCTGTTTATGAAACACGGTTAAATATGGGAGAGTATCTGGCTGAGAAAATTAAAAAATCAATGTCTCACTTAAATATTGATGTGGTTATTCCCATACCGGACTCAGGCCGTCCCTGCGCTTTACAGTTGGCTAATTGTTTGGGCGTAAATTTTCGTGAAGGCTTCGTTAAAAATCGATATGTTGGCCGGACTTTTATTATGCCGGGACAACAGCAACGGCGTAAATCGGTGCGGCAAAAATTAAATGCAATGAGTATAGAATTCCGTGGCAAGAATGTTTTGCTGGTCGACGATTCCATTGTACGGGGCACTACAAGTCGTGAGATTGTACAGATGGCGCGCGAGGCGGGTGCAAACAAGATTTATTTTGCCTCAGCAGCCCCTCCGGTGAGATACCCCAATGTGTATGGTATCGATATGCCAACGCGCCAAGAACTAATCGCAACCGATCGCAATACGGATGAAATTTGTGCTGAAATCGACGCAGATTATCTGATTTTCCAAGACTTGGATGCCCTCAATCGTGCGGTTTCAGTTGTTTCACCCGCTGTCAATAAGTTTGAGACCTCATGTTTTGATGGAATCTATATTACTGGGGATGTGACGCCGGATTATTTGAATTCTCTTGAGTTTCAAAGAAATTCCAGTCAATTATCACATTACAACAGATACAATACTCAATTGGATCTGAGTTTGGTTTTTTCTGAATAGTGTTTTTAGAAAAAAATAAAGATATCCAACAAGCCGATTCAAAAACGATTCGTGCCAAATCGCCATAAATTCTGAAAATTAATCATTGCTTGAGGTTCCCGTTATATGTCTGATCACTTACAGCCAGAAACGCTTGCGCTACATACTGGCATCCATCGTAGCCAGTTTAACGAGCATTCAGAGGCGATGTATTTAACCTCGAGTTTTGTATTTGATAGTGCCGCACAAGCCGCTGCCCGTTTTTCCGGGGATGAGCCTGGCAATATCTATTCCCGGTTTACGAATCCTACTGTGACAGCATTTGAAGAGCGGCTTGCTGCGTTGGAAAATGCCGAGACGTGTATTGCGACATCTTCCGGCATGTCCGCAATACTTGCCTGTGTCATGGGATTGTTATCTGCCGGTGATCACATCGTAGCATCGCGGAGCTTATTTGGTGCAACAGTAAATTTGTTCAATAACATACTTAAGAAATTTAATATTGAAACGACATTTGTGTCGGCGACTGATGTATATTCATGGCAAGCTGCTATACAAACAAATACCAAGCTTTTCTTTCTGGAAACTCCCTCTAATCCATTGACGGAAGTATCTGATATTTCTGCATTAGCTGAGATTGCGAAGAAATCGAATATCTGGTTAGTTGTCGATAACTGCTTCTGCACCCCAGTCTTGCAAAAGCCGCTTGAGCTGGGTGCAGATATTGTCATTCACTCTGCTACCAAATATTTGGATGGGCAGGGGAGGGTATTAGGAGGCGCTGTGCTGGGCAAGCGCGATGTATTAATGGAGGGTGGTATTTATGGATTTTTACGCACAGCCGGGCCGACCCTTAGCGCATTCAATGCCTGGGTTATACTTAAGGGGCTGGAAACACTTAAGATTCGTGTAGAAACGCATTCGAGAAATGCCCTGCAGCTGGCTCAATGGCTTGAATCACACCCAAAAGTGTTGCGTATTTTTTATCCCGGTTTAATGTCTCACCCGCAATATGAGTTGGCAAAGCAGCAACAAAAATCAGGTGGAGGTATTGTTTCCTTTGAGGTTAAAGGGGGCAAGGAAGCCGCTTGGCGCGTTATTGATTCGACGCGCTTAATATCAATTACTGCCAATTTGGGCGATGCGAAGAGTACGTTGACTCACCCTGCTACGACAACCCATGCGCGAATCAGTCAGGAAGCACGGGACGCTGCAGGGATATCTGATGGGTTGCTGCGTATAGCAGTCGGATTAGAATCAGTGCAAGATCTTCAGACTGATTTAGCCCGGGGCTTGACGCTATAGCTAATGAATTTAGCAAGGCAATGAGTCAGAATCATTGAGCACGATTCTCAATACGTAGCTAAATGACTTCAGCTTTCTGGATAATGACATCATCAATAGGAACATTCTGATGTCCGGCAGAATTTCCAGTTTTAACTTTCTTTATTTTATCTACCACATCCTGGCCCTCAACCACCTTACCAAATACACAGTATCCAAAGCCATGCGAGGATGGATCTTTATAATTCAGAAATCCGTTATTGGCTACATTGATAAAAAATTGCGCTGTCGCTGAATGCACATCGGCGGTACGTGCCATCGCTATGGTGTAAGTATCATTTTTTAGGCCGTTAGCGGCTTCATTCTGAATGGGTGCTCGGGGTGTTTTCTGTTTCATTCCAGGCTCAAATCCACCCCCCTGAATCATGAAATCATCGATAACGCGATGAAACAGTGTGTTGTCATAGAAACCGTTGGTTACATATTCCAAAAAATTTTGTACGGTTTCAGGTGCTTTCTCGTTATCCAATTCAATTTTTATTTCACCTAAATTGGTTTTTAATCTAACCATTGTTAATCCTTTGCTTATTTGTCGTTCTTATTATTGAATATTAACGGGTAGTTTAATGATCTCTTCGATAATAACATTGTTTTTCGGTACATCGCTTGGGAAAGGACCTTTTGATCCGGTCGGCATTGATGCAATTTTGTTGACGATATCCATGCCGGAAATGACTTTTCCAAATACTGCATAACCGTAGCCACTTTGATTAGGTGCCTTAAAATTAAGAAATTTATTATCGGCGACATTAATAAAAAACTGTGCTGATGCAGAGTGCGGATCCGACGTTCGCGCCATTGCGATTGTGCCGGGCTCATTCTTCAGATCGTTAGCAGCCTCATTTCGAATGGGTGCCCGTGTCGGTTTCTGGTTTAATGCGGTATCGAATCCGCCGCCTTGAATCATAAAGCCCGCGATTACCCGGTGGAAAATCGTTTTACTGAAAAAACCATCGTCTACATATTGTAGAAAATTCTCAACGGTTTTGGGTGCTTTATCAGGATAAAGCTCAAGGACGATATTTCCAACATTCGTTTTCATTTCAACTTTGATATTTTCTGCATTAGCATACAGAGGAGATGAGAATAAAAACAGAAAAAACAAAATTTGGCGAAAATGCATGGTTAGTGTGTCCTCATTGTTAGTTGCGCAGAGATTCAAATCCACATTATGTTATACTCATCGACCATTCCGGTTGCATCCGGGAAGGTTCTGGATTCTATCAAAAAGACAAGTAATTCCACAATTTTATCCATTGGCTTTATGCTTAAAATATATAACTCAATCGCCCGTGAAAAACAAGACTTTGTTCCGATCACGCCTGGGAAAGTCAAGCTATATGTGTGCGGAATGACCGTTTATGATTATTGTCATTTGGGTCATGCGAGAGTTCTGGTTGTATTCGATACGGTTGTTCGCTGGTTCGAAGCGAATGATTTTGCTATCAACTATGTACGGAATATTACTGATATTGATGATAAGATTATTAAACGTGCACAAGAAAATAACGAATCGATTGAAGCACTAACGCAGCGTTTTATACAAGCCATGAATGAGGATTCTGCGGCATTAGGCGTTTCATCACCAACTCATGAGCCGTGTGCGACACACCATGTTAAAAGCATGATTGGTATGATTAGTACGCTGGTTGAAAAGAATCTTGCTTATCAAGCTCACAATGGGGATGTTTATTTCTCTGTTCACAACTTTCCTGGTTATGGCAAACTTTCCGGTAAATCTTTGAATGATCTACGGGCAGGTGAGCGCGTAGATATTGATTCAAGCAAAAAAGACCCCTTGGATTTTGTATTGTGGAAATCAGCAAAATCCGGAGAACCATTCTGGGAATCCCCTTGGGGGCCAGGACGGCCAGGCTGGCACATTGAGTGTTCAGCCATGTGTGAGCAATTTCTTGGGGAGCATTTTGATATTCACGGGGGAGGCCAGGATCTACAGTTTCCACATCATGAGAATGAAATTGCGCAAAGTGAGGGAGCACATGATCATCCATTCGTCAACTACTGGATGCACAATGGTTTTGTTCGCGTTGACAATGAGAAAATGTCAAAGTCTCTAGGTAATTTTTTTACTGTCCGTGAGATATTGAAGTTATACCAACCTGAAGTGGTGCGCTTTTTTATTTTGCGTGCGCACTATCGCAGTCCCCTTAATTATTCAGATCAACATTTGAAAGACACCAAACTGGCACTTGATCGCCTTTATATTGCGCTAAAAGAAGTTGAGCCCATTGGTGTTGCTAGGGTCGATTGGAATTATCCCTATGCACAAAAATTTAAACGGGCAATGGACGATGATTTTAATACACCGGATGCAATTGCTCTATTATTTGATCTTGCCAGCGATATCAACAAAACAGGGTCAAGAGAACATGCTGGATTACTTAAGGCGCTCGGTGGCTTGCTAGGGCTTTTGCAGCAGAATCCACAAGAATATCTGCAAAATAAGGCGGCTAGCAGCGAATTAAATTCCTCAGCCCACGATGTCGAGCAATTGATTCAGGAGCGTATAAACGCTCGTAAAGAGGGACGTTACTCCGATGCGGATACAATCCGGAAACAACTGCAGGAACAGGGCATCATTCTTGAAGATAGTTCGCAAGGAACGACATGGCGTCGTGCATAGGCGATTGAAATCAAGGCATTAAATTTTCCAGAGATACAATGTTGAATTCGAGAAATCATTAAGCTTGATACATTTATCAGGTGGAATATCAGGAATAATAAAAGTGTTGCTGATTAGAAAACTTCCGGGACGCATTTCCTGACTGACTTTTTGCCACAGCGAAGCCATTGGAACCGGAGATAAATAGGCATATACAACATCATAGTTTGAGAAATCATGTTTCCAGAAATCACCCCATACGATTTTACTGGTCGAGGCAGAAAACATGCTTCTTAATTGACTGATCAGAAAAGGTAAGGGCGCATATTCGATGCCATAAAAAGAACCGTTTTTGTGAATATTCGCCAGATTGCTGACTAATCCCCCACATCCGCTTCCAAGATCAATAAAGGAAAACCGATCATGCTCGGGTAGTAATGTCGCCAGTGCCCGACCCACGCTTTTGCTGGAAAGATACAACGGTACCTGGGTTTTATAAGTCTTGCCGTATGTGAGTAATAAGCAGAGAAAAAGTATCAAGAACCATGTGGGTGAAATATTCAGCGCTAATACAGCAATCGCTAAGGGCATAAAAATAAAATGGATCGGAATCCACCACAGCGGCATTCTGAGGCAATAACTCACAACCCCAGCCAGCAATCCCTGCACGATAGCCCATGCAAAAATATTTAAAACGATTACCGATTGGATTCCGATAAAGAAACCAACCCCTATCAAGGTGACTATCTGAGTGAGCAAAGCGATAATAACCGGATGCCGAAATTTCATCATAGTCATCAATTATAAGTTTATAAAGCGTTTGTTCCTGGATGTTGCAATAAATCTTTCGTGGGCTCTTCCTGCATATCGATATCAACCGTGGGATTATCCATAGTAATCGCTTTCTCCGCTTTCTCATTCATTACCACGATGCTGATCCGGCGGTTAATGGGATTAAGGGGATCGTCCTTATCAAATAATACGGCCGAAGACAATCCAACAACTTGCAGCATTTTGTTAGCATCCATGCCACCTACAATCAATTCCCGGCGGGAAGCATTGGCCCGATCGGCGGAAAGTTCCCAGTTACTGTAACCTTTATCACCGGACGGAAAGGGTTTTGCGTCTGTATGACCGGAAAGACTGATTTTGTTAGTTACTTCGTTCAGCATTTTGCCAATTTCACGCAGAATGGTTCGGGTATAAGGTTGCAATTCGGCCCTTCCAAGGGCGAACATCGGCCGGTTTTGCTCATCCACAATCTGAATTCTTAATCCATCCGTGGTGATATCCAATAGCAGTTGATTTGCAAATCTTTGCAATTGTGGGTTGGCCTGAATGGCTTCTTCGATTTTCTTTTTTAATCCCTCGAGCTTCTCCAACTCAATCCGCTCTTTAATAACTTTTATTGCCTGCTTATTGGCTTTGTCGTTAGTAATAATTTCTCCATTCTTAACTTGACCGTGCTGACGGGTAAGATCGGTGCCGCCCCCTTTGATTAAGCTATTGCTTTCTCCAATGCTCGAACCCCCCATAAAAGCAATTTTTAGTGGTGTCTTAAAATATTCCGAGATGCCTTCCAATTGACTCTGAGTTGATGATCCCAATAACCACATCAGCAAAAAGAAAGCCATCATAGCGGTTACGAAATCCGCATAGGCGATTTTCCAGGCACCGCCATGATGGCCACCGGCCACCTTTTTAATTCGTTTAATGACTATGGGGCGCTGTGAAAGATCATCAGCCATAAATATTCTCGCAAATTAAATTGTAGGTGTTATGGTGCGACTATGAATTACCTGGATTTACTTTGTTTAACATGCTCTTCCAATTCCAGGAAAGAAGGTCTTTCGGTGGTAAATAATACTTTCCTACCGAATTCAACCGCAAGTACAGGTGAATAGCCGTTTAAGTTGGCTAATAACGTAATCTTGATGCATTCGAACATTTTGCTGGATTCATGAAGATTGTGTTCCAGCTTACCGGCGAGTGGGCTGACAAATCCGTATGCGAGTAAAATTCCCAGAAATGTACCCACTAGAGCTGCGGCGATCAGAACGCCTAATTCCGCCGGTGGAAGATGAACGGATTCCATCGTATGGACTACGCCCATAACGGCTGCCACAATACCAAAGGCAGGTAATCCATCGCCCAGTTTTGCTACCACATGAACAGGCACTTCCCCTTCCTGATGATGCGTTTCCAGTTCGCTATCCATGAGACTTTCAATTTCCAGAGAGTTAAGATTACCGCCTACCATTAACCGTAAATAATCGGTAATAAATTCGGTGATATGATGATCGGCCAAGATATCAGGATATTTGGTGAAAATAGGACTATTCGACGGATCATCCACATCCCCTTCAATGGACATCAATCCTTCTTTGCGAATCTTTCCAAGCACCTCATAAAGTAATGTCATCAGATCCATGTAAAGCGCTTTGGTATATTTGGAACCTTTAAAAACGGTAGGCAAAGCCTTCATCGTGGCCTTAAGCGCTTTATTGGAATTGCCAACTACAAACGCGCCAATCGCGCCTCCCCCGATCATGAGAACCTCCACCGGTTGCCATAAAGAAGCCAAGTGACCGCCTGCCAGCGCAAAACCGCCAAACACTGAAATAATAATAATGAGATAACCAACCGATACGAGCATTGCGATGACTCCCTAGAATGTAAATACGCAATTGTTTGATGGCAAATTCTGAAGTGAGAAGTTAGCACATCACGACTTTAATCATTCTTGAAGAAAAGGTTGGTTTTCCCTGTATTTTCCGGTTTTTTTATTTATTCAGATCGATAACAAGAAAACGAGCCATGCGATATTTGTAGAAATACAGTATTCAACTCATTGATGCAGATTGATTTATCAATGATAGCGGATGGGTGGGTTAACTAGCGGTTAAATTTAGGGGTGAGTTTTGATCAATTTCTTGTTGTCTTTGTAATTTCCACATACGCGCATAGTTACTGTTCATGGCAAGCAACTGCTGATGTGTGCCACGTTCAATGATGCGGCCATGATCCATGACCAGGATCTGGTCAGCATCCGCAATGGTGGATAATCGGTGCGCTATGGTCAATGTCGTTCGATTCTTTGCGATGCGTTTTAATTCGACTTGAATCCGTTTTTCTGAATGTGAATCCAGCGCTGATGTGGCTTCATCAAAAATCAGCATGGCAGGATTCTTTAGAATGGTGCGGGCAATGGCTACGCGCTGTTTCTCACCACCGGATAGTTTCAAGCCGCGTTCGCCGACGATGGTTGCATATTTATCAGGAAGGCTCTCAATGAAATCGTTGATATGCGCTGACCTGGCTGCTGCATAGACTTCATCTGCCGTGGCATCCGGGCGCCCATAGGCAATGTTGTAATAAATGCTATCGTTAAATAGCACGGTGTCTTGTGGCACGATGCCCATGGCAGTGCGCAAACTTTGCTGCGTGACGTCACGGATATCCTGATCATTGATCCGGATGCAACCGGATTGCACGTCATAAAAGCGGAACAACAAGCGTGCCAGCGTGGATTTTCCTGAGCCGCTGTGACCTACAACGGCGATATTTTGCCCAGCAGGGATATCGAAGCTGACATCAAACAGGATTTGACGATTAGACTCATAGCTAAAATTGACGCGATCAAAGTGGATTGCTGCATTCTTGGCATCGAGTATTTTTGCCGTGGGTTTGTCCTGAATTTCTTTGTTTTCTTCCAGCAAAGTAAACATGCGTTCCATGTCTGCAAGGGAATGCTTGATCTCACGGTATACAAAGCCGAGGAAATGCAATGGCATATAGAGCTGCAGCATAAAAGCGTTGATCAACACCAGATCGCCCAGCGTCATATCGCCATCGATGACCTGATCGGCTGCCAATAACATGAGTAGTGTAACCCCGACAGCAATAATTGCGCTTTGCCCTGCGTTAAGCGCGGCCAGCGAAGTTTGGTTGCGTATGGCGGCTTTTTCCCATGATTGCAGATGTTCATCGTAACGCCGGGCTTCCCAGGATTCATTGCCAAAGTATTTGACCGTTTCGTAATTCAGCAAACTGTCGATTGCCTGGGTGTTGGCTTTGGAGTCCATATTGTTCATGGTGCGGCGGAAAATCATGCGCCATTCGGTGACGAACAGCGTCAACGCAATATAAGCCAATAAGGTCAAGACAATGATGATGGCAAACCGGATATCGTACTGGCTAATGAGGATGATCAATACCAAACCAATTTCCAGCAGTGTCGGCAGGATATTGAACAGCATAAAATTCAACAGGAATGAAATACCGCGCGTGCCGCGTTCGATATCGCGCGAAACGCCGCCGGTCTGGCGTTCCAAATGAAAACGCAATGATAGGGAATGCAGGTGGCTGAATACTTTGTTGGCAATGCGCCGGATCGCTCGTTGCGTCACCTTGGCGAAGATGGCATCGCGTAATTCGCCAAATAAAGTGCTGCACAGGCGTAATACGCCATAACTCAGCAGCAAAAAAATGGGTAGCGTCAGTTCGGCGCGCGTTTGATCCAAGGCATCGACAATTTCCTTCAGCACCAATGGAACAGAAACATTGGCTAATTTAGCCAATACCAGCAAGCTGAGCGCAAGCACAACTCTGACTTTAAATTCCCATAAATAAGGTAGCAGCGCTGCAATTGTTTTAAGATTGCTGCGAGTAGCCGCTGGCTTCTCAAGGCGGGTAGGGCGCATCAAATATTATTTCGCAGGCAAATTAAAGTAATAACAAATAGGTAATCGAGCATCCGGACAAAGCGACAACCCCCGACCAGCACCAAATCCACATCAGTTTTCCAGGACGATACTGATCGGGCATATTTTTACTAAATACGGCTTGCATATTGAGTACGGCGAGAAGCGGGGCTGCAACGAAAGAGACGACAGTGGCAATTTTAACCATTTCACGCATCGAGGTAAGATAAAAGAAGAGGATAAATAATGTTCCTGTAATAATAATCAGTAGCCAGACCAAATAGGTTTTTTCATTATTCAGCAGTGATTTTTGCGGGAATAATAATTCCAGGGAGGCACTGATTGAGCGTGGAAAAGCATCGAGTACGGTCAAAGTCGTGCTGAACATGGTCGCCAGTGCGGCGATGGCAACAATGGGATAAGCCCACTCGCCTAATGCCTGTTTGTACATATCCAGCAATTGTCCTGCAAAGGCAGCGCCTCCGGCCGCAAAAGGAACGTTACTGCCATACATCACCAGCGCACCCAATAATAGAAAGCAGATCGCCAGAAAAGCGGTTCCAATATAACCCACTCTAAAGTCGAACAGGGCATCTTGCATGCTGGTTAACTTACCGCTACTCTCATTTTTGCTTTTAGCCCAAATGGAATGCCATACGGCAAGGTCAAGCGGTGCGGGCATCCAGCCGAGAAAAGTAGCCAAAAAGATTAAATGCGCCGTATCAGAAAATGAGAAAAATATAGTGGCGGATTTGTGATGTCCGGGGTTGTCAAACAACAGCATGATCACAGCAGCAACCGAAGTGATTGTGAGCACCAGGATAATTATTTTCATCAGTTTATCCAGAAGCTTATAGTGACCACTGACCAGTAGAATCAAAGCAAACAGCAGTAATATACTGCCGATAATAAATTCAATTATTTTCGGATCATGCCCACCAAATCCCTCCAGACAAAAAATACTCTTTATTAAACCGGCCGTTACTACAGTAATGGCGGCTTGAACGATGAACATGGTCGATATCGATAAGAGTAGATAAAGCCATATGGCCCATTTCCCCAGTTTTAAATATCCGTGCAAGATATGCTGCCCCGTTGCTGCGGTATAGCGCGGTCCGAATTCGAAGAAAGGGTATTTGATTAAATGAATAATAATAATCGCAATAATTAATTCCAATCCAAACATGCCGCCGGCTTGAGTGGATTGAACCAGATGAGAAACCCCCACGGCTGCGCCCGCATAGAGTAATCCAGGGCCCAGGCGTGAAATGAAAGGGTTTAAAAGCTTGGGTGGTGACATAGCATGTTGTGTTGGTAAGGGATAGGGATTGTTTGCTGGATCAACAAAATTGACTTCCCGGTTTGGCTAATGAATAAAAATTATTGCTGATTATCTTGAGTTCCTGGATTATCGGCGGTAAGGTAACACAAGTATGGATATTTTGCTTCTCAACTGAGTAACCGGAAGCATCTGGGGTTGTAACAACAATCTAAATCTAAAATACTTAACTGGAGCAATTATGGAGATTACCTGTTATCGTGATCCGGAGATCTATCGGGAGACTCGTCACTTACCTGCAGATACTTATAATCTGGCCATTACCTTATTAAAGCGCTGTCAGAGCCCGCATTTGTTTGTTCCTATCCGTGCCATGCAATATATGGCCATTGTCGATCGCAATGAATTTGTGTTTATTGACGGGGAGCGCAAATGCTGGATTGATATCGCCTGGTGCAATTTCCAGCGGCAAGATCGTGATGCATTGAATCAGCCAGTTACTTACGATGCGGTTTATTACCGTGAGAACATGGCGGAAATCATGATCCGATTGCAAAGAGAATTGCCCTTTGCATTACAGGCCTTAATTAACAAATCCAGATTGGACGGTGCGGCACGGATTCTTCATTTTCCGGTAAAACGCTAATCATCATCATCCAGTTCGGTATCCCAGCCTTTCTCTTTCGCCCTTGCAATGGCTTGCGCATACAGTTGTGCATGCCGTTCACGTAATTCATCCGGTAAACGGCTTGGCAGGTGTGCATAGGGCTCCCAAGCAGCGTAGACTTTTTCATACAGAGATTGCATTTGCGCGCTAGTCCAGCCTGCGCAGGTTTCGGAGTCGGGCAGAATACCGAACACCCAGGCATCACGTACAATGCGGCCTAGATGGGTAAGCCCTTCATTTTCATCTTGATCAATACCGATATATAGTTGTTCTAACATTGCAGTGATCTCATTATTGTGGGTGCGCAAAAATTTTCACTTAGTGCTTTACCGTGCCATGCTCTAAATTTGTATCAAAGCGTTGCAATATATGATGAGTCATGCTTTTAGCTAGCTCCTCTTCACTGAAAAATACGGTGCCTACCTTATCCTGGCGCAGTAATACCGTTTCATCTTCATTGCGGGTGCGTAATACAATCTCGATTTCAGGGTTTAAGGTACGTGCGGTATCAATCATCTGACGAACATTTAACGGATCGGGGATTGCAATGACTAACATTGCCGCGTCGGTGATATGTGCCTGGATTAATACCGAAGGTTCTGTCGCATCTCCCGATACCGCATTAATATTCTGCTTCCGCAAATCCTGTACCAGTTCACGATTTTGCTCAGCAACGACAAACGGAATATCCTGTTCCTTAAGCGCCTGTGCAATACGTTCGCCTACGTGACCATAACCGACGAGTACAACCTGACCGTGCAGATATTTGCGTTCGGTACTCATCGGGAGCTCAGCATACGGATCATCCCGGCTTTCATATTTGCGCGCTACGGCAGAATGCTTCAGGATCAGATTTCGGATGGGCGCAATAACGGCAAATGCAATTGGATTAAAGGCAATAGAAATCAACGCGCCCGCAAGTACCAGACTCATCCCTTCCGCAGGCATCAATTCAAGTGTTAGCCCCAAGCCAGCCAGAATAAACGAAAATTCTCCGATTTGTCCAAGACTGGCCGCCACTGTCAATGCAGTATTCAACGGATAACGCAGAATCAGAACCAGCACCATAGCTGCTATCGATTTTCCCACAATAATAATCGCGACCACCGCTAAAACATGCATAGGCTCATCAATCAGTACGGCAGGATCGAATAGCATGCCTACAGAAACAAAAAACAACACTGCAAAAGCATCACGAAGCGGCAGGGATTCTTCCGCTGCACGATGACTGAATTTTGATTCACGCATTACCATACCGGCAAAGAAGGCGCCCAATGCAAACGACACATTAAACAATGCCGCAGCGCCATAGGCGATACAAATGGCGGCGGCAATCACGGCCAGCGTGAACAGTTCGCGTGAGCCGGTGCGGGCAACCTGCCATAGTAACCAGGGCAATACACGCAGCCCGACAATAAGCATGATTGCGATAAAGGCCGAAACTAACAATAAAGTGATACCAATTGTTTGCCACAGGGGTTCCGTTGTCGCTTCAGCGCCATTTGATCCGCCCAACATGGTAGCAAATGATGGCAGCAGCACTAGAATCAGAACTGTAACCAGATCTTCAACAATCAACCAGCCAACCGCAATTCGGCCGGTCATGGTGTCCAGTAATCCCCGCGATTCAACTGCTTTAAGGAGCACGACCGTACTGGCGCAGGATAACGATAAGCCCAGCACCAGCCCTGCACCAAAATCCCACCCCCACCAATCGGCCAATGCCATACCCAGTAAAGTTGCAACAGTCATTTGCACGATTGCACCCGGTACGGCGATACGCTTGACCGCTAACAGATCATTCAAGGAGAAGTGTAATCCAACCCCAAACATCAACAGCATCACGCCGATTTCCGATAATTGCGAGGCAATGTCGATATCCGCAACAAATCCCGGTGTGGCGGGACTGATTGCAATTCCGGCTAATAGATAGCCAACCAATGCGGGGGTTTTCAGCTTTTCAGCGATAAAGCCGAAAATCAATGCCAAACCAAAACCTGCTGCGATCGTGGTGATCAGTGTAATGTCATGTTCCATTCAAATTTTAAAGTTAAGGTAGTTCAGTAAGAGCGTGCCAATCGAGTTTCAGGAAAACTTATGGATGTCTCTCAATTCCCGGCTATGTCATCAGGGCTTGTCCAGTAAAATTGGAGTATTTAAAAATTTCTCAAATTCGATACGTTCTTCCTCGATGGCCTCAAGGATTTGATGCTTAAACTCTTCACGCGAGAATGCTTCTTCAAGCATCAAGAGTAATTTCTCGATTGTTAATCCAATGGTAATGCCGCCAATGATACCACCAATGGCTGCCCCGATGGCCGTTCCAATACCGGGAATGAATGAACCTAACGCCATGCCGGTTGCAGCACCCGCTGCCGCTCCGCCTAAAGCGCTAACTGCTTTGCCGGCGGTCACTTTGATCAGCGCTTGTGCTCCCAGCTTGATGATACCTTTTCCGGCTACTTTCGCTGTGATCTTGCCGGCAATCGCACCGGTAATTGCACCGGCGGTACCTATCCCGCCGGAAATCAGCATACGGTTTTCCAGATTGACAATTACACTGTGCGTAGGAGGTTCTTTCAGCGCGCTTAACGAAGCTTGCCGGACAATCTCAAGTTGCGAGCTATCGATGAGATCAACGCGATTTTCATTGAGTATGCGCTCAACTTTCTGCAAATGTTCAGCGCGAAGTTGCTGATTATTTTGTAACAGGCTTTCAATGGATTGCTGTACCGGACCGAATGCATTGCCTTGCATCAGATAATTCTGCAGTTTTTCCGCCATCCAGTTTTCCAATACGCCGGTAGCAAGCGCGATAATACGCTCATATTCGCCGGGCAAGCTATAATACCAATCGAGATAATCGTCCACATTACCAATCATTTGATTAAATCCTAGTTCGGTGGTTTTACGCAATTGATCGATCGAAATTTCCAATTTGTGCAGGCTTTCGAGATAAGCCTGTTCGATTTGTTCCGCAGTTCCGGGCTGGTAGTAATCATCTCCAATTTTTTCCACCGTCTGAATGACAATTTGCTGAGAAGCGCGAATTTCGTCGACAGTTTCCGGATTGGAACGCATCCAGGCATCGACGTAGACAGTAGACGGTACATAAATGAAGAAAACGAAAAAGGTGGCTAACGCGGATGTGATACCCCAAGCCCATGGGGAGACCGCAGGCGGATCATCGCTATCCTGTATCGGGGCAAATACGCGGCGGTATTCGGATAGCGGAACCATAAAACTGGAAATGCCCAAGGCTACATTGAAGAAAAATACCAAGCTGCCCAGAAAAACCACCCCTAAATAAAATACGTTGCTGAATGAGTGCAAGCTACTGAGTGCATAGCGCTTTATGCCTTCGATAAAACCCAGTAACCGATTGGTTTCAAGAATCAGAACACTGTTTGTTGTTCCATCCAAATACTTGCTTTCCATCATAACCGCTTCAGCCAGTGATGAATATTGGCGATTAACATCACTGTGGTTGATGAAAATCACAAAAAATATTGCCATAACCAGCGCCGTTGCCCAGCGTGACCAGGATAACGATTTGTGCACGGCAATGTAGGGTTTGTATTCACGTGCGGCCAAAGGGGAAAAGACAGCATAAATGGCTGCGAATACGGGGATTGCTGCAAAAAATGCGATCCATTCCTGCTTCTCAGCTGCGCCGAGATAAAACAGCAATAAAAACGCAAAAATGACCGACCACAGCAACCACGCGACATACGCCAAAATCCGCCGGGTAAATAACCAATGCAAAATACCGAGTTTCTTGAATTGACTGGAAAGATAAATTCTTTGTATGGTTACTGCATAAATAGCAGCAGAGTAAATTGGTAAGGCAAATAAGAGTGTTACCAGCAAAGCAAACCATAATTGTTGATCCGGAATCAATCGCCCTAAGAAATAAGCAAATGCGAGCCAGCTTGCGGAAAATGCCAGATAGCCAAGCGCTGTTATAAAACTGAAATTTTTAAACGCTGAAAACACCGCAATGATTCCTTCCTGATCAATCTGCCGGAGATGAGTTTTACTGTTGCAAGTTAGGATGCAAAGCCTGATAGGTTGCTGATAGTAGACTTTATTGGCGAGTGGCTGTCAAGATATTGATAGTTAGTCAGATTGATACAATTCTTCAAGTTCCCTGGGCAAGGATTGCATCAATCTTGGTTCGTGGTTTAAAACAATATCAATCAGTTTTTTAATGACCTGTTGGCTTGGGTATGGGAACAATTGTTGCTGATGACGATCCGGATTGCTTGTCTGTAGAAACTTTGGTATCGGATTTTAAACTGTTCACGGATTGGGATGTGTCAGGAATTTTATTTTCTGATGCGGGATTATCAAGTTTTGCTTTGTCCTCAGCGGTGACTCCACTCTTCTTATCCGAGAGTTGTTTCTGTGTTTCTTCGCCAGAGCCTTGGGTAAGGTGATCACTCGTCCAAAGGTATAATAGGATGCTGCTTAGCAGCAGTATGATAAACAAATAGAGTTTCCATGGGCGTTCTTTTTCGGCATAAGGATCAACCAATGATCTCTGGGCACCGGGTGGCAAGCTGGCCATTTTTGTCAGTGAAGCACCAAAGGGAATATTGATGATGGCGCGCGTATTTACCGCCCAGCCATTGCCATCCAGGAGGGGGGCCAGATTGCGTTTACGTAGCTTGAGAAACGCAAGGATAACCGAGGGGCCTGAGATCAACAGAATCAGACCAAGGATTGCCAAGGGCATTTGCCACCAGACTAAACTGATGAATCCCGTAACGACGGATGCAATCGCAGTACCAATCGCTCCGATGGCCAGTCCAATTGCCGCAAAAATACCGGCAAATTTGCCGACATCAAATGGAGCGGGAGGGGCTTTACCTGCCTCTGTTGTTTGTGCGGTGCTGGTTATGCCGGAAACAGCCTGGTCTTGCACTGCTTTTTCCCGGGCACTGACCATTTTCTCGATCTGTTCACCAATCATTTTGCCAATCCGTTTATACGGATACCAAAAAGCTTGGCGAACGCTGATAGGGTGTTCGATAATTTTTACAATCGTTGCATCCCAATCTTGGCCTTTGCGGTCATAAAAAATGCCATTTCGTCCTACCATCAGATTGTCGGCATCGCCGTTCGTAAACGCTGCGGCGATATTCATTTTTTTACTATCATCGCCTCGTCGTTGGCATTCGCAATAGGCCAGATAGGTTCCGCTTAAATTTGCCATGCTGCTGTGCTTGTTGATGTCAGTAACGTGCAAGCAAAAATCGCAGCTACGGCCATCCAGATAGAGCGATCCCGCCTGAAAAATGGCCTTGTTCTGAGCCGTATAAAAATCGTGAAAAGATACAAAATTATCCAATAGTTGAAAAAGATGGCAATGAAAGCGAATTAACTTTTCCACCGAATTGATGGCATCCGCAGTGCCGGAGTGGGATTTGTCGTTCTGAATCAGTTGCATGATTTTGTCATGATATCCACCTGTCAGAATGGCGCGAACACGTTTGATTCCTAAAGGTTCAACAGCAGCGCCGCGTTTGGCTTTCAACCATGCCTGATAAGCGGAAAACTTGTTGCATAGTTCCTGCCAATCTCCATGGCTTAGATTATCTTTATTGCCTAACAGTGGGGTGACAACCTTCTTTTTAAACTCAGCCAGCGCTTCAATCCAGGCAGGATTAATTCCATTTTCGAGTGGAAGCGGTTTTTTGGCTTCGACTTTTGCCAAAGGAAAAGCAGCGACTTCTTCAGAATCCGTGGATAGATTTTTGCTGGTCAACGCTTCATATTCGGTTAGTGCGGGATTCAGCGGATCACTGGCGCGCTGATCAAATTCTGCCAATTTGCTGCGTGTAAAGTAATCATCGATTTTAACCTTAACGCACTCGAATGCGGCTTGGGCAACACCTGTTTCATCGCCAAGCAGCAGAATGTTGATCGAATCTTTCTCAGCCTCCCGCCACCATTCAGAAAAAGCGTTCGCTTCCAGATAAAATTGTTTGACTTTTTCTTCAGAGATACCTGGCAAACCCGATCGATCTTCCTCCGCTCCGACACAAAGAATGATTTCCTCAATGACAGTTTGAGTATTGGATTCTGACGCGGTACTCGAAGGAATAATGCCATCCCCATTATATTTTGTGCTGGCAAAAATCTTGTTTAAATCTGCCGTATCTTCAACGGTGATTGCGGGCTCTTCGCCTTTGCCGATATTGAGCAATATTTCCTTTGCCGAGGCCAGTAAAATAGTACCTTCCGCCGTGTCATCATTGATAGCGTTCAAAGGCAGGGAATTTGATCCCCGAATCATATCTTCCGGATTCTTTAGCAGGGATGTGGTCCAATTCACGGCTGCAATAATCTCCGGTACGCGTATATGGCCATCTTTATCGGTATCTATGAATTCGAGTGTTTTAGCATCAAATTCCAAATGATCGGTAGGGCAACTCAGGGCCGCCCAGAGTTTAGGGTCGAGCTCGCCGAGTGATTTTAAGTCAGCGCTTGAGTTTAAATGAACTTGATCGAAACCGCCGGAGCGGAAAAAATGCCATCTATGCAAAATACTCATGATTTCCTTTAGTTGTAGCTGTCTGATTTAAGACGATTAATAACTTGAGAAGACTACATGGACTCTGCTGTCAAGGCAAGGCTTTGAATATTGGTTTGGGGATAACTTATCGTACTATGGATTGTTTGTTCCCGGGCGTTGCCGTGGTTTTGAGAAAATCGTTGAGTTGCTGGTCAGCCTGCTGATTGATTTTAGGAACCGTTACAAATAAGAAGCAGTTTATGAAGCTGTTGCTTGCATTTAACATTAATTAAATTTAATCAATTGCTTATTTATAAAATAAGCATCGGCAAATACAAAATGAAATCGAGAAATAGGAATTGCATTAATCTTGAAGTTACTCGTTGTGTGGTAAAGGGATTCGGGTAGGTTAGATTGTATGGGGTAGACTGTTGTCTGACCTGAGCGGGATATTTTTCATTCAACAATCGTAAGTCAGAAATCAATTGTTTACTTAGTTCGACTTCTTTTTGATTATAAGCGCCATAAGTGATCATGCCGCCATTAAGATCATTTAGATTCTGATGTTTTGAAAGCAGGTGATTTTTGAAATACCCTCCGTATTCATCATTAATGAATGAGGTGACGGTTCTGCGATAGATACTCTGACAAAAATCGACCAGTTGGTATAGCTTGGCGATTTCTGATTTTTCTTTTTCCTGAATATAACTCGTGTCAGTTTGCATAGCCAAGGTGGGTTCGCTGAGACCGGATGTCCAGAAAATCTTGTCGCGTATGTTAGGAAGTGTTGTTTTATCGATACTTTGCCTACATTGCGAGGTGTTTTCTTCCAGAGCACGAATGAAGGTGGATTTTTCTGCACCCTTGGGGTGTGAGTGAAAAATACCGTGCATACAGCCAGCCATAAGCGGGAACTGTAAAATTAATGATATGATTATTATTGTTTTTTTCACGTTCTTTCTTTTCTAAGTGCAAAATCATTTGCACACAAAATGTGAATTTGCTTTGTATTAGAGGCTTCGTTAACTTTTTCCACCTGCTTTATAATGTCTTACGGCCCGGCTCAAGGTGACATCCATACCAAAATACTCACAAGGTATAGGCCGCTTCAATATACCCGTAACAGCTAGTTATTGCCTGTTTCCTGGTCAGCTGTTCATTGTACGATAATTCCTCCAGTGCGATACTTCAACTAGCGATTGACTGTATCCGATGACGGGGACACGTATTGCAGACGATTAGTATCGTTGCTATGAATGCTTTGCCGCGTTTAGTCGCATGATACAATGTCTTGGGAAGCTTTATGGGTAAGACGTGATTTCAAGCTTGCAATCTCTAGGTTTGTAGGGAGGAGGTGCATATGTCGAAAAAAAACATTCAGGATCGTGCTAGTGGCGCCATCATGGGCGCTTTCATTGGTGATGCGCTGGCCCTCGGCCCTCACTGGTACTATAGTTTGGACGATCTTCGACGTGATTATGGGGAATGGATCAGTACCTATACTGATCCCAAACCTGATCGGTATCATGCAGGCCTTAAAGGCGGCCAGTTATCGCAAGCAGGTTTCATACTCACGCTTATGGCGCGTTCGCTTGTTGACCGGGGCGGCTACGATGCAGAAGATTTTTGCCGCCGCATGGATGAAGAGCTTTTACCATTACTTGACGGGACACCGGTGAGCGGACCCGGCGGGTACACCAGCCAGTCAATTCGTGAGGTATGGAGAAGGCGGGTGCAGCAAAAACTGCCTTGGGGGAAAACCGGTAGTCACGCCGATACGACCGAAGCCATAGAGCGTACCCTTGCCATTGCTGTGCGCTACGCACTGAAACCCGATCAGCTTGCCGATGCTATAACCAAAAATACTTTTCTGACTCAGTCTGATGAAATCGTAGTATCACTGACTGTCGCGTATGGTGCAGTATTGGGTCTATTGATTCAGGGGCATGCTCTGGATACGGAATTGTCCGGTAAGCTCATGAAATTAGTAAAAAAAGGAGAGCTGCCCTTTCATGTAGTGACGCGGGATAATTTACAAATGCCATGCCCGGGTGATCCTGACCCGCCTCGCGCAGGACGGTTCGCTTCACCGGATGCATTGCTGACACCTTCGTATATGGCCGCAGCCGTTAATGATCCGGAAATTCGTATAGAGCCGGCATGGAAAGTATCGATTGTTTATGGCATGCCCTGTGCCATTTATCACCAATTGCCTGCTGCCTACTATCTTGCAGCTCGTTTCCACAGCGATTTTGAATCGGCTGTACTCCATGCTGTTAATGGCGGTGGACAAAACCAGGCGCGAGCTATTCTCACGGGCGCACTGGCAGGTGCTCAAGCCGGTTTGTCGGGTATTCCCAGGCGCCTGATCGATGGACTAAAAGAAGCAGTCATTCTGGAGACGCTAGCTAAGGATCTGGCTGCATGTATTGAAATACCCTAGCAGCAAATTTTGCAAAACAACAAAGCCTTTGTGGATTGATTCAAGTACTTCTTTCACATTCTACTTATAGATTTCTGTCCAAATCCCTCATTCGGTGCATCGATGCCGTCTTAGGGTAACGGGTGTCCATTTCATAGTGCGTTTTTCACCCGTGCTGCTTGCTGTACACCGGGTTTTCAGTGATAATCGCGTTTTCTGTTTATTCAAGAACAGTAAAGTGTTTTGGCCGAGATGGCGGAATTGGTAGACGCACGGGACTCAAAATCCCGCGATGGTAACATCATGGGGGTTCGATTCCCCCTCTCGGCACCAACTAAGGTTTTCAGATAGTTTCATATCGTATCAAATTCCTTGTAATTATTAAAAATTCATAGAATTGTTTGTATCAGAAGATAGCAAGTTATCTTTTGACATACCATCAGTTTGTTGGTATTTTTGATGGTACTTTTACATATCATCAAACCAGATACCATCAAATGCTTACCGATATCGCAGTGCGTCAGGCAAAAGCAAAGGATAAACCCTACAAAATAAGTGATAGTGGTGGACTGTATTTGCTGGTGAATTTGACAGGTAAATACTGGCGAATGAATTATAGATTTGCTGGTAAACAGAAAACTTTAGCGATTGGTGTTTATCCTGTCATATCCTTAGTTGAAGCCAGAAAAAAGCGCGATGATGCAAAAGATCAGCTTGCTAACGATACCGATCCAGCAGTGACCAAAGCCATCAGAAAACAAATTATTCTCCATGCTTCGGAAAATACTTTCAAAGCCGTAGCACTGGAATGGCACGTGAAAAATACCAAGACTTGGGCAGAATCAACATCTAACAATATCAAGCGCTATTTGGAAAAGGATATTTTCCCGTGGCTAGGTAATCGTGTTGTAAAAGACATTACCGCCCCGGATTTGCTTGCTGTATTGCGTAAAATAGAAAGTCGTGGAGCCTATGAGAAAGCGCAGCGTTGCCGTGAATATGCCGCGGGCGGGTATTTCGCTATGCTGTGGCTACCGGACGCGCCGAACGCGATCCTAGTGGCGATTTAAGAGGTGCATTGACACCCGTTAAAGTAAAACATCATGCCAGCATTACCGACCCAAAAGCCATCGGCGCATTGTTGCGTTCTATAAATGGTTTTAGTGGTTCATTCATAACCAAGTGTGCGCTGCAGCTTGCTCCATTGGTTTTTGTTCGACCCGGCGAACTACGTCATGCAGAATGGCAAGAAATAGATTTTGACAAGCAAGAATGGCGTATACCCGGCCATAAGATGAAAATGGGTGAGGTGCATATTGTTCCATTGTCACCGCAAGCTATCGAGATTCTGCAATCAATCCACCCATTGACCGGCGATGGTAAATACATTTTCCCCAGCATACGAAGCGCAGCTCGGCCAATGTCAGAAAATACTATTAATGGCGCATTGCGGCGCATGGGGTATGAAAAAGATGAAATGACCGGGCATGGTTTTCGCAGTATGGCCAGCACACTGTTACATGAACACGGATGGCTGCATGAAGCGATTGAACGACAGCTTGCCCATGCAGAACGCAACAAGGTGGTTGCAGCCTATAACTACGCTGAACACTTGCCTAAACGCAAAGAGATGATGCGTTGGTGGGCTGATTATCTGGATGAATTGGCAGTGGGTGCCAAAGTGGTTAATTTTCACAAAGATTGAGATAAAAATTTCTAAATAAATGGTTACTATGAAGACTTGGAAAACAGCGCCTACCTGGTTCAATTTAGATAATTACAGTGATTCGGCAAACTTTACTTCTAAAGAATGGGCTTATGAAATTGATAGAAGAATAACTTCTTTTTTAGATATTACAGAGCCTAATAAACCTATTTCCTTTTTAGGCGTTACTTCGAGGAACATCAATGATATTCCTACAAAACAAGCATATAAGTTTTTTGATCACTTAAAAAATTATCCGCTAATCAATAAAAATTCCAGGAATACAATTCTTGATAGATTTATTACCCTAAGAGCTACCAAAGGAGGTCGTAAATTCGCAAGCATCGAAGAACTTAGTGAGTTCCAGGCATATTCTTTTCTTTTCGATTCAGATAGAAAAAAAGAAATTGAGAAGGATTACTTATTTATACATTCCCCTCGTATTAATGAATCCATAGACCAAGATGATCATGTTGAGCAAAAAATAAAAATTGTCCATAAATACAGTCAACCAATCGCAGATCTTCAAAAGTGGGTGGGTACAAAATTTCTAGAAATTAATCTAGATGCTAGTAATGAATTGATCCTTGAGGAATTTAAAGACTGGTTAGTCCAGACCAGAAGCAACTCGAATGAAGGAATTAAACGGAGGTTCTCTTCTGCAGATTTTGAAGACTGGTCTTCGTCGCGACTTCTTCCCTATTGGGATTTAACTACTATTGCAACTATGGAAAATTCAATTATCCCTTTTCATGTATTGGGTAAGATATTGTTTCCTGATGAATATGAAGTTGATCTTGCGGAACGCATTAGAAAAATTACAAAAAAAAAATGCCAATACCTTTTTACGCATAAAGTAGTGGTTGCACTATATGCACAATCACAACACGACCTATCAAAAACAACATAGAACCGGAATAAATTTTTGTTAAAAACATTCCGGAAACAAATTCTGTATTTTCCTTCCCTCGAATCATATCGTCTAGGTGAATATCATTAAGCTCCTCAATCGCAACGGAGCTAGACATGAGAGAAGAATCCATCCCTAATACAATCCCTGAAGCATTAAAAAATTTCGATCAACTTCCTAATTCTGCCAATGTAAGACAGCCAGTCGTCCAAGCTTTATATGCATGCTCAGCTGCCAGCGTATGGCGCGGTGTCAATGCCGGACGCATACCAAAACCCCGTAAATTATCGCCACGTACCACATGTTGGAATGTAGGGGAATTGCGTGCTGCTTTAAATTCCTCCTTACGCTAGGAAGTAAACCGTGCATCCCCATGGAAACACCGCCAAAGCGCAGCGTAAGCGTATTCTTGCGTATCTCCATACCAAACCCCTTGATACATTATCTGCACGCAAAGAGCTTGATGTAATGCATCCGGCAGCACGTGTCATGGAATTACGTAATCAAGGGATTGAAATCAAAACAATCTGGATAGACCGGGCAAGCGATTGCGGCAAAGTACACCGTATTGCTTGTTATGTGTTGGCTGATGCGGCGGCAACCGCACCAACCGATACGAGAGCCGGAATCAATAGGCAAGAAACCGACACGACAGAGCATAGCATGGAGGGTAAAGTATGAACACCTCCAAACAATTAAAAGCGCATTCTCATGATAGAAATTTAAAAAAATTAGACAAGTCTGATTTTTCTATCAAACTGATCAAGACAGCATCAGAAAATGACCTGATTTATGATCCATTCGGTATTGCTAATAAAGACGATATCGAGCTTGTCAGGTCAATTCGTGAAAACGGAATCCAAGAACCTTTAATTTTATCCCGAGATTATATTCTGTTGAGTGGGCATCGGCGTCTTAACGCTGCTAAATCTCTGGGATTGATTTCTGTTCCAGTAAGATTTGTGGATATCGTTTATTCAGAGTTATCGAAAAAAGAGAGATTGGAGCAATTGCGGTTATTTAACCAGCAGCGAGCGAAAACGCACGGCGAAAGCGTTCGTGAGAAATTGCTTGAGATTGACCCAGATGAAGCATACGGCACATTAAAGCGTAATCGGTTATCTCAACATGAAAATATGCTTGATGTGAATGTTGAGCTTGGTTCAATCAAAAAACGGCCACGCATTACAACAATCCGCTTCCTACAAGCCGCGCAAAAAGTTATTTCAGATAATAAGGAATATTGGCCGCTAACTGTCCGGCGGATTCACTATTTATTGTTGAATGATCCACCGCTTCGACATGATAAAAAACCAGATTCTCAGTATCGCAATGATCGTGAGAGTTATCAATCGCTAACTAATTTATTGATACGAGCCAGGTTAGCTGGATTTGTGCCGCATCAATCCATAGAAGATTCAACAAGACCCATCCAATTGGGTGGAGGATTCTCTTCAGTGCAATCCTTTATAGGTCAAGAGCTTAATAATTTCCTGCTAGGGTATAGCCGCAATCTTATGCTAGGGCAGCCCCATCATGTAGAGATTATGCTTGAGAAGAATGCACTCAGGTCAATAATTGAAAAGGTTGCACGTGATTATTGCATCCCGGTTACTACAGGTCGCGGCTATTCATCGTATTCACCACGGTATGACCTGTACAAAAGATTTAAACAATCCGGTAAGAATAAATTGATTCTGCTTATGCTCACAGACTTTGATCCCGATTGGGAAGCAATTGCAACATCATTTGCACGATCTATGCGCGATGATTTTGGCTTAAGGAATATTTGTCCCATCAAAGTAGCCCTAACTTCAGAAGATGTTGCTAGATATAACCTTCCTAGCGATTTAGATGCTAAGCCTTCAAGCCCTAACTACAAACGATTTATCGCTCAATTTGGTAGTAAAGCCGTAGAGCTTGACGCTGCCCCTGTGGAGTTATTGCAAAGCAAACTTCGAGAAGCTATTGCAAGCGTGCTGGATGTTGATGAATTTAACGCCCAAATAGACCTTGAAAAAGAGGACGCTTCATTTATTGAAGCACATCGTAAAACAGTGCTGGAAACTATTGGAGGGTACGCATAATGACTCAAAATCGCAGACCACCCGCTTACCAAAAATATCCGGCGGAAATACTGGCGAGTCGTTTGCGGGGTGCGCAATGAGTAAGAAATACAAAAAGCCACCTGAAACCTTCACAGAAAACTTTTCACGCATTCCGCACGCTGTTATGGATAGTCAGGCATTCATAGGGCTGTCAGACCGCGGCAAATCGCTTCTATTCGCATTAATAAGGCAAATCAATGGCAGTAACAATGGAAAGCTGCAATTAACGTACAAATGGCTTTCGCAGCATGGGTGGCAGTCTAATTCAGCAAACAGAAAAGCGATAGCCGAACTTGTTGAGCGTGGATTAATTGTATCTACTCGCATGGGTGGCTTGAATGCTGGCTGCAATTGGTATGCGGTGACATGGCTATCCATCAGCAGCTATGTAGGATTGGATATTTCAATTCAGACCTACAAGCAAGGAGCATGGGCTGACTGTAAATTGCCATCTATCGGCAGGAGAACCCCACCTCAAAAACAAAAAACCCAGGCCGGTGTACAGCCTAGCGCTAGGCCGGTGTACGGCTCAGTAGACCAAACAGCTAGTCCGGTGGTCGGCTCAGAAAAGGCAGTTTTTGACCAATTCACTAGGCCGGTGTACGGACACAATGTATCTATGCCATATGTATCACCTCATTCAGGTAGTAGGAGAGTAGTGGGCAAATCACGGAAGGGGATGATCCAGTGATGGCTGACTATGGAAAGTGCAAACGGTGCAAAGTGCGTTTTTTGATGGTTGGATTTTTGGATTATCGGAAAGCAGGGTATTGCACATTGGAATGCTCAATTGGTGAACCGCCTGGGATTCCATCGGCTGAGGGCATCGCATGGAAAAATAAAATTCTCACGCACTCATTAAAGGAACGATTGCCAGAGCCAGCAAAGAACGATTTGCCGATTAGAGAATGGAAATTTGACATGGTGCATTATCCACCGCCTAGAGGCTGGCAGATTGGGAATTGGAGATTGGTGCAATGAAAAATAGAGTGCTGCTTTTGAACTATCAGGAACGTAAAGGCTTTGAAGAGACTTATCAATCATTAGCAAATTGTCCCGAATGGCAAATGGAAAATGTATTTATTCATGAAACAATCGAACGTAAACAATTCAACAGATTGCCACACTTTGATTTGCCACCAGTATTTCACTTAAGGAAAAGGCCAAATCGTTTGACCCTTGCTGCGCATGAGAGCGGCCACGCTATCGTAATGGAGGCCACGCATTGCAGAACCGTAGGTAAGGTGTCCATTGATCTTGTAGACCATCCCGAGGGTTTTCTGGGCTTTGTTGAACCTCAAGGACGCAACAAGGAAGCAAGCGATCATCCACCGGCAGAACAAGAAGGCGTTATGCCATGCAAGCCTATGATGATAATAGATATTCTAATAGACGCAGCAGGGTTTATTGGCGAAAGCTTTGTCGGCAAAAAAACGGGCAGCAATCACGAGAAATTCTTGATTTATTGTCGATGCAGACACCTAGACGATCTGAACGAGGTGGAGCCGCTAACCAATTGGACTCATTACGTTGAGTGGTGCCGGAATATTATTTTTAATAATGAGAGTTTATTTTGGCGAGTCATCGATGATTTGCTGGCAAACAGCGAGTTGACCGAATCAGTCAAGATTGCATTGCATCGCAGCATCAAAAAAGAACCAACCGAACTATTTTTTTAACAAGGAGAAATGTAAAAATGTCAAACGAATTAACAGCAACTTTAAAGTCTGATATTGAAAAACAACGAATTATTAAAACGCAGCTGACGGCTCTACAAAAAAAGGTAGACGAGCGTCGCCAGCAAGCGGCTGATCTTTCGGAATCGTTGGCACGGGCAAAGGCCGACCACGAGGCTTGTGTACTCGCTAACCTGGCGGGCAACGCTAGCGATAAAGAGCTAGAAGAGTCCGAAGCCAATCTCAAGAGACTTGCGGATTCTATTGCTAAGGTTACTGAACCATTTGAACATGAATGGAAAATCAGAGACAGGTTATCGTTAGAATCTTTTGATTTAGAAGGAATTATTTCCGCCAATAGATCAATCTTGTGTCAAAAACTGCTTAAAGAATGCTATGCCGAAACGGCGGAAAATAAAAAGATTAACGCAAGACTTGCCGCTGGATATGCTGGATTTCTTTCGAGTGGTGAGCTTAATAAATCATGGTTGCAGTTTCTTTTGTGCAACTTCCCGCATCCATCAGAACACGGTATGAAGATTGCGATTGAAAAGTTTAAGGCTGATCATGAATTTATGCGTGATTAATCTTAATGTTAGTGAATAGCTTATTTATAATGTAGGTAAACTATTGATTATAAATATAATTTATGTTCTTGCTGGGGTTTTTAACGCGAGAGTGATTCCGGCCCCATCAAAATTCTAGCGAACCAACTTTAAACATGGTTTCACAATAATGTTCCACGGAGTAGCAATGGAAACAAAAGAATTAGCAAAGCAACTGGGTATAAGTCACCAAATCAAAGAGCGGCAGGATTGGTGGCAATGCTGGCGTTAGACGCGGTACCAGAACCGCTACAGATACCGACACCATTAATGATCTAAAGAACGATGTAAATGCCTGTCAGCTTGACCTTGAATCAACTAACGCGGATGAGTTATATCTGAATGCGCGAGCGTTAAAGGAAAAAGCTGTTGCATTACAAGCAGCGGCAGAACATTCCAAGTTTATGGGTGAGCTGGTGTTGCGCGAGCATGTAGAAAAGCTGGTGTTTGAGCGCGCGCGTCAATTCAGGGATGGACTGCTTACATGTTCCAGAAGGATTGCACCTGATATTGCTGGCAAGGATGACGTGAAGCAGATCGAGGATATTCTTTACAAAGAATTCAGATTATTGTTAGAAGGATTTGCCAAGCTGCCAGTTATCGAAGGATAAACCCGCCAAGAACAATTTTAAGCGCTTATCTAGCCTGCATAATTACGTACTTTATGATTTCGTCGGTAATCTTGTAAGCAAATTACATTGCCACCAGATTTACTGTAGTTTTTAGTGTGCGTTATGCCTTGGAATTCATGTAAATGTATTGTGTGATTTCTTTGATTAAAAAGATGAATGTGATAATCATTGCGATCACCTAACATTCCATTCTTTAGTGAATCTTCCCAAATAAAATCAAATATGCCGACTGGGGAAAGATATGAATCATCTATATTTGATAAATCAATTATGGCACTGCAGACTTGCAAATTAGTTTTACGATTAATAATCGAAATGATTGTCTGCATTTATATCTCGCTCCAAGATGAAATTCTATTGCCTTTTAAATTATCATGAGATGTTTGATTTTAAAGTGACTGAAACAAGCCTCTTTACCTTATTATTTAAGGATTTTATTTCGTGTTTGGATTTGTTGGTATGTGCTAACTGGACATATAATCTTTGACATAAAGAATATATTTGTAGGAGTTAAAAAATTATGCGAGAAAAGAGAGATGATAACGGCTTTCCAGAATATCCATTTGATAAAGCATATGAGGATATTAAAAATAAACGAGGTTCCAGTTATTATGTTCATTTATTGATAAATAAATATCCTTTGCAAATCTTAGGGGTTTTTGCATTTCTGGCGGGAATTTTGATTTTATTAGTTTTATTGTGATTGGACATCAATACAATATTGTTGTTATTGATTATTGACATCATTTCATTTTAAGAATATTCTTTTTTCAAGTGCTCAAAACACTTCATAAAGTGGACAGACCCGCGCCCGATAGTCGTGGTTTTTTTGCGCCTAAAATTTATAAAGGCCGGGTGTTAGGTTAATAAAATACCTGCATTGTAGGGAATATACCAGCCGTCTTTATGCGGTTTTGAGCACCTGGCCGCCTCTCAAAAGGGCGATATCAAAAAATCATAAAGGAGTTAACATCATGGCTGTTAAATCTACCCGTGCGTCCGCACGTCGCACCCGCAAAACTAAAGCAGTTCAAACCCCGCAGCCAATCCAGCTAACCCGTGAACGAATCAAAACGCAAGGCTGGAATGCTTATCACGAATTCGTAGATAATTTGACTGACGCAGAGATGAGTGTAGTAGGCCATCTTTTGCCATTATACATTCCCTTCTCCACAAGCTGTAATTAATGAAATGCGCAGATTGCTTGGAGAATCCATCGCCAAGTGCAAAGTAATACCATTACCAGTTGGTGGTAAACACGGCACTTAATTTTCGATGGAGACATTGATAATGTTCGGTCAAACGTCATTCACCGATCCTTTAATTGGAACGGGGTTTGAGTTAACGTTCTGAAACCCGTCCGAGTGGCGGGTTTTTTTTTGATTATTGACGGTGAGTTTCTCCAACTAGCAAAAAAATGATGGTACTTATGATGGTACTTTTAAAAACATAAATAATAAGATCATTATGAATATTTGTGTACATCATGTTTTTCGATTCCCCCTCTCAATAGAGGTTTTCAGGAAGTTTCATATCGTATCAAATGCATTGAATTCGTTAAGTTTTGATACATATTTATATATCAGATAATCTCATAAGAAAGCTTTACATACCATAATTTTGGTGGTAGTTCCCTCAAGCCACTTTACGAGATACCATCATTTGCTTACGCATATAGCCATTAGTCAAGCTAATTCAAAGATAAACCTTATAAAATAAGTGATAGTGCTGGTCTGTATCATATGGCTTAATAGCACTTCGGTGGTGATTACTCGATACCAAGTATGGGGTTGGGCGGGCCGTGTTACGGGTTTTCCCGCAAGATGGATTACCATCGCCATCTTCGTATTGAGTAATGGCAAGTCATAATGACTGATCAGACTTTAATGTGCTAATATCAAAACCATTAACGATTTTCTAAAAGTAAAGGCTCTCGGGTCAACTGACAATGCAGATAAAGATCGCAGTCTAGATATCAATATGTCTACGGTTGAAAAAGTAACCGCTAAAATACAGAATCAGCTTTTAGCGGCTTTGCCACAAAACGAATTTGACGCGATTAAGCCTTCGTTAAGGCTGGTCGATCTGGAAATGGATCAAGTCTTATGGGAGATGGATGAAAGACGTAAGCATATCTATTTTCCTACCACTGTCATGATCTGCATGCTCTACGATACTGAAGACGGAAATTCGATTGAGGTCGGAATGACAGGGCGGCAAGGTATGGTTGGCATTGTAACCTTTGTCGGAGATGCCCGAATGGCTAAAAGAGCAGTGGTCATGAACCCTGGTCAAGCTTATGTCATGGAGGCTAAATACGTAGAGAAATTTTTTGAGGAATTACCGTGTTTTCAGGAAATTTGTTTATGTTATACCCAGACGCTGATAGTTCAACTCTCGCAAAGTATCATCTGTAATCGTCTGCACTCCATTGAGCAGCAGTTGTGCCGATATCTACTGATCTATAACGACACTTTACGATCTACCGTTTTTAATTTGACGCAAGCGCGAATCTCACAAGTGTTGGGCGTGCGCCGCGAAAGTGTTTCCCTCGCGGCTACTCAACTTCAGGAAAAAGGACTTATTAAACGCACACGGGGTAAAATAGAATTGCTTGATCGCAAGGGGTTATTGACTACCACTTGCGAGTGTTATGGAGTAGTTAGGGAGCAGAACAAAAGAATACTCGGCAAGTATTTTGCTCAATACGACACTTAATAGTATACGGGGCAGAAGGGAATGATGAATGATAAAACGCAATTTGAAGCTTTTATCCTTTTGCTAAGGATTTCAAAATAAAGTTGGTTTGTACGCGTATAATGCAGACAAGAAAGCGGGTTGCGGATTATTCCTGAGCTTTTTTGTCAGTTAAGGGTAAGCTCGCATTCAGGGGTGTGGGTTCAGCTACCCAGAAGCCTTGTACATAATCGATACCGATATTTTCCAGGATTTGTAGTGTTTGATCATTTTCCACCCATACGGCGATCGTTTTAAGCCGCATGATATGGCCGATGTGATGAATCGATTCAACCATTGCCTGGTTGACTGGATCAGTAAGCATATTTTTGATCAATCGTCCGTCAATTTTCAGATAATCAAGTGGGATATCTTTCAAGTAACTGAACGATGATAAGTTGCTGCTAAAATCATCGATGGAAATGCGACAGCCCAATTCTTTCAAGGTGGTGACAAAACGTACAACATGTTGTAAATCGTTCAGCGCTGTCTGTTCGCTGATTTCGAAGCAGATACAAGCGGGATCCAACTGACTGGCTTTGATGTTGTTTACCGTGAAATCAAGAAAATCTTCGTTTACTAGTGCTTGTCCGGATATATTGATGGTGTAGATTGCATTGATCGTGTGCGTTGCATGCGCTTTTATGAGCTGTAGTGACTGCTGTACTACCCAGCGATCAATTAGCAGTATTTGATCATGCCGCCCCGCCGCAGGTAGAAATGCTCCGGGCATAATCAGTTGACCATTCTCATCTTGCAGGCGCAATAAAATTTCACCATGTTGTTCTTGTTCCGCGTGTTTCGACGAGATTAATTGGATTGGTTGATAATAAAGCTGAAAACGTTGCTCTGTCAGGGCATTTTGAATACGCGGCAACCATTGTTTCATTTCAACAGAACCTTGCAGATGAGGTACGGATTGATATATCTGTACTCGATTGCGTCCTTGTTCTTTGGCGGCATAGCAGGCGCTGTCAGCTGCATTGAGTGCATGCTCAAGACCTTGATTTCCATGAGTGATCGGAAATAATCCGATGCTTACCCCAATAGTGAAAGTTTTTCCCCGCCACTGAAAACGGAAATTTTGTACCAACTCACGTAATGTGTCGGCTACTTTTAGCGCTTGATCTTTGGGGCAGTGTTCTAGAATAACACCGAATTCATCACCGCCCAGACGTGCCAATGTATCTCTTGCGCGCAGTTTGGAATGTAATAGTGCGGTTACTTGGCGTAGTAGCTTATCGCCGGCACTGTGGCCGCAACTGTCGTTGACAATTTTGAATTGATCGAGGTCAAGATACAGCAGCGCATGCATGTCATTTTTGCGCATGGATGTCAGGATTTTGCTGAGGCGATTCTCGAATTCCTTGCGATTGAGCAGACCGGTTAACGAGTCATGTGCAGCTTGGTAGGCAAGTTTCAACGTCAGCTTACGTTGTTCTGTCACATCGCGAAACGTTATCACGGCACCAATACTATGTTTTTGTTCGTTTTGGATCGGCGCTACGGAGTAATCGATGATGTATTCTTTCTTGTCCCGATGGATCAATATACATTCGCTGTACTTGGGAGAAATTTCAAGTTCGTTTAAGTGATCTGCCAGTGGATCCGGGGCCGGCTTATGGGTGGCTATGTCCATAATATTGAAAACTTCCTGTAGAGGTGTGTCATGCATTTCCTCATTGCTCCAACCGGTAAATCTTTCCGCTGTCGGATTCAGAAAAGTAATCTTTCCATTCGTATCTGTGGTGATGACTGCATCACTGATGCTTGCCAGCGTAATCTGAAATAGCTCTTTTTCTTGATGCAGGATATCATTGGTTATGGTGAGCGCTTCGGTACGCTCTGCTACTCGCTGTTCCAGCTGATTTTTGGTTTGAATCAGGCGCATTAGCAGCTCGTTTTTGTCAAAACGAAGTTTTAGCGAATCCGTAATTGTTTGATGCAGTTGGTGCGAAATTCTGCTCATCGTAAATATAAACAACAAATAAGTCAGCGCGATGATCATCTGAATGTCACTTTCGTGCGTGATGACCTGATAGGTGAAAGGAAGCGCAACAGGTATCGAAAAAGCTAAAAAGACACCTTTATACGAGGATAAGGTCGCCATTGCGCCTGCAACCATGCCGCCCAACAAATAGGCTAGGAATAATTGATGGATAGCACTATCAGCAATAAAGAAAATGCTCCCGGCGGAACCCCACAGTATCCCTGCTAACAGTGCACCGATATAAAATTGCTGTCCCCAGATTACTGATTCGGCAGCAGATGGTTTTTTACGGAAATAGGCCTTGACCATCAGAAACCTGACGAAAGTGAGAGCATAAATTGCCGCCAACCAGCCTAGAAGCCAGTTTTTTCCGACCAATCCCCAAAAAATATAAGCTAACATAGTGGCAACAATCAAGGTGACAAATAATGCCTTGGGAGCTTGCTGATAAGCCAGCTTGATTTGTTCCGCCAGTAATGCGCCAGAACGATTGGGGGAGGGAGATTGGGAATTCACATTGCAATTAATCGGATCTTGACGTCATATAATAAGGCTTTTTTGCGGCAAGATAATGGAGATTTTCGGAGTATTACTGAATGTTTATGATAAATGTGCAAGCGCAGTTTCGAGTAAGGGTGCATAAATTTTCAGCGCTTTGAAATCGGTAAGTAACCTATGCGGTTTTCTGTGGCAAAATATTGATTGCGTAAAAGATATAAAATATTCATAGTGTTATATGTCAGAAAATTCTTATATCCATACTCAAAAAATTGTGCTTAATATCTTTTGAAATAAAGTAAGCTTCTATAGTGCAATATGCGGGTAAGGCACTGGAGAATAAATTACGGGAGCATGCTCATTAACATGAGACGTATTGCAGAAAGTTTATTTTATTGGAAGTTTCTGTATCGAGCCGGACTTATTCTGCTCGTGGTTTCTACGCCGGTATCCGGTGCCGGTATTGCTGTGATGGAACACAGTGTAAAGGAATTAGGTCAAGCATTCTCCGGCGCGCCCACTAATACAAGTGATGGCAGTATGGTGTTTTTTAATCCGGCTGCGATGAGTCAGGTGCGCGGTAAATTGATTTCGGCCGCGAGTTACTATATTGCACCGTCGGTAACTTTTCATGATAGCGCTTCGCGGTTGGGTAGCGCGCCGCTTACGGGTGGGAATGGCGGAGAGAGTGGGCGATCGGTTTTCATTCCGAATTTTTATTATGTGCAGGAATTGTCGAACCGCGTAGCCTTTGGTTTTGGATTTAATCTACCTTATGGTATGCGCAATAGTTATGATTCGGACTGGAAAGGGCGCTACCAGGCCATTGATTCAGAAGTTCTGACGATTAATTTTAATCCGTCTCTGTCGTTCAAGCTGACTGAAAAATTTTCTTTGGGCGGCGGCTTTAATGTGCAGTACTTGCGATCCAAATTAACCAACGCAATTGATCTGGGACCGGCATGTTTTTTATTGCAGGGAGCATTGCCATGCTTAAGTCAGGGAATTGCGCCGCAAGCCGCGGACGGGCATGTTTCGCTCAAGGGTGACAGTGTCGGTTTCGGCTACAATTTAGGCGCATTTTACACGCTGACCCCTGATACTCTATTCGGCGTCAGTTATCGTTCCCGCATTGCCCATGACGTAAAGGGAGATGCAAATTTCACCCTGCCGGATAAAGCCATTGCGCTGACGCAAGGGAATATTTTGGTGGATACGCATGCGGTTACGCCGGTAACTTTGCCGGACTCGGTCTTATTCGGTTTCTCGCACCATCTCAATCCGCGCTGGGAAGTTTCTGCGGATGCTTTATGGACGCACTGGAGTTTGGTTCGAGAGCTCAGAACGAATTTTTCCTCATCGCAATCCGATGATGTGCAAAATCTGAAATGGAACGATACGTGGCGTTATGCTTTCGGGGTTAATTATTTTTCCGCAACTCATAAATGGATATGGCGAACAGGATTTGCTTTTGATCAAACACCAGTGCCCGATGTACAACACAGATCACCTCGAATTCCCGATAGCGATCGTTATTGGCTGACTTTTGGTTTTACTTATGCGGTGCGGAATAATATTTCCATTCATGGTGCGTATGCGCATCTGTTTATGGATAGTCCTTCAATCAGTCGAAGGGGCGTAACGGGAGATTTCCTTTCCGGGCAGTTTTCCGAGCAAATCAATATCGGTGGTCTGCAATTAGACTGGCGTTTCTAATCCTGATCGTCACAATTGATTGGGTTGCGGTGCTGAAACTTATGCAGAGCTTGCATTATCTTACAATGTCGTTTGTATCGGTGTAATGGATAAACTTTCTAATTCAATTTTGGAATTGATCAATGGACAGAAGAACGCATCTTAATTTCTGGTTTATTACCATGGCGCTATTAGCTTTGCTGTTAGTGCAAAATTTGTATAAGCAATATACTCAAGTTGAGCCCATTCCCTATAGTCGTTTCCAGTATTTGCTGGAGCAGGGGCAGGTAGCCGAGATTGCGATTACCGAGAATCAGATTTTTGGAACATTGAAAGAAAAACACGCGGATGGATATAAAGATTTTGTTACGACACGGGTGGAACCGGAATTAGCGGAAATTCTGGATAAATATCATGTGGTTTATACCGGTGTGGTACAAAGCACTTGGTTACGTGATTTATTGTCCTGGATTGTGCCGACAGCAATTTTTGTCGGAATCTGGTTATTTGTGATTCGCCGCATGGGAAGCAGTATGGGAGGCGGGTTGATGTCGATTGGTAAAAGCCACGCCAAAGTATTTGTGGAAAAGGAAACCAAGGTTACTTTCGACGATGTGGCGGGTGTCGATGAAGCCAAGGAGGAATTGGTTGAAATTATCAATTTCTTGAAAAATCCGGTGGATTATGGTCGTTTAGGTGGACGGGCACCGAAAGGGATTTTGCTGGTGGGACCGCCAGGCACTGGGAAAACATTGTTGGCGCGCGCAGTGGCGGGAGAGGCGGGTGTACCGTTCTTCTCCATTTCTGGTTCGGAATTTGTAGAAATGTTTGTCGGTGTGGGTGCAGCCAGGGTGCGTGACTTATTTGAACAAGCAAGGCAGATGGCACCGGCGATAATTTTTATTGATGAGCTGGATGCGCTGGGGCGCGCACGTGGTGCTTACGGATTGGGTGGCGGGCATGACGAAAAGGAGCAAACCCTGAATCAACTGTTGGCTGAACTGGATGGTTTCGATTCCAGCAGTGGTATCGTGCTGCTGGCAGCGACCAACAGACCGGAAATTCTTGATCCGGCACTGTTGCGGGCCGGACGGTTTGATCGCCAGGTGTTGGTGGATCGTCCTGATAAAATTGGGCGGGAACAAATTCTTAATGTTCATGCAAGAAAGGTAAAGTTGCACAGCGACGTTAGAATTGAGGAAGTTGCAGCGTTGACACCGGGATTTACCGGAGCGGATCTGGCTAACCTTATCAACGAGGCGACTCTGTTAGCAACCCGGCGTGCCGCACCATCGGTTACGATGGCGGATTTTAATAATGCGATTGAGCGCATCGTGGCAGGATTGGAAAAACGTAACCGCCTGTTAAACCCCGATGAACGCCGTGTAGTGGCATTTCATGAACTTGGGCATACGATGGTGGCGTTGGCGTTACCGGGTACCGATGAGATTCATAAAGTATCCATTATTCCGCGGGGTGTCGGTGCACTGGGTTACACTATTCAACGCCCTACCGAAGATCGCTATTTGATGACTCGCGCGGAACTGCAAAATAAAATGGCGGTATTGCTGGGAGGGCGTGCAGCCGAGGAGATCGTATTTAACGAAGTTTCCACCGGCGCGGCAGATGATCTAATACGCGTCACCGATATTGCGCGCGCCATGGTGTTGAGGTATGGCATGAGCGACGCATTGGGTAACGTGGCGTATGATCGGGAGCAGTCAGTATTTCTACAACCCAATGTGCCTATGCCACAAAGCCGCAATTACAGTGAAGAAACTGCCAGTAAGATCGATGTTGCAATTCGTATGTTGGTTGATCAAGCCCTGGAACGTGCGCTCAATATACTTCAATCCAATCGTGGTTTGCTGGATCAAACTGCGCAAGAGCTATTGGAAAAAGAAACGCTCAATCAACCTGAAATACTTAAATTAAAGCGAACAATAATTTCCAGCGCACCCCATTGAGGTGTATCTTTGCCGCATCGAAATTTTATTCGTAACTGACTAATGTGAATTGAAATGATTCTGCATCGGTTAATTGCATTTGCACGTTTCTGAGAATGGTGGATGGATTGATCATTGCCGATGGGATGTGTAATTGGCCATCTATGCTCGAGAAAGTGGCGATATTAAGGGGTTTAATGTTCAGCGTTACTATATTGTTCAGGTCGAGCTCAAATACAATGGAAGGGCTATTTTGAATCAACCGTAAGTTGACCTCCAGTGCATTTCCAGCTCCGATATCCACCGCAAAACTTAAAATTTCCTGGCTGAAAACGCTTGCTGTGTCAATGAGTTCAACATTATTTATTCGAACTAAATTATTAAGCGATACTGATGATGAACCATCATAGTCTTTCAGTGGCGTGTCAGTAAAACTGCCTCCAAAGTTTCTTATTGGAAGTTCTTCAATAGCATCAAAGACTGTCATGCCATCAAAAATAACGCGGCCAAACACGGTAAATCCTCCATTCTGATTATCCAGATTCAAAGCGTTGTCATTTAAGTTGACAAACCATTGGTTGGTTGCACTATTGGGATTGCCGCCAATTTTTGCCATGGCGACGGTGCCACGGGTATTGGAAATTTTAAATTCATTAATAATTGGAGGAAGGGGATTAACAGCGGTGAGCGATTCTCCGGTGGTGCCAGGAATAATTTTAAAACCGCCGCCTTGAACGACAAAATCAGGGACACTGCGATGGAAGATTCCATCAGTATAGCCACCACTGTTAATGTAGCTGATGAAGTTGGCGGTTGTGACCGGTGTCTGTGTTTCAAAAAGCTCAATACAAAATTGCCCCATATTGGTTGTAAAGCAAGCAACTCGATTAGCGTGTGTAATGGGCGATAAGAAACACAAACAGGCAAACAATACGGTTTTATATAAGATTGGACTAGCGCGCATGATGATTGGGTATTTTTGTGTGGATTGAAATTGGATTTTACTGACAGATGCCTAGCTGAGGCAATTCATTTTGGATAAGATGCAGTTTCGTATTGAGGAGCCTTGGTAATGTGATGATAATTAGCGCCTTCTTTAAGGTTATGCCCAAAGTAAACTGATCATGATTTTGATATAGGGATTATTTCAGTATTTCTTGAGTTGAAGTTTTCTTCAATGGCGCCCAGCATCATAGCTGCAACATTGAAGCCGGTCTGCTGTGTGATTTCCTGCATTCCTGTAGGACTAGTGACATTAATCTCTGTTAAATAGTCGCCAATTACATCCAATCCTACCAACATTAAACCATTTTTAACCAATTCCGGGCCTAGTGAATCTGCAATGTCTTTATCGCGCGTAGATAGGGGCTGCGTTGTTCCCGTACCGCCGGCAGCAAGATTGCCGCGCGTTTCACCGAGCTTAGGAATGCGCGCTAAAGCAAAAGGTACCGCTTTGCCTGCAATCAGCAGGATACGTTTGTCGCCTTGAGCGATTTCAGGAATGAAGCGCTGCACCATGATAGTTCGTGTCCCATAGTGAGTGAGCATTTCGAGAATCACGCTGATATTATAGTCTGCAAGATGGATACGAAACACGTTGGCACCACCCATACCATCCAGTGGTTTTAATATAATATCCTGATGAATAACTAGGAATTCTCTAATTAAGTGCGCCTGGCTGGTTACTAGTGTAGGGGTAATAAATTGTGGAAATTGAGTGATAGCAAACTTTTCGTTGTAATCGCGGATACTCCTGGGGTTATTGATCACCCGGGCACCCTGGGTCTCAGCTAATTCCAGCAAGTACGTGCTGTAAATATATTCCATATCAAACGGCGGGTCCTTGCGCATTAATACAACGTCAAATTCGCGCAAAGGGGTTGCCGAAATATTACTGATTTTGTACCACAAACCATCCGCAGATGATGGATTTGTAAGTGACAATGCGCGCGAAAAGCCTGTGACAACATGGTTGATCAATGCGATGTCATGTTGATAAAGTACCCAGACCTGATGGTTTCGCGCAATTGCCTCACAGATCAAGGCATAGCTGGTGTCCTTATGCGTTTTGATGGAATCCAGCGGATCAATGATAAAGGCAAGCTTCATAGTGGAGCTTATACGGAACTTAATTTCGCATCCGAAGTATCGGTTTGCTGCAATTCCAATGCGGCGGCTAATAGCGCCAAACGTGCTACAACGCCATAGGCATAAAAACGATTTGGAATAATATTGGGTTGGGAGGCGTTCGGCTCCAGGCAAGTGGTTTCAAATGCCAAGGGAACAAAATGCATGCCGGGAGCATTAAGGTTTTCGTCGATACCGCGTCCGGTATGAACGCGATAAAACCCTCCGACGACGTGGCGATCTATCATATAGATAACGGGTTCCGCTACCGCTTGATTGATCGTCTCGAATGTGTAAACGCCTTCTTGTACCAGCACATGGGAAACTTGCAATCCTTCTTTCACTACGGCCATTTTATTCCGCTGTTTGCGGTTTAAATTATAAATTTCGGTGCCATCTTTTACTGTCATAATTCCCATCCCATAAGTTCCCGAATCGGCTTTGACAATGACAAAAGGATCTTCCTTAACACCATATTGTTGATACTTTTTCCTGATCACCGAGAGGATCCGATCAACAGCGGCTGCTACACATTCCTCACCTTGTTTTTCATGAAAATTAATTTCTCCACATGAGCTAAAACGTGGATTGATTAACCAAGGATCAATGCCAATCAAATCCGAAAATTCCAGAGCAATGCGATCATAAGCGGCAAAATGATTAGATTTTAGGCGTGTTGCCCAGCCGGCATGCAAAGGAGGGATCACAATTTGATTCAGATTTTGTAAAATCTCCGGAATGCCTGTGGATAGATCATTGTTAAGCAACACCGCGCAGGGTTGAAAATTTTCTACGCCCAATTGATTATTTTTCCGCACAATCGGCTCCAGCTGAATAGACTGGCCATCGGGAAGATCAATATCGATAGTTGTAGTGACTTCCGGCAATAAGGTGCCAATACGGACATTCAATCCGGCCCGTTGCATAATATTTTGCAAGGTGGCAATGTTTTGCAGATAAAAAATATTGCGTGTGTGATTCTCCGGGATCAACAATACACTATGTGTATCCGGGCATATTTTCTCGATCGCATTCATCATCGCTTGCACACATAAAGGAATGAAGTCCGGATTCAGATTGTTAAATCCGCCAGGAAACAAATTGGTGTCAACAGGTGCGAGTTTAAAACCGCTGTTACGTAAATCTACGGAACAGTAAAATGGCACAGTATGCTCACGCCATTTGCCTCTCATCCAATGTTCGATGGTCGGCATGGCATTAATGATACGATTTTCGAGGTCAAGAATAGGGCCGCGCAGGGCTGTGGAAAGATGAGGTACTGGCATTTTGCTTTGAATTATTAAATCAGGGCCATTATAGCATTATGGCTTAAATAGATTGTGATTCGCTCAACTCTGGAGTGCCCTCTAGGGTTGCTCTCATTGTTATGAAACGTATGTATTATATTTGGTTTTGGAGCGGTGCAAGCAAGCGCGATAGGGTTAGTGTAAGGTTTTTTCAGCTCGCTGTGACGGCAGCATTACTGTCAATTTTTGTTATGCAGCTTCTATCATGGAGTAACTGATGAAACGGAAAACGATCATGAGGATTGTTTTTGTAACTCCTCGTAATGATAATGAATAATGAGGACTAGAAGTGCAGTAGCCATCACAATAGGACTTTGGAGAATGTAAGTTTGCGGACCTGCTTGGTGAAGTAACTGCGAGGAAAAGAAGAAGCATTGGTGGTTGCCAATGAGACAGGATTAGAAATTGATGACGTTATTATTGTGCTTAGAGGTGCACAAGAAAATCTAATCGCTACAAAAATTAAATTATTACCAGATTAACAGGGAGGGTTCTGCATACACGCAATGAGAAAATCCCCTGTTCATATTGTGACTTTATCAAAAAGATTTCAGTAGTTTACGTTACGCAAAAATAGACAGTGCAACGAAGAAAGTGTATAGTTCCGGCACTGCCCTTTACTCTTGAGATTTAGAAAAGGGAAGGTGTTGAAGCAATTTGAGATTGTCTCAACGAATTAAGAATGGCGCATAAAAAAAGCGCAAAGTTCATCATTTATGGAGGGAGATATGATTAAAGCTGTTCAGGCAGTAGTAGGATTAGGATTGCTTTGTTTTGCTGCTACACAAGTAGCGGTAGCACAAGACATTTCTAAATTACCACGGGTAAAACAACAACTGGTGGCCCCACCAAATGTACCTGTGCACGATCAGGTTTCTAAAGGACCAAAAGTTGTTGAAGTTCGCATGGAAACCACTGAAAAGCTGATGGAGGTTGCGCCAGGAGCAAAAGTCTGGGGTCTGACATTTAATGGCAGCATTCCAGGTCCGCTGATTATTGTGCACGAAGGCGATTATGTTGAGCTGACCTTAGCCAATCCAAAATCAAGCACATTGGCCCATAACGTAGATTTCCATGCAGCAACCGGTGCATTGGGTGGTGCTGGCTTAACACTGGTACAACCAGGCGAAGAAGTAGTTTTACGCTGGAAAGCTGTTAAACCGGGTGTATTTGTTTACCATTGCGCACCAGGTGGAACCATGATTCCGTTCCACGTCATTTCAGGTATGAGCGGTGCTATTATGGTATTGCCAAAAGATGGCCTGAAAGATGCGAAAGGCAAACCATACAAATACGACAAAGCTTTTTACATTGGCGAACAGGATTTCTATCTGCCGAAAGACGACAAAGGCAACTTCAAAGCCTATGGCTCACCAGCCGAAGGTATGGCAGACATGTTGGAAGTAGCTAAAGGTCTCATTCCAACTCACGTAGTGTTCAACGGTGCGGTTGGTGCGATTACCGGTGACAATGCGCTGAAAGCTAAAGTAGGTGAAAAAGTATTGTTTATCCACTCTCAAGCTAACCGTGCTTCCTATCCGCATTTGATTGGTGGTCATGCTGATCTGTACTGGGTAGGTGGTTCATTCAGCGATACACCGTTGACCAGTCAAGAAACTTGGTTTGTTCCAGCAGGTTCCGCAGTTGCTGCAGCCTATGAATTCCATCAACCAGGCCTATATGTATACCTCAGTCATAATCTGATTGAAGCTGTACTGCTAGGTGCTGCACTGCATATGAATGTAGAAGGCAAATGGGATGACGACATGATGACTCAACTTAAAGCACCAGCAAGCTTTGATGCAAAAGCTGCAATGGATCACTAAAATTTGATTTAGTGTAGCTATTGAAATCATTCTAAAAAAGGCCTCAACCTATTACAGGTTGAGGCCTTTTTCATTAAAGCCGTCGTTTGTTTATTATTTGTTCAAGTACACACGAATATGCCAATTAAATCTCGTATTCGCACCATCCCGAATTATCCACGGCATGGAATCATGTTTCGTGATATCACAACACTATTAAAAGATCCTTGTGGGTTGTATACCACAATACAAGAGATCGCAAGCCGTTACGACGCAGTTACGATTGATAAGGTGGCTGGGATCGAGTCGCGAGGATTCATCATCGGTGCGCCGGTTGCGTACCAATTAGGCAAAGGCTTCGTGCCTATCCGTAAACAAAATAAACTTCCTGCAGAAACATTGGGAAGAGACTACCAATTAGAATATGGCAGTGACCGTATTGAAATTCACCTAGATGCAATTCAACCGGGAGAGCGGATACTTTTGGTTGATGATCTGATAGCCACCGGTGGGACTGCAGAAGCGGCTGCAGGACTGATAGAGGATATGGGCGGGGAAGTCGTGGAATGTTGTTTCGTTATTGATTTGCCGGATGTGGGGGGGAGAGCTCGCTTGGAAAAGCTTGGACATAGAGTCTTTGCATTATGTGAATTCGAGGGCGAGTAGCTACCGCTAGCCTGTTCTGGAATTTGTACCAAAAGGCATCACTGATTCTCTTGTAAGGCCGATAATAATTTGTCGTGAATGCCACCGAAGCCGCCATTGCTCATGATCAAGACATGATCTTCTGGTTTTGTGATTACCACGATATTTTGTATTAGCTGATTTAAATCATCGCAGTAATCGACTCGATTATTTAATGTGCTGAGAGTTGATTTTGCCCATTGTGCGTCACGCGTAAAGCAAAAAACATGATCTGCTTCTTGCAGACTGTGCGCAAGATAATCTTTCCAAACACCCATCTTCATTGTATTGGAGCGGGGTTCGAGTACGGCAATGATTCTTTTTTGACCAACATGGGTTCTTAAACCATTCAGTGTTGTTTGAATTGCAGTAGGGTGATGTGCAAAATCATCATAAACCGTAACGCCGTTGACAGTGCCGCGTTTCTCCATGCGACGTTTAACATTCTTGAATTCTGATAATGCCGCAATTCCTGTTTCGACCGGTACTCCGGCATGTCGGGCAGCGATTAATGCTGCCAGAGCATTCATGCGATTATGCTCACCTAATAAATCCCAATGCAAACAGCCCTGATGGATTTGAGCAGAATAAATATCTATTACATTGTTTGCAAGCAATTGAGCATTCCAATCAGTTTCAGTTCCAAATTCCTCTAGGGGAGTCCAGCAGCCTTGTGTCAAAACGTGTTTTATATTCTCATCTTTTCCATTGGCAATGATCAAGCCGTTATTGGGAATGATTCGTACAAAGTGATGAAATTGACGTTTGATGGCTGAAAGATCAGGAAAGATATCTGCATGATCATATTCAATATTATTTAATATTGCAGTTCTGGGATGATAATGAACAAATTTAGAACGTTTATCGAAGAAAGCCGTGTCATATTCGTCGGCTTCAATAACGAAGAATGGTGAAATTTCCGCTAAATTTGATTCAGAATCCTGTGGGTGTTCTGATCGAATAATTCCAATTCTTGCAGATAGACCAAAATTCTCGGGAATTCCACCAATCAGAAAACCTGGATTTAATCCCGCGTAATCTAATATCCAGGCCAGCATCGAGCTGGTCGTGGTTTTGCCGTGCGTACCGGCAACGGCAAGCACCCAGCGATGCCTCAAAATATTTTCTGATAACCACTGTGGGCCGGAAATATAAGGTAAATTCCGATTGAGAATTTCTTCCATCAACGGGTTTCCGCGGGTAACCACATTACCAATTACGAATATATCCGGCTGAAGCCGGATCTGCTCGATTGAATAACCCTGTATTAATTCTATTCCCTGAGATTCAAGCTGTGTACTCATCGGCGGATAAACATCTTGATCGCAACCTGTTACTTTGTATCCGGACTCTCTCGCAATGGCTGCAATGCCTCCCATGAAAGTGCCGCAAATCCCAACAATGTGAATATGCATGATCCAGCTTAAAAGAAATCTTAATTAGAGAAAATCGAAAATGAATAGATTGCGCTTCTGTGTAAATTATAGTTTATAAGCTCAGTCAGTAATACCCATGTAACGTAGTAGTGTAGTATTTTATAAATTCAACATACTTTTCTTAGTGAATATTCACCCATTGATAGAAAAAAGTTATCGTGGTCGGTTTGCGCCATCTCCAACAGGGCCGTTGCATTTTGGTTCACTGGTTGCGGCTATAGGCAGTTATCTCGATGCAAAATTTAATCAAGGTAAGTGGCTGATCAGGATAGAAGATATAGATTTTCAGCGGGAAGTGCCCGGAGCCGTAAGTGAAATCTTATTTGTACTGGAAAGGCTTGGCATGGAGTGGGATGAAGAAGTCGTTTTTCAAAGCCGGCGTCTTGAAGCCTATCGGGAAGCACTGAATAGATTAGAGAAACAAAATTTAATATATCCGTGTACTTGTTCAAGAAAAGAAATTGCTGATTCCAGCATCATCGGTCTTGGTGGCCCCATCTATCCTGGGACGTGTTTGAAAAATCCTTCTTTATCAGACAAAGCATGTTCACTGCGTATTCAAACGAATGAGAATGAAATTCAATTTCAAGATATTTTAAAGGGCTCGTATGCACAAAAACTCAAGCGGGAAATTGGCGATTTTGTACTACGCCGGGCTGATGGGATATATGCTTATCAATTGGCCGTTGTAGTCGATGATGCTGAGCAGGGTATCACGCATGTTGTTCGTGGCGCGGATCTTTTGGATTCTACGCCGCGCCAAATATTTCTACAGCGATTGTTAGGGTATAGTACGCCACGATATATGCATCTTCCGATCGTAACCAATGCGGTGGGTGAGAAACTCAGTAAACAAACCAACGCCGAGCCCATTGATATGGCAAATGTGCTGCCGCAATTGTTTAAGGCACTGTGTTTTCTAGGACAGACGCCTCCAGCGGTAATTCTTGAAGGAGATATCTCTTCTTTTTGGCAATGGGCGAGAGAAAACTGGCAAGTCAATCTTATTCCTCGATAATTTCTTCTGTATTGTAATTAATTTCGAATTGAAGCTATCAAACAATATTTGTGCTAGTCTGTAGTAACGATGATTAGAAGTGTCTTAGAAAGATGCTGAGGTTGAGAATTACGTTAACGGGGAAATTGAGTATTCCCAAGCGACAGCAGGTAAGGAGATGGCGTGGCTTTTTTGCCTTTTAATATAACCAAACAAAAAAAACTGAAAGTGATTATTGTAGGCGGAGGATATGCAGGGCTTGCTGCATTGACCAATCTGTTGCAATTTGCTCCCGATACGGATATCACACTCATAGATCCCAGAACACAGCATCTGAAGATTACGCATTTGCATGAAACATTCAGGTATCCTCTAACAGATTTATTGTTTTCATTTGGTGATTTAGAGATTCGTTACGGATGCAAGCATGTGCTGGCATCAGTGGATTTTGATCAAAATACGTTGCAGAATTGTCAAGACAGCAAACAATTAATTCTTGATGAGGCGGTTTTGAATTTTGATTATATGATTATTGCATCCGGCTGCGAAAACAGTGCATCAGGTCCTATGGCTTCAAAAAATGTATTGAACTTGTCTGATTTTACTACCGCAACGGGATCTGATCTATTAGGAAATTTTCTCAATCAAAACAATGTTCCGAATCAATCGATTTCAGTTGTAGGGGGAGGGGCAACCGGCATACAGTTTCTGTTTGAGATAAAGCAATTCCTGATGCGTAAGAAGTATAAAACAGAGTTACGTCTGATTCATTCAGGTGAGCGTGTTCTTGAGCAATTTCCTGATGGTTTTGGTAGGTATGCTGAATCTCGGATGCGCGATTTGGAAATTGCTTTTTACCCTAACACATACTACAGTGAGCAGGGTTCTGATAAGATTCTTCTGACTGAAAAAATAACAAAAAAGCAATTTGAATTACCATCCAGACTGGCAATTTTGTTTCTGGGCAAGAAGCAGCAAAAAACCTATACGGCTAACGCTTTTGGACAGATAGTAATTAACCGGAAGCCGTTACAAAATATTTTTACGGCTGGTGATTGTTCGTACTATCAATCTCCGGGATCAAATACGCTGACGGCACAATCAGCTGTTCGTAAAGGAAAGTTAGTGGCGCGTAATGTATTGCGCCATTCAGGTTTTCCGGGATTGCTTGAGCCTTATATACACCACGAATTAGGCTATGTGGTAAGCATTGGAGCTGCGGATGCTGTTGGTTGGCTGGTTTCGGAAGGAAACCTGATCACCGGTATTCCGGCACTGACAATAAAAGAGCTCGTAGAAACCCAATATGACTTATTATTGGCAGGAATCGATACTTACGTGGTTTAGCAGACACTACGCAGGAGATATATATGCTTGGTTTGTTCAAAGATAGTCCTGTAATAGGCAAGGCCAGTACAATTATTCAAAGTCCGGCAGATAAGCTTTTCAATTTCATTGGTAATGATCTGCTTATTAACTACCCCAGATGGTCACCTGAAGTTAAAGAACTGGAAAAATTGACGGATGGCCCAATACAGTTGGGAACGGTATGCCGTCAAGTACGCATTGACCAGGGCAATCGATCGGAATCAACTTTCAAAGTTAAGATTTTTGATGTTGGTACACGTATTTGTTTTGAAGGAACATCCAATCCCTATCGATGTGACTATGTGATGGAATCAGTCAATGCGACTGATAGCAAAATGACGTTTACCTTTGAACTGCTGAGTCTTGATCTTCATGTGAGGCCTTTTGAGAAGCTGGTGCGCATAGCAGTTCAGGATGGAACGGAAAGAACCGTAAAAAACATCAAAAAAATTATTGAAGCAGATTTGGCCAGCTCAAAATAATCAATCATTACAATGCGTATTTAGCCAATAGCTGATTAACCTGGAGAAAAAATCATGGATTTTATCGTTGAAAAAGACCCTGGATTGATTCCGCAAGTATTGTCCAAGATTCTTGATTCATGTGTCAATGGAGTGACACTGGCCGATCCTGACCAAGAGGATTTGCCTTTAGTGTATGTTAATAAGGCATTTGAAATTATAACGGGTTATACGTTGGCGGAAACCGTGGGTAAGAATTGCCGTTTCTTGCAGGGAAGTGAGCATGATCAATCTGGTGTTAAGCAACTCCAGGAAGCCATTAAAAATAAAAAACCTGTAGAAGTGGTATTGCGAAACTATCGCAAAAATGGCGAACTATTTTATAACCATCTGCTGGTGTCCCCACTTTTTGATTCAAACGAAAACTTACTCTATTTCCTCGGGGTACAGTACGATATTACTCCGCAAATCCGGGCGGAAGAAGAAATCAAAGCACTGAAGGAGCAGCTGGCGGCACTTAAGAAATAAGGGCTATCAGATACAAAAATAAGATTATCCGTACCACTAGATGATGTGGCAGAAGTGGTATCGGGTGCGGCGTTTCCGATACATGATCTATTTGCTCTACCAGTTGAGGTCTAATTAAATTATATAGAACCCTGGAAATCGAGAGTATCGCCGAGTTTGATAGGGGCTCCAACCTCAGATAATGCAGTCACGAGATTAAAGCTATGAGATTCCTGTGGAAACGTAAGGATTTCATATGCTTTATACACTACAGATATGACATATCAGACGAAGTATAGGGGCAGCTAGAGGCCATCTGCTTGGACGCCAAGGCGTTGGGGAGGGTTTAACCGCCAATTCCTCAATGCTGTATTCTGGATTATGCGTACGGGTGCGCTATGGCGGGACTTGCCGCCGGAGTGAGGGGGGAAATCAGGGCATGGAAGCTATAATCCCTGCAAAGAAAAGCCGTACAGCGCAAAGGTTCTACGATAAAGTAAAGCATTGTATGAATTGCGGCATCTTGTCGAAAATGCTTTTCTGCACCTCAAGAGATGGCGCGGCATCGCTACACGATACGCCAAAAACACCACCTCTTTCTTCGCCGCTGTATAAATCAGATGCATTGCTCCAAATATCTCGTGACTACACTATCTGAGCCAAGAGGAAAGAAACGCTCATATTCTGACAATCCCATTATTGAATACAAAGTAAGGCTATTCAATCTTACCAAAGAATTTCAGAATATCTCCAGAGCTTGCAAGAAACGAATATATCGAGCAATGAGTTGCTGAAATCTGACTATCATTGGTATTCCTCGCACATATGCAAAGGCGATGTCACCACAAATCATTGCAGTGGTATTGATAACTTGCGCCGCGCAAGGGAACCTGATGAAACAGAGAGAGAAAACAGAACAATGCAAAAATGTAGAACAATGTACCCACTATTGATCGCTTTGATTGTTGGATAATTTTAGAAGCAGTTGATTAATTATCAGATGAGTATCAGGTTATTGTCATGATCAGAAAATTACCTTGCTTATTGTTGACTAAATCAATCGGGTATTGTATAGTTGATAAAATTAATCGGGTATTATTTTTGCTAACACTTATTTAGAGGATTAATCATGAGATTAACTACAAAAGGAAGATTTGCGGTTACCGCGTTACTTGATCTTGCTTTGCAGCAAAGCAGCCATCCAATAACACTGGCGGATATCAGTCAAAGACAGAAGATTTCCTTGTCGTACTTGGAACAGTTATTTGCAAAGTTGCGCCAATCTGAATTGGTGGATAGTGTGCGTGGTCCTGGAGGTGGTTATTGTCTTTCAAAAGATTTAGATAAAGTATCGATAGCCGACATTATTCTTGCGGTTGATGAGCCTATCGATGCCACGCAATGCGGCGGTAAAGAAAATTGTCATAATGATGGAAAGTGCATGACACATGATTTATGGGCGAAATTGAATGAGCTCATTTTTGAGTATCTTGGTGCTGTTACACTTAAGGAGTTGGTGGATAATCAAATCAATCAACAGAATGAAGCAATCGTTCCCCTTCTTGATATGCGACGTGAAGCTGATATACGGCGTGAAACAACGGTTGTGTACAGCTGATATTCGTTTTTAATAAGATTTTCCATTCTCAAAAAATCTAACAATGCTTTATCGATAAATTGCTATAGAACAATATTATTAAGTCTGTGTCTAATTAAATTAGGATAAGTTTTTGCTTATACGAAGAAATAATACATTGGACTAAATTATGCTTATTACACTAACTGAAAATGCTGCAAAATATATTCAGCAACAACTTGCGAAGCGCGGTAAAGGACTTGCACTCCGTGTTGGGATTAAAAAATCGGGTTGTTCAGGATTTTCTTATACGTTTGATTATGCTGATGAGATTAACCCCGATGATGAGTTATTTGAGTCACATAAAACTAAGATAGTAGTTGATAGATACAGCCTGCCTTATTTGAATGGTTCTCAAATCGATTTTGTCAAGGAAGGTCTTAACAGTTCTTTCCAGTTTATTAATCCGAATATTGATAATACATGCGGTTGTGGCGATAGCTTCAGCGTAAAAGAATCCGTTTAGATTTAATTAATAGTAATTTCGATTCCAGTATATTTCCGGTTTGTATATCAGTAGTCGTTTTGATGTAATTTAAGATTGTAGGATATCTGTTTCAAATTATATAAATACTAAAATAAAGGAAGAAACCAAATGAGTGCAGTACTGCAAAGTCTGGTTAATCAACCGTATAAACACGGCTTCGTCACTAAAATTGAATCTGATGTTGCTCCCAAAGGGCTCAATGAAGATATCATTCGATTAATTTCAGCCAAGAAAAATGAGCCTGAGTGGCTTTTGTCATTTCGCCTGGAAGCTTATCAAAAATGGTTAACAATGAAAGAGCCTGAATGGCAAAACGTTCATTATCCAAAAATTGATTTTCAAGCTATCAGTTATTATTCAGCACCAAAGCCCAAGAAAAAATTGGCAAGTATGGATGAAGTTGATCCTGAATTATTGCGTACATTTGAAAAGCTTGGTGTGCCGATGCATGAACGCGCGGCACTTGCAGGTGTCGCTGTCGATGTTATCTTTGACAGTGTTTCGGTAGCTACTACTTATAAGCAAAAGCTTGCGGAAGTCGGCATCATTTTCTGCTCCATTTCTGAAGCCGTGCATAACCATCCAGAGCTTATTCAGAGATATCTGGGAACTGTTGTGCCTGTGGGTGATAATTATTTTGCAGCTTTGAATTCTGCAGTATTTACGGATGGTTCTTTTTGCTTTATTCCTAAAGGTGTCAAATGCCCGATGGATCTGTCCACCTATTTTCGCATTAATACAGAAGGATCCGGACAGTTTGAGCGTACATTAATCATTGCAGAGGAAGATGCTACTGTGTCTTATCTTGAAGGCTGTACGGCGCCTAGATTTGATACTAATCAGTTACATGCTGCAGTGGTTGAGCTGGTTGCGTTAGATAATGCAGATATCAAGTATTCAACAGTCCAGAATTGGTATGCTGGTGATGAGAATGGGATTGGTGGTATATACAACTTTGTTACTAAGAGGGGTTTGGCAAAAGGGAAGAATTCTCGAATTTCATGGACACAGGTAGAAACCGGTTCCGCAATCACGTGGAAGTATCCGTCATGCATATTGCGGGGTGATAATTCGGTTGGAGAATTTTATTCAGTTGCGGTAACCAATAATTATCAACAAGCTGATACTGGGACGAAAATGATTCATCTCGGGAAAAATACGCGCAGCACCATAGTGAGTAAAGGTATCTCGGCTGGCCATTCTAACAGTAGCTATCGTGGTCTGGTACGTATCTCTCCGACCGCCGAAGGTGCGCGAAATTACTCGCAATGCGACTCTATGCTTATTGGCGATCAATGTGGTGCGCATACTTTTCCTTATATTCAAGTTCATAATAACAGTGCAATTGTTGAGCATGAGGCGTCTACTTCTAAAATTGGCGAAGATCAGCTTTTTTATTTTTCGCAACGTGGCATCGATGCAGAAGAAGCAGTTTCAATGATCATTAATGGTTTTTGTAAGGATGTGTTTCAGCAATTGCCAATGGAGTTTGCTGTTGAAGCTACCAAGCTTCTCAGTTTTAAGTTGGAAGGGAGTGTCGGATGATTGTTAATAACAGTAAAACCCTTCTCATGGTTCAGGGGCTGCGTGCCAGTATTAATGGCACTGAGATTCTCAGAGGCATTGATCTCACGATAAAAAGTGGAGAGATTCATGCAATTATGGGTTTGAATGGATCCGGAAAAAGCACTTTGGCAAAAGTGCTGGCAGGCCACGCTGCGTATGAAATTACAGCAGGAACCGTGCGGTTTGAAGATAAAGATTTATTGGAAATGGCACCTGAGGATCGCGCACGCGCTGGATTATTTTTGGCTTTCCAATATCCGATCGAAATCCCAGGTGTAGCAAACACGCAATTTCTTCGTCTTGCCTATAACACAATACAAGCCCAACGAGGCAAGGAAGAGTTGGATCCTCTCGAATTTGATGATTTTGTGCGCGAAAAAATGAAATTATTAGATATGAATCCCGATTTCTTGGATCGTAGTGTCAATGAGGGGTTCTCAGGTGGCGAGAAAAAACGAAACGAAATTTTGCAAATGGCCTTGTTAGAACCCACATTGAGTATCTTGGATGAAATGGACTCCGGGCTTGATATCGATGCACTTAAAACCGTAGCCAATGGTGTTAATCATATTACTAATAAAGACAATGCCACAATTTTAGTAACGCACTATCAACGTTTATTGGATTATGTTGTGCCTGATTTTGTGCATATTATGCAGTCAGGCCATATTGTGTTGACAGGTGGTAAGGAATTAGCACTTGAACTGGAAACACGAGGTTATGACTGGGTTACTGCAAATAAACGGTCAATTGCCGGAGCAATCGCATGAGCGAAACAGTTGCTACCGATTACCTTGATTGCTTACTGAAATCTTGGTCGACAAAATCAAATGAGCCGTTATCATGGTTAAATCAATTACGTGCTCGTGCCATTGATCATGTCAGTACGCAGAGATTACCCACGAAGCGTGACGAAGAATGGCGCTTCACTGATATCTCGGCACTTACTCGCCTATCCTTTCAGTCTGCACAACCGCACACTAATTTGCAAACGCAGGATATTGAACATTTGTATCTGAAGGAAGCAAAAAGCTCTCTGGTGTTTGTAGATGGCTATTACTCTCCGCAGTTATCGACCCATGTTGATTCCGCAGTACTTCAGATTGGCAATTTATCAACATTCTTATTAACACATGCATCAGTTCTGGAATCTCATTTTGGTCAATACGCTAAATTTGATAACAACGTATTTGCTGCGCTCAATACAGCATTCCTTCGTGATTGCGCATTGATCATTGCGCCAAAGAATACCGTCATCGCAGAACCCATTCACTTATTGTTCATTGCGACACAATCAGAGGTAACTTGCTATCCACGCTGTTTGATAATTGGAGAGCCCGGAAGTAACGTAACATTTGTTGAGGATTATGTCTCTCTTCGGGAGACCGCCTATGTGACAAATTCAGTAACAGAAATTAGCTTGTCAGCGAATGCGCACGCGAAACACATTAGAATTCAACGTGAAAGCGCACAAGCTTATCATCTGGCAAATTGCGCAGTTTCATTGGCTCATGGAAGTAACTATCAATCGGTCAGCATTTCATTAGGAGCGCAGATTTCCCGCTACAATCTGAATGTTCAATTAGGTGATGAAGCTGCAGAGTGCACGATTGATGGGCTTGCGTTAATTTCAGATAACCAGTTGGCCGATACGCATACCTGCATTGATCACATAAAACCAAATGGAATCAGTCGTCAACAACATAAATGTATCGTCAATGATAAAGCTCATGCTGTATTTAATGGAAAAATTATCGTACGGCCTCATGCGCAGCAAACAAATTCATCACAATCGAGCCGTAACTTGTTACTGAGTAAAACTGCACAAATAGATACAAAGCCACAACTGGAGATTTTTGCCGATGATGTTAAATGTGCGCATGGAGCAACAGTTGGGCAGCTTGATCAAGAAGAAATTTTTTATCTACAAAGCCGTGGCTTATCAGAAGCAACAGCACGCAGTTTATTAACTTACGCCTTCGGTGCGGAAATAATCAATCGTATTCCCGTAAATTCACTCAGGCAGCAGTTGGAACAAACTGTACTTAATCAGACTCGGGGTAGTAAATTATGAATTCAGCGCATGCTTCTCTGAAATCAGAAATTACTTCTGACATCAATTGGAGAAAGGTTCGCACCGATTTTCCTATTCTCGATCTGAAAATTGACGGAAAACCGCTTGTCTACCTTGATAATGCTGCATCCAGTCAAATGCCACAATTAGTCATTGATCGCTTAGTACGCTATCAAACTAAACAACACGCAAATATTAATCGTGCCGTACATTATTTATCTGAAGTTGCCACGCAGGAATATCACGATGCACGATGTAAGTTACAACAATTCATCAATGCACGCGAAGATCGGGAAGTTATTTTTACCAGCGGTACAACAGATTCCATTAACTTGGTTATGCAAGGATATGGACGCAAATTTATCCAAGCAAACGATGAAATTATTCTTACCACATTGGAACATCACTCTAATATTGTTCCGTGGCAAATGCTGGCTAACGAAAAAGGTGCAAAAATTCGTGTTGTCCCAATTAATGACAAAGGCGAATTAGATGTCGACGAATATGAAAGGTTATTTAATGAGCGTACTAAGTTTGTCGGTTTGATCCATGTTTCGAATGCACTCGGTACGATTAATCCGATTAAAAGAATGATCGATTTCGCTCATCGATATGATGTTCCTGTGTTAATTGATGGTGCACAGGCTGCTCCTCATATACCTATTGATGTGCAGGCGCTTGATTGCGATTTTTATGCATTCTCAGCGCATAAATTATGTGGTCCGACCGGAGTAGGCATGCTCTATGGTAAAGCTGCACTCCTGGAATCCATGCAGCCTTATAAAGGTGGCGGGGATATGATCGCATCGGTAACTTTTGAAGAAACGATCTATAACACCATTCCTCATAAATTTGAGGCAGGTACTCCACCGATTGCCGCTGCAATTGGTTTTGGCGCTGCCATTGATTATTTGACGGCTATTGGTATCGAGAATATTGCTGCGTATGAATTTACATTGCTTGATTACGCAACCGAATGTCTTGCTCAAATCCCTGGTGTTAAGATTATTGGTACAGCGAATGAAAAAACTGCCGTCATTTCTTTCACCATTGATGGAGTCCATCCACATGATATTGGAACCATCTTAAATCAAGATGGCATTGCCGTTCGTACCGGGCATCACTGTGCACAACCTGTCATGCAGCGATTTAATGTACCGGCCACCTCCAGAGCTTCATTTGCTTTCTATAATAACAAGACAGAGGTTGATGCTTTGATTGCCGGGATTAAAACAGTTCAGAAGGTTTTTTTATAATGCATACCAATTCTTTGTATCAAGAGGTCATTCTCGACCACAACAGAAAGCCGCGTAATTATGGCAAGCTGGATCAAGCGAGTCATCATGCAGTGGGTCACAATCCGTTATGCGGTGATCGTCTGGATATTACATTGCAACTTGAGAATGAGCAGATCTGTGATATTGCATTCCAAGGAGAATCCTGCGCAATCTGCAAGGCTTCCGCATCGATGATGACAACTGCAGTCAAAGGGAAATCTCGTTCGAATGCGGAAATACTGATTCATGAATTTCGCGAACTGGCTACTGGAAAACTGGATACGAGTCATCCGCATCATCTTGGGCGATTAACGGTTTTCTCAGGCATTCGCGACTTACCGACGCGGGTTAAATGCGCAATTTTACCGTGGCATACTTTGCATGCCGCACTCAACTCTATTTCTAATACTTCGACCGAAGCCAATAATGATTCCGCACAAGTAGTATCGAATCATTCTGTTGGTTGAGTGTCAGTTTAAGATCTGTGCATAACATCTATTAGCCATCCATACTGCATATCAATCGCAGTTTCAATACCTTAATACTCACAAAATGCCAAAAATCTCTGACATTGAAGGAACACCCAATAAGAATGCTTTAAAATTCATTCTTAAAGAACCATTGACATGGGGCGTTGCACGTTCATTCGATAATGCTGAAGCCGCTAGAGACGACCCGTTAGCATCTGCGTTATTCGATATTGATCATGTCACGAATGTCTTTTATATCGATCATTGGATCACTGTTACCCAGGATGGTGAGGCTAATTGGCAAGACTTGGCGCGAGATATCGCCGACCCTATCCGTGCAGCGCCGGCCGCTTCTGCGCAATCTGCCGAAACCATCGCTACTGCTAGCCAGGCTCTGGCGAACTTGAATCCGGAAGATCAACTGCGTTTGGAGAAAATCAATATTTTATTAGATGAAGAGGTACGTCCTTATCTGCAAAGTGATGGTGGTGATTTGCATATCCTGGGACTGGAGGGCAACATTCTGCGTATCCATTATCAAGGTGCATGCGGTACATGTCCCAGTTCAATTTCGGGTACCCTGAGAGGAATTGAGAATATGCTTAGAACCCTAGAGCCTGATATTCAAGTTGTTGCCAGTTAAATGTCCGGCATAAAGAAAGGTGGCATAGCCACCTTAATTTCGATCAGTCATCAAACACGTTTTCGGAATTCGTTGTTGTGCGGATCAATCTCGATTTTATCGCCAATCTCAACAAAAGCCGCCACTTGAATTTCAAAATTTGTTCCCGCAAGGCGAGCGGGTTTCATGATTTTGCCCGTTGTATCGCCCCGTACTGCTGGTTCGGTATATTCGACTTCGCGTACAATTGTATTGGGTAACTCAACAGAAATCGCCTTGCCATCGTAGAAAGTTACCTGACATACATCTTCCATACCATCCGTCAAGTAATTCAGAACGTCTGACATGTTGTCAGCCTCAACTTCAATCTGATTATAATCCGCATCCATAAAAACATAGAGCGGATCGGCGTAATAACTGTATGTACAGTCTTTTCTATCCAGAACAACTAAATCGAATTTTTCATCCGCTTTGTAAACAGTTTCGGTTGTAGTACTGGAAAACAGGTTCTTCAATTTCATTTTTACCACAGATGCGTTACGGCCAGACTTGGTAAACTCTGCCCGTTGTACAACCATAGGGTCATTACCAATCATTATGACGTTGCCTGATCGTAGTTCCATTGCGGTTTTCATAGTTCAATTCCAAATTTTAAGTTAGAAGCTAGATTAATGTGGGTATCAACAGTAAGCTTTGAGCTTGATAACCGGGAATTATAGCTGATTTTCAGCAAACTGCACCAGATTGGATGTTAAATCTTCCTGTTTCAGCAATTGCTTAACCCAGTTCTTATTATGCTGAACCAAAGGCTCGTAACAAGCTGCGAAGTTTTTCCAAATAAGATTATTTAATTCATATTTCTCATTCCAACCGTGCCACATTGTTTGCACGGCGGATGCAACATTGACAGGTAACCCTGCTGTGTATAGCGTAAGAAACGCATCCAATTTATCCTGATGCGCATCTTCATGTTGAGGATAGATATTCCATATAAAAGGTTTAATCGCCCACTGTGCGCGTATAAAAGAATCTTCACCGCGTACAAAATTAAAATCACAACTCCACAGCAATAGGTCGTATTCCGTTTGTTCCATAAACGGAATAATCTGAATGGTAAGTCGCTTATAGCTTATTAATGCCTTAGTCTGGCATGGTGCATGATTAAATAGTGCTGAAATGCGATCAGCAGCAATTCCTTGCGGCACGATCAATAAAACGGGTACCGTTGATTCTGATAATACTTGAATGAAGTTTTCGATGGGCGCGGTTTGATAACAAAACAATGAAATGCGTATCTCCCCGGATTTTCTTCTAGGTAAATCTTTGCGTCGGAAGAATTCCTGCTCTGCTGCATGGTTAAAGGCATCATGGCTCGCCAGAAGATCCTTCTCTCGCAACAATCCGCCAGTGCCCGGCACAAAGCCGGGAAAAAAGAATGTTTTGGTTAAAGAAAAACGGGGATGCGGTGAAGGTAAACCATGATATTCAGTCACCCAAGGTTCGGCACTCAGATATTCCAAATTAATCCAGACAGGATTGGTTTCTTTCTGTAACATCGCCATTACATATTTTTCAGGCAATTCACACGCGAATGCTTCAATGATTACGTCTCCCGGTTCAGTATCCACAAATGATCGTTGCCAATAGCAAATCTCAACGCATTGAATGATTTGGTACTGAGCTCGAGAATTTACATCCGGTGCTATATTGGCAAAGCTGCCTAAATTATCAACCCACAATCGTACTGAATGGCCATGTTCATGAACCAGTTGCTTGGCAAGGCGCCAACATACGCCAATATCACCGAAATTATCGATAACTGTACAAAAGATATCCCACCGGCGTCGCATTGAACTATCGACAAGTTATGTTTGGAATCATTTTTTGTGTGAGCACTGATATTGCCAAGAGTATTGCATCGCGATAATTGAGAAATTTAATCACGTAATTATCGTTTTAGTCGCTCTTTTTCAGAATGGCGCTTTTTTGCTGTTCAAATTCTTGTTCCGTGAGCACGCCGCAATCGCGTAGTTGTCGCAATCGTTCCAGTGCCATTATCTGTTCATGTGGTTGAGATTCCATTGATGGAAGAATAGAGTCCGCCTCATTGCTTGTTGCAGTTTGCCTAGGTGCAAAACTGAGAAATTTTGCCATTTTTGAAAGCAATGTTTTAATTAAATACCATACTCTTGGTAATACCCACAGGGTAATACCCATAAACACAACAAATAATATCAGGAAGATTTCCGGATGCTTCAGCGCTGCCCACATCCCCGTGAACACCAAAAAATCCTCCGTGATGGAAGCTGACCAATTCGAAACCGGTTCAGGAGATGTGTTTATCAACAACCGTGTGCCAGCTTTGGTAGCATGGCTGGTTGCAGCCACACCGGCTCCTAAAATACCTGCGGCAATTTCAAGTGCAGGTGTCACGTCTCCGACTGCGCCGGCTGCTAGCATGGCACCTGCAGGAATTCGCACAAAAGTATGAATAGAATCCCATGCAGAATCCATTCCAGGAATCTTATCCATAAAAAATTCAATGAAATACATAATGCCGGCTGCACCTATCACCAGGGGTTCTTGTAATACCGATAATTCAGCAGGCAAATTAATATGACCTGTCGAGCCACCCAGTCCCAGCACCAATAAAACGGCATACAGATTAATGCCGCTGGCCCAGGAAGCACCCATCATTAAAGCGATTGTTGCTAGCAGTGTTTCGTAATTTTCCATATTAGAATTTACTCATCTATATTATGGGGCATTCTGAGTTTTGTTAATCACATCGACATGAAGATTGAATTTTCCTTGAACGCGTTCTTTGAAATAGTGCTTGAGCGGATCGTGAATGACCCGAAACGCCATTTCTTCCCACGGCATTTCTTGTTCGGATACCAGTTTGACTTCCAGGCTTTCGATTCCGGGCTTGAAATCGAGGTCTAGCAACTTCGCCCTGAAAATAAAATAAACTTGGCTGATATGAGGCAGGCTATATACTGCGTATAAATTGCCAATTTCCACACGCGCATTAGCTTCTTCCAGAGTTTCTCTCGCTGCGGCTTGTGCCAGCGTTTCGTTATTTTCCATAAAACCGGCGGGCAAAGTCCACCAGCCTTTACGGGGTTCTATCGCACGCTTGCACAATAAAATTTTATCTTCCCATTCAGGAATACATCCCACAACCATTTTGGGATTCTGATAATGAATGATATTACAGGTGTTGCATACATAGCGGGGTAGAGAATCGCCCTCAGGTATCATTAATACGACAGTGGCACTACAGTTGCTGCAATATTTCATGGTGCGTCCTAACTTGCTTATTCAGTAAGATCAAAAACTCAGTTTTCCGTGACGGTAAAATTCCTGATTGCCAGCTGATTTCCCGATTCATCGATTAATTCCACACGCCAGGAACCTATTCGTTGGTGATCCAGTTGCTTGCTGGCGTGAGTGCGCCAATTGCTATTATGTACTTGCAAGCGTAATTGTGAATCCAGTTTGTTATTAAAATACCAGTTAACCCGGATATTTTTTCCTTGCAGGTTTTGTAATTGCAGGTAGAAATGGATGGGCTTGGTTTCTCCCTGTTTTAATTGTACAGTATTAATCGAATCAATGGGCTCGCGCCCTTTGATTGCATGGGTTAACAAGGCTCTAAGAACTTCGGGTTGATCCGATGTTTTTTGCGGCTTGGATTGAGGTGCGGTTTTGGGAGCATTTTTGTCTGGTGAGGTGGGTAAATCACTAATAGAGCTTGTTTTTGGTTTTCTGGCGGGCAGGATGATGGTTTGAGGTGGGGTAATGTTGCTGTCGGTTGTCGGCGCTGATGGGGTAGGATGCGTGTTGATCAGGGTGTCTGGCTCAATTCCTGCCGGGTTGTCGGATGTGTCGGGTTTGGTTTCAATCTCTGTCGGAAGCAACGTGCTCTCAGGTGTGAAAATTGCTGAATCATTTATGGACCTCTCAGAGCTTTCGCTACTGAAAATTAAATAACCGAGTAAAACTAAAATAGTTAGCAGGGTGAGTGCGGCAATAGAAATTTTTCTCCAATCCAGGGATTCTTCATAAACGATTTCAGGTTCTGGGTAAATTTCCTCGATGGCTTGCGGAGGTTCTTGCTGAATCTGAATGCGGATTTTTAATGTATTGTTATTATTGCTCATAATGTACTTTTTAGAACAAGATGAAGTCACAGGGTTGGTTTTTTGACGAATGCGCAGTATAAAGGATTTTTGGTCAAGAACTGAAACCGTGTTTTACCGGGATTCATTATACTGATTCGATATGAATGAAAGAATCGAGAAAATAAGGCACCGCGTACAAGATTTACGCGCCGAGATCGAGCTGCACAATTACCGGTATTACGTATTGGACACTCCAACCATTCCCGATGCCGAATATGACAGGCTATTGCGCGAGTTGCAGCACATTGAACAAGACTATCCGCAACTCATCACAGCCGATTCTCCCACACAACGTGTGGGTGCGGCACCACTCAAAGCTTTTTCGCAAATTGTGCATCGTAGGCCGATGCTATCGCTGAGTAATGCGTTTGACGATGCCGAAGTGGAAGCTTTCGATCGGCGCGTGTGTGAAGGGTTGGCAGTAGACAATGTCGAATATGCGGTAGAGCCAAAATTTGATGGACTGGCTGTCAGTCTATGTTATGAACATGGAATTTTTAAAACCGGTGCGACACGTGGCGATGGCTATACGGGCGAAAATATCACATTGAATCTGAGAACGATTAGATCGATTCCTTTGTCGCTGCCGGTCGTAAATCCGCCATCATGGTTGGAAGTGAGAGGGGAAGTATTAATGTTGAGAGCGGACTTCTTGGCTTTGAATCAGCGTCAATCCGCTAAAGGTGAAAAAGAATTTGCCAATCCGCGCAATGCCGCAGCAGGGTCGTTACGTCAACTGGATCCTGGTATTACCGCAACCCGGCGTTTAACTTTCTTTTCTTATGGCGTTGGAGAATATCAGGATTGCCACATGCCGCTGGATAAACACAGTCATGTGATGGCCTATCTTGCGTCGTTACATTTCCCCATTGCCAAAGAAGGTGGCGTAGTTAAGGGGCTGCAAGAATTGTTAGCGTATTATCAGGCGATTGAGGTGCAGCGCGTGCGCTTGCCGTATGATATTGATGGCGTGGTGTATAAAGTCAATTCCCTGGCACAGCAGGAACGGTTAGGATTCGTATCGCGCGCGCCACGATTTGCGCTGGCGCACAAATTTCCGGCACAGGAAGCGATCACGCAACTGTCGGGTATTGAGATTCAGGTTGGAAGAACCGGCGCTTTGACGCCGGTCGCGCGCTTAAAACCGGTGTTTGTCGGTGGCGTGACCGTTACCAATGCCACTTTGCACAATGCGGATGAAATTGAACGCAAGGATGTGCGCATTGGCGATACCGTCATTGTTCGCCGAGCGGGTGATGTGATTCCGGAAATCGTATCGGTAATACTGGAAAAACGTCCGGTAGATACGCAGGTTTTTGTGATGCCGGAGCATTGCCCGGTATGTGGCGCTAAGGCCGTGCGGCTTGTGGATGAGGCGGTATCGCGTTGTACCGGTGGATTATTTTGCCCGGCGCAGCGTAAACAGGCAATTTTGCATTTTGCTTCACGTCGGGCGATGGATATTGAGGGCTTGGGCGATAAGCTGATTGAGCAGATGGTGGATCGGGCGATTATCCGTACCCCGGCGGATTTGTATAAATTGGGATTAAGTGCGCTGGCTGATCTGGAACGCATGGCGGAGAAATCAGCCGGTAATATTTTGCGCGCGATAGAAAAAAGTAAGCATACGACATTAGCAAGATTTATCTATGCATTGGGGATTCGTAACGTTGGAGAAGCCACCGCAAAGGATTTGGCGGCGCATTGTGGCAGCCTCGACCGGCTGATCGAAGCCGGTAGTGAGCGTTTGCAACAAATTCCGGATGTGGGTCCAGTGGTGGCGCAAAGCATTGCGGATTTCTTTGCCGAAACCCATAACCGTGAAGTGATTGAGCAGCTTCGTGCCTGTGGAGTGCATTGGAGTGAGCATGAGGGAATATCCGTTTTAGCCGGAGAAGCGAGACCCTTGCAGGGCAAGACGTTTGTTTTAACCGGAACGCTACCGATTATGAGCCGTGAAGAAGCTAAAGAAAAGATTGAATTGCTAGGGGGGAAAGTGAGCGGCAGTGTTTCCAAGAAAACAGATTATGTCGTCGTGGGTGCGGATCCGGGCAGCAAATACGACAAGGCGCTGAGCTTGGGTATTGTTGTGCTTGATGAAGCGGGATTGCTGGAATTACTGCAAGAACGCTGAAATTGCCATGCTGACTTATTCACAAGCGCAACAAATCCTGGAAACGGCGGAACTGATTTATTCCGAGCGAACGGTTGCTCAAACGGTACATCGTATGGCACGGGATATCACGCAGCGGTTATCGCAGCAACAGCCACTGGTTTTATGCGTGATGGGCGGTGCGGTGGTATTTACCGGGCACTTGTTACCGCAACTTCATTTTCCGCTGGATTTTGATTATTTGCATTTGTCACGTTATAACAAGCAGCTACAGGGTGGGGAAATTCAATGGCGGGTTGAGCCTGAAGAGAGTGTCAAAGATCGGGTTGTGCTGGTGCTGGATGATATTCTGGATCAAGGCCTTACGCTTGCTGCCATTCGTGATAAGGTGCTGAAAAATGGCGCAAAAGCATTTTATAGCGCGGTGTTTGCCGAGAAAGAAACGAGTAAGCTGAAGCCGCTTCAGGCCGATTTTGTTGGGCTGATCGTTCCGGACCGCTACGTTTTCGGGTTCGGCATGGACATATATGGCGCGTGGCGGAATTTACCCGCCGTTTATGCAGTAAAAGATTGAATCCAAGTTTGGGAGAATGATGTTTGCAATTATTGGCGGTAGTGGAATGACGCAATTATCCTGCCTGGAAATATCGCGCCGGGAAATCATACGTACCCCTTACGGTGAGCCTTCCGGCCCATTGACCTTTGGCAAGATAAAAAATGAAGATATCGTTTTTTTGGCGCGGCATGGGCATGGGCACACGATTCCACCGCATGCGATCAATTATCGCGCAAATTTATGGGCGCTGCATTCGTTGCAGCCCTCGCATGTCATCGCCGTAGCGGCGGTTGGCGGTATTCGTGCTGATCTGGCACCGGGACGGCTCATGATTCCGGATCAGGTTATTGATTATACTTATGGACGCAGCTTCACTTTTTTTGAAGGCAAGGAACAGCCCGTCACGCATATTGATATGACCCTGCCATATAGTCAGCGTACCCGCGCCTTGTTGCTGCAAGCGGCAAAAAATGCCAACGAAGCAGTTTTCGATGGTGGGGTTTATGCCGCGACGCAAGGTCCCCGGCTGGAAACAGCCGCCGAGATCAACCGGCTGGAGCGCGACGGCGCGGATATCGTAGGCATGACCGGTATGCCGGAAGCCGCGCTGGCAAGAGAACTGAACTTAAATTACGCCAGCATTGCCGTGGTCGCCAATTATGCTGCAGGACGCGGCACTAACGTGAACGGTATTCCGTTGAAGGAGATTTATGCGGTATTGGAGCAAGCGATGATGGGCGTCAGAAACATTCTGGAACATGTGGTGAGCAGCGATGGCCATTAAACCGGTACTCAAAATGGGTGAACCATTGCTGTTGCAAGTGGCTAAACCTGTCGATCGATTCGATACCCCGGAACTGCATGCGCTGATCCAGGATATGCAGGATACCATGGCGCATTTGAATGGCGCGGGCCTGGCGGCGCCCCAAATCGGCATGAGTCTGCAAGTCGTCATTTTTGGGTTTGAAAAGAATCAACGTTATCCCGACGCCGACGAAGTGCCCTTTACCGTGCTCCTCAATCCGCACTTGACGCCATTATCCGACGACAAAGAAGACGGCTGGGAAGGTTGCCTGAGTGTACCCGGCCTGCGCGGCGTCGTACCACGCTATACGAGCCTGCACTATCAGGGCTTCGATCAATACGGCTCAGCGATCGACCGCAACGTCGATGGTTTCCACGCGCGCGTGGTGCAGCATGAATGCGATCACTTGCAGGGGATTCTGTATCCGATGCGGATCAAGGATTTTAGACAGTTCGGGTTTACGGAGGTGCTGTTTCCGGGGCAGGTGGTTGTGGATGATTAGATTTATACCATTTATCTGATATTTGTTAGGTTTGTATGTGTATTGAGCAGCTTATCGAAATCTCAAAGGCGTTATTGACACCAACAATTGCTGTGGTTACAACATACATTGCGTATCAGCAATGGAAGATAAATCGACAGAAGCTATTTCTTGATCTTTATGATAGACGACTAAAAGTATACGAGGAAGTCCGGCAGATTCTGGGTATTGTTGTTCGAGATGCAGGAGCGAGTTATGACGATTTATTAAAATTTCGTAAAGCTGTTTCTGAAGCAGATTTTTTATTTGAACCAGAAATCTCAAAATATATCGAAGAAATATATCAGCATGGTGTGAAGCTTCAATCCTGGAACAAGCAATACCGTGATTCTACACTACCTAAACCATATGGATATGATCATCAAAAAGTTTGTGAGGGAATAGAAACTGAGCTTAATTGGCTAACACAACAATTCGAGCCAACGAAACAGAAATTCAAGAAATATCTTAATATTAGCTACTAGATACTGAGTTGTGACACTATGATCAAGTTGAATATCAGAAATCAACTGCACCCACATTAGGTCTAATTACTACCAATATCACCACCGAAAACAGAACCAGTACTAGATAATCCGAATCTCATACAATCGGTAACAATTCGTAGGTATCACATCGTAGTGAGGAATTTACCAATCGATCAATAAGTTTGTGTCGTCCCAATTGTCGTTGGTTAACTTGTATGTTAACATCATGCAATGAGAACGATTCATTTTTACCGATCGGAGTCAGGCGCTTGTCCGGTAGAAGATTTTTTGGATTCCTTATCGGGAGAGCAAGTGCAAAAAGTAACTTGGGTATTGCAGTTGATTGAAGATCTGGAAGTTATTCCTGCGCAGTATTTTAAGAAACTGGTGAATACTGATGATTTATGGGAAGTTCGAATTCAAGCAGGAAATAACATTTTTCGATTATTGGGTTTTCTGGAAGGCAAGCAAGTGGTGATTCTAAATAATGCTTTTCAGAAAAAAACACAAAAAACGCCTGCAAAAGAAATTCTGATCGCCGAAGCGCGTAAGAAAGAATATCTCAAAAGGAGAAAATAATCATGAGTGATTTAAGAAAATATGTCAGCAAGCGGAAGGCGGTTGATGTTGCATTTAATGAGAATTATGAAGAAGGCTATCAGGCTTTTAAAATAGGTGTGCTGCTTCGACAAGCCAGAGAAGCCTCCGGGCTAACACAAGAACAGATTGCTGAGAAACTTAACACAAAGAAATCAGCAATATCGAGAATCGAAAATCATGCCGAAGATATCAAACTATCGACTTTAGAGAAATTTGCAGCCGTTCTTGGCTGTAAAATTGAAGTTTCTATTAGTCAGGATAATGGATAAACGGCACCGATAAGGTGCATCGAATGGATTATGACCTGAAAAGGCTAGTAACTTGCGAAGCAGGGGAAACGCTGACCAGTGATGAACTTCAATGGGAATCGATGCATGGTGGTCTGGGTTGGAGAGATGGAGTCTGTCTTGCGCTTTGGTCGCTACTCAAATAACCCGGAAATCACTATCATCAGGTCAGGCTTAACCACCACCAGTATCACCACCGCAAACAAAACTAACACTGGAAATTCATTGAACCAGCGGTAAAATACGTGACCATGCTGATTAGCATTGTTTTTAAACGCTTTAACATATTTTCCGCAGTAATAATGATAGATGATCAGTATCAATACCAATGCCAGCTTGGCGTGCAACCAGCTTCCCGAGAAACCGTAGCCCAGCCAAAGCCACACGCCGAACACTACAGTCAGCACCGCGCCGGGGGTCATGATGCCATAATACAGTTTGCGCTCCATGATCTTGAAGCGCTCTCTGCCGGGTTGGTCTTCGCACATCGCGTGATAAACAAACAAACGTGGAAGGTAGAATAGTCCCGCGAACCAGGTGACCATGAAAATAATGTGCAGTGATTTAATCCAGAGCATGGCGATGTGAATGGCTAGTATTAAAGTTGTATGATGGTGAGTGTGTAATTTTAGCGTTATTCCTTGAGATTAGGGGATTATTGTAATATCTGCGGTTTGATTAAAGGGTGGAATAACTATGGATCAACATTATCAAAATTTAGTGCAAAAATTGGAAGAAATCGCTCATTTAAATGGCGTGATGAGTACGCTGGGGTGGGATCAGGAAGTGATGATGCCTGCAGGCGCCGGTGAGGCGCGCGCGAAACAGATGGCTGCGCTGGCGGGGGTGATTCATGAGCGCATGACTGATTCTGCGCTGGGGGATTGCTTGAATGAGTTGAAAGAAAAAAATTCAGATTGCTTGAGTGAAGTTGAACGCTGCAATATCCGCGAAGCGCTGCACAGTTATGAGTTGGAAATCAAAGTGCCGAAGCGGTTGGTGCAGGAGCTGACAGAGTTGGGTTCGCGCGGGCAGGGTGTTTGGGTGATGGCGCGGCAAGAGAATAAATTTTCCGATTTTGCGCCGGTGTTGAAACGTTTCCTGGCATTGAAGACCGAGTGGGCGCAGTGTGTATCGCCCGATTTGAGACCTTATGACGCCAATATCGATCTGTTTGAGCGCGGCACCACGATGGACATGATCACGCCCCTGTTCGAGCGCTTGAAGCAGACGCTGATACCGTTGATCGAAGCTATTCAAAATCATCCTCAACAACCGGATACGTCATTCCTGCAGGGCAGGTTTGCGCTCGATAAACAGGAAGCGTTGGCACGTAAAATCAGCCAGGATATCGGTTTTAATATTCAACAAGGTCGGATCGATGTGTCGGTGCATCCTTTTTGCGGTGGCAGTCATCCCACCGATGTGCGGATTACAACGCGTTATAAGGATAGTGACTTTATCGAATCATTGTATTCGGTAATTCATGAAACCGGTCATGCACTGTACGAACAGGGACGCCCGTATGAGTTGGGTGATGTGCCGGCCGCGGAATCCTTAACGATGGGAATTCATGAATCTCAATCATTGTTTTGGGAACGCATGATTGCTCAGGGTAAGCCATTCTGCCTGCATTATTTCGAGACGATCCGGGCCACATTTCCCGATAATCTGAAATCCGCCACTGTGGATTCGTTTTATCGTGCGATCAATACGTGTAAGCCGGGTTTTATCCGTGTGGAAGCGGATGAGATGACTTATCCGTTGCATGTCATATTGCGCTACGAGATCGAAAAGGGTCTGTTTGACGATTCGATACGGGTCGATAATTTACCCGGGATTTGGAATGAATTAATGCAGAAATATCTGGGAATTACACCACCCACTGATACGTTGGGCGTATTGCAGGATTCGCATTGGAGCGGCGGGGCGTTTGGGTATTTTCCTTCGTATACATTGGGTGCGATATATGCCTGTCAGTTTTATAACACCTTAATGAGCGAGCAACCGGCGACGGAAATGAACATTGCAACAGGAAATTTTGCGCCGATTAAAAGCTGGTTAAACGAAAAAATTCACCGCCAAGGCAGACTTTACACGCCACAAGAGCTTGTGCAGCGTGTAACCGGTGAAGCTTTGAATCCAGATCATTTTATTCATTACTTAACCACTAAATACAATGAAATTTACCAGCTGGCTTAGTTTGGTTTGATTTCGCTATACTTGTTTGCGACCTGGATTGCTTTCTATCCATTTCTTGACACGATTTGCGTCACCGATACGCGTATTTTTACCCCATGAATTAAGAAGCACGATAACAACGGGCTGCCCGGAAATTTTGGCGTGCATGACTAGACAGCGCCCGGCCTCATTCAGGTATCCGGTTTTGGAAACATCGATAGTCCAGTTCTGGCTGCGCACCAAGCTATTGGAATTGACATATTGCAACTGACCGCGTTTGTTTCCCGGAGATACGGAATGTTGTGATGCGGTGGAGAATTCGCGTATTACCGTATAGCGATTGGAGGCAGCGACCAGTTTGGCCAAATCGCGTGCAGTCGCTACATTGTTACTGCTTAATCCTGTGGGTTCGACAAATCGGCTGCTAATCATACCCATTTGTTTGGCTTTGATGTTCATGGCATTCACAAATGCCTGAGTACCACCAGGGTAGGTGCGCCCTAACGCTGCCGCTGCGCGGTTTTCTGAGGACATCAATGACAACTTCAACAATTCATGTCTAGAAAGCTTACTGCCTACGGGTAAACGGGAAGTGGTGTACTTTAGCTTGTCAACATCAGCATTCTCTATCGTGATGATTTCATTCGGTGATAAACGTGCATCCAGCGTAACTATGGCCGTCATCAATTTGGTAATGGAAGCAATGGGCATAACCTTATCGGCATTCTTGTCGTAGATGACGTACTCATTTTGTGCATTAAAAACGAGAGCCGCCTGAGATTTAATATCCGGATTGTTTTTTTGTGCCAGGGAACTGCCAGTATAAAAAAACAAAATGCAAGATAAAATAAATACTTGTTTCATTATTTTCCTTCTCAATGAGTAAAAATTGCAAATCAAATTTGTATTAATTCATCTATTTTTATGAGCGAGGAAAATATCTTTTAAGCATTTTATTATCAAGATATTTTTATTGGAATCTTACTTTTCTTCTGAGAACGATAATTTTTTGTGTCGATTTAATGGATCGTCATGATAAGTAGTTATTGATATCCATTAATACGATGTGACGATCCAGGAAAAATTATTCAATGTGTTGAGCGATTATTTATCCGCTTCAAGATACATTTTGCATTGAGCACACAAAACAATAGATCAAGCCGTCAGTGCTAAATTTATTCAAATCCCTATTCAATCGATGCGATTGTTTTAGATGATAAAACATAAAAAGCGATCCACTCAAGCTTGACCTATTTATGAGGTGCTTTACAACTGATTAATTATTTACCAAAATTTGGCTGTTTGATTTTAGCAGGACAGGTAATCATTTCACCGTCAGTGCGATCTCTAATTTTCTCACCGTCTTTTTTGCCTTCGCATGACATTTGATTCAAGATATCCTGGGCAGACATTGGTGGCATTGAAGACTCTTTGTTTCCGCTTGCCATTGTGACAGAAGATCCCACTAAAAAAACCAAACCGATTGCAGCGATCAGAAATTTGCTCATTTTCTACTCCTATATTAATGTTATGAAGGAAGCCAATTTTTATATACCTGACTTACCAACCATGAATTTATCACAATCAAGGCCGTAATGGCCATTTCTTTTTCAAATTAAAGAACTGGGGAATGCGTGCATTTCTTGCGATTAATTGAGTTTAAATCAATTAAGGGCGATGACAGACTTTATTAAGTTAGGGTGGATTTAAATATGAAGTGCAATTTTTATTCTTTGCTCTCTTTCAAAATACATAAAAGCATTTGAAACAGGTTGATCTGGAATTTTTCCCAATCATTCCCGCCACCAGGTGGCACCTTGCGCGACTGAGTAGATGATGGGAGCATCCTCGGACTTAATCGCTGTCTTTTTTGTAAAGCCACGATTCAGCAATTTAGCGATTGATCAGCGCGATTATTTCTTTTCATTCATTGAGCTGCTATATCGTACGCTGGAATTTTTTAGTGCTATGATTTGACTGTGACTTATTTCCAAACGCGCCCTTGCTTGCGCGCGGGGCGATTTGTTGTGTAGCCGTTCGCCATGTTTGTCCCTTATGAGGTTGCTTAAGCCTGTTCTATGCGTCCGTGTATATCAGATGCTAAAGAAAGCATTATTACAGGAAGAAATCCCCTCAAAATAAAGAAAATGAGAAGTGCAAAACCAGAGATCAATTCACACAACGATACTTGGAAAAATTTTGTGTGCAGTTCAGAAACCAAGACTAGCCAGAAAATCATCTACCTGATCTTGATTGCATACGACATCATTTCTTTTCTCAGGATTGGTAACTGGCCCATTCATAAGTCCTTCATCATCCGCATGGCTCTTCTTGACAGAGACATTGGCCAACAATAGATCAATGAGATCTTTTTCTAAACTTTGGACCATATGCGTAATTTTCTTGATTACTTGACCTGTGAGATCTTGAAAATCTTGTGCCATCATTATTTCAAGCAGTTGTGTATTGGTTGCATTAGTTTGTTCAGGTACTTTGTCAAGATATTGAAGTGTTTCAATAAGCAATGTTTTGAACATTTCAGTGTCTGGGTTCATTTGCTGGGTTTCAAAGGCTTGTTTCCATTGCTCGGATAGATAAATTGCATTATTTGCAAGCTTTTCTTGAATCGGCATTGCGATCTCCGTGGCATTGAGTGTACGCTCGGCAGCTTGTTCAGTTTTTGTGGCTACATAAGTCAATTTGTCTTGAGCTTCGGGCACTTCAGCAGCAATTTCTTGGAGACGTGTGTCATATCCTAATTCTCGCAAGCTATCATGTAAGTTTCGTGTTAATAATCCAACCTGATCAATAACTTTCTTGTCAGTTGTTATTAGTTCTTGGTTTTCTGTAAGATTGACTTCAGAACTTTTTGATGCATCTGCTAATTGAATCGATTTTCTAGATTTTTTGGGAGTGGGTGCTTGATGAATTTCGTTAACCTTTATTTTTGTCTGATGTTTTGTATTCATAGTTAACTTACCTGTCTGTTATTAAATGGAATTTACGCTTTCTCAGCTAATTTGGTTTTCATGTTCTGGAAAATTTTATTTAGTTTCTCCTCAAGCACGGCAGCAGTAAATGGTTTAACGATATAACCACTTGCACCCGCTTGGGCGGCAGCTACAATATTTTCCTTTTTAGCTTCAGCGGTAACCATGAGGACGGGAATATTCTTTAATGCCGAGTTTGCGCGCACATTCTGGAGCATAGTTAACCCGTCCATATTGGGCATATTCCAATCAGATACGATAAAGTCAAAATTACCATCTTGCAGTTTACGCAATGCAATTGCACCATCTTCCGCCTCGTCAACATTGACAAATCCAAGTTCTTTTAGAAGGTTGCGAACGATTCTACGCATAGTAGAAAAATCATCGACCACCAAGAATTTTAAATTTTTGTCAGACATACTTTTCTCCGTAAATAGCTATATTTTTGGTAGTACTGGAATTGCAAAATCTATCACTGGCTAATTAAATGGTTTGGTTTGTATTAATCTTGCCTGGTGTGTTTACGACAGATGATTGTTAAAATTTAGGTCAAATAAGAAAAGATTGGGTGAAAATCGTGCTCTAAATTAAGAGCTTTGCGATTGAAATTTTCGAAGGTGATATACGTAACCACGAATCCCTAAGCGTGCAGTTTTTAGAGGTTTTAATGTGCTGCAGATGGATGTTTACCGATACTTCCCGGGAAAATATTTGATTAATTAGTTGCTGTAGCCATTTTCTTTGAACCAGTTAACTGCATCCCTAATTGCTTCACGTGCCGGGCGGTATTGATAACCTAATTCATGTTGTGCTTTTTTACTGGAGAAGAACATCAATTTCTTAGCCATACGAATGCTATCCAGTGTTGCACGGGGTTCTGAGTGTGTGAGACTTGCAATTTTTTCCATCCACCATGCCATAGGTAGCATGACGCTGATAGGTATGCTGATACGATTCTTTTTTACTCCCTGGATTTCATCGATGGCTTGCAAGATTTGCAGTAGAGTCATGTCATCGCCACCCAGTATGTAGCGTTCTCCCGGCTTCCCGTTCTGGTATGCCAGTAAATGACCATACGCGATGTCATCAACATGAGCAATATTTAGACCAGTATTCACATAGGCAGGCATGCGATCCAGGAGTGTATCCAATATAATGCGCCCGGTTGGGGTGGGGCGAATATCTCCCGGACCTACCGGGGCTGAAGGGTTAACGATAGTTAAGGGTAAATGGTGTTCATCGGTTAATTGCTTCACAATTTGTTCAGCAAGGTATTTGGAGCGTTTATAGTATCCGGTAATTGCGGAAATATCTGATATAGTCTCTTCGTTAGCCGGTGATCCATCGGGATTTAGGCCCAGTGCTGCTACGCTGCTGGTATAGATAATACGTTTTATGCCTTCCTGATGCGCAGCCATGATGAGGGCACGCGTTCCATTGATATTGATATCATACATGGTTTCTGGATCAGGAACCCAAAGACGATAATCAGCTGCAACATGAAAAAGATTATCGCAACCCTGAACCGCATGTTTAAGGGATTCATGGTTACGTAGATCGCCTTCGCAAATTTCAACCGCAAAACTCTCAAGATTCTTGCGATCACTGTTCGGTCTAACCAAAACCCGAACATCATGGCCGGCTGTTAGCAAGCATCGCATAACCGCTGAGCCGAGAAATCCAGTTGCTCCTGTAACTAATGATTTCATATTATTGTAATTGCTTAGCTAATTTCTGATAACGCCGCTGAGTGTGAGCTAACTTCTGGAAGTTTTCTGGAAGTATACTTGAACAATAGCTCGAGTATCCAATTGTGGCTGGCAAACAAACTGGTTGTCAGGATAGTTGCTTTAACACTACGGCGACTGATCTTGACTTGTGCACCTTCAGAAAAATTCCGGTGTCGATTTATTTTATTAAGCGTCAAGATGGCCATGCCAATTGCCCATAAACAAAATCGGCGAATACCTTTCTCGTGCGGAGGAATTAGGTTGGTATAGATCAGGGCGTTAAGTAGATGTCCTTTAGCCACTCCCAATAGTTCTGCCAATCCAGCTTGAAATTTGGTATCGTTCATACCCGGCTGTAATTTGCTAAGGTTAAATCCATTCTTAAGGAAAATATCTTGTGGCAGCCAGCAGGCACCCCTTTTACGGTCATCCCATATATCTTTGAGAATATTGGTCATTTGTAAGCCCTGTCCAAATGATACGGCAAGTTTCATCAAGACGGGTTTGTGTGCATTAATTTCCGCTGAGTAATCACAGAATAACTCGGTTAACATTTCACCGACAACGCCTGCAACATAATAGCAATACTGATTCATTGCAGATAAATCTTTGAGTCCCTCCAAAGATTCAGTTTCCTGATAATCCACCATGCCTTGCGCCATAATTCTAACGCATCGCTCCAGTGCCCTACGCTGCACGGGATTAAAACTGTGCGTGATACGAATAACTGCGGGGGTATTCTTTATTAAGTCATGTTCAGCAGGAATGGTTTGCTCAGAAAGGAGAGGGTGCAATTTTAGTGAAAATTCCTCCGCTGATGCATTTCCACATACTACTTCGGCAAACATATCCGATAATTGCCGGGTTTGTTCTATCGTCAAAGCATTGTCATCTTCAATCGTATCCGTGATTCGACAAAGCAGATATGCATTGCCTATGATGCGTCGTAAAGGCTCGGGTAATTGTGGAATGGTTAATGCAAAAGTGCGTGAGACACCCTGCAGAATGTAGTCTTGATATTGTTCATCATTGATGCGAGAGTGGCTTGTCATTGCAGATTTATCATAAAGCGGTACAGCGTGTTAATGTAATTAAATGTATCTCCTGAGTCATGCTGCTTATTAAGATAAAGTTTTCTCGTTAGCAAATAACTGATCAATCGTTTCACGTTGCCGGATAATGTGAGTAGTATCTTTATCTACCATGATTTCAGCAGCACGTGGTCGCGAATTGTAATTTGAGCTCATACTCATACCATATGCACCGGCTGACATGATAGCCAAAAGATTCCCATCGATCAGACCGATCCGACGATCATGACCTAAAAAATCACCAGTTTCGCATACAGGTCCTACGATCTGATAATCTTCGATTTCTCCAGAATTTTTGTGAACGGGTAAAATTTCATGATAAGCATCATAAAGTGCTGGACGCATCAAGTCGTTCATTGCCGCATCAACGATTGCAAAGTTACGTGCGGGTGTATGTTTTAGGTATTCAATGCGCGTCAGAAGAATGCCCGCGTTACCCACCAAAGAACGGCCGGGTTCAATTAGAAGGCGTTGTTTTATTTGATGTGTGTTGATACAAAGTGCGGAAACATAATCACCAATCGACGGCAGAATTTCATCGTTGTAGCGAATACCTAATCCTCCGCCTAAATCCAGATGCTCAATCTCCAGGTTTTGCGCTTGAAGACTATCCAATAGGTGGAGCATTTTTTTACTGGTTTGCATGAAAGGCTCAAGTTCCGTCAACTGCGAGCCAATGTGGCAATCCAAGCCGATAAAGCGAATATTGGGATATAAGTGCGCGGATTTATAGATCCTTTCAGCTTCACGGGCGGGAATGCCAAATTTGTTTTCTTTGAGGCCGGTGGAGATGTATGGGTGTGTTTTGGCATCGACATCCGGATTTATACGTAAACTGACCGGTGCAAGCTTGTCCATATCTTTGGCAATCCTATTCAAGGCAATTAATTCAGCCTCGGATTCTACATTGAAACATAAGATATTCACTTCCAGAGCCATACGCATTTCATACCTGCTTTTTCCAACACCGGAAAAAACTGTTTTTCCCGGATCTCCGCCTGCTTTGATGACACGCTGCAATTCCCCGCCGGATACAATGTCGAAGCCGCTGCCAAGTTGGGCGAAAAGATTGAGTATGGCAATATTTGAATTGGCCTTAACTGCAAAACAGATCAGATGATCACGATTTGCAAATGCTGTATCGAACGCTTGATAAGCCTTAGTCAATGCTGATCGTGAGTAGACATAACAGGGTGTTCCGAATTTTTCAGCAATCTGCTTTAGAGGTACTGATTCGACAAAAAGCTCATCGTCGTGGTAGATGAATTCCGGAAAGCCGCTCATTTTCTTTCCGTTTCACTTTCACTTGGCGCCATGCGGTTAGCTTCATCAGTTTGAGGGAGAAAAAGCGGACCTTTATGACCACACGCACTTAAAGAATAAGCTAAGAAAATGACGACACAGACTAAACGCATGAATGAACCTTAAATGATAATTTACCGGATACTATCATAAGCGAATGACAAATTAATCAAACTTGCGATTAATTTTGGCAATCTTATTAGGTTAAGCGGGAGGCAGTTCTCCGGTCAGCCAGTTCACTAATTCATTAATCAGTTTATTACTTGCAGAACTTAAGGCAAATACCGCGCCTGCGGCATCAGCAGAAGGAGTGCTTTCGATAGCACTGAAATCTTTTTGAGCGAATAGTTTGCGGGAGTTGTGTTCAATTAAGCTAACACGAAAGCTAACCACGACATGGCTGGAGTCAGTGGCATCGAACAGCTGGATAAATTCGTTCAGTTCAATATGCAAAGTATAATCAGCTTTTACTATGCCGCTGTCTCTTATGACTTGCTCAGGTGTGCTGGTAACGATACGGTGACGTATCTGCTGAGTGAGCAATGTAGCAGGAGTCGCTATCCAGCGGCTATTAGCATAAGCATATGATTGTGCAGTATTATGATAAATCAGCCGATAATGGATAGCCGTATTATCCAGCCAGGAGGGTGCTGCCGCATCAGCAATTAGCAAGCTTTTTCGATGTAGATACGGTTGGTTCGGTGTTTGTTCGATGGGTGATAAATGCTGCATGCCAAAAGCATAAGTCGATATTGCGGGTTGAGGTTTATGCAATCCCGTGCAACTCGTGAGTAGAAAAATAGTAAAAATCAACAATAGCATTTGCTTCATGGTTTATTTTCTATAGGTGGAACGAAACCGGTTTCGCCCGGACCAGGTGATGACGGAGAGCGACCAAAGATCAAGCTCTGGGGGTTTTCTTCTAATTGATAAAGCACTTTATCCAGGTTATTGGAGTTACGTAGTAGGCTGTGACTCAATTTTCGCAATTCAGGGATAGTAGTGGCAAGTTCCTGAGTGCTTTGCGACAAACTATCAAAAATACCTTCTTTTTGATTGGCTTTGGCTACAGTAAGATTGAGCTCACCCAACAGTTGATCCAAACGTTTGACTAAGGTACCTGATTCTATGGTTAACTCAGTGAATGAACTTAGCACTGGTTGCAAGTGGCCAGCAATACCGTCAAAATTTTTGGTTGCTTTATCGATATTTTGTAAAATTTGTGAAATATGATTCTGGTTTTGCTCATTCAATAAATGATGCATCTTTAATACTAGCTTATTGACATTGCTTAGCAAATCCTGTCCTGAGCCGGTGACTTCATCCAATAAGGATCGACGCATTGGAATTCTCTCATCACTCAGTATTTCATTATTCACGCCATCGTCGTTTAGCTGAATATAAGCAAGTCCTGTAACACCCTGATAGCCTAATTGTGCATAAACACTTTTTCTCAGGATAACGTTCTCGTTGACTGCAATATGGATGAGTATTTGGTGCGGATTATCGGGATCAAATTGAATTTTTTCCACTTTACCAATATTTACACCGCGATAGTGTACGGCAGATTGAGGATTCAGCCCGCTCACCGATTCTTTGGTTACCACGAGATAATCTGTGCGCTTGGTGTTGTTGCCGCTGAACCACATGGCGACTAAGGCCACAGAGGTACTCAATAAAATAACAAAAATGCCGGCTATGAGGGCATGGGCACGGTTTTCCATGTTTGCTCCGAGTGATTTTTTTGCTCGATTTTATGCCGTATGCTTTTAAAAAAACTAGTGATGAATGGGTGTTGAAAGCGGCATATCTCATCCAGGGTACCTGTCACGATGACTTGTTGATCGGCCAGCACGGCAATACGATCAGACAATGCTACAAGTGTTTCAAGGTCATGGGTAACCATGACAATAGTGAGATCCATTTCAGTGCGTAAAGCAAGAATCAGTTCCACAAAACTTTCACTAAGCTCGGGATCCAGTCCGGCTGTAGGTTCATCGAGAAACAATACTTTTGGATCCAATGCCAGAGCGCGGGCTAAAGCGACGCGCTTGATCATTCCTCCAGATAGGGCTGCCGGCATTTTATTGGCGTGTTCCAGTTCAATTGCCACCATATTGAGTTTAACCATCACCAAATCACGAATCATGTCTTCATCGAGTATATGCAACTCACGCAAGGGCAGTGCAACATTATCGAATACAGTCAATGCACTAAATAAAGCCCCTTGTTGAAAAAGCACACCGGAATGGCTTCGTATGACTTTTTCTTGACGATTGAAGGTGGCATCATTCCGGGAATGGCCGAAAATTTTTACGGTTCCCTGGGAAGGTTGCTCTAATCCCAACATATGTCGCAGCAAAGTCGTTTTTCCACTACCCGAGCCGCCGATCAAAGTCAGAATTTCGCCGCGATACACATTTAAATTGACATCGCGATGGATATCATGATTACCATAGCGGGTGTGTAGCGATTCAATCTCAATAATACATTCCGGTTCCGTCATGAATCTAGGGGAGTCCTACGTCAGAGAAGAGCACTGCAAAAATTGCATCAATAATGATTACCATGGTGATGGCGGTTACGACAGAAGCGGTGGTACCCTCACCCAGGCTTTCAGTGTTTGGTTTAATTTTTAATCCAAAATGACATGCAATCAACGCTATCACCATTCCGCATACAATCCCTTTTCCTAATCCTAACCACAAATTTCCTACCGGCACGGAATCCGGTAGCGCAGTAATGAAATAATGATAGTGTAAACCCAGCTGTATTTCTGCTGCAACCATACCGCCTAATAATGCCACTGCACTGGTCCACATGACCAGCAGCGGCATTGCAATGCCAAGACCCAGAACTTTGGGTAAGATCAATCGTTGACTATGGGAAATTCCCATGACAGTCAAAGCATCCAATTCCTGAGTTACGCGCATGACACCCAATTGTGCCGTCATCGCTGAGCCAGAACGACCTGCTACCAGTATTGCCGCCAGCATTGGGCCTAGTTCGCGGATGATGCTAATTCCCAAGATGTTGATAATGAAGATATCGGCACCAAATAATTGCAATTGTTTGGAGGAGAGGTAACTTAACACAATCCCGATCAGAAATCCTACCAATGCGGTGATACCCAGCGCCTGAGCACCGGTTCGGTATAGATTTGCAGAGATTTCCCGCCAAGGAATATAAACAGGATGCCGGATTAAGTAAATCACATCAAGCATTAACTGGCCAATCAATGCAATTAAGCCTACGGAATGCTGCCATAAAACCAGTACCAGTTTACCTAGGTTAGTGAGTGGCCACAGTAAATCTCGATGTTTGATTTCTGATTGATGAGCGGGCAGCCGTTCTAACCGTTGAAACATCTTTTCATGTTCGGGACGTAGTTGTAAACGATTGGGACGCTTAGTTTTCCATACGCGCCAGAGCAGGATGGTGCCAGCAGTGTCGATTTGCTCAATACCCGTTAAATCCCAATAGAGATTCTGATTTTTAGCCTCACGAGATAGCTCATTCTCTAACGGTTTTAACAAGGATTCCAATGCCGCTAAAGTATAGTTACCCGTCAAGATAATGTGAGGAGAGCCATCTTTAGTACAGAGTTGATACCAATGATTCATTGTTTCGTAAGAGTAAAGAACAGATATTAATTTAGACGTGACCTAGTTATAGAAATACCCAATGTTTAAACCCGATCGAGGCTAATTCTAATATTTACACGAAGATTTGTGCGTCTTGATCTGCCTGTGCATACTGCGATCTACTTGGGACAGAAAGTGCTATTGTATAGAGTTATGACAAATAAAGCGGTTTAATCAAGTTTGCTATCCTCCTGACAAGCATTCAGCAAGCTTACTTTGTTTGCGCTACTGCGGCGCGAGCTAATGCTGGATTATCGGAAAAATATTTCTTTATCCCCAGAAACATTGCATCCGCCATTTTGCTCTGATAGTCTCCGCTGCGCAATTTTACTTCTTCTTTGGGATTGCTGAGAAAAGCAGTCTCCACCAGAATTGAAGGAATATCCGGTGACTTGAGTACTGCAAAACCAGCCTGTTCTACATTCCTTTTGTGTAGATGATTGATGCTGCCAAGTTGTTTCAGTACATATTCAGCCAATTTAACGCTATCGTTAATGGCGGCATTGAGCGACAAATCCAGTAGCAATTCCTTGATATCTTTTGATTTCGATGTGATGTCAATGCCTCCCATCAAATCACCATCAACGCTGTTTTCCTTGTCGGCGAGCCAACTGGCCGTAGTTGAAGTGGCACCATGCTCAGATAAGGTGAATACCGAAGAGCCATGAGCGTGCGATTTCGGATTGGCGTCTGCATGTATGGACACGAACAAATCGGCATTGGCGCGCCGGGCGATTATCCGCCGCTGCGGAAGCGAAATATAATGATCGCCATCCCGTGTCAGAACAGCCCGCATGCTGGGTTCTTTATCAATTTTTTCCTTAAGTTTTCTGGCAATTGCCAGCGTAACATCTTTCTCATAGGTGCCCTGTTTTCCAATCGCTCCGGGATCTTTCCCGCCATGACCGGGATCAATTGCTACCACGATAATCCGCGGTACCATACTTTTTTGTGGTGTCGAATTGGGCTTACGGTATTGTGCGGCTTGAAAACTGCCTGGTTGCTCAGCCTGCATTACAGGTTGCGGTGGTTGGATTTTTGGGGGAGACGGAGGAACAACCCGGATCAGGTTGGATTCTTGTTTGATGCTGTCTTGTATTAATGAGGCTACCAATTCATCCAGAACATCCGTCTCAAACTTTGCTTTGGCGGCAGGTTGGGTACGAGTGTTCAAATCCGCGTTAGCTGCTTTGTGCGGATGATAAATATCCAATATCAAGCGATAGGCAAAATTTTCTTTCGGCGGTACAACAAATGTACGAGGAACGACATGCGCTTTAAGATCAAACACCAATCGGATAACGTGCGGAGTGAATTGACCGATACGGATATTTTGCACAAATGGGTCGATAGCGTCCACTTTCTGAGGTAAGGTATGCAGTACCGGATTAAGCTTGGTGTTGTTTAGATCAATAACCACGCGGTGCGGGTTATCGAGCATACTCAGCTCATATTCAAGCGGCCGATCGGATTCAAGGGTGATGCGTGTATAATCAGGAGTCAATCCAACGCGAACGGATTGAACGGTAGCATCCGCAGCCATAGCGGATTGGTTTAACAGTATCCAACAACAAAAGATTAGGATCAGAGGCGCCAGAAAAATATTTTTTACGCTTACATTACTGCAAACGTTAAAGTATGCTATCAAGTATTTTTTTCTGTAGTCCAATGTATCAGGCATTGTTTTCCTGTCTCTGTGCCGCTTCGGATTTCAATATTTCTGCCGGAATCAAGCATGTTAAGAAAGCACCGCAAATCGGCGACGGGCAATAAGTTCCCTGCTTTTTCAGGCCACTCCACCAAGCAAATAGAATTGGAATTAAAATAATCGCGAAAACCTGCTTCTTCCCATTCCGAGTAATCATTGAATCGATAAAAATCAAAGTGATACAAGTATAACCCAGAGATTTTGTAGATTTCAACTAAATTATAGGTAGGGCTTTTGACGATATGCGAGTATCCAAGGCCGTGTAAAATACCCCGAGTTAAAGTGGTTTTACCGGCGCCAAGATTGCCAAGCAGATGAATTGTCATGCCAGGGTGTAAGCAAGTTGCTAATTTTTCACCAAATTTCAAGGTTTCCGCTTCGTTGGAAAGATAGTGAGTATGGCTTTGTGCTGATCCGCAATCTGTCGAATAAACGCTATGCAAAAAAATACCTCAACAAATAAAATATCTGATTATGCCGCATTGGCAGTTGCCGTTAAAACATGGGGCAAGGAACTGGGTTTTCATGATGTTCGTATTGCCGATGCAAACGCGGATATCACTGTAATCGAATCCGGTTTTTTCTCATGGCTGGATAAAGGATATCACGGTGAAATGGATTATATGGCGAAACATGGCACCAAACGCACTCGTCCCGCCGAACTTGAACCAGGAACACTGCGAATTATTTCCGTGTGTATCAATTATGCACCACCCTCCGTCAAAAATAGCTGGGATGTGATCCACTCCGGTGAACGCGCATTTATTTCACGTTATGCACTGGGGCGGGATTATCATAAGGTTCTGCGTTCCCGGTTGCAAAAACTGGCGGATAAAATGACAGCGGAAGCAGGGGCGTTCAATTACCGGGTATTTTCCGATAGTGCGCCGGTGATGGAAGTGGCATGGGCGCAGAAAGCCGGTCTGGGCTGGCGCGGTAAGCATACTTTGCTGTTGTCGCGTCAAGCGGGTTCGATGTTTTTCTTGGGTGAAATGTATGTCGATCTGCCGCTTCCCGTGGATGAAGAAACTGAAAATTATTGTGGCAGTTGCAGTCGATGTATCGACATTTGTCCAACGCAAGCGATTGTTGCGCCGTATGAGGTTGATGCGCGGCGCTGTATTTCCTATTTGACCATTGAATTAAAAGACAGCATCCCGGAATCGTTACGTCCGCTGATTGGCAATCGTGTTTATGGCTGTGATGATTGCCAGTTGGTGTGTCCGTGGAATAAATTTGCCCGAATCACTAACGAAAATGATTTTCATGTGCGCAATGGATTGGATGATGTATCGTTGATTGAATTATTTAGCTGGGATCAGGAAACATTTGAAGCTAAATTGGCGGGTAGTGCGATTCGCCGTATTGGTCATATACAGTGGCTGCGTAATATCGCGGTTGGTTTGGGGAATGCGCCATACTCGGTGGAAATCGTTCAGGCGCTGCAAGCGCGATTGAATGATGCTTCAGTTTTGGTGCGGGAACATGTCCAGTGGGCATTACAACAACAGGATATGAAAAGAACAGAACAGCAACAGAGGAAAACATATGATGAATAAACGATCCGTTATCGGAACACCGCTGAGTCCGTCAGCGACCAAAGTCATGCTGCTGGGCAGTGGCGAACTTGGTAAGGAAGTGATTATCGCGTTGCAGCGTCTGGGTGTGGAAACCATCGCGGTAGACCGCTATGCCGATGCACCGGGACATCAGGTGGCGCATCGCGCGCATGTGATCAACATGGCGGATGGTCAGGCACTTCGTGCGCTAATCGAGCGGGAGAAGCCGGATATCATCGTGCCGGAAATTGAAGCTATCGCGACCGATATGTTGATAGAAATCGAGCAGGCGGGGATTGCGGCCGTAATTCCGACTGCGCGTGCCGCTAAACTTACGATGAATCGCGAAGGAATTCGCTGCCTTGCGGCAGAAACACTGGGTTTGCCTACTTCACCTTATGTCTTTGCCAATAGTTTGGATGAACTGCGCGCCGCAATTGATGGCAAGATCGGTTATCCCTGTATCGTAAAACCGGTGATGTCCTCGTCGGGCAAGGGACAATCGCGTATCGAAAATGCAGATGATATTGAAGCCGCATGGCATTACGCCGCGAGTGGCAGCCGGGTGAATCAGGGGCGGGTGATTGCCGAGGGAGTGATTCATTTTGACTATGAAATCACGCAACTGACGGTACGTGCGCTGGGTGCGGATGGGAGCGTGAAAACGCATTTTTGTGAAGCGATCGGTCATGTGCAGGTGCATGGCGACTATGTGGAAAGCTGGCAGCCGCAGGGAATGTCACCTATAGCATTGGAACGCGCACGTGAGATGGCTAAAAAGATCACTGATGATCTGGGTGGTTTAGGTGTTTTCGGTGTGGAGTTGTTTATCAAAGGTGATGAGGTGTGGTTTAGCGAAGTCAGTCCGCGGCCGCATGATACCGGTATGGTGACCATGTGCAGCCAGAAACAGAGCGAATTTGATTTGCATGCGCGGGCCATTCTGGGATTGCCGGTGGATACCCTTTTGTTGGCGCCGGGTGCCAGCGCGGTGATTTATGGTCAATTAGAAGCGCAAGGTATTGCGTTCTCCGGCGTGATTGAAGCGCTTAGCGTGCCGCATAGCGATTTACGCTTGTTCGGCAAGCCGGGATCATTCCAGCGCCGGCGCATGGGTGTTGCGTTGGCGAATGGTGTGAATACGGACGAAGCGCGAAGCCGTGCTAAACTTGCGGCCAGCCGGGTGATGCCTGTCAAAGTATAAATATGCATAGTAACCAATAACTTGAAAAGGAAAGCGATGACTATCGAAGAATTCAACACCAAGTACAAAATTGCAGGTCAACTTGAATTTATAGCGGGTAACGGCGGATTGCCGATGATCCGGGTGAATAATGCCAAGGCCGCGGCATTGATTTCGCTTCATGCCGGACAGGTGTTGTCATACCAGCCAGCCGGAGAGCCGGAAGATGTTCTGTTCCTGAGTGAAAAAGCATATTACCAGGATGGCAAGGCAATTAAAGGCGGTGCGCCGATCTGCTGGCCATGGTTTGGTGCCGACCCGGAAGGCAAGGGTCGTCCTGGACATGGATTTGTACGTAATCGTGCGTGGAATGTCGTAGCCACCGAAGCTATGAACAATGGTGATGTCAAAGTTACGCTGGGTTTGGAGGATACACCGGATACACGTGCGATCTGGCCGCAATCGTTCAGTCTGTTGCAAGAAATTATCATTGGCGATACGTTGAATCTATCCCTGATCACGCGCAATACCGGAAAAGAAACATTCTCCATTACACAAGCGTTTCATACCTATTTTAAAGTGGGTGATATCGCACGGACGAAAGTGTTCGGGTTGGAAGGTTGTGAATATATCGATAAGGCGGGTGGCGGCAATGCGCAAAAGCGACAATCGGATGCAGTGACCATAGAATCCGAAGTCGACCGCATTTATCTGGATGTTGGCAACACCTTAACGATCGACGATAGTGCGCTGAACCGACGCATTCAGATTACCTCCCAAGGCAGCAAAACTGCAGTGGTATGGAATCCCTGGGAAAAAATTTCCAAGGAAATGGCCGATCTGGAAGATACCGATTATCAACGCTTAGTATGTGTTGAAACCACGAATGCGGCGAATGATGTGATAGAAATCGCGCCGGGAAGTGAGTGTCGGCTGGTTGCTAGCTACCAGGTGATACGTAACTGATTCAGAAGGATGAGTAGGCTGCAGTTGTTTGCGACATCATGAAAAATTTTGTATTGCATTGAAAAATTTTTTTTCGCCTAAATCGGATGCATATTTCTTCCAATCAAAATAAGGCCCCGGATCGGTTTTGCGTCCGGGTGCGATATCCGAATGCCCGGCGATATGCCGGATGGGATAGTGATCGCACAGGCATCTGGTTAATGCGCTCAATGATGCGTATTGCGCATCGGTAAATGGCGTCAAATCGCTGCCTTCCAGTTCAATGCCTAGCGAGAAATCATTGCAGCGTTCTTTGCCTTGCCATTGGGATATCCCTGCATGCCAGGCACGTTTAGCGCATGGAACAAATTGAATGATCATGCCATTGCGGCGGATGAAAAAATGGGCTGATACTTTCAATCCGTGTAACGATTGATAATAGGGGTGTGCTTGCGGATCGATTTGGTTGGTAAACAGCTCAATCACGCCAGTGCCGCCGAATTCGTCAGGCGGGAGGCTGATATTATGGATCACTAATAAGTTGATTTCCGCACTCGCCGGGCGCTCATCGCAATTAGGCGAGGCAATGAATGAAACGACATCAACAAGACCGGATGTATCGATTTGCATGCGATAAAATGAGTTGAAAATTAAATGATGCTGCATGGTAGCTTAGCTTAATCAAACTTGAAAACCGGAATCACATGAAGCAAGGCAAATTCATTACGCTGGAAGGTATCGACGGCGCGGGCAAATCGACCCAGTTGGCGTGGATAGCCGAACTATTGCAACGCGCCGGAAAGCGGGTTGTGGTGACGCGCGAACCGGGCGGCACCGCATTGGGCGAGCAGTTGCGCGCATTGCTGCTGGATAAATCCATAACCATGCATGCGGAAACCGAAACATTGCTGATGTTCGCAGCGCGGCGTGAACATTTGGATAAAGTGATTTGGCCCGCTCTCGCACAGGATCAATGGGTGTTGTCGGATCGTTTCACCGATGCCAGCTTTGCCTATCAGAGTGGAGGCAGAGGATTGGATAATGCTAAGTTGATCATTCTGGAGCAATGGGTGCAAGGTACCTTGCAGCCTGATTTGACATTGTATTTCGATGTCCCGGCGGAGGTGGGGCAACAACGTGTGAGTCGAGGAGGAGTCGCGGATCGATTCGAGCAAGAGCAAGCCGATTTTTTTCTAAGAGTGCGCGCGGCGTATCTGGATAGAGCGCAATGTTTCCCAGATCGCATCAGAATTATCGACAGCAATCGATCGTTACCGGAAGTCAAAGCTGCGGTTGAACAAGTCTTGCGGCCCTTGTTGCATCATGAGTGAAATTTATCGCTGGCAACAGGGAATTTGGTCGAAATTGATGCGTAGCCGTCAATTCCTGGGGCATGCGTTATTGCTCAAAGGTAAGCAGGGCATCGGCAAATATGATTTTGCGCGCCAACTGGCCAAATCATTGCTCTGCACTGCACCCACGGTTGATCATGAGGCTTGCGGAAAATGTTTGAGTTGTGGCTGGTTTGAACACGATAGCCATCCTAATTTTTATTCCGTGATGCCGGAAGCACTTGATGTAATGTCCGGGGAAGACACCGAGAAGAAAGAAGGCAAAGAAAAATCCGCCAGCGCTACGGCTAAGAAAAGCGCCAGTCAGCAGATCGGCGTCGAGCAGATTCGGAAATTGACCGATTTTGTTTATCTGACCGGTCATCAAAGCGGTTACAAGATTATCCTGATTTATCCTGCGGAGACGATGAATACCGCCTCAGCCAATGCATTGCTGAAGAAACTCGAAGAGCCGCCGGAAAATGTATTGTTCATACTGATCGCCCACCAGGCGCAGCATTTGCTGCCAACCATACGCAGCCGTTGTCAGCAGATTACGATGCCGATACCGGATGTCGAATTTTCCGTGGCGTGGTTGCAACAGCAAGCGGTCAGTGATCCTGAAGGTAAGCTCGCTGCTGCGGGTTATGCGCCGTTATCCGCATTGCTGTTGGATAAGGGAGAGTACGCAGTGCACTATGAACAATTCATTCAGCACATTGCCCATCCCAAGCAGTTTGATCCACTGATGCTGGCCGCAGCGTTGCAGCAAACGAGTTTGTCAATTGTGGTCAGTTGGTTGCAAAAATGGTGCTATGACTTGGTCAGTTATCGCACGACCGGAAAAATCCGCTACTATTTGAAACAGTTACAAGCCATTCAGGCGTTAAGTGAGCAGATCAATCTGTCCGGCTGCGTAACGTTCACCCGCGAACTCTACATCAAACAGCAACTGTCGCATCATCCGCTCAATCCGCGTCTGTTTCTGGAAGAAATGTTCATCGCGTATGCCGTTATGATGCGGGGAGAGTAATCACCCATCACTTCTTCTCAAACGTATCGTCCGCTTTCAGAACTTTAAGCGCCGCGCTGGCGCAGACTTCATCATATTCAATTCCCGGTGCGCCGCCGACGCCGATGCCGCCTACCACTTCACCGCCGATTTTGATCGGAAAGCCACCGCCCAATAGCAGAATGCTTTCGTTCAAACGCATCAAGCTTTGCAATTCCGGTTTTTGCGTTACCAGCATGGCAAATTTATGCGTTGAATCACGCAAGCTGTTGGCGGTATAAGCCTTGCGGCGGCTGCTATCGAGCGTGTGCGGTCCGGCGCCATCGGCTTTCAACTGTACCTTGAGCAAACCTGATTGGTCCACAATAGCCACGCTGACTTTAAATCCATCGTCGTGGCATTTTTTGATTGCCGCCATCGCGGCCTGGGTTGATAATTCAAGTGGTAGAGTTTTTTGTGTAGGAAAATCCTGCGCTGCGATCTGAACGGATGCGGTATACAACGTAAACGCGGAAATGCCGGTTAATAATGATTTGAGTGTAGGGGCCATCATCGAATCCTTTGAATAAGTTTTCATACAAATACATTAACATTGCACCATAAGATTATCACTGTTTTAATGGACAACACACCCTATTATTTGCGAGAAGAGGTAATGACATGATTACAAAAACGATCGATTATCTGGATGGAAATACAAGTTTGGAGGGCTATCTGGCCTATCACGACACCGGCAAGGTTCAGCCCGTTGTATTGGTTGCGCATGACTGGAGCGGGCGGCGCGAAATGGCCTGCAAAGGCGCGGAAAGAATCGCCGATATGGGCTATGTCGGCTTTGCGCTGGATATGTACGGTAAAGGCATATTCGGTGCTGATGGCGACGCGGAAAAGAATGGCGCCTTGATGGCGCCGTTTGCTCAGGATCGCGCTTTGCTGCGGCGCAGAATCACCGCCGCCTTGCATGCCGTGCGCCAATTGCCGCAGGTTGATGCTGCCAAAGTTGCCGCGATGGGCTATTGTTTCGGCGGCATGTGCGTGCTGGAACTGGCGCGCTCCGGCGCGGATGTGCAAGCCGTGATCAGTGTTCACGGCATTCTTGCGCCAGGCAATGTCGCCAATGCAAATATCACGACAAAGGTGCTTTGTTTGCACGGCCACGACGACCCGATGGTGCCGCCCGAGCAAGTGCTCGCGTTTGAAACCGAGATGACCCAAGCGAATGTGGATTGGCAAGTGCACGTCTACGGCGGCACCATGCACGCCTTTACCAACCCCAAAGCCAATAATCCCGGCTTTGGCACTGTATACAAGGAAATCGCGGCGAATCGGGCTTATCGGTCGATTGAAAATTTTTTGGGTGAAGTGTTTTCGTAGAGAAATATTGACTGATATAGGCAATGCATCCTTAAAAATGCAGATTGATTGGCACCATGCGATGCAAAGTGATGCATCGCAAGTAATAATATCCGTTGGTTTTGTTTTCTCTTCTCTTACTTTCGACCTGCTGCCGATAGCGCGTGAACATCACTATGATCCGAGCCCGTAGAGTAGCTGGAGCATTAAGAAAGTATTCCTGCCGTGGTGCTTGAATGACGTCACAATACATTGCATTGGATGGCGGCATGGCCATGGATGCTTTCACTGAAGGTATTCATCCGGCTACCACATCAGAACGCAAGACCCGGACTCAGCAGCAACTTCTGGCATATTGCAAACTGGATACTTATGCCAGGGTATGTCTGTGGCAAGTGTTTTTCGGTCGTACCAGTCTGAGCCTCTGAATCATGCCCAAACGCCCTGGATATTTAATGAACAAACTTTTAAATAAAGTGGAAGGGAGCAATAGTGCAAAAAAAGATAAATTCGTTACTTAAGGAAGTGATCTTTAAAGCTGCGACTTTAAAAGAAGCAAGAGAACGGTTTGCCGATAGGCTTGCACCGGATTTCAGCATATTTGATTACTTGCGTACGGATGAAATAGGTTTGTCGCGTTATATTGCTGATCTATTAAATCCGAAGGGGAAACATGGTCAGAAAGAAGTGTTTTTAGAAGCATTCTTAAAACTCCTAAAGCTAGAAAAAATAAAATGGTCAGGAAACACTAAGATTAAGTCAGTTCGTTTAGAAGAGCAGGCCAATGATCAAAGGCGGATTGATATTCTTTTAAAGTTTGAGAGCGGGGAAATTATTGGCATTGAGAATAAGCCTTGGGCGGGAGATCAGAAAAATCAATTGAGTGATTATGCAGCGTTTATTGAGAAAGAAGCGGCTGGCAATAGTTGGTTATTGGTTTATCTGAACAATAATGATCCATCGGATCATAGTGGTGCAAAAAAAGAAGTGTTCATAAAAGCTAAAGGTGAAGGGAAATTCATCCAACTCAGTTATTCAGACATTATTGAATGGCTTGAAGACTGCGCTTGTAAGTCGAGGGCCCCAATTGTGTGTCTATTTATTGAAGAGCTTGCAAAATTTATACGAATGAAAGTGAATGGAGAATTGGAGATGTCAGAAGAAAATGAAATCAGTAACCTTATCCTTGATTCATCCCAGAATATTGAATCTGCTTTCCATGTTTCAATCGCTTTGAGGAAAGTTAAAGAAAAGTTACTAAAGGAGTTTCATGGCGATCTGGAAAAAAAATTAAAAGACGAACGCTTTATACTTGTCTGGGATGATGCTATTTGGAAAAGTGGTTATGGTTTTAATGTGAAATTTAATGAGGAGCAAAAATTTTTGCTGCGCTTTGAATTTCAAGCTTCAGAATTAGGGAGTCTTGACTGGGGTATTATGCAAGAAGATGGTTCCATAAAAAAAGATGATGTTATTTGGAACAAAATCAACGAAGTTATGAGTGACCAATTTGGTTTTTCAGGTAAAAAGAGCGAAAGGTTTCCATGGTGGAATCGGATAAATAAAAAAGAATTTAGTGATGAGTACAGAAGCTGGAGTTCAAGTGCAGTACCTTGGATGTCAATAAAAAAGGAAGAACTTGCGGGAAAATTTGTTGAGCTTGCTAGTCGCGTGCATAAAGCTTTTGTTGATCGTCGCAGTCTGGAGCTTTTGTCAGGGAAAATTTCAGCCGATATGGATGGTGGTAGTTACTAATTACGCTACTTTTCGACGGTTAAATGAACTATGAAAAATTTCCAGTTTGCGGCCTTCAGTCAACGCGGCCGGGGTAAACCGCATAATGAAGATGCGTTGTTGCTGGATGGCCAGGTACACCAAGGCAGTGTACGCGAGCAAGGCGTTGTTGATGCTGCGCAGGCCTGTTATTTCGCCATTGCCGATGGTGTCGCAATCGGAACGCGCCCACGTATCGCCAGCCGGTGCTTACTGGAAATTCTACATAAGCATCTTGCGGTATCAACAGCCACAGAACGTTATCGCCACTGTTGCAGCGTGTGCAGCAAGATTACAGCGCATTGAGTGGTAATTCCAGATTTTATGGCATGGCGGCGACGCTGATTGGGGTGCGTTTACTTAAAAATGCGGTGACTATCTTTAATGTCGGGGATTCACGCGCTTATCTTCTGGTTGATGGCCAGGCGCAACTGCTGAGCCGCGATCATACATTGTTAAACGATCTCATTGATGATGGTGAGATGGTTGCTGGTCAGGCTGCTGATTCGGCCAGTATCGTGCATGGCCTCACTTGCCAGTTCATTGCAGATCCCGAATGTGACGACTTTAGGGTCAATATTGCCACGCATCAATTGCAGTTTGGGGAACGCATTCTGCTGTGTAGCGACGGACTGAATGAAGCCTTGGATGATATGCAGATAGCCGCACTTCTTACCGATGATTCCGAACTGGAACTGGTGAATGCTTGGAAGGCCGCGCGCCGGGCGGGCGGCAGTGATGATTTTTCAGTAATCATACTGACAGGGAGAGATTAACCATGAGTGATGTTTATTTGTGTTCCGGATTCATTCTCATAAACGTTCCAGCAAAATTCGCCTGATTTCTTCATCGGTCAAAACGATGGGATTGGTTTTCATGCTGCTGCCGCGGCAGTTGGCGATGATTTTATCTAATGCGGTTTCTTGCAATCCGTAATGTGACAGTCGCGGCAGGGCGAGTTCGTTGGTCCATTGCACTAGCAGATCAATTAGTGCGTTGTACGCGGCTTGGGGATCGATAAAACGTTTCTGGCACAGAATTTCTGCGACATGCAGGTACTTTGCCAGTGCTTTGTTGGTGGGTTCGCGCGTCAGCATGCTTTGAATGTTGATTTGGGCGGCGGAGGCGACCAGGGTACCGCAGACGACACCATGAGGAATCGGATAAAAAGCACCCAATGGTGAGGCTAGGCCATGCACCGAGCCGAGGCCGACTTGTGCCAGTGTGATTCCTGATAACAGCGCGGCATAGGCCATTTTTTCGCGATGTTGTGCAAGCTCCCCTTGCTGGTGGTAAAGTGGGATCAGTGCATCGCGCACGGCCTGCAGGCCGCTGATCGCCAGAGCATCGGTGAAAGCGTTGGATTTGATGGAAACATAGGATTCCAGTAGTTGCGTCAACGCATCCATGCCATTGGCGGCGATCACACTGGGCGGGCAGCTGGTAAGTAAATCCGGATCGACGATGGCGTATTCAGCGACCAGTTTGTCATGGCGGAAGGATTTCTTGAATCCGTTTTCGCCTTGCACGCTGAGTACGGCATTTTTGGTGGCTTCGCTGCCGGTGCCAGCGGTGGTAGGTACCGCGATGAATGGAAGAGCCGGGCCGTGGTACGGTAACTCCGGACCGACGCCTTCGAGGTAATCCATGACAGAGCGTTGAATTTTCACCAGGCCGGCAATGGTTTTGGCAGCATCCAATGCACTACCGCCACCGATCCCGACTACGGCATCAAAAGTTTCATTTGCAAAAGTTTTAACAAGATCATCGATCAGAGCGGGGGAGGGTTCTTCGGCAATTACGCAATGCTGCCAAGTAATCGAACGCTGTTTGAGTTGATCCAGAAAAGATTGCCCATGACTGGTACTCAAGAACGAGTGTGCACCAGTGACAAGCACAATATTCTGCCCATAGCCTGTAATGATACCCGGCAGTTTTTTGATAACACCCGTGCCAAATTCGATGCGTGGCAGCCGGGCAATAGAGAAATTAAGCATCAGAGTTGTTCACGATCGGGTATAAACCTTGATAGACCGTACCTTGGCGGGGTTCAGCCATCCAGTCCGCGACGGTATCGCGCCATGCCAGGTAATGCGCGGTTGTTTTATGAGCGGCTGCATCCTGCTGGGTTTTATAGGCTTCGTAAAAGACAAATTTTGCTGGATCATCCGCGGATTGCAAAATATCAAAGCGCATATTACCCGGCTCAAGAATGGAATTTTCGTGATTGTATCGGCAAGCTTCCTTGAAGGCTTCCACTTTTTCCGGTTTGACTGAAACAGTGACGATGGTTACATGCATGATTTTATTCCTTTCATCAATTCTTATCGTTGGGTGGTCGAGAAATCATTTGCGTTGCTGTTGTGTCGCTAGAAATGAGCTTAGAACCCTTATTATTCGGTATAGATTATTTTCTTCCTTGCTTATCAGAGACGACGGCTGCTGAGTATTGCGTTGGTTGTCAGAACTGCCCGGATAGTTAACCCGGATATGCACGTCTGCGGGTATTTTACTACTAATTTTGTGGGAATTTTTCAGGCATTCGCGGCATCTTGGAGTTTCAATGGCAAATCTTCGATCTTGGGTTTAATGGTTCTGTTCGGGTGGGATTTTAGGTTCATTTTATTGATTTTGAAGTTTTCCCTACAGGGCAATATGGCTATAATCACAATATTGCCTTGTCATCAGAATCTTATATATGCTTAATAAAAAAGATGTTGCACCACCTTCTCTGCTTAATAAATTAGTGTCTTTGACTACAATTCGAGACATTGAATTGTTCGAGTTCAGTTTATTGAAAACTTTGGCTGAACTTTTAAGTATTAATCAGATTTCAATGTATAAGCTTGATCAGACCAATGCAACGTGCTGGCTGTCTACTTATTCGATTGATTTGATTCAGGATGATAGTAAAAGACAACTTTCAGAATCACAGGAGATTTATACCTCCGAAATCACGATTCCTGAGGAAATTAAATCCGCCCAGCTATGGATGGAGACAACCAGGAAGCCTTATATTCATTACCAGGGAGACCGGTATTTGGTGGTTTATCCCATACTGGCTGTGAACAAAATTGAGGAGATGTTGACTTTTGAGCTTCCTCATCCCTTGACTGAAGGAGAGATGCTGATCATTTCCAGCTTGCTGAGTATTACGCATAACTTCCGTAGTCTGTTGGATGAAAGTCAGAAAGACAAACTAACCGGTTTATTGAATCGTCAGACTTTTGAAGTGAATATCAAGAAAATAAGCGCACTCACTGTGGGCCCAGATATTGACCAAGACCATGACGGTAATATATTGAACCGAAGAAGGCCAAAGGTGGAAACAGAAAAATTCTGTCTTGCTATCATTGATATAGATGATTTTAAATCGATCAATGATCGGTTTGGTCATATCATGGGAGATGAGGTTTTACTGTTATTGTCCTATGTGATGAAGCAAAATTTCCGCGCAAGGGATTTATTATTTCGCTTTGGGGGAGAGGAGTTTGTGGTGATTTTCCGTGCCCCCGATAAAGAAGAGGCCTATAAAGCACTGGAGCGTTTTCGCAATAAGATTCAGGAATATCACTTCCCGCAAATTGAGACGGTGACGATCAGCATGGGTGCAACTTTGATTAATGAATTGAATTACCTGGCTTCCGAAATCATTGGACGCGCAGATCAGGCGCTTTATCACGCCAAACAGAACGGGAAAAATCAATTGCATTTTTACGAAAATCTTTTGGAGAATGGGCATGTTTTCGATAAAAAAGAAGCCAATACAACAGACTTCTTTTAGCAATGCGACTATGGGCGCTGCATAAGCGATGCTTTGTTGCGACTAAAATAATTGTGGATTACCAGCGGTAATAGGGCCCATAAAAGCCACCACGGAAATAAGGATAGTAACCTGGATAGCCAAAATAAGGATAAGGTCCGTAGTAACCCCGGTAGTCATTATAATTAGGATAGGTCGGCCAAAGATGAATTGCCGTTGCAGTTAGTAATGGTACCTGAATAACCCTTTTGCCGACGGTTTGTTCAATATTCCCCGTAATTACCCCGGCAACGGTAATTTCCTTATCTTTGGCATAGACAGCCGGATCCAGAAACTCGGCGCTTTTAACTACAAAGCGGCCTGCACCTGCTTTGTGCAACTGCGGGCGGCCGCTGAAATCGAGAGGGTAATATAAAACCTGTATCAGACTTGCATGTGCTTCATTTTCCACGTCAATAATCACGCCTCCCCAGCGAACAGGCGCGTCTTTATAATTATTGATGTCATGGCTGATCTGATGATAGGAAACGTTTATTGCCGGCGCATTTTCGATTGCAGAGGGTAATCCGGCGCAGGCGCTCAGTAGCAAACAAAGCAATAGTAAAAATGGTTTCATGATTCTTCTCCCGCGATTTATCGGAAATTGCTCCGGTGCACAATGTATTAATTCAATCGTTGTACAACATATTCAATGTGTAAGTTTGTTGGTAAGACTCTTGCTGTAAGCTTTAGTTTGAATTGTAGAATTGATCAATAGAAATATTCATACGGGTATTAATGCACTAGCCTTGGGTGCTTTGGGAAAGTGTCTATCTTGATTATTTACGTTTGAATTTGCCGTCATCTGTACGCTTGGATTCATCTATTCGGTGCGGCATTGACGGTTGATAATCTCCAACGCAATTCTAATAAAGATAAATAGGAATCTTGGCTGACAGATCGGGTAAATTTTGGTTTTGCAGATTTTGATGAGAATACATGGGGGGTGTGGGTGGCATCTTATGTCATCGATAAAATTTTTTCGTGTATGACTACTTATCTTGCGGGTCGGTGATGGTAATAGTTAAAAAATCGCCTCAGCAGATAGCTGCGCGCTATCGAAACAGCTGTGAAGATCACTCCGATTTGAATGTTTTGGCTTACACTGACTTCTATTTCATAAAGTGGAAATACGATCATTTGTGCGGCTAAGGCTATGAAATAACCGATAGTCACATTAGCGAAAGATTCTGTAAGTGATTGGACCCTGGTTTGCATATATTTTATGAAGATTGGTTTTTCGCCGTTCGCTATTTCTTTGTCAGCAATAGCATCGAACAAATAAATGAAACAAGGAGGCCAAGCAGTATAGGTGCCAATACTGATTCATTCCCGGTTACTGCATAATATCCGTATAGGATCAATGAAAGTATCAATGTGATTATCAATATTAGTTTTGTCATTTTTTAGATTTCTTGCGTAATTAAAGATCGATTTAGCAATTGCGTATGAGTTAGTCAGTTTTCTTTTTTAAAAACTATATTACCCGGGCGTGCCGGATTTATCGATTTTGGACGTTCTCTCATTGATTTATTTTGCAGTTGCGTAGCAATAGGCGGTAATCAGTAATCGGGTAAAAGAGAGCGATCAAGGTTGAAGATGAATAAGGATAAGACACTCAATGGGAACTAGCAGCACAAGGCTGCATGAGAGATTCTTGGACAAAGCCTATCATTTGCGAAATTTCTCATTAATAAACTGCGCAACCAGTAATCCCGCAACTAATGCAATTGCAGAATATAAAACGATTTCCAGCATATTAGACATTCCAGAATCTCTCCATGGTTAATTAATTGAGTTTCAATCATACTATATTCGATATCATGCATTGAATATTTCAATGGAGAGATGATCACGAGGGTTTAAAATTGCTGAAGGAGATATAAATAATGAGAATAATTAAACAATTAGTCTTGGGAATGTTGCTGTGTTTTATTTTTTCGTCGCAGATTCAGGCCATGGAAGAAATTTCCAATAGAGTTTATGTTAACAGGGCAGGCACGAAGATTGTAAGTGGTATTGCGAATATAGCCACCGGATGGATGGAGTTACCAAAAAATATTAATTTGTGGAGTCAGAGAGATAGCAATGCTGTCATAGGTGCTGCCGAAGGATTATTATGGGGTGTTTTTCATACTGCAGGTCGTACTGGAGCCGGTGTGTTGGATTTTGCCACTTTTTGGCTCCCTACTTACCCAACCCCTGAACCGCTGTTTGTTTGGGATGATTTCTCGCAAGATTCTGACTATATTGGGTGGCGTATGGCGCGGTGATAAATTGCTTTGATTTCGTACTGCCTGTCACTGAGCTGTATGTTCAAATACAAAGGCGGAATCGAGAAGGGATTAAAATTTATATCCTCGATGGAGCGCTACAATGCCTGCGGTAAGATTGAAGTATTCCACGCGCTCAAAGCCAACCTGCTCCATAAGTTCTTTTAATTCATTTTGGGAAGGATGCATGCGAATGGATTCCGCTAAATATTGATAGCTTTCCGCGTCATTTGCAATCATTTTTCCCATTGCGGGTAGTAATTTGAACGAATAGGCATCGTAGGCAGGCTGAAGCAGCTTCCAGATTTTGGAAAATTCCAATACCAGAACTGTGCCGCCTGGTTTTATGACCCGTAGCATTTCTTTGAGTGCAATATCCTTATGGGTCATATTTCGCAAACCAAACGCGACACTGACGCAGTTAAAATAATTGTCCGGAAAAGGTAATTTTTCGGCATCGCATTGAGCGACCGGAGTCGGTGTACCTTCATCGATCAGGCGGTCACGTCCGATCGAAAGCATGGAATTGTTAATATCAGTTAGCCATACCTGTCCAGATTTCCCTACTTTCTGTAAGAATAATACACTTAAATCTCCAGTGCCGCCGGCAATATCCAATACCTTGTCGCCAGGTTTTACTCCACTGGTTTCCATCACAAAACGTTTCCATAATCGGTGCATTCCCATCGACATCAGATCGTTCATTAAATTGTAGCGTTCTGCGACAGAATGAAAAACCTCAGCGACTTTGCCGGCCTTTTCATCCTCTGCAACGGTATTAAAACCAAAATGAGTTGTTTTAGTCATGACATTAATTTGAATAGAATGTGGCGTTTGAATAATTATTGATAAATAAGTTACTTACAGGAATGATGCGTCTTTGGGGGTTTGATTTCGAGTTCTCTGCTGGCGCCGGCTGCTTCTAAGCGCCGCAAGTAACGTTGCCACATTGTATCCTGATTAAGACCAAAGTTATATAACAGATCCCATGAATAAAGCCCGGTATTATGGCCATCGGTGAAATTAAGTTGTATGGCATAATTGCCAACAGGTTCAATTTTACTGATACCGACCGTTTTCTTGCCGGTTTGAAGTACCTCTTGTCCCGGACCATGGCCGCTTACTTCGGCAGAGGGTGAATGAACGCGTAAAAATTCACATGAGAATTGAAAGGATTTGCCATCAGAAAAAGTAATATCCAGAATTCCGGATTTCTGATGCAATTTGATTTCTGTCGGATGCGGTGTGTTTTTGGTTAAACCAGCCATGATCTTTATTTAATATGATGAATTAAGGATATGCAATGGCTCCATTGTAGCAAACTGTGCAAAAAAATATTGATGCAGGAATACAAGCATGAGTGCAAAAATACTGATCGTGGAAGACGAAGCTGCTATTCGGGAGCTGATTGCCTATAATTTGCAGCAAGCGGGATATGAAAGCATCTGTGCTGAGGATGCGGAAAAAGCAATGACAATCATCCATGATTCACTGCCGGATTTGATTTTGTTGGATTGGATGTTGCCCAATATGACCGGTATAGATTTTGCACGACTTCTACGGCGCAATGAGCGTACTCGTATCATCCCAATTATCATGCTGACAGCACGAACCCAGGAAGCGGACAAAGTGGCCGGACTGGAGATAGGAGCGGATGACTATGTGACAAAGCCTTTTTCACCGCGCGAATTGATCGCACGCATTAACGCGGTCTTGCGTCGATTGATTCCGGAAGCTTCTGCGCAAGTGGTTGAAATACATGGATTGCGATTGGATCCCGTCAATCATCGTGTTACTGACGGAAACAAAGAAGTTGAACTGGGACCTACAGAATATCGTTTGTTGTATTTTATGATGTCACATACTGAACGCACATATTCGCGTAGCCAATTATTGGATCGAGTATGGGGTGATCATGTATTTGTCGAAGAGCGTACTGTGGATGTACATATCCGCCGGTTACGAAAAGCTTTGCAATGGTCGGGTAAAGACAGCTGGATACAAACTGTCAGGGGAGCAGGTTATCGGTTTTCGGCAGGTGCTCTAGCCTTCACTGATGTTTCAAATAAGAAAATCTGATAATGTTTATTCCGGAGAGTGTTACAGCGATGAATCTGATCGATCAAAGCGCTGATCCGTGTGTATTGTGATGCTTCTTCAAACACAGTGAATTTTAGTAATGATTGCAAATTTTCTCGGATAATTGTCTTATTGTAGGGTAGTGCTTAAGTGTCTGATATCTGGCAGCGTTCATCAAATATTCTTTTCCTTGTCTTCATTACAGCATTACTATGGATGATCTTTGGTGCTGTGAAAGCACTGATTTTTTTCAGTGTGATCATGCTCTGGGTTGTATTTCATCATATTCGCCATTTGGTTTTGTTAGAGCGCTGGCTACAGCTTTCTGATCATTCTCCAGCAAGCATCCCAGCCGGTTCCGGAGCCTGGGATGAGGTATATGCTCATTTGGCTCGCTACGTGCGTCAACATAGTCAGAGCCAGGAAATGCTGAGTATTGCCTTAAAGCGAATGCAAAGCGTTACTTCCGCTATGCCAGATGGCATTGTTATTCTCGATATGAATGACCGTATTGAATGGTGTAATCCGGTTGCGGAGGAGCATCTAGGAATCAGTCTTGCATTGGATGTCGGTCAGCAGATTACCTATTTGGTAAGGCAGATACCGTTTGTCGAATATCTGACAGCACGCCAATATAGTAGCCCATTAATTTTAAAGCAGACCCGATTGCAAGGATTGATTATTTCCTTGCAGTTAGTGCCTTATGGTTATAACCAGAAGCTTCTGATCAGCCGAGATATTACGCGCTTTGAGAAAATAGAAACGATGCGGCGCGACTTTATTGCAAATGTCTCGCATGAATTGCGCACACCGCTTACCGTCATCGGTGGTTTTCTTGAAACATTGTCCGCTGATGATAATGTTAATAGCAGCTTCAATAAGCGTGCCTTGGCACTGATGACTGAGCAAACAACTCGCATGCAGCGATTGATTGAGGATTTGTTGATTCTGTCACGTCTTGAGAACGAGCAGAATAAGGTCAGCGAAAAAATAGTGAATGTAGTGAGCTTGGCGCAAGATCTTTTGCAAGATGCAGAATCTCTGAGTGCAGGGCGGCATCAAATCAAATTAACTGTTGCTTCGCAAGATCAGCTCTTGGGGAGCGAGGAAGAGTTACGTAGTGCTTTTGGTAATTTGGTCAGTAATGCGATTCGTTATACTCCGGACGGCGGGGAAATAATTATCAGCTGGGAAAAGCGCCATGATCAAGGGTTGTTCTTTGTGCAAGATAGCGGAATCGGGATTGAACCGGAGCACATTCCGCGATTGACAGAGCGTTTTTACCGTATTGATAACAGTCGTTCAAGAGAAACTGGTGGCACAGGTTTGGGACTGGCAATTGTCAAACATGTTTTGAACCGGCATGAGGCGCGTCTCGAAGTTATTAGTAAAGTAGGCAAGGGTAGCCGGTTTAATATCTGGTTTCCAGTTAAGCGTTTAGTTTCAGGAAATACTTGATTTGCTCAGTATTTATCAGGGAAACTGATGGTTGGCATTTTATTCTTGACTTTAAAGGTGCTAATTCAAGTGTATTTAATCTGATGAGGGTAGACGATTTGGGTCGTCTGCGTCCGAGTTGCGCTAACCTGTCTAATTTGAGAGGCGGTAGTTCAATTAAAATAAATTAGAGAGGCGTTGGCGAAATAAAAAAACAGCCACCGGTTTCCCAGCGGCTGTCAGTTCTCTATTGGATCTTTCGCAGATCCTATGCGTTGCTACTAATTATCTGATTGCTGATGCATTTTGATCAAGATTAACACGAGCTTTGTTGATTGATGGATTCTCATGATCCATTGTTAATTTTTTGTGTAGATCCGCATTATTAATGCTTTCTGCTAACACTTCCTCCTCTTCACGGATATTAGCGATTGTATGCGATTTGAAATCCTGACCTTGTCTACCATAGTAATAGGAGTGTACTTCGTAATCTTCGAGTGCAGCTTTATTTTTTTGTAATTTTGCTTCGGTTTCCTTGGCAACATTTTCATAATGCCGTGTCAACGCGGCATGATCATTGTCATCGATACCTTCTACTTCTACGGCGAATACTGATGAAGCAGCTAAACTGAATGCCAAAACAGGGATTAACGTTAAGAATTTTTGTGCTTTCATGATCAATTTCTCCAGTGGTAGATTGATGACTGTTATGATAGCTTCTCTTGATGTGACGAGTATATTGGGGAAACCCTGTTTCTTATCTAATGGTTTCCATTAGGTTTATGTTTTTTATTTTTTCTATGTTTTCTTGAATTAACAAGTGGTTGAACAGTGCTGGTGTGGTGTCGTGACCAAATAATGGCTGCTATTCCCGCCAGAATCATTGGAATTGATAGCCATTGCCCCATTGTGATACCTAAAGTCAGTACGCCCATGAAGCCATCCTCCGGTTCACGGAAAAATTCTGCGAAGGAACGTAGAACACCGTAACCGATCATAAATGCACCTGTGATCATGCCAGTAGCGCGTGGTTTGGTTGAGTAAATCCAGATGAATATGAATAGCGTCACACCTTCGAGCGCAAATTGATACAACTGGGAAGGATGACGGGGAAAGTTGTCAACATACGGAAAAACCATACCCCATGGAACATCGGTAGGGCGTCCCCATAATTCGCCATTGATGAAATTTCCAATGCGGCCAGCGGCCAATCCCGGTGGAATCAATGGGATGACAAAGTCAGTTACCGCAAGCCATGGCAAATGATATTTTCGAGCGAGCAATATCATCGCAACAAAGACACCCAGAAATCCACCATGAAAAGACATGCCACCTTCCCATATGGCGAAAATATGTAACGGGTGTTCTAAATAATAACCAAACTGATAGAACAACACATGCCCCAGTCGTCCACCCACTATTACCCCCAGCATGCCGTAAAAGAGTGCATCATCAAGCATTTCATAAGTAAAAGCGCTGTGTGGATTATTTTTGATACGATATCGCCCTAGCAGAATGAACGCAACAAAACCAAGTAGATACATCAATCCATACCAATGCACAGAAAGTGGTCCTAGCGAGATGGCAACCGGATCAATTTGCGGGTAAACGAGCATAGTTTTGGCCTTATTTACGGTAAAATATCAAGCATTATACCAATTGCGCTGGTATACACCGTGTCATAGATTGTATTTTTATCTTATTCAGGAGCAAGCATGCCAGATAATAAACGTAGTCAGGCTATTACTCAGGGTACTCAACACGCGCCTAGTCGTGCCATGTTGCGTGCAGTCGGTTTTAACGATGAGGATTTTAATAAACCGATTGTCGGAGTTGCTAATGGCTATTCAACGATTACACCGTGTAATAAGGGATTGAACGAGTTATCATTAAAAGCTGAATCGGCATTAAGGCAAGCAGGTGCCATGCCACAGATGTTCGGCACCATTACGGTGTCAGACGGGATCTCGATGGGTACTGAGGGCATGAAGTATTCTTTGGTTTCGCGAGAAGTTATTGCGGATTCGATTGAAACCTGCGTGCAGGCTGAAAGTATGGATGGTGTGATTGCTATCGGTGGTTGCGATAAAAACATGCCGGGTGCAATGATTGCGATTGCACGCATCAATGTACCGGCAATTTTTGTTTATGGTGGCACGATTAAGCCGGGGCATTATAAAAATCAGGATCTCACCATTGTCAGCGTATTTGAAGCGGTGGGACAGCACAGTGCAAAGAAGATTGATGATCAGGAATTGCTGCAGATTGAGCGTAATGCCTGCCCGGGTGCAGGTTCTTGCGGTGGCATGTTTACTGCCAATACAATGTCATCCGCGTTTGAAGCGATGGGCATGAGCCTGCCCTATTCTTCCACGATGTCGGCTGAAGACGATGAGAAATTGATTAGCACCGGACAATCTGCTGCGGTATTGGTTAATGCTATCAAAAAGCAAATCCTGCCGCGTGACATCATCACGCGTAAATCGATTGAAAATGCTGTGGCTGTAATTATGGCAGTGGGCGGATCGACTAATGCCATCCTGCATTTTCTGGCGATTGCGCATGCGGCTGAAGTCGAGTGGAGCATTGATGATTTCGAGCGGATGCGCAGTAAAGTGCCGGTACTGTGTGATCTTAAACCCTCTGGACGTTATGTGACCGCTGATTTGCATCGGGCGGGTGGAATCCCGCAGGTGATGAAAATGTTGCTGAATCACGAGCTGTTACATGGGGATTGCCTTACGATCAGTGGACAAACTATTGCGGAAGTTTTGAAAGCAATTCCGGATACACCTCGTGCCGATCAGAATGTGATTCGCCAATGGGACAATCCAATGTATGCGCAAGGACATCTGGCTATTTTGAAAGGTAATTTATCCACTGAAGGGTGCGTGGCGAAAATTTCCGGAATTAAAAATCCGAAGATTACCGGGCCTGCGCGTGTATTTGAATCGGAAGAAACGTGCATGGCGGCAATCCTGGCGCGAAAAATTCAACCCGGTGACGTAGTGGTCATTCGTTACGAAGGTCCCAAAGGCGGCCCGGGTATGCGCGAAATGTTGTCGCCGACTTCCGCTTTGATCGGTGAAGGTTTGGGTGATTCGGTTGGATTGATTACCGATGGGCGTTTTTCCGGTGGAACATACGGCATGGTGGTTGGCCATGTGGCACCGGAAGCTTTCGTCGGTGGAACCATTGCACTCGTGCACGAAGGAGATTCAATTACCATTGATGCCGAACGGCGACTGTTGCAATTGAACGTGCCTGATGATGTGCTTGCGCAACGCCGTGCATCCTGGCAATCGCCGCCGCCGCGTTATGTGCGTGGAGTTTTGGCAAAATATGCAAAACTGGTATCAAGTGCCAGTGCAGGCGCAATAACGGATTGATTCCGTGCATTATCGATATTATTTAGTTCATGCGTGTTCACTGGAACTAAATAATTTACTCCGAAGTCTCAGCAAGGCAGTATCATCAGAGCCTGCAGTTGGGGTGGTAAGTGCGTGAGGATGTTGAGCAACAGATTGAACATTGAAAATCACAAAACTTATAGGAATTGCTGCAAGTCTGTAAAGTTCGGGTTAGAATATCAGCCCATTTATAATTTTAATAAGGAAGAGATATGAAAAAAGTATTAATTGGAGCAGTAGCTGCATCTGCCTTTTTCTTAGTCGGTGTTGCACAAGCAGATGCCGATCTGGCAAAAAACAGTGGTTGTTTGAATTGCCACAATGTTGATACTAAGTTAGTGGGCCCAAGCCTGAAAGATATTGCCGCTAAATACGCAGACCAAGCTGATGCGTCTGCCTATCTGGCAGATAAGATTGTAAAAGGGAGCAATGGAGTTTGGGGTCCGATCCCAATGCCACCAAACGCTAACGTTAGCCCGGAAAATGCTAAAGTGTTAGCTGATTTTATCCTGACACTGAAGTAATTAAGTATTCAGAATTCAGAAAAGCCGACGTCTAAAAGCGTCGGCTTTTTGTTTGCATAAAACTTTTATTATTGCTGTAGGTAAAAATGAAGACTCGTATTAAGTGGAAAGGCAACGTTAGTTTCGTGGCTGAATCCGGCAGCGGTCATTCGATATTGATGGATGGCGCACCTGAAGCAGGAGGACAGAATCAGGGGCCGCGGCCAATGGAAATGTTGTTAATGGGGTTAGGCGGTTGCACTACATTTGATGTGGTGCTGATTCTGAAAAAAAGCCGTCAGGATATTACCGATTGCAAAGTGGAAATTGAAGCTGAGCGTGCATCTGTCGACCCAAAGGTATTTACTCATATTCATTTGCATTTCATTATCACAGGTTGCAATTTGAATTCACAGCAAGTGGAACGGGCGATAAATTTGTCCTCTGAGAAATATTGCTCGGCTTCGATCATGCTCAAACAGACGGTCAGGATCACGCATGATTTCGAAATTATTAATTCCTAGTTATCAATGAATTGTATGGGTATAAATCTATGCCGCTAAAATAAACCTGATTCGTGGGCTTGCTGATCAGCGTGATAGCTGGAACGCACCATTGGCCCGCAAGCAGCGTGACTAAACCCCATTGCAAGTGCCGCATGCTCGAAAGCTTTAAATGCTTCGGGCGTAACATAACGCATGACTGGTAAATGGCCGATACTGGGTTGTAAATATTGACCAATAGTCAGCATCTCCACATTGTGACTGCGCAAATCATGCAATACTTCCATAATTTCCTCGTCAGTTTCTCCCAAGCCCAGCATTAAACCTGATTTTGTCGGGATATAAGGAAAATTATTCTTGAAATCTTTTAATAACTTCAGTGAATTGTTATAGTCTGCGCCGGGCCGACACTGCTTGTATAATCTGGGTACGGTTTCGAGGTTATGGTTTAAAACATCCGGTGGGCAAGCTGAGAGTTTTTCCAGGGCAATTTCAAGACGGCCTCTAAAATCCGGTACCAGAGTTTCAATTTTGGTAGTTGGAGAGTGAACACGTATTTCGCGGATGCAATCGACGAAGTGTTGAGCACCACCATCGCGCAAATCGTCACGATCTACACTGGTGATCACTACATATTTTAATCGCATCGCCGCAATTGATTGCGCCAAATGTAATGGTTCATCGGCATCCGGAGGCTTGGGCCTGCCGTGAGCGACATCGCAAAAAGGGCAGCGGCGTGTACATAAGTCGCCCAAAATCATAAAAGTTGCCGTTCCTTTTCCAAAGCATTCACCAATATTGGGGCATGATGCCTCTTCGCAGACCGTATGAAGCTTATGTTCGCGCAGCAGCCGCTTAACTTCGTAATAGTTTTCGCTACTGGAGGAACGAACGCGAATCCACGAAGGTTTACGCAACAGATCATTGCGTGATTGTGGTGCTATTTTGACAGGATTGCGCGCAGTTTTGTCAGCGCCTTTTTGCCGGGTATCGGTGGTCATGATGATAAGCTGATTATCCTTTAAGAAGTTTTACTTGTAATTGATCTGCTAGCTTGTTGCTTAATATTTCTAACCCATCGGGAATGCCCAGATCTTTGGTTTGTGTAACTTGGAGGCCCTGGTAACCGCATGGATTAATGTAGGAGAATGGAGTCAGATCCATATCCACGTTCAAAGCGATGCCGTGATAACAGAAATTTTTCCTGATTTTAAGTCCCAATGATGCAATTTTAGCGTTGTTGACGTAAACACCCGGCGCCTCAATCCGTTCTGATGCATCGATATGATAGCTCTTCAATAAATCAATTACAGCACTTTCCATATTTCTGACCAATTCGCGTACGCCGAGTTTTAATCGGCGTATATCCAGCAGCAAATAAGCAACAATCTGTCCCGGCCCATGATAGGTGATTTGACCGCCACGATCTGTTTTAATGACATCAATACCATGACTGTTTAATAAATGCTCATCCTTTCCTGCAATCCCTTGAGTAAACACGGGCGGATGCTGTAATAACCAGATTTCATCATAGGTTTGGACAGTTCTGGCTTGGGTGAAATCCCTCATGGCCTGCCAGATAGGCAGATAATCCGATAACCCGATAATTTTTATAATAAAGCGTTGCTGTGCATGAGTGGATAATAAATGCTGGTGTCGCATGGATAATCACAATACCACCGAGATCATGGGATGTTCTGATAACGCCTGATATAAATCATCCAGCTGGGATCGGGAAGTCGCGCGAATGGTACAGGTGAGGCTTAAATAAGTACCATTCCTGCTGGTTTTGATCGCCGTAGTGTTAACATCAAAATCGGTGGCGTGGTATTTAATAATAGCCAGGGTTGTTTGAGTAAAGTTCTGCTGTGCTTTCCCCATAATCTTGATTGGAAAATCACAAGGATACTCGATTAATGAAGCTTGTTCTGTCATAACTGCCAATCGAAGATAATTTGATTTTGAATCAATTTGTTAAACGGCTTGTGATTTGTCCGCGCATGTGAGTTGCTTTATATTCTTGATAGAGCGCATGCAGCTGCCTAAATAATTCTCCTGGTTTGCCATCTCCCACGGATTGATTATCCAATAAGGTAATCGGCATGATTTCTTTGGTCGATGATGTCAGCAGAATTTCATCAGCCATGCGCGTTTCCGTTTCAGAAATTTCCCGGATTTCATGAGGAATTTGATTGGCTGCAGCTAGTTCGAGCACTACATCATATGTGATTCCGGGTAGCATCAAATTACTTTTGGGGGGGGCAAACAGAACTTTATCCTTAACGATGAAAATATTACTGGCGGCACCTTCGGTCAGGAATTGATTCCGGATCAAGATAGTTTCAAGTGCATGCCTATCTACTGCCAATTGCCGCAACAATACGTTGGGTAACAGAGAAATGGCTTTGACGTCGCAGCGAATCCAGCGATTATCGGTAGCTGTAATAGCCGATGCACCAGTTTTGAGCAATTCTTCGGGTGGCTGCGGCAACGGATTGCTCATAATGAAAACAGTGGGTGGAACGTTCGCGGGAAAAGCATGATCGCGTTTGGCCACCCCACGGGTGATGTGCAGATAAAGATATTGATCTTCTCCATCATTATTGGCAATGATCTGGTTTAAAATGTTTTTCCATTCATCATTACTGCATGGATTCTGCAGACGTATACCATCCAGGCTGTGTTGCAGACGTATAAGGTGTTCAGCAAGTCTGAAAGGTTTGCGTGAATATACGGGTATAACCTCATACACACCATCTCCGAAAATAAAGCCACGATCCAACACAGGAATGAATGCCTCTTCGATAGGCATAAACTTGCCATTCAGATATATCATGCGAGATTCTTTTTGTGAGTTAAGTTGGAGATTAATTAAACAACAATTTTACACTATCCCATGCACGACCCAGGAAGCTGGCTGAATCAACCTTTTCCAAGGCCACTAATGGGTAAATTTCGACCGTCTTATCATCGAGTGTAAATTTGACTGTGCCAACTTCCTGTCCAAGTTGAATTGGCGCAATCAGAGGTTGTTTATACTCCATGGTGGCTTTTAATTTGTCCGCCTGCCCTTTGGGTAGTGTGAAAAAAACATCGCGGTCGAATCCGGCTTTCAATTCATTCTGAGTGCCTTTCCATAAATGGATAGTGGCAAGTGAATCATTTTTTTTGTACAGATGCAGCGTATCGTAAAATTGAAAGCCATAATTAAGCAGGCGTTGACTTTCTATACTGCGTGCATTGGCCGATTTGGCACCAATGATCACTGAGATCAATCGTCGTTTATCCCGTATCGCCGATGTAATTAGGCAATAACCGGCAGCTTTAGTCCAGCCTGTTTTCATGCCGTCAACATGCGGATCGATCCATAGCAGCCGATTTCGATTAGGTTGGGTAATATTGTTATAGGTATACTCTTTTAACGAATAAAGTGGGTAAAAATCCGGAAAATCACGAATAATCGCCGTTGCCAGTAATGTTAAATCATGGGCTGTTGTATAGTGACCGGGGTCAGGCAATCCGGTTGTATTGGTGAAATGTGTGTTCTGCATTCCCAGGCGCTTCGCTTCCTTATTCATGATAATCACGAAGTTTGCTTCCGAACCTGCGACGGTTTCAGCCAGAGCAATGCAAGCATCATTACCGGACTGGACGATCATACCGCGGATTAGTTCATCCACAGTAACCTGTTTATTGGGCTCGATAAACATGCGTGAACCAATCATGCGCCAAGCACTTTCAGATACCACGGCGGTTTGATCCAGCGCAAGCTGCCCCTGCTTTAATGCCGAAAACACCACATAAGCAGTCATCAATTTAGTGAGAGATGCGGGTTCTATGCGTTCATGCACATTTTGTCCAGCCAATACTTGTCCCGTTTGATAATCTGATAGCATAAAAGCTTTAGCAGCTACAGGAATTTCTTGTTGCTGTGCAGATGTTGATGAAACAGTCAGACATGTCAGCAATAATACAAATAAAAGCTTCATATGAATCCGCAAAAAATAAATATTATATCTTGCCGTCAAAGAATCTAAAACCTTCTAGTTTTAAAACACAACAGAAGCAAGACTAAATGGCAGTTTTTAGAAATTATCATGGAGTAAGATTAGCAAACCGGCATCATGAACAATCAGCGATAAAGTGAAACTGCTGGAATTTTTTCATGAACAAAGATAGCAGATTTCTCAATTATTGAAAGCAGATTTTAGGTCGGGTATATTCATATCGAAGGCATTGTCAAAATTTAATCTTTTTTATCATCGACGGTATCCACCTAGATAGTGTCCCCCGATGAAATTATGCCTTCCATGCAGGTGTTTATGTCCACCGATAAAGTATCGGTATCCCCCGTGCATATGTCTGGATCCGCCGATAAAGTGCTTATGTACTCCGATGTAACCTGGATTAATGTAAATGGGCGATTGATGTCCATAGCCGTGGGCTGTGTTTCGATAGTACCCTAAGCCTCCATAGTATGGGGTGGCCACACATCCACTCAGAGAAAGTATCCCAATTATTATAGATCCAATAAGAATGCTTTTTACATTCATGATTTGTCTCCTGATTAAAACTAAGGCATAGATAATTCATAAAAATTTTTATATAAACTTCATCTATGTTTTTTAGTGCAACAACTATCTATTTTAATTGTGCAAGTTTTGGGCTTAATAGAAGCTGAATGCAAACTTATTGGATATTTCTTAATGCATTGTAATAACCGGATAAGTTTTTGCAGAAATAGGATCTTATAAATATTTTCAATCGATTGTTGCTCTAATCTCTAATGCCGGTGTAGTAGCCTGTCATGATGATTGTCAGTACATAATTTTTTTAGTTTGGAGCTTCGTTAGAGAATCAATTATTACATCGAATTTTCCGGACCTGTCTTGCAGTTGCTGATTGTTAACGATACATCGGGGAAGTGATTGCCTAAAGCAGCTACTTATAAGTTCGATTACTGTAGAAAGTAGAAAATATTGGAATTGATTTTGCAGGTTATTCAGGTGTAACGTAATTGTACAAAATATCCTCTGATAACTATGACATTTTCCAAGTTAAATTCTCTCCGGCATAAAGAGGAATCAATTTTTCATTTGCAAATTCGAATTGCTCGGGAACAGTCCAGTATTCTTTTTTTAACGTAATATGGCTGCTATTGCGGGGTAATTGATAGAAATCCGCACCATAGAAACTGGCAAAAGCCTCCAATTTTCCAAGCGCACCTGCCTGTTCGAATGCTGTGGCATATAATTCAATAGCGGCATGGGCTGTGTAAATGCCAGCGCAGCCACAGGAATTTTCTTTATTGATCTGTGCGTGCGGCGCACTGTCAGTACCCAGAAAAAATTTCGGATTCCCACTGGTTGCTGCATTTAGTAATGCTTGACGATGAATTTCGCGTTTCAAGACAGGCAAGCAAAAGTGATGAGGACGGATACCGCCTTGAAAAATCGCATTACGATTCAACAATAAGTGATGTGCCGTGATCGTAGCAGCAATAAATTTGGATGCTTCTTTTACAAACATTACGGCATCAGTGGTAGTGATATGCTCGAATATGATGCGCAAACTGGGAAAACGCCGTATCAGAGGATCTAGTACCCGATCGATAAAAATCTTTTCTCTATCAAATATATCTACATTGGCATCTGTTACTTCACCATGTACCAGCAACGGCAGATTATTTTGTTCCATTGCCTCCAAAGTTGCATAGCATTTGGTAATATCGGTCACTCCGGCATCCGAATTTGTGGTCGCGCCGGCCGGATACAGTTTTACTCCCTGTACCGCTTTACTTTCTTTTGCTCGAGCGATTTCTGAAGGTACTGTATTGTCAGTTAAATACAGTGTCATGAGCGGATCAAAGTTGCCATGCAACGGCTCAGGTAAAGCAGCCAATATTCTTGCACGGTAAGATAAGGCCATATCTGTTGTTACAATCGGTGGCTTAAGATTAGGCATAATGATTGCGCGCGCAAATTGCTTTGCAGTATGCGGTAGTACGAAGCGCAATTGCTCGCCGTCACGTAAATGTAAGTGCCAATCATCTGGACGGGTAATAGTTATGCTGGTCAAGGGTTAGTAGCCACCAAATATAAGGAATATGATTTGAATTATAGCGTAGGCACCATCATTGTACTATTCGGGATATCGTACATTTTTTAACTTCAATGCCAGTTGATAGAGCGAATTCTTGCTTTCACCAGTGATCTCTGCTGCGAGTTTAACTGATTGTTTTAACGGAAGTTCAATGAGCAAGCATTTTAATGTGCGCTCTGCTTGTTCACTGACTTCGGATTTATCCGTAGGTTCTGCACCGGACAGCAATAAAACGAATTCACCTTTTTGCTGATTGATATCTTCTTGCAGCCAGGAATGAATTTCGTATAAAGTTCCTCGGTGGATAGTTTCAAATAATTTAGTCAATTCCCGGGCAACAGTCAGTTCCCGCTGAGGCCCAAAAACATCCAGCATGTCGATTATGCATTCCAGAATCCGATGAGGCGCTTCATAAAATATTAATGTGCACAGCTGTGGTTTTAATTCGATTAGTGCACGTTTACGTAATCCAGTTTTAGCCGGTAAGAAACCATAAAATAGGAAATGTGGATTTGTAATGCCGCTGGCTGATAGGGCGCAAATTGCTGCATTTGCACCGGGAATGGGAATAATTGAGTATCCCTGCGCACGTACGTATTGAACTAGGATTGCGCCTGGATCGGAAATGCCGGGGGTGCCTGCATCTGTTATTAAAGCAACACTTTTTCCGCTATTTAATAGTGCCAGAATCTTATTGGAAACGACTGTCTCATTGTGTTGATGAAGGCTGATAAGTTTGGAGGAGATGGCGTGCGCAGCAAATAAATGTCCGGAAACCTGTATATGTTCTGCGGCAACCACATCTACTTTTGTCAGAATATCTAAAGCCCGTAGACTGATATCGTTTAAATTTCCTATTGGTGTGGCAACCACATATAATGTACTTTTGCTCGGCATGATCCTCACAATGCAACGTTTTTTTACCATTACCCTAGCGGTAATCCTGTTATTAAGTTTTAACTTTTCATCAACGGCGACCGATCTCGATGAACAAGGCCGGTTGGAAAGTTTACCGGAATCCGCACTAGTACCCCATATTGCGCTATTACTGCCTTTGGAATCTGCTTCATTTGGTGAAGCTGCTAATGTTGTGAAAGATGGTTTTGTGGCTGCCACACAACGCGGCGAACCGCTTCCAGCAATTATTCGGTTATATTCTACTACTGACGATCCGCTCGATATTTTGATTACTTATTATCAGGCACTCAATGCCGGTGCAATATTCATCGTCGGCCCTCTTACGCGCGACGGTGTTGCGGCTGTAGCCTCCAGCCATTTCTCAAATGTACCTACTTTAGCACTGAACACTGCAGACAGTGATGCTACCTTACCACCAAAATTATATTTTTTTGGCTTGCAAATGGAATCTGAAGCGAATCAACTTGCTGAATTAGCACTGTCAAGCGGTAAAAATCATGCCATTGTCATCGGTGATGACAGTCCTTTATCCAAACGGCTCCAGAACGCTTTTACACTGCGATGGCAAAATGAAATTGATAAAACTGCCGAATCATTTTTGTATGCTGATAATCCAATTACGCTTCAGCAATTTCGTAATTTGACTGCTGGTAGCGGTCATTTAGTTTTTCTTGCTCTGGACGCAGTTAAGTCACGTTTGTTACGCTCTTACCTTGATCCGGAAGTGCCTGTATATGCTACATCACAGGTTTTTTCAGGAGCAGATAATTTTTTATTCAATAATGATCTTAATGGTATTCAGTTTCTTGATATGCCTTGGCTACTGCAGCCCGATCATCCTGCTGTCATGGCTTATCGTCATCTCAGCCCCACTAGAAGCATGGATATGGAACGCCTTTATGCGCTGGGGATTGATGCTTTCCGGTTGCTGGCAAATTTAATGTTGCCACAACCTGTTAGCGCAATCGCTATTGACGGTGTAACCGGGCAGATTCGCTATCAATCACCTAATCAATTTGTGCGTGAGCTTGTTGCAGCACAGTTTGAGAATGGTAAAGTTCAACTCATAAAAAATGCAAAAAATATTGCAGAAGATGAATGGTAGTGAAGCTGAAAAAATCGCTTTATTATATTTGCAGCGGCAACATTTGGTTTTGGTCGAAAAAAACTATCGTTGTCGCTTTGGAGAAATTGATCTGATAATGCGCGATGGAGAAACGCTGGTTTTCATTGAAGTGCGTATGCGCACAAATGAAAAATATGGTGGAGCAGCAGCGAGTATTACTTCTAAGAAGCAGTTAAAAATATTAAGAACCGCACAATATTATCTAACTGAATTAAAAATAGAATCACCTTGTCGATTTGATGCACTTTTATTGTCTGGTATTAATGGGCAGGAGATCGAGTGGCTCAGAGATGCGTTTGGCGAATAAGTAGAGCAGTGGCTATTTGTTAATAAGAAAAACAATGCAGAGATATGAGTTAATTCTTTGTTTATCCTATTATTAGGATAGTTAGCCCGATTATTGTGATCTGCAGGTCATGGAAAAATGGTTTGTATGGGTGTAACGAAGGAATAAAATTTGAGCTATCTAATTATATTGATCTCTACCGGGTCTATTCTCAGCTCCTTGAGGCGTAAGCTGGCGAAAATCAGCGACTCGAGGAGTGCGCCATTAATGCTTTAACGCTTACGACGAGTGTTTTATTTTGCGTACCCTCTATAGTAACTACCGTAAATATGCTTTCAATGAGCACGGTATTTTAACAAACATTCCACCCACAATTAACATATCCGACAGATTCCTTTTATAACTATCAACTTTCGATAGTCACTTCCGTTAAGTATTTTAAAAACTTCAATTCATATACTAGTTGATTTAATTAACTTCATTATTTTTATAACAATACTGGGTACGTTATTCAATGAATAAATATCAATTAAAAAATATTAACTCGAGAGTAAGAAAGAAATATTATAGAATCAGAGGCTTATTTAATATCTTATATCGGAGCATAAGAGAAAAAATTAATAAAGGCATGGATAATGACATATTACCGTTAGTCATTGCACCATTAATTTTTATTAGTTTTGCTGGCTTGGAATGGTGGAGTTGGTATCTTGATGTGTCAATTCCTTCGCCTATTTTAATAATAATTATTGCAACTGGACTAGGTGCACTATGCTATATCTACGAATTGTTAGAGCGCAAAGAGACAGCAGATAAAAAAGAAAGGATTGGAGTTACTGCAGATCATAAGCACCCGGAATTACATTAGAAACAGAAGTGCATCGAAATAGTTGGGCATTTTTGAAAAGTGAAGTGGTCACCTGCAACAACTGTACAACCTGAGTGTAAAATTAAGCTCTGCTATCGTTAGTTAATCAGGCCCGATCAGCCTGATGAATTGCTTGATATTGATAATAAACCTCGTTGGGAGTTCGGGTATCAAGGACCTTGATGAAAACGTTCCTGATTGTACCAATCAAACCACTGAGTCAAACTTTTCCTTATATCCTTTAAATCTCTCTGGGATTTATTCCCCGCCCCTTGGGGCGTAATATATTTGCGTGAGCGAATATATACATAAGAGCCATAATGTAACAGTGCTGCTTTATCATCTGGTGTTTCCGGCGAAATATCGCCGCGCCGTATTTCGCTTATGTTCTCATGTGAAGAAACAGTTGTGGGGCGGGGAATTCTGGACTGATGGTTATTTCGTCAGCACAGTTGGCCGTCATGGCGATGAGGACACAATAAGAGATTACGTTAAAAAGCAGGGAGATGTCTATCAGCAGTTATACGAAGACAGACAACTCGCTCTCTTCTGATACCCCGCTGCTTGCGGCGGGGTTGTTCATTGGCAGACTCCATCCAATGTCTTAACGAATGCCTTAACGCAGAAATCGGTGTCCATCGTGTTGGATAAGCGTCAGCTTAGTACTTGCCAGTCCATGATCCGATCAGATAGCCAAAGCCTTTTCCCATCGGCCACATAAGTATAGTACAGACATTCTGAAATCTGATGTGGATGTACATTAGCTGTTCACCTAGCTCTGAGCTAGCTTCTTTTCATCTTTGAATACTGTAATACTACCTTGACCTTGGGTTCCGTTACGTGATTCCTTCTCATTTTTTTCATACGTTTGCTCAAGCCTTAATGGTACATTCTGCCTAATTTATTAGGCAGAATGTACCATTAAGGCTTTATAAAATAAGGAGTAATTGACTATGGAAAGAAATTTCTCCAACGATTAACATGAAACAGTTGCAAATTCAAATATTGAAAGTATGTTTTAAAAGTTTTCACAGATGCGATTTGATTGACACAGATTACTTTTATTAATTTTTTAGAGAGATACAAATGAGCAAGATATATTTAATACAGCGAACAATTATTGCAACTGTATTGTTCATCGTAAGTGGTTCTGTGAGTGCAGGACTGTCTTTTGTAGTTACCGATACAGCGACGCGAACCGAAGCATTCAATATTGGAGGGTTTGCTACATTGCCTATCGGTTCGTCATTGAGTGTCGGTCATCTTAACTTTACGGGTCCAGGATCGCAGATGATTACCTATACTTTTTTAGGTCAAGAATCCGGATATAACAATAAATTTTATGATGTTTCGGGTGGCAATGCATTGTTTGAGTCTGATCCAATTGGAACTTCGGTGAGCTCTTTGGCTAATATATCAGGTCCGTTAAGCTTTAAGTTTGAGGGTAATGTTGATAAGTTTGCCGTGAATGGTGGTCCGTGGGATAAAGGTACATCGATAGGACTGATTGGGACAAATATGCAGGTGGGATCAACCGTTTATGATTTTGTAATAGGGTACAACGATAGCGCTGGCCAAAAGTATCTAGGTGATTGGGATGATTTTGTAATCGGTGTCAGTGCGGTTCCAGAACCAGAAACCTATGCCATGTTGTTAATTGGATTAGGATTAATCGGATTTTCGTTGCGCAATCAGAGAAGATCAGTTTAATAATAAAAATATAATAAATAAGTTTCTTTTTTAGAAACCAATTAAAAAGAAGAGGCGTTTGATAGAGATTCAATTCAACTTTGGAATTGAATCTCTTTTTGTTTTATATCGACGATTAGGCAATTGGTTTGCGTTTGGATAGAGTACAGAGCCGATGAGCTGCATCTGTATACAGCTATAGCCATTTCTTTTTTTTGAAATAAATAAGTAAGCCAAGGCTAACTAAAATAAAGATTACCCATACTGCAGGATAGGCCCAGCGCCATTTCAGTTCAGGCATATATTCAAAATTCATGCCATAAATACCTGCAATAAAAGTCAATGGTATGAAAATAGTCGCGAAAATAGTCAGGATTTTCATTGTTTCATTCATTTTGTTACTAATATTGGAAAGATAAATATCATGCATTGCTGAGATTCTTTCGCGAAAGGATTCAAGTGAATCATTAACACGTAGCACATGGTCATAGACATCACCAAAATAACGCAATGTTTTTTCCTGCAATAACGGGGTATCAATATGTTGGATTGCTGCCAATAATTCACGTAATGGAGAGATATTACGTTTCATTGAGATCAGGCTGCGGCGTATTTGTTGGATAGTTTGTAGTATTTCTTTATTGGAATTGAGCAAAATATTGTCTTCCAATGAATCGATGACATCATCCAAGCTATCTTCTACTACAAAATACTCATCAACGATGGTGTCAAGAATAACGTATGCCAGATAATCACTGCCTTTTAGCCGCAATCGACCACTGCGATTTTTCAGGTAATGATAGACGGGATCAAATGTAGTATCAGATTTTTCTTTGAAAGTAATAACATAATTGGCTAATAACAAAATACTGATTTGCTCGTACTGTAGGTTGAAAATTTTGTTCTGATCAAGACTGATGCCTTTGATGACCAAATACAGAAAATTTTCATATTCCTCTAGCTTGGGGCGTTGGTGCGTACTTAAAATATCCTCTAACACTAAAGGATGAATGTTCAATTCATGACCGATCCTTTCGACAATATCAATATTGCTTAGTCCGTCTATATTTACCCAAGTGATCAGTTCGTTATTTTGCAACGGTTGCAGGTCTGAGATTGATGAAATTTCATGATAGATAAGTGTCTCGGCACTGTATTGAATTGCTGAGATTTTACATTCTGATTGATGCTTTGCTCCGATGTGTATCAATGTTCCCGCGGGAAGGCCGGCTTTGTTGGCCGCGCTGCTATGTGGGGCATGATCAGTTTGCCGATGCTGAGAATCTGAATAAAATTTTATATGCATTAAGCTTGCCTAAGATAAAGGAGTTAGGCGTTTATTTTAAGCATTCTGATTATGGTGTGGGGAGATGATTGGTAAGGATTTGATTGAACAGAAAAGTATAAGATAAATCTGATTCGCTAAGAATACTCCCCAAATGAGGGGAATTGCTCGTTAAATTGTGACTGAGTGTTTAAAAAATTTGCTCGGATAGATCTGAAGAGCCAATTTGACTGGATTGACTTGTTTTTTTGTCATTTTGAAGAGAACACCAGTCTTGCCATACTTTGCGTGCTTCTTCCACATCGCTGAATGTCCAGAGTACAACGCCATCTTCAGTCATTAGTGTTGCCATTTTATTGGGCCACTCTTTGATTAAGCAGTACATTATTTTCTCCTTGTTATTTTATGATATCGAGGAGCATAACCAAAAAGTATGAAAATTTGATGACTGTATTATGAAGAATTTATGACAATGCATGTATTATGTAGCATTGAACGTCTATTGATGGCATGCTGTCTTTAAGATATTTGGTGAATGCTTAAATTTTTTATTTTGGAAGGAGTTGTCATGAGAAAGATGAATTATTATTTAATTGCTATCGCGGTATCCTTTTTCATAAGCGGATGCGCAACTAATACAGGCGGTACTGGTTCGCTGGGGGCGATCGATCAGGGCCTGTCTACTGTGGAAAGTGCGACGCAAAGCAGCCGGCAAATCCTGAATACCGGAGCGACGGCTGCAAATGATCCGGCTGGAATGGCGCAAATTGGCTTGGTTGATATTTTATCTCATCGCTTGGGTGTATCGCCGCAACAAGCATTAGGTGGGGCCGGAGCCATATTCCAGATGGCTCAAACTAATATGGATCCGCAAGCATTTGCAACAATATCCCGATCTATTCCAGGAATGGATAACATGTTGAGCGCTGCACCTGCGATGTCAAATTTGTCTGGCAATTTATCTTCATTGATGGGAGATAAAAATAATTCGTTGGGGAATGCTGCTGCATTGGCGGCATCCTTTCAGCAATTGGATCTTTCTCCCGATATGATTGGTCAATTTATTCCTGTTATTACCAGTTATGTAAGTAAGGCAAGTGGGCAAGCCAGTGCTAGTTTGTTGCAATCCGCACTGACCGGACGTTGAGGCAGAATTTACGAGTAACTAAGGCGGAAAAGAATCAGATTTATCGAAATAACGTATGGCATCTTGTACATCAAGCTTTTCGCATTCATTGATGTACAAGGTGTGGAATATCACTTGATTGGAAATTGATTAGTCGTTTAACCCCAATCTTTCCATCCGGTAACGCAACGAACGAACTGTGATGCCTAATGTTTTAGCTGCTTTAGTACGATTGTATCGGCTCTCATTCAACGCCTTGACAATGGAATCTTTCTCCAGTTTATCGAGATAATCCTGTAGCGGTAGATTATGATCTGTCCTCACTTGAGTGGCTATGGCGGAGATTTGAGTGACTTCTGCCGCATCGTTGTTTGGTATTGCTTCAACTTTCTGATTCGGCAATTGCAATTCTTCTATTCCAATGTCCACATCCGGACAAAGCGCTAACGTGCGTTCCAAAATATTTTCAAGTTCACGAACATTCCCTGGAAAATCATAGTTCTTGAGCATGATCATGGCATCTTTTTTGATGTGACAGATAGGTCGATTGGTTTCCTGGCAATGCTTTTCCAGAATAGCTTCTGCAATGAGCGGAATATCTTCGCGCATTTCACGCAATGCAGGCATATTCAATTCAATGACATTCAAACGGTAATACAAATCCTGTCGAAACTGACCTATTGTGACGCAGTGATTTAGCTTTTTGTGAGTGGCACTGATAATTCGCACATCAATATTTTTTTCTTGTGTATCCCCAATCCTTCTTACTTGTTTTTCCTGAATGACCCGAAGCAGCTTAACTTGCATCGTTAATGGCAAATCGGCGACTTCATCAAGAAACAAGGTACCGGCGTTGGCGGTCAGAAAAAATCCATCATGATCTTTTTCCGCGCCAGTAAAGGCACCTTTCTTATAGCCAAAAAATTCACTTTCCATCAAATTTTCTGGAATTGCGCCACAGTTGACTGCAACAAATGGTTGCTTGTGACGGGCACTTCTTTCATGAATCATTTTTGCGGCTAATTCCTTACCACTACCGGATTCACCACTGATATATACTGCCGCTTGACTACGCGAGAGTTTGTCGATAGTTACGCGTAACTGGCGCATGGATTCGGATTCACCAAGTAGCGTGCGTTGTTGGCTTATTTCACCTTGTCCTGCTGATTCGATCTTTACCGGTGGAAGGCTCAAAGCCGATTTAACAAGATCACGTAACTGCTTCAAGGAAACAGGTTTTGGTAAATAATCAAAAGCGCCTGCTTTCAGCGCAGCTACTGCATTTTCTGTGGTGCCATACGCAGTAATAACAGCAGTAGGAACATCAACAAAGTGCTGCGAAATATATTTAACCAGCTCCAATCCATTGCCATCAGGCAATCGCATGTCGGTGAGGCATAATTGAAAGGAGTGTGATCGCAGTAGCGCTTTAGCATCATGAATACAAGTTGCGCTAGAAACTTCCATTCCCATTCGGGCAAGTGTGAGCTCTAACAATTCAATAATATCCGGCTCATCATCCACAACTAGTATTCTGGGAGATAAAGTCTTCTTTTGCAGATTAATCCGTTCATTATCTATCGACATGGTTCACTGCAACTAAATATTATTCTAAAATGCCCACTTGAAGAATCTTCAATATAGTCAAGCGATGACTGATTAGTTTCACACAGTTCACGCGCCACATATAAACCCAATCCTGTGCCACCATCGGCAGTTGTAAAGAAAGGCTCAAAGATTTCTTTGACCTGCTGCGGATTCACACCCGGACCATCGTCAATAATATTCAGACAAACATTATGCCCGTTGGTTGTCGTAGATAATTCAACAAGAACACTGCCCGCTTGCTTGCGACAATGTCGCCATGCATTCCGGCACAAATTCCAGAGTATTTGGGTCAAGTGATCGCGATCAAAACTGACTAAATCGTTATTGGCGTTTTGAAATATGAATACATCGCTATCGATTTTTTCCACATCGCAAAACTCTTCAAGAAATTTCTTGATAAAATCGTGAGCTTCTAAGATATCCGGTTTTGGAATGTTACGTCGGTTTAGTTGCAATACATCCTGTACGATTTTGTTTAATCGCCGGGTATTATCACAGATGATACGCACCAGGCGGGGATCGGTATGATTTTCTTGTTGTTCTTCCTCCAGAAGTTCCGCTGCGTGATTGATAGCGGACAGCGGGTTACGAATTTCATGTGCAATATTGGCTGTCAAGCGTCCCACTGCTGCCAGTTTGAGTTGCTGCAACTGCGCTTGTATACGCCCCATATCCTCAAGAAAAACTACAACTCCGTTGCTGAAATCAGCTTGTATAGGTAGAAAGCGGGTGCGCACTAATGCATGACTATGCGTTAAGCGCAATAGATCGAAACTCATCTTGCTATCCCCTTGCCAACTTTTAAGTCGGTCAGCTATATCAGGTGCATAGTCGGAAAGCTTGAGCGATTTTGGGTTAGTTGCAGATGATCTTAAATCGAGCAGCTTATCAGCGTAGCTATTATGCTGTCGGATAACGCCATGTTTATCGATTACCAGTACGCCTTCCTGCAGATCCTGAATGACCAGTTGATTGACTTGCGACATATTTGCCAGATCAATACCCCGTTCCTTTGCTAGCTGCTCACTGGCTAAAGTATGTTTGGCTAATTGATGTGCCAGCCAAGCTACAGCAAAATACGCCATGCTCAATAAACCCGCTTGTGAGTACTGAGCCGAATAATAGTTAACCGTAAGCAAGGAATAGGTTTCTTGCAGCAATAAGCTGATTGTCGCAATAGATGCAAGAAATAATGCTAAACGACCGCGGCTGATTAATCCCGCTGCTGCGAGGGATATCAGCAGTATGGCACCCAAACCGCTCTGCAACCCGCCGCTGGCATAGAGCATAATGGTAAAAAAAACAATATCACCAATCACTTGTATGGTTAATTGCCAATTAAACCCGGGGGTTCTTAATTTAACCAGCAACAGGGATATACAGCTGCAAACTACATGTGAAAGTCCTGCGTACAAAAATAGGGTGTAATGATGCGAGCCAAAGTTCGTGAACTCAAATTTCCAAACACTAATGAGCAGGCTACTGCCCAGTATTATGCGGTAAATATTGAAATAATAAAGCGAACACCAATACGGGCCGGTGTACTCAGCACTTGCTGGTTTTGAATGGAAAGGCCAGAATATTGAGTGTTTTGTTTGTGATGAATAAGTAGGTGTTGACACAACGATTAATTTAAGACGAGGAGCCTAAAAACCGATCACAATGCTCCTGACAACAAAAATATTTATCATGTTGCCTGATCGCTTCACTTTTAGGCAAATAAACACCGCAATGCACACAATTGACCGTATCTTCGATCGAATCCTGATTCGATATATTTGAGTCTTTCTTAGAATGGTGGCTCTTAATTATCCAATAGATCAATATCGCGATTAGGATATAAAAGAATAATTTTCCCATTTTTCTTCAGTTCTCTATGGAATGACATCAATCTAATTATTAAAATGATTTTTTTGGATTGCCAAAGAATGAATTAATTTTTTCCGTATTGAATCGGCTGCTGTTAACACGGCATAAGTTAAGCATAGCAATTTTGGCCTCAGGCAAATGATCAAACAATGATAGTTTTACTGCCTATCAATAAAATATATAGAGATTATGAAGTCTCAGGGTGATTTCATTATTCAATATTCTGAACTTGCTCTCGCATTTGCTCAATGATCACCTTCAACTCCATAGAGATTCGCGTGATTTCCAGATCAACCGACTTTGATCCGATGGTATTGGCTTCGCGATGCAGTTCCTGCATCATGAAATCGAGCCGTTTCCCGACATAGCCGCCCTTATTTAGAATGTGCTCCACTTCATTCAGATGTGCTTGCAGACGCGAGAGCTCTTCGTCCACATCGATTTTTCCGGCAAATAATGTAATTTCCTGGTGAATCCGTTCATTTTCATAGTTACCTAAAATTTCTTCCAGGCGAGTACGCAGCTTTTCTTCAAAAGCCGAGATAAGTGCGGGAATCCGTGGTGATGCTATCTGTAAAAGTTGACGCATTTGCTCGATGCGATTCAGTAGAATTGATTTGAGTTTATTACCTTCCCGTATCCGTGCGGTTTTTAAATCGTTCAGTGCAGTTTGCAGCAGCATTACCGTGATTTCATCGAATTCTTCGATATTTGTGTGATTACTTCCCAATATGCCAGGCCATTTAAGAATTTCTGCGACGGTTAGCGATGCCGCTACGGAATGTCGTGTTTTAATCATTTGCTCCAGTTGCAGTAATTGCTCTAATAGCGTGTGATCCAGTTGTTGCAAATTTACCGTGCTGACTGATGGGGAAAAATTCAGACGGCATTCGACTTTGCCGCGACCGAGTTGCGCAGTGAGCAGTTCTCGCATTACTGCTTCTTGCTTGCGGAACTCATCCGGCAGGCGGAATAGAATATCCAAATAGCGGTTATTGACTGAGCGTATTTCAATATTGAAAGATCCGTGAGGTGTTTCCTGGCTAACCGCGGCGTAACCGGTCATGCTGAATATCATGATAGCTGTCTTCTTGGAAATAAAGATAAAGATGGAGAATGTCGGGATGAACCGAAAATACTATAGCTGCAGATTGCCGGAGCAGGTTTGCGGTCAAGCACGCCGCTAGCGGTGAAGGGCGTATTTTTATTTTCCGGGTCAAACACGACCTGACTGGCATCGATGTGTCTATAGTCTCCGGGGGCATTGAGCCGCCAGAGATTAGGAATCGATGTATACGGTTGGTGCAGGCAATATGCCTGAGAGTCGCCATGAATTACCAAAACCGGTTTGGCGAATTGTGCAACTTGGCGCTTAATCAAATCACGCAGCTTTCGATAGCCATCGCAATTCGTGCGATTCTCGATTGTACAAGCAGGCTTCTTATGATCAAAATTAAAAATATCGGCGTGGAATGCAATGACAAGTGCTGACGCGGATTCTGCCGCGATGAATAATTGCCGTAACCATTGTTCATTGGCTTGATCGCGATAATCGGCTTCGTCCAAGGCATCCTGCAGGTTGCTGCGTAAAATTTCCATACGACCGTTATTTGTTCCGGGAACATGCAGTGTGGCAAAAACAACTGGACTGGATTCCCATCGTGCATTTTCGATAAAGCCTTCTTGCCGCACAAGACCGGGAATGTCTTTAGTTAATTGATGGTGATCCTGGTGAAAAAAGAGCTGACGCAAGAAGTTGAGCCGTTCCAGTTCGTCATAGCGCGCGGAAAAGGTAAATCGATCACAATCCACCCATTCATTGTCGCCGGGGGTATAGACAACTCTATGGGGATTGAGCTGTGCAATTTGGCGGTAATGATCCAGGAACAATTCGTCGCTGCAGCTTATCCGGCCCTGCTTGAAGTCTCCCAGATGAATGAGTACGGGGGGGTTAAGTGTGCGAATGGCTTTGGCGATGGCGCCATCAGGCTGCTCCAGCAGGGCATATTCGGTATCGGTGTAAGGCATGTCACCTATAACAACAAACCGGGTAAGATGATCAGCCGAGGGGGAGATTAAATTACTAGCCTGCGTGGATACTGTAAAAAAGATGAATAATAAAATAGCCGGTATCCATATCATCCTGTGTGCCCTTATGCGTTGATATGATCCTGAAACACCAAACCGGCGTGTTCGCGTAATTTATGAAAACGAATCGCGGGCCAGTTCTCTTCCGCGACACTTAATTCCGCGCCAAAAGCGGCCAGAAAGGTGGGAGCATCGACAGCATCATAGGCGATCCGATGCGCGTTGGCTTCAATAAATCGCTGTAGTTCACGTGTATCGTCACAAGTAATCCAGCGTGCCAGTTGATATTTAGCTGGCGCTATCCGGGCAGCCACCGCATATTCGTATTGCAGTCGATGAGTAACCACTTCAAACTGTAACGTACCAACGGCACCGAGTAATAGCAGGTTACCCAAATGGGGACGGAATACCTGAATCGCACCTTCTTCACCCAGTTGCGTCAATCCCAGCTTCAATTGTTTGCTACGTAACGGATCTGAAATTTCAACGGTACGGAAAATTTCCGGAGCAAAAAAAGGCAGACCGGTGAATTGCAATACCTCCCCTTCGGTCAGAGTGTCGCCAAGTTGCAACGTACCGTGATTCGGTATACCGATAATATCCCCGGGGTAGGCTTCTTCAAGAATGTCACGACGTTGCGACAAAAAAGACACCACTGTACTGGTACGGATATCCTTGCCGTTGCGTGCGACTTTCAAGTTCATGCCGCGCTTGAAATGACCGGAGCATATACGTACAAAGGCAATGCGGTCGCGGTGTGCCAGATTCATATTGGCCTGAATTTTAAATACCATGCCGGAAAATTTTTTTTCATCTGGCAATACTTCGCGCTGAATAGCGTTACGTGACTCGGGGGGAGGAGCCAAATCGACCAATGAATCGAGAATTTCCCGCACACCGAAATTGTTGATCGCGGAACCAAAGAAAACAGGGGTTTGTTTACCCGCAAGAAACACTTTATGATCAAAAGCCGGTGTAGCCCCTTTAATCAACTCGATTGCCTGTAAAGCGCTGGACAAATCCGTGCCGAAACGTTGTTGGATCTGCGGATCGTCAAGCTGCGCGATCATTTCATTTTTATTGTCGACCCGGTCAGATCCGGCTTGAAATATGCGCATACAATCATTTTTCAGATCGCAGACACCTTGAAAGTTTTTTCCCATGCCGACCGGCCAGGTGAATGGAATGGTGGCCATACCCAGGGTACGTTCGATTTCATCGATCAAATCCAACGGTTCACGCACTTCACGGTCCATTTTATTGACAAAAGTGACGATCGGAGTGTTGCGTGCACGACAGACCTCCAGCAGACGTAATGTCTGTGCTTCGACGCCATTGGCGGCATCAATTACCATCAGTGCGGCATCGACTGCGGTGAGCACACGATAGGTATCTTCTGAGAAATCCTGATGGCCGGGAGTATCGAGTAAGTTAATGACGCAATCGCGGTATTCCATTTGCATGACTGAACTGGCGACCGAGATGCCGCGTTGTTTTTCGATTTCCATCCAATCCGAGGTGGCATGACGGCTGGCTTTGCGTGCTTTTACGCTGCCGGCGATATGAATCGCACCGGCATACATCAACAATTTTTCAGTCAGCGTAGTTTTACCTGCATCAGGATGGGAAATGATAGCGAAAGTGCGGCGGCGCGCCACTTCGTTATGAATGCTCATGATTTCAAAAAACTTGTTGGTGTGGATAAAGGAAACAATGGGTTGTATGCGTTGCGCTGAATGTGCTGACCGGCGGATAGGTCACGCGGCAAATGGGCATAGCGCTGGCGCAGCGTGGATGGAAGTGACAGCCGGTTGGCGGTGTGACTGGGGATGGCAGGTCACCTTTCAACGCAATGACTTGGCGGTCGGGATTGGATTCAATTTGCGGAACTGATGATAGCAACGCTTGGGTGTAGGGATGCCTGGGATGGCTTATCACCTCATCAATACGCCCATATTCAACAATTCGTCCCAAATACATGACAGCAACCTCATCAGCCAAATATTCCACAACAGCGATGTTGTGGGTAATAAATAAAAATGCAAGCCCTAAATTATTTTGCAGCGATTTGAGCAGATTCAGGATTTGCGCCTGAACCGATACATCCAGTGCGCTAGTCGGCTCATCGCAGATTAATAGTTCCGGATTAACCGCCAAAGCACGCGCAATGGCGATACGCTGCCGCTGACCACCGGAGAACTCATGCGGATACCGCCATTTTACCTCAACAGGCAAGCCCACTTGACGTAATAATGCATCAATTTTTTTCTCTCTTGAATCAATTGACGATGCAGCGTGGGTTTTAGAGCCATTTTTTTTTCTGATGATCAGCGCATCCATGCCTTCCCGCAGAATTTCAATAATTCGCATGCGCGGATTCAGTGAAGAGTAAGGATCCTGGAATATAATTTGAAATTGAGAACGTATTTGCCGAAGCTGATCGCGTTTCAGAGAAACCAGTTCCTGGTTTCTGAAGCGCACGCTTCCTGCGGTTGGTTCAATCAATTGCAGAATGCTTTTACCGATCGTTGTCTTGCCGCATCCCGATTCACCGACTAATGCCAAAGTTTGTCCGGCAACAATTTTTAGCGATACGCCATCGACTGCCTTAACGTGACCGACTACACGTTTGAATAATCCTTTGCGAATCGGGAAGTGGACTTTGAGTTCGGTAACTTGTAATAATATTTCTTCTGTCGTATCGGTTTTTGCATCAAAAGCGATGACTCGCTGCTCAGCGTTATTTGCTGATGGTTTCTCCGGGACATTTTGCTGATCCAAATACAGATGACACCGCACCTGATGGCTTCCCGATGTTGCCGGATGCCATTGGGGGATGGTATGGTGACAGATAGCCAGTGCTTGATTACAGCGATCAACAAAACGGCAGCCCTTAAACTGTTGTGCAAGGGAGGGCACGTTGCCCTGAATAACAGTTAATGCCTGATCACGTTTTTGTTTTCCGGGTAAAGATGCAAATAACTGCTGTGAGTAGGGATGAGCCGGGCGGTGAAAGAAATCATCCCGGGAAGCCAGTTCGACGATTTCTCCTGCGTACATTACTGCGATGCGTTTAGCCATTTCGGCAACTACGCCCAGATCATGCGTAATCAGTAAAATTGCCATGTGCGTGCGCCGCTGAACTTGTCGCATCAAATCCAGGACTTGTGCTTGTATTGTCACATCCAGGGCTGTCGTGGGTTCATCGGCAATAAGCAACTCGGGTTCGCCCGCAAGCGCCATGGCGATCATGGCGCGTTGTTTCATGCCGCCGGAAAACTGGAACGGATATTCATGCATGCGTTGCGTTGCATCAGGAATGCCGACCTGTTCCAGCAATTCCTGAATGCGTTGCCGGGTTGCATTTTTGGATAATTGCAAATGCTGGTTCAATACTTCTTCAATTTGCTCAGCAATGGTCAGCACTGGATTCAGGCTCAACATCGGTTCCTGAAAAATCATACTGATGCGTTTACCCCGGATTGTGCGCATATCCCTTTCAGAGAGTTGCAAAATATCTGTGCCGTTGAGTTTGATTTGTCCGGCAACAATTTCACCTACTTCAGGTAGCAAGCGCATAATGGAAAGTGCTGTCATTGACTTGCCGCATCCGGATTCTCCGAGTAATGCAAATGTTTCACCCGGTAAAATGGCCAGAGACAATCCATCGATCGCACGCACGGGTGCATTGCCGGTATGCAGCAAGGTTTCAAGATGCTCTATTTCCAGCAGATTTTTCATGGTTGATGAGAAGATCCAGTTGACTTAATAGCTTGGGATATTTTGCTTGATGGTTGTGATTTGTTTTCTGATTTCTGAAAGAATTTCTTGCTTTGTTTTAACGTTCTTGTGCGTGGATCTAAAGCGTTTTGTACTGCATCGGAAAATAAATTGGCGCTCAATACCAAAGTGAACATAAATCCAAATGCTGCCAGTAATGCCCACCAGACTATCGGTTCGCGTGCCATTTCCAAGCGTGCCGCGTTAATCATAGTGCCAAAGCTCATCGTGGAAGGATCGACACCCACGCCGACATAAGATAAAACCGCTTCGGCCAGAACCAAACCACTAAAATCCATGACTGTCGCAATTAAAACGATGTGCATTACATTCGGTAAAATGTGGCGCGTGATGATGCGCCAATGCGAGACGCCAAAGGCATGGGCTGCCTGGATATACTCCAATTCGCGCAGCTTCATCGCTTCGCCGCGAAGCAATCGGCATAAACTGGTCCAACTGGTCACGCCAAGAATAATACAAAGGAATAACAAACGCAGATCGGCACGTGCGGCGACGGTTTCGAATAATTCTGAATGGGTTTCGATATACACTTGCATCATAAGTACTGCAGCGGCGATCAATAGGACGCTGGGTATGGAATTCAGTGTGGTATAAATATATTGAATGACATCATCGATCCAACCGCTGAAATAACCCGCCATAATGCCGAGCAATAGCGCAAATGGCAGCATAATCAACGTGGTCAGAGTACCAATGACCAGAGCGACACGAATGCTCTTGAGTGATTGATACAGAATGTCTTGTCCAACCTTGTCAGTACCTAAGACATGGTAGTGACCGGCTAATGCTGTTCCGCAACCGATAATCAGCAGCAGAATTAATAAGGTGATCAAAATGGCGTGCCAGGGAATTTCCATTTTGCATCGCAAAATGGTTGCGATGGTTTGGGGAAAACTTTTCTGATGTCGATGTGACAATAACGTGATTAAACCTGCGGTAAACAAGCACCAGACCAGAAAACCAGCCATCAAACCTTTTGTGCTGCGCCATGTAATATCACCGACATGATCCGTATCCGGATTTTGCAGGTGAGCTCCGCCGTATTTAAGTCGGGCGAAGGTTCGGACCTGGCTGCCATCGGGAAGCTCAATCGTTTCTTTTGCGTAGAGGTGTGTCGCCAATGGCGCGGAATAGGTTTTTTCCATATTCGTGCGCAGTGGTGTTACCAGGAGATCAAGTACGCTCAAGACTTCCACACTGTAAACGTTTTTCCCATCCGGAGTTTTATGATCGAGAGCGGGGCGAAAATGGATAGTATCGAGTAACCCTACGATCAAGAAAAAAAGTAGCACTGTCAGGGCGGACATGCCGCTGGCACTATGTCCTACACGTCTCCAGGGGGTCAATAGATGTTCGTTTCGTCTTACATACCAAATCAAAAAAAATACAATACCAACGAATAAATATATAAGTGCATCTGTCCACAGGATAATGGGGTTGAAAGACATAAATTAGATGATTTTTGCAGAGGGGATCATGTTATTTAATTGCAATGGGGACTTATATCATAAATGAAAGTTGAATTTGAAAAAAACAACAACAGGTAATAATTACTTAACGAAATTGTTACCTGTTGTTAAAGGAGCTCTGAACAAACGCATTTGGAATCAGGCGATAAATCTACCCATTGATTGTTAAAGATTCATCACTAGGCCGATAATGACAGGGTGAGTTTTTCAAAGGCTTAGAGCGATAAGTGATTAAGACAATTACTTATTTCGTGGGTATGAATTTAAAAATTTTCGTACTGAAGCCGGTCCTCGCGTCTGATCAGTTCGTCGATGGTGAGGCCTATTGCTGGTACCCCACTAAATACCGAGCCTGTTCTTTTTTTGTTAAAGTGATCCAGCATGGTTGCATAAGCTCGGGGCGGTAGTGGAAAAAACTTTGCTTCTTTTACCTGCAAGAGAGCATTTTTCAAATAAAATTCCACAAATTCCTTAACCTCAGGCTTCTCGATGGCTTTAACATTGACATAGATAAAAATCGGGCGTGATAAAGGTTGATAGCTGCCGTTTTCGACAGTTTCGACCGCTGGAGTAATAGCGCCTTGTCCTTTCCCATTATCGATGGCAACAGCTGTGACTTTGTTCTGATTCTCAATGTAATAGGAAAATCCAAAAAATCCCAAGCCATTCTTATCGCTGGCTACGCCGTTAACCAATACGTTGTCATCCGGGGATTGAGTGTAGTCGCTGCGGCTTGATTTTGCCTTACCTACAATGGCTTTGGTGAAGTAATCATAAGTGCCGGAATCCGGATCGGCGCCATAGAGTTTGATGGTTTCATCGGGCCACGTCGGATTGATTTGTTTCCATCGGGTCACCGTGCCTTGCGCAGCCGGTTCCCATATTTTCTTCAATTCTGCCAATGTCATGGCCGTTGCCCAATGATTCTCCGGATTAACCGCTACGGTCAAGGCATCGAAAGCTACCGGGATTTCAACGTATTGAATACGGGAATTTTTACAATCCTGCATTTCATTCTTCAGAATGGGCCGTGAGGCATTCACGATATCGATCTCACCGCGGCAAAATTTCTTAAAGCCGCCACCGCTGCCGGAAATACTGACCGTAACATTCACTGTATTTTTTTTTACGATTTGAAATTTATCGGCGACTGCTTTGGTAATGGGATAAACGGTGCTGGAGCCATCAGTTTGGATAATCGATTGTGCGTTTGCAATACTAATACCTACACAGAGTAGGAACATTATGTTTAGTATCTTGAAGATGTATATTTGCGGCATGTTGTCCTCCTGGTGTGAGATGGATTGTGTTGGGCAGCCTACTATAGATCATAATCCACATATTGTTAGCCCATAGTTTGATGTGGGGTATTTGATATGAGCTAAGACTCAGAAGATAGATTTAAATGTAATGTAATGAGAACTCGGAGTTTTCTGAGTTCCCATTGTGTGCGCAACGCAAATCACTTTTAAAAATCGATAGTCCATTGAGTCAAGAATGCACTCAAATCGCCATTATTCCAGCCATTAGTCCGTGCACCAGCGCCTCCGGAATATCCATCGGTATTGGTAATGGGCGTTCTAGCCGTATTGATATCCAGCATATGTATAACGTTTGCCTGAAACTTAACGTTCGAGTGAGGGTACCAATTGAAACCGAACCTGACCATATCAGCGCGTCCGCCTCTGATGACTCCCGAATTCATATCAATGTAATCATAACCGGCAGCCAGTTCGAATGCGCCCCATCCCGATCCATTCCATTGGAACGGCCGGTTTGGTCTAATCCGGTTTGCTGCGCCGTTTCTGACATGGTAGGCTTTGGATTCCCCGGTCAGGAAGTAACTCACGAAACCATAGTAACCCGTCAAGTGTTCTCCATCATAACCAACCCCATTGATATTGGTGCGTAAAAACTCTGCTTGTGCAGAGAAGGGGCCATGAACAAACCATGCTTCTGCACCATATCGATCATAGCTGCTAATCTCGCGCCGGTTTGGATCGTTGAGCGCACCGGTGCTTAAGTTGCCGGTATTCAGGATATTACTGCGATCCACGTTGGTTCCCGGGAATGCAAAAAATGACATACCGCCGCCGCCGCCGTTAGAGCCTTCTCCAACCATAGTGCCATCAGCACGATATTGTGTATTGACTGCGGTGTGTCCTGCGGAGATCCCAACGTGTAAGAACTTGGTTTCATCTTCCATCCAAGGTCTGCCGCTGACGCGGCCTATGCCTTGCCAACCCGTGTCGCCAGAGCCGTTGTTGCGACTCTGGTTGCCGTTTGCGTTCACTGAAGTTGATGCGGCTGACCACGCGCCAATTGGTTCGGTTTGAAAAGCCAGCCCGGTTTGGAAGCGTGTTACTGCATAATTAGCGCCGATACCTGTTTTGTAAGTATTGGGGTTATCTACAAACGAATTGACTGACATGTGGCGCTCGATAAAGGTAAGAAATCGATTGCTGGCAGCTTCTTCCAGACTGAATGGCTCTTTGAATGAGCCTATTTTATAAGAGAGTGCGTCCGTATGATTCAGGCGTACGAAAGCATCCGTAATTCCGGATCCCACAGAACCATTGCCACGACTAAAATCAAACTCGAATTTATAGTCCCATATTCTATAAAAAGTGCCTTCAACACCCAGTCGAGCGCGGCGGATATTCATGCCACTATTCAGCTCATTCGCGGTATTGGAGCCGAAGGCAGGGTCGGGATCATTGACGAAATTATATTGTGAAGCGGGTTGTATCCGTCCATTAAGCGACATTGAAAAATTTCCATCTTTAGTGGCCCAATGTAAACCTCGATCATCAAATGTACCATGTATCTTCTCAACATCCTTAATGCGTTCTTCCAGCACTGAGACTTGGCTAGCCAGACGTTCGTGAATGGTTTTGTCCGCCACCTCTGTGGTTTTTCCCTCACGCATCGGAGTCGATTCGGCCACTGTTTCTTTTTTCTCTGATTCAGCAGGTGCCGAGGAGGGGGTAGTAGCTACCTTGGGGGATTCTGGTTGCGCCGATGGATTATCGGTTTTTACATATGTACCCATATGAACTCTATTCGGTCCAGGTTCCGCAAAAACTTGTTTGGTTTTTGTATCAACATACAAATCCAATGCATAAGCACTGGAGATGGCACATAAATTGAATATTACTAGGGTTGCTAAAATAAGGCTGAAAAATTTCATTATCTGTCGTTAATCCAGGATTGAAAAATAAATTGCTAGACGAGACAGGAGTTATATAACAGCAATGTTACATTTTTGTGACAACATTATTTTTTTTACAAAATTGTGACAATATTGTTACTCGCGGGCTTAGAATTAATTTGTTAATTAGTTGAAAGATTGGATATTCGTTTATAAAATATTCTTGCATTTATCGAGTCGGTGACTATTTTGTAAATACCCGACGGAGTTTTTACAGATTTAATGGGAACTTTCATGAAGAAAGCCTTTGTCTAATTTGTGTTGGGTGGTGAAAGTAGATTTCCATCTCAAACAAATTTTTCTATTAACAAATAATCCGTTAAATTAATAGGAGATAAACATGGCAACAACCTATGGCACAACTAGCGGCGCGGCGAGCGCCAACTATGACATGTCGCTGTGGTACGACTCGAAGTATTACAAGCTGGGCATGTTAACGATGCTTTTGGTAGCGATATTTTGGATCTGGTACCAAAGGACATTTGCGTATTCACATGGCATGGACTCGATGGAGCCGGAATTTGACAAGGTATGGATGGGACTGTGGC